>Ga0137306_100387_pt1 | contig 65373 bp, 55 predicted proteins | sample Inofroosms_March_FD_97187 | JGI IMG/M metagenome (GOLD analysis project Ga0137306, IMG submission 97187) | Mouse cecal microbial communities from Vienna, Austria - N-Acetylneuraminic and N-Acetylglucosamine D2O microcosms_March | ecosystem: Host-associated > Mammals > Digestive system > Large... | reverse complement strand
TTATGACCGCATACTGGAACGGTGTGCGCCGGTTCTTTTTTCCGGTAAGAACTTCCGGGAGGAAGGAGCCAGAGCGACCAAAGCGGCGGCGAAGGAGATTGGACGGACTACCTGCATTGTGCGGGTTCATTTCAGCAAGACCAGTAAGGAAACCATGAGCGACAAAATTAAGCGTATGCTGAAAAATGAGATACAGCAGATGTAAAAACGATAATAGAAACAGGCCGGGAATCAAAACTATAATGGTTCCCGGCCAGCTATTTTATTTATTTTCCTTTTCATGCCAGTCTTTCAAAACAGCTTCTACCTGTGCTATCAACTGTTCTTTTTTGGGAATGTATGATACATAACGAGAGGCAAATATATTGTTCGTCATGCCACCTAAAGCATATTCTGCGGATACGCCGTCTTTATCTGTGCAGAGAATGATACCTATGGGAGCATTATCATATTCATCATTTACTTCTGCAGAATAATAGTTCAGATACATATTAAGCTGCCCGACTGCTTCGGCCATCAGTTTTGTTGTCTTTAATTCAATCAGGACATAGGCACGTAAAATCTTATTGTAAAATACCATATCGACATAGTAGTGGATATTATTCAGGGTAATTCGCTGCTGCGTACCCACGAACATAAAACCACGACCCAGCTCTAACAGAAATTTTTCTATTTGCGCAACTAACGCTTTTTCCAAATCACTTTCCAGTAATGGTTTATTTTCCGGCACACCTAAGAACTCAAAGACATAAGGGTCTTTAATCATATCAACAGGCTGTGCCATTTCAATTCCTTTTTGAGCAAGGGAAAGAACGGTTTCCTGATTTGTTCTTCCCTCTGTCAAAAGCAATCGTTCATAGAGGGAAGTTGAAATCTGCCGTTTCAATTCCCGGATAGACCAGCCGGAATTAACAGCTTCTTTCTCATAAAAGCTGCGCTTGTTGAGGTCAGAAATAGACAACAATTCACAATAATGCGACCAGCTCAATTTAACAGACACTGTCTGTTGAATTTGATAAGTCTGGTAAAACCGGCGCATAAACTGGATATTGGAAACAGAAAAACCTCTGCCAAATTCTTTTGTAAGTTCTTTGGAAATCTGACGCAGCTGCTGTTTGCCATAAGCGGCACGCTCGTTGCTATTCTGTTCATGCTCAACAATGATACGCCCCACATTCCAGTAGGTGGACAGAAGTTCCGTGTTGATGTGTGTAGCAACCTTTTGCCGGGCGTTTAGTAATAGTTCTCTAATCTCGTCTATCATAGAATCAGTATATGCTAAATCACTCATAATATATCCCCTTTGCGTTTCCTAAATATTTTATAAGCATAGCATAAACGTGTCCAAATTGCTACTGTTTGATTTGATGTGATATACAAATGGCGAAGTCGGCTAATTGTAAATTTTTTGTGAATTTGATTAAAAAGTCCTTTACAAAACGTCAACCGGGAGAGCGGATTTGGACGTTATGATGTGATGCTGGAGTCCAGAGAGCCAAATGACGCGGGAATCATCATAGAATTTAAGGTACAGGATCCTTCAGAGGAAAAAGAATTATCTGATACAGTAAACTATTTTATACTATCCCCCTCACTCGATCAGGTTTCCGTTCTCATCTCCTGTCGCCAACTCTTTGGCGTTTTTATCCAGATCTTCCTGGAGCCCGGCCACGAGACCCTGGTCCTCTGGTTCCTGGGTGAGTTGATAGATATATTTTGCCAGTCTCAAGCCTCTTATATAATATTCTTCCGCCTCAGCCAGGCTGCCGTCCTTCCGGCAGATGCCGCCCAGACTGCGGTAGCATCTGGCCAGATCTCGTCTCGCCGGTATGGTTTGGGTCTTTTGGCAAAGCTGCCCGTATAGGTACAGAGCCTGCCTGTAATAGTATTTAGCCCCGTACGGATCCCAGCACTCAAGATCAAAGATATCCGCCTGATCCCGGACGATTTCGCCTACCCTCTCGTAACAGACGGCGAAGCTTTGCAGCGCTTCCGGGTCCCCGGTTTCTTTCCAAAGCTCCTGGAACAGTTCCAGAGCGTTCCGGTAATATTCCTCTGCCTCCTCCAGCCATTTCCACCCTTGTCTGTCGTCAAAGTGGTATTGATGCTTTTGAAATTCCTCCAGATACTCCAGGCGGCAGATCGTTCCGAGTTTGCAAGAGCAGACAGCTAAGTCCTTAGCGGCCTGATGGAAATCCGACTCCGCATCCTCCTGAAGATCATCCCCCTCGCTCTCTGGCAGGATGCCCATCTCCGAGAAAATCTCATAGTCTTCGGGATACAGAAACCAACTCTGAGCGCTGTGGTATAGGGACTGGAAATGATCAAATCCCTGGAGATAGTAAAATTTTGCCAACAAGATCTTGTCTTCCCCCAGAAAAGCGTCTCCCAGCCTGTCACAGCAGACGGCCAGATCTCTCTTGCTGTCTGTGGCCTCGGCCTCCTGGAACCGAAGCCACAGATCCTTAAGGACGTAATTTTCCGCCTGGGACAGGCGGCTGACGGTGCTTTGCCTGAGAGTTTCAAAGGCAGAGGTGAGTTTTTCCCACATGGACTTGTCTTCCGCCAGTTCCTCCGGCCGTTTTTCATAGACAAGGAAGGCTTTTTGGACATATTCCCCAGCCAGTTGAAGGTCGCCGGATTCCATAAGGGCCTGTGCCATCTGAATACACGCGGCGAAGTATTCCTCCGCGGAGTCCTTTTTGACGAGGATCCTCCAGGCCCGCTCAGCGGCATCCAGGCTTCGCCGGTAATAGTCCAGGGCTTCCTCTTGTCTTCCCTGGCTCCAACTGTCGTGCCCTAAGGAGAGGCACATGCCGCGGAGCCATCTCCAATTCCACCATATATTCTCGGGAGCGCTAAACGCGGGGCAGTGGGTACACAGCCAGGTATACAGGTCCAGTTCCCGCGAATGATACTCTCTGGCCTCATCAGACCGGCCCAGCTCCCAGCACTCATGGCCAAGCCGGATGTAGGTGTTGATGATGGCTGTCCATTCACGGGCATCGTTGGTCTTTTTGCAGAGCCGCTGTCTGAGATCCAGGGCAGCCATGTGATGCTCTTTTGCTTCCTCATAGTTTCCCATCTGCCAGCAGGCTTCACCGATTTTGTGGCAGCAGCCGGCCAACTCGAACCATGCCCCCAGTTCCTGGCACAGTTCCCTCATCTGACTATAGTAGTCTTTGGCCTGGTCCGGTTTCCCTCCGTGCTGGCAGATATCTCCCAGTTCCCGGAAGCTGAGAAGCGCGATCTCTCTGGCCTTTGTCGCGGCGTATTGGTCGTACAGCTGTCTGCTCACATCTATGGCCTCCAGGCAGGACCTTCTGGCAGCTGCTAAGTCCGCCTCGTTCCATTGGTACTCTTCTGAGTCGCATTGGCGGCTAAGGCCGTGCGCAATCATCATGTAGGGACTATTTGACATATGCTGAAAATGCCCCAGATCCAGGAGGGCGGTCACCAGGATCGTGCCGTCCGTTTCTGTTTGGCTTTCCTGAAACCGGGTCCGGTAAACCTCCGTCAGTTTATCCTGCCACAGGGCAGCCGCCCGGAAGTCCTGTTCTACCCCGGTGCCTATGCTGTACAGATCCGCCAGGGTTTTCATGGCCTCAGGCAGGCCGGCCTCGGCGGCGCTGGTGATCAGGGATTTGGCCCGGTCCCGGTCCACCTCCACATCGATGCCGTTTAAGTAGGCCAGGCCTATAAAAAAGTTGTGCTGAGGATCCCGGTCATTTTCACGAATCGCCAGCTTCTGTACCGCGGTCAGGAGAGCGGCGGAGAGGGCCTGCTGGTCGCGGCCGTCGGTGCTGGGAGGGATATTTTCAAAGGAGGTTTCCAGAGCCTTGTGGTCCGTGGGTACCAGTTCTACCGGCAGGATAGGCTTGCCTTTCTTTTTTGCCTCCGGATATTCGGTGGTCATGACGTAATTGCCCGGCTCCATGATGTTGGGGGTTATGGCCAGGGTGAACAGCTGACACCGCTCCATGGCGTCGGCGATTGCCTGGTTAAAATTTTCTCCCGGGACAAGAAACTCGTCATACCAGATGGCGATGTCCCGGAAGAAGTCGTTTTTGTGGATCAGGGGCAACAGTTCCTGGGCGTATTTCCGATCCTTTTTGCGGTAGCTGAGGAAGATGTAGGCGTCAAAAGCGGCCCGGACCTTGGCGGCCAGATCATCCCCAATGAGCACAGAAGTAAGATATCTGGCCAGCTTCTCCCTATAGCTTAGAACCGTGCCGGCCAGAGCCTTCTCCCGGCCAAGGATGCTTTCCTTGACCAGAATCTGGAGATTGCCGCACTTCTCATTGAACTCAGCCTCCAGCCCCGGCTCCGGCTCCGGCATAAGAGGCAGGACAGGGATATGGCACCGTTTCACGGCAAAATCCAACTCAATCTCCCGGGCCCGGTTAGGCTCACGCAAGAAACGGCCTGTCACCAGGATGACAAACAGCTGCATCTGTTCCAAATGGCTAAACAGTTCCTCTCTATTGTAGGGCGCTTCCGGCTCCCCGTCGTAGTAGATGGCGCAGTTTTCGATCTCCAGGATGTCCTGGAAAATAGTGGTGGCGTAGACCCCCAGATCCTTGGGATGCCCGGTGTAGTAGACCCTGGGCTTGCCCTGGGGACTGGTGTTTTGTCTGGTTTTACAGATGAGTCTCATGGTATGGTTTCTCCTTGCTATTTTCTATACAAAGCCTGATTACCCAGGCATTTCGTTTAAGCTCAGCTCAGAATCTTCAGTGAAGTTTTCCGTTTCTCCAGTTCCTGTGGATCAGATGTCAATCCTTGGCGGATGCCCACCCGCTCAGGTTTAACCAGGTGTTTATGACCTGTAGCTGCCATGGGCCACAAAGGGAAAAATCTCCACCAAGGCCAGGAGCTAGAATCCATAACCTTCTGGTTTGATTTTGAGAGAAAAATTGTTTTGATACAACAAAAGTGAGAAACCAGAAGAGGTGATCTATGTATCAGCTTATGAATTGCCGTTTGCCGGAAATGACGTGTTTACGAAAGACAGAGTTGATATGATAAATTATATTATCCGAGGGCACGGGAGGCGGTTGGTAAGATGACCGCGGCCCGGCCCCGGCGGGCAGAGGAAGAATCTTCTCTGCCTCGCACCAGAGCTGACAGAAGCGGCCGTAGCGGTAGAGATCGTCCAGGTCCTGTTGTTCCAGAAAGTTACAGTAGTTCCAGGCTGCCCGTTTGAAATCATCGACGAACCATTTTCTCTGTTTTTTCAGATAATAAGAGCAGTCCTTTTTAATATGCCGGTTTCTGTCCCAAGCTTCTTTCCGGAAGCGGCTGAGGATAGATTTGTCGTTTGGGTCATCTTTGAAAAAGCCCCCGCTCCCGCCGTCCATCGCAAAGAAGTAATCCAGATAGATCTGCTCTTTCAGAGTTTCGCTGTAAAAGATACGAATTTTCATATCGGGAAAAAGCCATATTTCTTTTTTCTCTCTTAAATATTCCAGAATCAGCTCTTCTAAAGTAAGAAACATTTCGTAGCATTTGCTCTCAATGCAATATCTCAGATTTCCATTGAGGGTATGTCCTGTAAAAAAGTTAGTATAGTTCCCGTAGGAGATGCTGTCGGGGACAATGGAAGAGAGTTTTTGTGTGTAAGCGTCAGCCAAAGGCTCATTTTGAAACAGATCTCTTTTTGACACCAGGTCGCGCCTGGTGGTTTCAGGGGCGGGAAGTTGGCTGAACAGAGCTTCATCGGTTTATTCGTTTGATTTCAGCATTGTGGAATCTCCTTATCGGACAAAAAAGCACATTTTTAATTAGAATAACACGAACAGGAAATTTTGACAATAAAGATTTTAACATTAGCGTGTCTTTTCTTTGCGGCATTTGCTTAACTAAGTGATATCGGTTTGCCAGGTCAGCACTCCTTGCGGTAACAGGGGGAATATGGTAAAATACAGGTAACAAAAAGGAGGAAAACGGATTGTGGGAAATTATGTAAATCCAGGTAACAGCGGGTTTTTCAGGATCAGGAATGATATTTATGTGGACAAATCAGGGCTCATCGGATTGATCAATCAGACCATCGACACGCCGAGATGTTTAACCTGCGTCAGCCGCCCCCGCCGTTTCGGGAAATCTTTCGCAGCTCAGATGCTGTGCGCCTATTATGACAAAACCTGTGATTCGTCCACCCTTTTTGAGGATCTGGTTATTGCCGGCGATGCGCAGTATCCGGAACTGAACATTGCGGAGGGATTTTCTGCGACATTAGCTAATGCAGCCCAAAAAGCAGGAAATAAATTTATTATGATCATAGACGAGTGGGATGCTCCCATCAGAGAGGCTGGGGAGCATCCGGAACTGCGGCAAAAATATCTGGAATTTTTGCGTTCTCTGTTTAAAAACAGTGGGCTGACAAGTAAAATCTTCGCGGCAGTATACATGACCGGGATCCTGCCTGTCAAGAAGGACGGATCTCAGTCAGCAATATCAGATTTTAAAGAATTTACCATGATCAAACCCAGACAGTTTGGAAAATATGTGGGCTTTACGGAGGATGAGGTCAGAAAGCTTTGCCGGGATTATGGCAGTGATTTTGAAAGAATGAAGCAATGGTATGACGGATATGCATTTCGGGATATTGATTCGGTTTATAATCCCAATTCTGTCATGGAGGCCATCCGCAATGATGATTTTGATTCTTACTGGACCCAGACTTCTGCCGCGGAGAGTCTGATGGGATACATCAACCTTGATTTTGACGGACTGGGCCGGACGGTGGCAGAACTTATCGGCGGGGTGGAAACGAAGGTTGACACGAAAGGCTTTGCAAATGATCTGGTGACTTTCCGGGACAGAGACGATGTGCTGACACTGCTGATCCATTTGGGCTATCTGACCTATGACGAAGAGACGCAGAAAGTGCATATCCCCAATGAAGAGATCCGTCTGGAATTTGTTAAGGCTATCCGGCAGGTAAGACGGGCTGATACTATTCGGCGGGTGCGGGAGAGCGAACAGCTCATAGAGGATACGGTCCATGGGAAGGAAGAGGCTGTTGCAAGACAGATCGAAAAAATTCACAGGGAAGAATCTCCATTATATTACAACAATGAACAGGCATTGCGGAGTGTGATTAAACGAGCCTATTTCAACTATGGGGACGAGTACCTGATGTTTGAAGAATTGCCGGCGGGCGTCGGCTATGCAGATATTGTCTATCTTCCAAAGAAAGAATCTGTACTGCCTGCTCTGGTTATCGAATTAAAATGGAATCGGTCAGTGGAAGGCGCTATTCAACAGATAAAGAGCAGGCGATACCCGGAGGCCATTAAAGGATATGGAGGTGATATCCTTCTGGTAGGAATCAGCTATGATAAGGGGGCATCAGCAGGGAAAAGAGTACATCAGTGCAGGATAGAGAGGTGTGAAGTAAACGAATAAAATTTTCCATGGCGGTTTTGACTGGTCATTTTTAAAAAAGTAAAATAAATTGGAAACAGAATATTTGAAAAGTTAATATTAATTAACATTTTTAATTTAGTAGTTATTACGATTAGATAAATATTTAGAGGGAGAGGCGAAAGTTTTATGGAACTACAAAAGTTATATCAATATATTTTAGAAGGCAATGCTATTTTGATTACGGGGTCTGGTGCTCATCTGGATTTGGTGTGGGGAGGCTTATAATAAAGTAAATAATTATTTAAAAAATCCGCATATTAAACAAAATACTCATAAATTGTGAGATAAGAGTGGAAAATAACGGATCAAACTGATATAATCTTTTTTAACAAGAAATTCAGATAATCTGTCAGGGAGGTATATTTGAATGAAATTAGAGGACCTGTTAAGTTATGATGATATCGTGATCCAGTGTCATGACAAACCGGACGCCGACACCATTGTCAGCGGTTTCGTGCTGCTGAAATATTTAGAAAAGAACGGAAAATCTCCCCGGTTGGTTTATACCGGCACCCAGGAGATTACCAGAGGCAGTCTCCATGAGATGCTTAACAAGTTTAAGATCCCTCTGGTGTATCTGCCAGAGCCTGACAGGGAGGCGGAGCTTCTGATCACAGTGGACTGCCGGGCCAGCGAGGGCAATGTGACCATGCTGCCCTGTCGGAATGTGGCTGTCATCGATCACCACTCTCTTAAAGAGAAAGAGGAACTGCCGAAACTTCATGAGATTCGGACGGAGGCAGACGGTTACGGTTCCTGCGCCACGGTTTTGTGGGGCATGCTGAAAGAGGCGGGAATCTGCGTAGAGAGGGACAGCCAGCTCCCCACTCTTTTGTATTATGGTCTGTATATGGACACCCGGGAGCTTCGGACTGCCCAGGCAATGGATAAAAATATGCTGGATGAGCTTAAGTACGACAGGGACATTGTGACAGAACTGCAGGGCGTCAATCTCTCTATGAAGGAGATCGGGATCATAGGCCGGGCCTATGACGGTCTGCACATTAACCGGAAGTATGGTTTCGCGGTGGCCCAGGTGGAACCCTGCGACCCGGATATTCTGGGGATTGTGGGAGACGAGCTGATGAAGGTGGCGGGGGTGGATGTGAGCGCCGCCTATTGCATGCTGGAGGGGGATGAGGAAGCAAAGATTTCTGTGCGCTGCCGCAGGAGAGGAAACAGCGCTGCGGAACTGATCTACTGGCTGGTCCGGAATCTGGGGGATGACGGCGGCGGAACGCCCACCAAGGCGGCGGGCCGGGTGCCCAGAAAACTTCTGGAGGAGGCCTGTTCCGGCGACGGATGGGATGACTTAAGCGGGGCTGTGGGGCGATTGATCTACAGACTTCTCACGGATTATTTTGAGATTCCGCCTAAGAAGATTGTGTCGGGTCAGTATGATCCTCATAAGGCCGCAGAGTTTTGCCATATGCCGGCGGCTCTTTACCGGAAGAAAAAAGTGACTGTAGGCTATGTGAAGGCCACAGATCTGTTCCCTGAGGGTGAGGAGATCGTGATCCGGATGCTGGAGGGGGATACCAGGAAGATCGTGACTCAGACGCTGTATATTATGATCGGCGTGGACGGGGAGGTTTATCACAGTGAGGAGCACAAACTGAAAGAAAGTTATGATCTGACAGAGGAACCCTTCCCTGTGGACCCGGAAAATCCCTGGCAGCCCAGGGTCTATCGCTATGCCGGCAGGGAGGCAAAGCTGCTGGCTCCTTATGCCAGGAAATGTGTGGCCAAAGATCAGGCTCTGATCTGGGCTTCACAGCTGAACTGCCGGCTGGATGTGCGTACCATGTGGAAGGGAAAGAACCTGGGCGAGCGAGGAGACTGGCTGGCGAGCCGGGATTCGGACCGTCAGGATATTTACATCATCAAAAAAGGGATCTTTGAAAAGACTTATGAAAAAGTATAAACGGGAGGCGGTCTGCGGCGGTAAAGCGGACCGTCTTTTGGGTGTGATGCCGAAGGGGGCGGGCTTCCGACAGGAATCAGCCCTCTTGTGCTGTCCGGCTCAGATCTTCCCGGAGACCGGCCATAATATTCTTTTGCCTCTCCGAGCCTGCCCTCATCCCGGCAGAAGTCATTTTTGCGGATCAGAGACATCCGCTCCTGGGCGTATTTTCGATCTGCTTTTCGGTAGCCCAGGAAATTGACATTGATATATAATTATAATATAATTCTGTTAATTGTTAATCATGACTTTGCAACGGCCGGATAGGAAGAAGTATAAGATGACACCATATGGGAAGATTTTGAGTGTGAGCACAACAGATGGCAATATAATATGCCGAAGTAAAGCTGAAATAGCCGAAATTATAAAACAGGGCGCCGCTTTACCACAGGGTGACGAGATATGGGTGAGCAGTAATGAGAAACCGTATCCGTGTCTTTCCATTCTTGTAAACGGTAAATGTGCCTGTGTTCACTATTTTAAAAATGATGAAGGAGAAGTATGGCAGTCTTGCGGGGATTTTAACAAAGAAGTAACATTCTTCGCAGGTGAAGGAGACAAAGAGTGGACGGCTCCTGAATATGTCATAGTACCCTTGGAAAAAGCCATTAGCTGCATGGAAGAATTTTGTGATACTTTAGAGCGCCCAAATTGTATTCAGTGGGAGGCATTGTGGGAGGAAGGCTGATTAAAAGGTGAGGTACCTATGAACAGATACATTGATTTAAAAGAAGTTTCCGACGGAAAATTATATACATCCAATGACCTTGTCAAAGCCGGCTGCGGGGACTGCGCCGGCTGTTCCTCCTGCTGCGAGACCATGGCGGACACCATTATCCTGGATCCCATGGATCTCTTCTGGCTCACCCGTTGCTTAGACGCCACGGCCGCCGACCTTCTCTCCCGCTCCGGCGTGATGGAGCTGGGGGTGGTGGACGGCGTTATCCTTCCTCACATCAGGATGGACGATGACACCGGGCGATGTCCCTTTCTCACAGAGGCCGGGCGCTGCTCCATCCATGACTCCCGTCCCGGGTTCTGCCGTCTCTTTCCCCTGGGCCGTTACTATGAGAATCGCTCCTTCCGCTATTTTCTCCAGGTCAACGAGTGCCGCCGGGTCAACCGGACCAAGGTGAAGGTGCGCAAATGGATCGGCGTGGCGGATTTTGAACGCTATGAAACTTTTATCGCCGACTGGCACTATTTTCTGAAGGATCTGGAAGAACCTCTGGCCGGGAACGGCATCCAGTGGGCTAAGCAGGTGAACACCCTGATTCTCAATGAATTTTTCTTCCGGGCCTACGACGCCAGGGCTGATTTTTACAGTCAGTTTTATGAGAGGCTGGAAGCGGTAAGAGAGACAGTGTCCGCTTATGGAAAGGAATATGGTACGGAACAGAAAATGTAAATGAATGAGGAGGCTCTCATATGAAATATGCCCGGAAGATGAGTAAAACCGGTCAGGAAGGATATCAGACGCTGGGCTGGATTTTAAATGAATCGGAGCAGGGACTGTATCTGGCGGTTGCCGATGAAAAGACGCATGCCCGCCGCAGTCTCATGGATTTATATAAAAACGGGGGGGACCATTCATAATCCCCCCATTCCCCACATAGATATAGAAACAATCAAACACAAAGAGGTTTCCCATGAACAGGACTACATGCAGCTCATCTCTGCGTTTCTCACGGTTTCTGCTGGCAGGTGTTCTGCTGGCGCTTCTTTTTACGGCAGGCTGCAAGGTCAGCAAAGACGACGGGCAGAAGGTGCGGGATCTGGAGTTTACGGTGGCAGCCGATTCAGAGGTGCCGGCGGAGTTAAAGCAGATCATCACGGAGAAGACCGCCCAGCCCTTTAAACTGACCTTCAGCGATGAACAGAATCTGTACATAGTGGTGGGATACGGCTCCCAGTCTACAGGAGGATACAGCATCGCTGTGAACGCACTGTATCTGACCAGCAATTCCATCGTCATCGACACGGAACTTCTGGGGCCGGCCAAGGGAGAGAATCCGGCACCGGAGACCTCCTATCCCTATGTGGTGGTGAAGACGGAGAATCTGGAAAATCCCGTTATTTTCCAATAGAGGACGGCGGGCGGCCAAAGAGAAAGAAGGAGGTTCCTATCCGATGAACCGCAGCGATAACGTTGATACAAGAACAAGAGACATCGAGCGCAGCATCATCAAGCAGTACCGCAAGACCATCTGGCGCCCTTTTGTCAGCGCCTTAAATGAATACGACATGATCCGGCCGGGAGACCATATCGCCGTCTGCATCTCCGGGGGCAAGGATTCCTTTGTGCTGGCCAAGTGCATGCAGGAGATCCTGCGCCACGGCAAGATGAAGTTCGATCTGGAATTTCTGGTCATGGACCCTGGCTATCACCCGGATAACCGGCGGCTGATCGAGGACAATGCCGGGCTCATGGGCATCCCTGTCCGGATCTTTGATTCGGATATCTTTGACGTGGTGGTGGATGTGAAGGAGTCTCCCTGCTACCTCTGCGCCCGCATGCGCCGGGGCTGGCTCTATGCCAGGGCCAGAGAACTGGGGTGCAATAAGATCGCCCTGGGCCATCATTTCGACGACGTGATCGAGACCATCCTTATGAGTATGCTCTACGGAGCCCAGATCAACACCATGATGCCCAAACTCCACAGCACCAATTTTCCGGGGATGGAGCTGATCCGCCCCCTGTATCTGGTGAGGGAGTCCGCTATCCTGGACTGGAAAGAGTTTAACCGCCTCCGTTTCCTGCAGTGCGCCTGCCGTTTTACGGAACAGATCGCGAGGGAAAAGGCCCTGGAGGAACCGGTGCATTCTTCCAAGCGCCAGGAAATCAAGGAGCTGATCCGGAACCTGGAAAATGTCAGCCCGGGAGTGGCCATGAACATTTTCCGCAGTGTGGAAAATGTCAATCTGGATGCCTGTATCGGGTATGTGAAAGGCGGACAGCGCCGCCATTTTCTGGAGACCTATTCAGACTGATCCCGGGCCTGTTCTTCCCGGACCATGGGGATGGCCCCGTACTTTCCCAGAAGGTAATCCTTGGAGAAGCTGGCGTCGGACCGGACCTTGATGTCCGCCAGAGTGTAAAGCCGGGATTGCCGGACCTGATTGATATCGACAAAAGCCACCTCATCCCGGCGGAACTGCCGGTTGTTCAGGATAGAGACGTCGTAGGTGGTAAAGACCAGCTGGGCGTTTTCGTTGGTCTCCTGCTGAAAAAGATCTACCATATATTTGATGACGGCAGGGTGGAAGTCATTGGAGATATTGTCGATGACCAGAGTGCCGCCCCGCTTTAACAGGAGAAAGATCTCTTCAAAAAGGGACAGAAGCTTCAGGGTTCCGTTGGAGAAGTCGTTCATGCAGGCATAATGAACCATGGATTCTCCTGTGCGTGGGGACCGGATCCTGTATCCGATCTTGGGAATTCCGTGTTCATAGATCACATCTTCCACCGGCATCCCCAGGATCCTCATATGTTTCAGGGCATAATTCAGAGCTTCTGATTTTTCCAGAAGGCGGTATACCGCCTTTTCTTCCCGGGAATTCTCCCACAGCTTCAGGTGTTCGATAAATTCAAAATAGTAAGAGATCCCATGAGAAAAATAGTATTCAAAGGGCCTGATCACTTCCAGGATAGACGGACTGTCCATACAGGACAGGATGGTGCAGAAGAGACAGTTGCTGCGGATGCCCAGGTTCATCTTCTCAGGAGCGAATTTTTCATAGAGCCGTCCCGGATGGATCTGATCACCGGTGCGGGTGAAGACAATATGGTTGTCGAGAGCCAGAGATTCCGTCAATACAGTGCCCTGGAACAGGGAGAAACCGTATTCATAGGTATGGCCCTGACTTATAAAGGACAGTTCCATATCGATAGGTTCCTCATCCGGTTCCGGACACCAGAAGGGAACGATGCGGCCTGCATCCACATGGTGCAGGGCAGACAGAAGCGGATTTTTACCGATGGACCGGATCGTAAAAAGCTGCTGATAGATGTACACATGAAAACTGGCCAGAGCCAGGAGAAGATTGGTTTTCCCGCTGGCATTGGAGCCGTAGACGGCCAGGGTTTTAATAAGCCGCCGGTTTTTGGAGCGGATCAGATGAGAGGGATGCTCTTTGTATCCTACTGCACGCATATCCATAAAGGTTTCGTCTGCGAAAGAACGGAAATTTTTAAAACGGAATGAGATGATCATGGCGGGACAATCCTCCTGGGAGCCTTAAGTGCACCGAAGGTTTTCGGCGCAGGTATGATTTCCAGAAAATTATACCATAAAATACCGCCTGTTTACCACGTAATAATTTCATCCAGCAGTTTTTGCTGTTCTTTGGAGGAGCGGGTCAGATAGATCCGCGTGGTCTCGATGCTCTCATGGCCCATAAGATCAGCCAGGAGAGAGATGTCGTTGAAGTGCAGAAGAAAGTTTTTGGCAAACCGGTGGCGGAAGGAGTGAGGATACACGGTGTCAGTATCGATGCCGTATTTCCTGGCATAATATTTCAGCTGCTGGTGGATTCCCCGGGCAGAGATCCGATTGCCGTTTTTATTGAGAAACAAAAATCCGCTGGTTTTTCCCATACCGCGGCACCATTCCACAGCCTCCAGACAGAGATTGTCCGGAAAATAGATCCGCCGCAGCTTGCCACCTTTGGAATACAGGTCCAGATAGCCGAAACGGAGATGCTCCACCTTGATCTGGACCAGTTCGCTGACTCTGGCCCCGGTGGAGGCCAGAAAACGGACCACAAAATACCAGAAATAATTCTCTTCCTCTTTCAGCCGGTTTTTCAGAAGCTCATAGTCTTCATTGAAGATAATGGAATCAAGAAAGGATTTCTGCTGGACCCTGACGGCATTGAGATGATATCCGTCAAAAAGAAGTCCATAGTCCTCTGAAGATTCAGAGACAAACCTGACAAAGTGATTGATGGCGTAGATGCGCTGATTGACGGTGGCAGGACTGTAGTGTTTTACCAGCCAGGAACGGTAAAGACCTGCATTTTCCGGGGTCAGTTCTGAAAAAAGTCTGAAAAACAGACGCACGCTGACAGAGTAGGAGGCAATTGTATTTTTGGAGAGATCCTTCTTTATTAAATAATCCTGAAATCTGTCCAGCCATTCGCTGTTTTCCATGACCGCCACCAGCCTTCTGTCCTACGGGTACCCTTCTGCCTGCGGGCCGGTAAGAAAAAGCCCTGACGGGTGAATTTTCCAGTAGTAACAGTATATCGGTTCAAAATTTAAAAATCAAGAAAAAATCGAAAAAACAGCCGATAAAATCGAATAAATAACATAAAATTCACATTTGGTTACGATAATTTCAAATATTGGAAGTATAATGAGCCTCGTAATGCAGCAGGGGGACTCAGAAAAAGAGCCCTCAAAAAAGGAAAAGGAGAGTGCATTCATTATGAGAAAGCAGACGAAATTAGTTGCAGTGTTATCTGCCTCTGCTCTGTTGGCCATCGGTGCATCCGTGACTTCCTTCGCAGCATCCGGAAGATGGGCTGAGGAGAACGGCACCTGGGTGTTCTATGACAAGAGCGGTGACAAAGTGACAGAGGAGTGGCAGAAATCCGGCGAGTACTGGTACTGGTTAAATGAGGATGGCGAGATGGCCACCGACCAGCTGATCGAGGATGACGATAACTACTATTATGTAAATGAGAATGGTGTTATGGTCCAGAACGGCTGGAGATCCGTGGAGAATGAAGACTATGACGGGGACGACGAAGATGAGCCTATGAATTACTGGTATTACTTCGGCGCTAACGGCAAGGCTTACAAGAGCTCTACCAGCAGCAACAACGCTTCCTTCAAGACCATCAACGGAAAGAAATATGTGTTTGACGGTTACGGAAAGATGCAGACCGGTCTGAGAGCAATTAAGCTTGAGACTGGCAGTTCTACCAAGATTGCAGACGACGGCGTAAAGGACGACGATGATCTTGCAAGCCTTAACATGAACTTTGATACTGAGGATGCGTTCAAGGAGAATGTATCCAGGCTGTACGACGAAGGCTGGAGACTTTATTATATGGGCGGAAGCAACGACGGGGCCGTGAAGACCGGAAAGCAGACGATTACCATCGACGGCGACAGCTTTACCTTCCTGTTCAATAAATCCGGCAGCTCCAAGGGCCAGGGCAAGTTCGGCATCGATGATGACAAATACTATGCAGGCGGTATGCTGATGGCGGCAGACAGAGACGACAAGTATGCGGTTGTAAAAGTTGTTACAAACGAAACTACCGGCAGGTATGAAGAGATCCGCCTTCTGACTACAGAAGAGTTCCTTGATGATGACCATGTGAAGAGTCTGCCCTCAGGCGGAATCCCGTCTGGTAAAGAAGATGATTACGATGAGTATATTGACTTTACCGATATGACAGAAAACGGCAAGAAGGTTACCGTAGACTATGAGGAAACCGTTGACGGACAGAAGAAGAAAACAATCTACAGAGTAGTCAATACTGCCGGTACTGTTCAGAAGAGCAAGAGCAAGGCAAAAGACGGCGATGACCGCTGCTACAAGATCAACGGCAGCAAGCAGATTGAGGCTGTGTTTGTAGAAGATTAATCAGAGCATCTCCCTGAAACATAAGTGACAACCAAGTAAAAGCCCCCGCAGCGGGAAGGATCCTCCTTTCCCTCCGGGGGCTTTTGCGTTACCAGTCCACAATCTGGTTGACCAGTGCCTTCTGCTCCGTGCTGCTGCGGTGAAGGTAGATCCTGGTGGTCTCTATGCTCTCGTGGCCCAGAATATCTGACAGCATGGCGATATCGCCGCATTTTTCGATAAAGTTTCTGGCAAAAAGATGGCGGAAGGAGTGGGGATATACTACAGCCGGATCCAGGCCGTAACGGACAGAGTATTTTTTCAGCTGCCCCCTGACTCCGGCCTGAGTGATGCGATTTCCGTAGCGGTTCAGAAACACATCGCCCCAGACCCGGTCGATGTGCTTCAGCCACAGAAGGCAGTCCTGCCTTACCAGCTTCGGGATATAGATCCTCCGTATTTTATTGTCTTTGGAATAGATGTCCATATATCCCCGTTTGACATCTTCCACCTGGAGACTCAGAAGCTCGCTGATGCGCATCCCCGTAGTGGCCATGAGGCGGATAGCGAAATAGTACAGATGATTGCCGTTTTTTATGAAACAGTTCTTCAGATATTCATAGTCTGCCTGGCTGATGACATTTTCCAGAAACGATTTCTGCTGAACCCGGACCATGGGCATCCTGCCCTGGGACAGGTGAAGGGATTCCATCAGACAGTTCATGGCCCGGATGCGGAGATTGACGGTCTGAGGCTTATAGTGTTCCATCAGGTAGCATTTGTAGAGCATCAGGTTGTCATGGCTGAGGACGTGGTAAAGACCGAGGAACTGCTCTGCGGCAAAGAGGTAGGACTGGATAGTGCTGGGAGCCATATCCTGAAATGTGAGATACTGCTGAAAATCCTCCAGGATCCGGGGAACGGGATCCTCCTGGAAACTTGAATTCTTCATAGGCACATCCTTTCGTAAAGTACTGCCGGTTATCACCAGCATATAGACTTCAAACAGATTCCGCAATGCATTTTTTCCCGGGTTCCCACATACATTTGTTATAAAAGCAGATTAAAAAGACAGGTGGGTGCGTTTATGTTGGAGCTGGTGAAACAGAATATACATATGAACCGATTTAAGAGCAATGCGGCAACCCAGGTCACTCTGGACGATGATTTTATCGTTCCGGATACCATGGACGATATGGCCCGGGTCATCTTAAGTTCCGGGGATATTCAGATAGAGTCTGTGAAAAATCAGGGAGAGCGGGTGACGGTAAAGGGAAAGCTGAATTTCCAGGTGCTGTACCGGAAGGCGGAGGGAGGCCTTCAGACCCTGGCAGGCCATATTCCGTTTGAGGAGCCGGTCAATGTGCCGGGGCTGGAGGAGAAAGACTATCTGGGAGTCAGCTGGGATCTGGAGGATCTGACGGCGGGGATGATCAATTCAAGAAAAATAAGCGTCAAAGCCATCGTGACTCTGGTGATTCGTGTGGAAACCCTTTATGACACGGAAGCAGCCGTCGACATAGTGGATGGGGGGAGCGGAGGCCGTGAGGGGGCCGGCTGGACAGGAGGAGACGAGAGCTGGGGCAGCAGGACCAGAGAAGAGGGAAGCCGGGACGGCGGCAGAAGCTGGGAGACCGGTACGCCCGGAACCAGAAACTGGGACGGCAGTCCGGGGACGGAGACACCGGTTTCAGACGGCAGGACGGCTAATATGGAGATCCTGCGGAGACAGGCGGATGTGGCGGTGATCGCGGTCCGGAGAAAAGATACTTATCGGATAAAAGAGGACATCTCCCTGTCCGGCAGCAAGCCCAGCATCGAGCAGATCCTGTGGAGCGAGATCCGGCTCAGAGGCACCTCTACCAAACCTCTGGACGGCAGGATTCACATTGAAGGAGAGGTGGTGATCTTTGCCATCTACACAGGAGAAGGGGAGAACACCCCCATGCAGTGGCTGGAGGAGAGCGTGCCCTTTGCCGGAGAGGTGGACCTGCCGGAGGCCGTGGAAGGCATGGTGCCGTCGATCTCCGTGCGTCTGGTACATAAAGAGCTGGAGGCAAAGCCGGATTATGACGGGGAGATGAGAGACCTGGAACTGGATGCGGTCCTGGAGCTGGATATGAAGCTGTATGAGGAACAGCAGATCGAGCTTCTGGGGGACTTCTACTCCAATGACCGGGAGCTGGAACTGGAGTCGGGAGAAGTGTGCTTTGACCGGCTTCTCAGCAAAAATACGGGAAAATGCAGGATCGCAGAGAAGGCCCGGCTGAATTCAGGAGAGCGGGTTCTTCAGATCTGTCACAACGACGGGACCGTCAAGATCGACGACGTGGAGATCAGGGAAGACTCTCTGCAGATCGACGGAGTTCTGGAAGTTTCTCTGATCTATCTGACTTCTGATGATGCGGAGCCCATCAAGGCGGAGACAGAGATAGTTCCCTTCCACTATGAGGCAGAGACGCCGGGGATCACTGAGGACAGCGTATATCAGATGAATACCGGTCTGGAGCAGATGACGGCGGTCATGGCAGGGGGCGATACGGTGGAGATCAAGGCAGTGGTGAACCTGGATATCCTGGTGCTGCAGCCCGTGAAGGAGCCGGTGATCCTTGGAGTGAAGGAGGAACCTCTGGATCTGGAGAAGCTTCAGGCTCTCCCGGGGATTACAGGGTACATTGTACAGCCCGGAGACTGTCTGTGGGATATCGCAAAGAGATTTCACACCACCAGAAAACAGGTTGTGGAGTCCAACGGCCTGGCAGGAGAGCAGGTGAAACCGGGAGACCGGCTCATCCTCGTCAAGCAGATCGCAGAGGCCTGAATAAAAAAATTCCGGAAAAAGCTGGATGCACAAAATCAGATTTTCAGGATATAATACAATATAAGGTTTATGGATGACCGGCGTCATATCCGCATCCAGCTGGTGCTTTAAGATAGATCAGGGCAACCTGGGCGGTAAGTGCGTATTGCAAGCGCAGTTGCCGTCTTACATACTGTGAAAGTGTTGCACGGCAGCCATGGTGAATACAGGCCTGCCTGCATTGAACCATGGATATCGGGCAATCAACTTTCACAGGGTGGCTGGTGCAGCGTCAGGGGATCAGATTACACGGGGCATCCGGCGGCACTTCAATTACATCAGGAGGAAAGGTGCAATGATGAATTATACATATCTGCTGCGCTGCAGGGACGGGAGTCTTTACTGCGGATGGACCAATGATCTGGAACAGCGTCTGAAAGCCCACAACCAGGGAAAGGGAGCCAGGTATACCAGAGGAAGGGGGCCTGTGGAGCTGGTATATTGTGAAACCTTTGACACAAAGGAGGAGGCTATGAGGAGGGAATATGCCATCAAGCACATGACCAGGAGGGAGAAGCTCCGTCTGGCGGCGGGCTGGGAGAAACAGAAGACGGCAGAATAATCAGACAGGGACCCGGCAGAAAGGGTTCCTTTTTTCTTCCAGATTTTTGAAAAAAGACTTGTATTTTTTTGTATACAGAGTATATAATATACTGTATACAAAATATTTTATACAAACCAAGGAGAAGGCAAAGGAGCAGAGGGTATGGTAAAACATCTTGGACTGAAAGCTTACGGAAAGATCAACCTGGGTCTTGACGTGCTGCGGAAACGGGAAGACGGATACCATGAAGTGCGGATGATTATGCAGACAGTAGGGCTCTATGACCGGCTGGATCTGATCTGCCGCAGTGAACCGGGGATCAGGGTGGAGACGAATCTCTACTATCTTCCCAACAATGAAAACAACCTGGTGTACCAGGCAGCAGATCTTCTGATGAAAGAATTCGGGGTCAGTCAGGGTCTGCATATCAGGCTGCGGAAATTTATTCCGGTGGCGGCAGGCATGGCGGGGGGAAGCAGCGACGCGGCTGCGGTTTTGTTTGGAGTGAACAAAATGTTCGGCCTGGGGCTGTCTCAGCAGCAGCTGATGGAGAGAGGAGTGAAGATCGGCGCCGACGTGCCCTATTGTATCCTCAGAGGGACGGCGCTGTCGGAGGGTATCGGGGAGAAGCTGACGCCTCTTCCTCCCATGCCCCAATGCAGAGTTCTGATTGCCAGGCCGGGCATCAGCGTATCGACCAGAAGCGTCTATGAAAATCTCCGGGCGGACAGGCTGAGACCGGAGCAGCATCCGGATATCGATGCCATGACTGCGGCCATAGGAGAGGGGGACATCCACAGAGTCGCAGGTCTTCTGGGAAATGTGCTGGAGACCGTGACCATTCCCGCTCATCCGGTCATAGGACAGCTGAAGGAGGCCATGATGGATTACGGCGCAGAGGGCGCTCTCATGAGCGGCAGCGGCCCTACGGTCTTCGGACTGTTTACCAATCCCAGGGCGGCCGAGGATGCCTATGAAGACATGCGGTACGGCAGGGGGACGAATCTTGCAAAACAGGTATATCTAACTAATTTTTACAATCGAAGGGAGCAGGGGTAACACCATGAGAGAGTATGATCTGAAAGTAAATATGAATGAATATCTGCCGCTGCGGGATGTGGTGTTTAATACACTGCGGCAGGCTATTCTCAGAGGGGAGCTGGAGCCGGGAGAGAGACTGATGGAGATCCAGCTGGCGGAAAGGCTGGGGGTGAGCCGGACGCCGATCAGGGAAGCCATCCGCAAACTGGAGCTGGAAGGGCTGGTGCTGATGATTCCCAGAAAAGGCGCCGAGGTGGCCAGGATCTCGGAAAAAAGTCTGAGAGACGTGCTGGAGGTCCGCCGTTCCATGGAAGAGCTGGCCATCGAACTGGCCTGTCAGAGGATGACCGAGGAGCAGGTGGACGAGCTGGAGCGGGCCAAGAAAGCCTTTGCCGATGCCGTAGCCTGCAATGACATGATGCTTATGGCCGAGACAGATGAGGCTTACCATGAGATCATTTACAGGGGAACCTGCAACAATCGTCTGGTGCAGATCATCAACAATCTCCGGGAGCAGATGTACCGGTATCGTCTGGAATACATCAAAGATGCGGACAAGCGTCCCATCCTTCTGATCGAACACGACAACATTTTCCGGGCGGTGAAGGCCCGCCACGTGTCGGAGGCCAAGGCCGCCATGCGGGAACATATCGACAACCAGGAGATCACGGTCTCCAGAAATCTCAAGGAGGCCCGGAGCTGAAAGGTTTTTAAGATAACAGGAATAATCTAACAGAACTGTTAGAAAAATATTAAAAAAAAATAACTCCGTTGACAGGGTGACAAGTTGTCATTATAATGAATGACAGGTTGTCACTTTTTGTATGCAGCCTGTGCAGTGGAGATATGCCGCCGAGGCGGCGCACGGGGTGCGCGATTTCCTGCTGGACAGGAAGGGGGAATGAGTATGCCGAGCCAGCGCTTTTACAGACTTCCGGAGGAGAAGCAGAGCCTGATCTGGAAAGCTTCTATGAAAGAATTCACTTCTGTTCCTTATGAAAAGGTTTCTATTAATAAGATTATCCGGGAGGCAGGCATCTCCAGAGGCAGTTTCTATACATATTTTGAAGACAAGAAGGATCTTCTGTCGTTCTTATTAGAAGATACCAAGAGAAAATGGAAAGAAACCTACCTGGGCTGCCTGAGGAAAGCTGACGGAGATGTGTTCTCTGCCATGGAAGAGATGTTGGAATCAGCAGTTGAATTCTGCAGGAACAATAACATATTCCGTCTGCATAAGAATCTGATCATGTACCCGGATCATATGATAATAGAGTGCATGGAAAAGGATTTTGAAGAGGAAGTGGGAGAGGATTTTGTAAATCTTGTGGACCGCAGCAGACTAAAAGACGGTTCAACAGGGGGAGTCCTGCTGCTTCTGAAAATGTGTGTGATCTGTATGATCGCATGCGTGGCAGAGTATTATAAAAATCCGGAAAAGGGAGAGGTTATAAAAGCTGAATACAAGAAGGCGTTAAGAGTATTATGTTATGGGGCCTATAGGGTTCCGCAGAAAGACCAGGTGGAGGAAAAAGCAGATGAGTAAAATAACAAAGATTGCGGCAGCAGCAGTGGTGGTTGTGGCGGTGGGCGCTTTTGTGGGGGCCCGGTTTCTGCGGCCGGAGCCTGCGCCCGAGGCGGTAGCTCCACCCGTAGTCAGGATTCAGGAGCCTGTCACAGGGGATATCGAACTGTTCCGCAGCATGACGGGAACCGTGGAGCCGTCGGATTCCGTATATGTGATTCCAAAAGCTGCCGGTGAGATCACGGCAGTCCATGTGAAGAACGGCGATTATGTGACAGAAGGACAGCTTCTGTGCGAGATTGATACCAAGCAGGTGGACGGAGCCAGGCTTCAGCTGGAGGCGGCAGAGATCGCGCTGAAGGATGCCAACACCAATCTGGAGCGCATGAGAGTGCTCTACAGCAGCGGAGACATCTCCGCCCAGGCTTATGAACAGGTTCAGAGCGGAGCAAAATCTGCAAGAATCCAGTATGATTCCGCCAAGCTGAATTACGATTATCAGATCGAGTTCAGCACGATCACGGCCACCATTGCCGGCAAGATCGAGTCCTGCAATATGGAGGTACACGGTATGGCAACTCAGTCCAGCCCTCTGTGTGTCATTTCCAGCGAAGGCGTGAAGAATGTGAACTTCGCCGTGACAGAGGCGGTGCTTCCCCACGTACAGGAGGGGGAGAAGATCCGTATCGAGAAGGCGGGAAGCGAATATACGGGAACCATCACAGAGGTCAACACCATGGTGGATCCAGCCACAGGGCTGTTTAAGATAAAGGCAGCCGTGGAACAGGGAGATGCCCTTGCCAACGGCTCCATGGTGAAGCTGTACATAACCTCAGACAAGGCGGAAAAGGTCATGACTATCCCTGTGGATTCCGTCTACTACGATAACGGCAGGCCCTATGTCTTTACATTTGACAACGGATCTGTCCACAGAGTCGACATAGAAACCGGGATCAGCGATTCCGAGAACATGGAAGTAGTATCCGGTCTCACGGCTTCCGATCAGGTGATCATCACGTGGAGTCCGGAACTGTACGAAGGGGCTCCCGCGGTTTTGGAAGCATCGGCCAATTAGAGGAGGGATAGGGTATGAATATTACAAGATCTGTCCTCAAAAGGCCTGTGACCACCGTCATGGTGGTCCTGTGTCTGATCGTATTCGGTTTGACTTCTGTCCTGTCCGCCAAGCTGGAGCTGACTCCCACCATGGAGATGCCCATGCTGGTCATTTTCACTCTGTATCCCGGGGCCAGCCCCGATGATGTCAACGAGCTGGTGACTCAGCCGATCGAGGATGAGACCGGAACCCTGACAGGCATGAAAGGGATCACCAGTGTTTCCAGCGAGAACGTGTCCATCGTTCTTGTGGAATATGAGTATGGCATCGATATTGACGAAGCCTATGATGATCTGAAAAAGAAGATGGATGTTCTGGAGATGACCCTTCCCGATGATGTGGAATCTCCCACCATCATCGAGATGAACATCAACGACATGGCCAGTATCTCTCTTGCAGTGAACAACGATACTCAGGCCAATCTGTACAACTATGTCAACGATGCCATTGTACCGGAATTTGAAAAGCTGTCTTCCGTTGCCAGCGTGGATGTCAGCGGCGGCCGGGAAGAATATGTGAAGATCGAGCTGATACCGGAGAAGCTGTCCCAGTATCACCTGAATATGAACGCCATATCTTCCGCCATCGCCAGCGCCGACTTCTCTTATCCTGCAGGAGACACGGAGGTGGGAGGCCAGACGCTGTCCGTATCGGCGGGAGTAAGTTACGATACCGTAGAGAGCTTAAAGACCATTCCCATCACCCTGGGAAGCGGCAATATCATTTATCTGGAGGATGTGGCCAATGTATACACCACTCTCCAGGATGCGGCAGGTATCGGCCGTTATAACGGAAGAGACACGATCGCCGTGGGCATCAAGAAACAGCAGAGCAGCACCGATGTGGAAGTGTCCAAAGATGTGACCAATACCATGAACCGCCTGCTGGCGGCAGATCCCAACCTGGAGATCGTGGTGGTCAACGACAACAGCGACATGATCAAGTCTTCCCTGAATTCCGTTATGCAGACCATGGTCATGGCCATCCTTGTATCCATGGTGATCATCTTCCTGTTTTTCGGAGACCTGAAGGCTTCCCTTATTGTAGGAACCTCCATCCCCATCTCCATTCTGGCAGCCCTGATCTCCATGAGTGCCCTGGGATTTTCTCTGAACGTGATCACCCTCAGCAGTCTGGTTCTGGGCGTGGGTATGATGGTGGACAACTCCATCGTAGTGCTGGAAAGCTGTTTCCGTTCTACCAGAGGAGTGGGATTCCGGGAGTACACCGAAGCGGCATTAAAGGGAAGCGATACGGTCCTGCAGTCCATCATCGGCGGAACCGTGACCACCTGTGTGGTATTTCTTCCCCTGGCTTTTCTGGAAGGCATGTCCGGCCAGATGTTCAAGCCCCTGGGCTTTACCATCGTGTTCTGTATGCTGGCTTCTCTGATCTCCGCCATGACTATCGTTCCGCTCTGCTATACCATGTACCGCCCCAAAGAGAAGGAGCATGCGCCCCTGTCGGGGATGATCAGCGGTATGCAGGAGGGATACCGCAGCATTATGAAAGTACTTCTCCCCAGGAGAAAGACGGTTATCTTTACTTCCGTTCTCCTTCTGGCGCTGTCCATCGTCCTGGCTACTCAGCTGAGAGTGGAGCTGATGACGTCGGCGGACCAGGATTCCATCAACATCTCCATCGAGACCAGGCCGGGCCTGAGGATCGAGCGGGTAGATGAGATCCTCAGACAGGCGGAAGCCATCGTCACATCGGAGGAGAATCAGGTTTATGTAGATTCCTATATGCTGTCTTACGGATCCACGGGACTGAGTATGAGCGGAGGCTCGGCAGCTACTCTGACAGCCTATCTCAGAGATGACTGCTCCCTGGAAAGCGGTGATGTGATCAAGTTGTGGAAACCGGCCTTTGCGATGATTCCGGACTGTGATATCACTCTCAGTTCCAGCAGTATGATGGGATCTATGATGTCAGGCAGCGACCAGTTCGAAGTGATCCTGGAGAGTACTCAGTATGACAGCCTGAAGGAAGTTTCCGACAGCATCGTCAGGCAGCTGACGGACCGGCCGGAGGTTACCAGGATCCATTCCACTCTGGAAAATGCGGCGCCGCTGGTGAAGATCAACATCGACCCCATCAAGGCAGCAGCAGAAGGATTGTCGCCGGTCCAGGTGGCCGGTATGATCAATACCACCCTCAGCGGAAACGAGGCCACTACATTAAAAGTTGACGGCAATGACATCAGCGTTATGGTGGAATATCCGGAGGACGAGTATAAATCCCTGGATCAGGTCAAGGGGATCATGATCCCTTCGGCTACCGGAGCTTCCGTGGCTCTCACGGACATTGCAGAGGTAGCCTTCCAGGACAGCCCCTTAAGCATCATGAGATCTGACAAAGAATATCAGGTTACCGTAACAGGAGACTATACGGATATGGTCAGCACGGAAGACGAGAGAGCCGTCGCCGATATGAAGAAACTGCTTATGAGAGAAGTGGTGACGCCCACGATGACGGCAGATATTTCCGTTGCCCAGAACGCCATGGACCAGAGCATGGTGGAAGAACTGGGAGCTCTGCTCCAGGCAGTACTGATCGCGGTATTCCTGGTGTTTGTGGTAATGGCGGCCCAGTTTGAGTCTCCGAAGTTTTCCATCATGGTCATGACCACCATCCCATTTGCCCTTATCGGATCCTTCACGTTTCTGTTTGCGGCTGATGTGGCCATCAGTATGCCGTCTATGCTGGGATTCCTGATGCTGGTAGGCACGGTGGTAAATAACGGTATCCTCTATGTGGATACGGTGAACCAGTACCGGCAGGATATGGATATGGAGACGGCTCTCATTGAGGCAGGAGCCACCCGCCTGAGGCCGATCCTGATGACGATGCTCACTACTATCGTGGCCATGATTCCCATGTGTCTGGCCTTCGGCGATGCCGGAGAGATGATGCAGGGACTGGCCCTGGTGGATGTGGGAGGCCTGGTGGCTTCCACTATATTGGCACTGCTCATGCTGCCGGCATACTATTCGGTTATGAGTCAGAGAAAGAAAAGAAGGCCGGTATTAGAAGATTAAGGAGGAATGATATGAAACGTAACTGTACAGTAGTTCCCGCGTCTCTGTGTATGGCGGCTGTTCTCAGCCTGGGCCTTCCCGCGCAGGCTCTGGCCGGAAGCCCGGAATTTGCCAGGACCGCCGAGGAGTGGGCCAGACTCCGGGACAATGTTCTGGAATATGAAGAGATCGAGGATCTGATCCATGAGTACAATGCCACGGTGCTGAACAACGAACAGCAGTACCGCCGTGACAGCGCCAAAACGTCCCAGGATCTGGTGGAGGATCTGCTGGACGAGGCAGACGACCTGTGGGAGCGGGCCGCGGATGCGGAGGAAGAAGTGTCCAGGATCACCAGTGAGATGTCAGCCCGCCAGGCAGAGACCAGCGCGGAGAACAACGTGGATGACGGAGTCACCAAATACCTGGAGTACGGCCTGGCAGAAAAGAAGATCGTAATCCAGGCTCAGACCTCCATGAACACCTATTATAAGCTTCAGTATCAGCTGGCCTCCCTGCAGAAGAACCGGGAGATGCTGGAAGTCGTGCTCACCTCCGCTCAGGGCCGGCAGAGTCAGGGTATGGCCACCTATGCAGAGGTGCTGACGGCCCAGCAGAATCTGCAGAATGCCGATGCCCAGATCGCAGCTCTTCAGAGCCAGATCGAGACTGCCAGACAGAGCATGATCGTCATGATGGGCTGGAGCCAGGGGGCGTTTCCGGAGATACGTCCCATGCCGGCCACGGATGTGGAGCGGATCGCCGCCATGGATGTGGAAAAGGATACTCCCAAAGCCCTGGAGGCAGACTATACTCTGAGACTCCACCAGAGAAATCTGGAAAATGCCACCAATGATGAGAACCGTAAGATCTACCGCCAGTCCATAGAAGATGACAAACAGCAGATCGCCATGGCCGTGAGCAATACATATCAGTCTGTGATCCAGGCGAGAAACAGCTACGACGAGGCGGTGATGAACCTGTCGGTCACCACCAAAAACTGGAATACGGCCAATACCAAATTTCAGCTTGGAACCATCAGCCGCCTGGAATTTTTGCAGGCAGAGGCGGAGATGGTCAGCGCCCAGATGGATGTGGAGGTAAAGAATCTGGAGCTGTTCCAGGCCATGGAAACCTATGACTGGGTAATAAAGGGAGTGAGATCATGAGAACCGTAAGAATCGCGGCGGCACTGGGGCTGGCCGGGATCCTGGCCCTGGGAGCGCCTCTGTGCGCCATGGCCGGGACCGAAAAGCCGGAGTCCATGGACCAGGAGACCTGGGAGAGACTTCAGGATAATGTGCTGGAATACGATGAACTGGAAGATCTGGTGGAACTGTATAATCCCATGTACCGGCAGATGGTCAGCAATATCGACCTGAGTCTGAAACCCATCGAGGATGCAGCTGCAGGCCTGAGAGGGGCGGCAGATGATATGATGGCAGATGCAAGAGGCATGAAAGACGTCAACGACATCCTGTCCAAAGCCTATCGGTCTGCCGCCAAGGGCTACCGGGAAGGAGCCAAGAATTTTGACAAGATCCTCCGGTCGGCCCAAAGCGGAACCCGCAATATCCTGGGGAGTACAAGAAAACAGATGACCGCGGGAGTGCAGCAGCTTATGCTGGGGTATTATCAGGCTCTGGCATCGAAAGAGCTGATCGACACGGGGGCGGAGCTGGCTCAGGCTGCATGGGAGTCCACTGTGACTCAGAGAAACCTGGGCATGGCCACGGACACGGATGTGGAATCGGCCCAGAAGGCCTTCCAGTCTGCCGGAAGCCGGCAGCAGACGCTGGATGACCAGCTGACCGGCTTAAAGCAGCAGCTGCTGTACATGACAGGCTGGTCCTATGATGCCCAGTCAGACGTGGGAGCGCCCCCGGTTCCGGATCTGTCCAGGATCGAGGCCATGGATTTTGAGGCTGATCTGAACAGAGCCATCGGAAACAATTATACTCTCATAGAACAGAGAAGTGTATCCGGGAAGAGTACGGCCAGCCATACTGCCAAATTCCGGACACTGGAAGAATCGGAGGCAAAGCTGAAGATCCAGCTGGAATCCCTGTATCAGGCAGTGCTGGAGGGGAAGATGACCTATGAGGCCGCTCAGACGGCTCTGGAGAGCGCCCGGATCACCATGAACGGCACCGAGACGAAATATCAGATGGGCATGGTGGGCAGGCTGGAGTATCTCCAGCTGAAAACAGCCTATCTCCAGCAGAAAATGGCTGCGGATCAGGCCGCCCTCTCCCTGGTACAGGATATGGAGACTTACTACTGGGCAGTAGAGGGTCTGGCAGATATCAGCTAGGCTGCCGGCCATGGGACATCCGGATCTTTCAGACAGGGCTTTCTGCCGGCGGGAATTTCGCCGGCAGCGGTGCTGTTACAGCGTCACCAGGTTACGATACGGTCAATCATGACCTGCTGTTCTTTGGTGGAGCGGGTCAGATAGATCCGGGTAGTCTCTACATTATTATGTCCCAGAAGATCTGCCAGCAGTGCGATGTCGTTAAAGCGGCGGAGAAAATTGATGGCAAACCGATGGCGGAAAGAGTGAGGATAAACAGTGTCCGGGTCTATCTTATAGATCCGGGCATAATGTTTTAATTGGGAGTTAATCCCCCGCGCCGTCAGGGGAACACCTTTCCGGTTGACAAACAGGTAGCCTATCTTAAGTTCTCTGCGGTTGCACCAGGCCGCCGCCTCCCGGCACAGGGTATCGGGAATGTAGATCCGGCGCACCTTGCCTCCTTTGGAGCACAGATCCATATATCCGGCAGACAGATGCTCTGCCTTGAATTTCAGCAGTTCGCTGACCCTGGCTCCGGTGGCGCCCAGAAACCACACCACAAAAAACCACTGTTCAGGGCCGTGTTTTTTCAGTTTTCTTTTCAGAGACAGATAATCTTTGTTGGAGATCACCGCATCCAGATAAGAGGCAGTCTGCAGCCGGACTGCCGGCTGTTTATACTCCGGTTTTCCCAGAGAGTCCAGATAGTGGTTGAATCCGCAGAGCCGCTGATTGACCGTGGCGGGTCGGAAATGTTTGATCAGATAACTGCGGTATTTTCTCACGTTGGCGGCAGTGAGTGTGGGATACAGGCTCTTATACAGCCGGAGGCTGCCCAGATAGGAAGCGATCGTGTTGTCCGACAGTTTCCGGTCCTGAAGATAGAGACGGAAATCCTGAAGATCAATTGACATTTTCATGGAATTCCTCCTACCAGTTTACAATCTGATTGACCAGAACCTGCTGTTCGGCCCGACTTCTGTGCAGGTAGATCCGGGTGGTCTCGATGCTCTGATGACCCAGGAGATCGGAGAGAAAGGCGATGTCCCCGCAGGCCTCGATAAAATTTTTCGCAAACCGGTGGCGGAAGGAGTGGGGGTGGAGGACTGCCGGATCAAGACCGTAGATCCGTGAAAATTTGCGCAGCTGTCCCCGTATGGCGGGAGCGGTTACGGACTGTCCCTGTTTATTGAGGAACAGGGGGCCGGGAGGATGGTCCTCTCTGGCCATCCACTGAAGGGTATCCTGACGGAGTGTTTTGGGGATATAGACCCGGCGGCTCTTGTTGCCCTTGGAATACAGATCCAGACGACCTTTTTCCACATCAGAGGTCTGCAGCCGGACCACCTCGCTGACCCGGACTCCCGTAGCCGTCATGAAACGGATCAGGAAGTAGTACAGATAATTGCCATCCCGGACAAGACATTGTTTCAGATATTCATAGTCAGCCTGGCTGATCACGTTTTCCACATAAGTGTTCTGCTGCATCCTCAGCATGGCCACAGGGGCTTCCGGGCAGTTTATGTATTCCATATAACAGTTGAGAGCCCGGATCCTCTGGTTGACCGTCCTGGGCTTGTAGTGCTCCAGAAGAAAACACTTGTACTGCCGGAGACTGGGGGAATCCGGCTGTTGATACAGACTGAAAAACTGCTGTACGGCATAGGTGTACGCCAGGATAGTGTTTTCTGCCCGGTTGCGCTGTGTCAGCCAGCAGCGAAAATCGTTCAGATTCAGGTCCGATGCCGGATCATGCCGGCCGGGTGTGTGGTTCATGTTCAAGTCCTCCTTATCTTTTGTAGGTTGCTGTCAGCCAGTCCATCATATCATTATCCGATAATGGAGCAGCGTCGATATATCATTTATTTCAGAAATTCCAACAGTTTAAAACGAATATGGATCCGGGGCTCCGAGGCCATAACCGCATCGAAGTCGTCTTCCGGCAGCAGGTTTTTCAGCTCCAGGCAGGATTCCTCCGGCATCACGCCGTGGGTGCTGTCGATAAAGCACAGCCTGGGATAGACCACGCACCACCAGTTCCGTCCCCTCCCTTCCCCCAGGGTTACCTGGATAGTATCGTATGTTCCGCAGGGAAGCACAAGGTTTCCGTAGGCTTTGGTGGGAAACCAGGCCCGGGTCAGCCGGATGGAGGTTTTATAATCACACCCCTGTTCCATAAGCCAGGTGTCTGCATAATCCTCCAGTTCCCGGCAGTGCTCCCGGACATAGGTACAGAAGCCGTCCTTGGAGTCTTCAGGGCATTCCTCCAGTTTTTCCAGAATCAGAGCTTTTATCTGAAGTTTGATCTGCTGATCGGCGGCGCTGTTGGAGCTGGCCAGGACATGAAAGCGCAGAAGCCGGGGGGCGATCCTGTCCGCCAGGTTCTTATCCTGCTGATATCCCCATAAAATAGAACACAGGAAAGCCAGAAAAAAGCAGGAGGCGGACAGGAGAAGGGTTCGTTGATATCTCATATTATTTTTCCTCCATTAAGAATTTCTTAATTGTAATTATAACCAGGTATGGTATAATTAAACCCGATGTCTGGCAGAAAAAGGAAGGAGACATTTTATAATGAAAGAGACCATAGGGGTTTTATTTGGAGGCCGCTCTTCGGAACACGAAGTGTCCTGCATGTCGGCTGCCAATGTGATCGAACAGATAAATAAAGACAGATATGAGATCCTGCTGATCGGGATCACCAAAGAGGGAGAATGGCTTCTGGTGGATTCCCCGGATGAGATCCGGACAGGCACGTGGCAGGAGGGCCATGTGAAAGCCGTCATCTCTCCCGATGCCCGGGATCAGTGCCTCCTGATCTTCGGAGAAAACGGGACAGTGGAGAGGCGGCATCTGGATGTGGTCTTTCCTGTCCTCCACGGATTGTACGGGGAAGACGGCACGGTACAGGGACTTCTGGAACTGGCCCGGATCCCTTATGTGGGATGCGGAGTCCTGTCATCCGCAGTATCCATGGATAAACTGACGGCCAAAATCATTGCGGACAGCCTGGGGATCCGTCAGGCGGCCTATGTGCCTGTGATGAAAGAAGAGCTGGAACACATAGATCAGGCGGCGGAACGGGTGGAAGCCTCCCTGCCCTATCCGGTTTTCGTAAAACCGTCCAATGCCGGCTCATCCAGAGGGGTGAGCAGGGCGGAGGACCGCCGGGGGCTTAAGGCTGCCCTGAGAGAGGCGGCTCTTCACGATAAGAAGATTCTGGTGGAGGAGGCCGTCACGGGACATGAGGTGGAGACGGCTGTCCTGGGAGGCGGAACCATGGAACCGGAGGTATCGGGAGTGGGAGAGATCCTGTCCGCGGCAGAGTTCTATGACTATGATGCCAAATACCACAATCAGGAGTCCAGGACCGTGACTGATCCTGAGCTGCCGGGAGACGCCGCAGAACAGATCCGCCGGACGGCGGCCAGGATCTTTGGAGCTGTAGACGGATACGGACTGGCGAGAGTGGATTTTTTCGTCACATATCAGGGGGAAGTGGTGTTCAATGAGATCAATACCATGCCCGGATTTACGGCCATCAGCATGTATCCCATCCTGTGGGAGGCCAGAGGCATCTCCAAACCTCAGCTGGTCCAGAAGCTGATCGACTGTGCAAAGGAGCGTTACGATGGATAGAAATGCCCCTATCGGAGTTTTTGATTCAGGAGTGGGCGGTCTGACCGTGGCCAGAGAGATCATGCGCAGGATGCCCGGGGAACGGATCGTCTATTTCGGGGACACGGCCCGGCTGCCCTATGGCAGCAAGTCCCAGGACACGGTGCTGCGCTATTCCCGCCAGATCATCCGGTTCCTTATGACCAGGCAGGTGAAGGCCATTGTCATCGCCTGCAATACGGCGAGCGCTTATGCCTTGAAGACCGTGGAGCAGGAGACGGAGATCCCTGTCATCGGAGTCATACGGGCAGGAGCCAGGACGGCAGTCCAGGCTACCCGCAACGGCAAGATCGGAGTCATCGGAACAGAGGCCACCATAAACAGCGGCCTCTATACGGATACCATGAAGGAGATGAGACCGGACATCCAGGTCACGGGAAAAGCCTGCCCTCTCTTTGTCCCTCTGGTGGAGGAGGGGCTGTTCCACGATTCGGTGACCGATGAGATTGCTTCCCGGTATCTGGCAGAGCTGAAAAGCCGGTTTGTGGACACCGTAGTTCTGGGCTGCACCCATTACCCGCTGATCCGCTCCACTCTCAGGCGCCTTATGGGGGAGGATGTGACTCTGGTCAATCCGGCCTATGAGACGGCGGCGGAGCTGGAGGAACTTCTGGAGAGGAAGGGGCTGACCTGCACGGGAGAAGCAGACCCGGAAGAAAAATACAGATTTTATGTCAGCGACCTGGCGGAGAAATTTACGGCCTTTGCCACCTCCATCCTTCCGGATCAGGTGAAAGAGACAAAAAAGATCAATATCGAGGAATATTAGAGGCCCGAAACGCCCGGAAGGAGATCCATGACAAAAGAAGTGATGATCACCATCAGCGGGTTCCGGATCACGGATGGAGAGCAGGAAGCTGTGGAGCTGACGGTCAGAGGAGACTATTACAGAAAGAACGGAAACCATTATCTCCTTTACCAGGAGACAGAAGACGGAGGGGAGAAAAGCCGCAGCAGGATCCGGATCTCTCCCGGCTCCATGGATATGAAGAAAAGCGGCGCCCATCTCATATTCGAAAAAGATAGAAAGCATGTTTCCGGATATATGACACCGGCAGGAGAACTGACGGTGGGGATTCTTACAGAGAAACTGGAAATGAGAGAAGATGAGGATCAGCTGGAGGCGGACCTGGAGTACTCCCTGGAGATCAACGGCAGCCATGTGTCGGACTGCCGGATCCGGGTCTCGGCCAGATCACTAAAACAGCAGAAAACAGTCTGAAGAAAACAGGGCAGCCGCGGGGATGCGGCTGCCCTGATGTCTACTTTTTCTTTCCGGTATCTTTTTTGTCTTTCTTAAATCTGGAGAAAAATCCCTTCTTCTCCGGAACCGGGGCAGCTGCGCCGCCTCTCACGCTCTTAAGCTCCGTAATATAGATCCCGCTGACTACTACCTTTACCTCTGCCTTCACGGGGAGAGCGGCGAAGACCTTCTCGTCGCACAGAAGCGTCATGACTTTGGGACCGACTTTGGCCTTGACCAGGGGAACCTTGGCCCAGCGCATGTACTTGGGAGTCTGTTCATAGACGATCTTCGGAAGATTGGCATCCTTGATCTTCAGCTTTTTCTTATCAATGACCAGCATGGTGGCGGTCTGGGCGGCAGCCTGAAGGAGATTCTGCTGTTCTACCTGGCGCTTCTCCAGCTTCCGTCCCATAAAATACAGTATGGCCATACCGGCGGCCACAATGATGAGGATGACTAAAAGGATGTTTAAAAATGTCTGCACGTGGATACCTCCAATAAGTCCTATTGCAGGACAGGCCTGCCTTTTCCCCAGTATAACATCCTTTGACAAAAAAGGCAATAAAAGAAAAAAATCGTTGACACCTTGACAACGCTGTGTTAAGATGAAATGTGCACTATTGTGGCATCGTGTGCATTGATGGTACTAGTATGCCCAAAAATCAGAATGAAAAGAAAACAGGGGTGAGACGTCAATGGAGAAAAGCAGAATGCGTCCTGTAGAAGCAGGGAAAAACGTTAGAATGAGCTTCTCAAGGCAGAAGGAAGTCCTGGAGATGCCAAATCTGATAGAGATTCAGAAAGACTCCTATCAGTGGTTCCTTGATGAGGGTTTGAGAGAAGTATTTCGGGACATCTCTCCGATCACGGATTTCGCAGGCCACTTGAGTCTGGAGTTCGTTGATTTTACATTATGTAAAGATGATATCAAAAATACCATCGATACCATTGAAAAATGCAAAGAACGAGACGCAACCTACGCAGCACCTTTGAAAGTAAGAGTAAGGCTTTGCAATAAAGATAAAGATGAAATCAATGAACACGAAATCTTTATGGGCGACCTTCCGCTTATGACAGATACGGGCTCCTTTGTGATCAACGGAGCAGAGCGTGTCATTGTCAGCCAGTTAGTACGTTCCCCGGGTATTTATTACGGCATCGGACATGATAAGATCGGCAAGGAGTTATATACCTGCACGGTAATCCCCAACCGTGGTGCATGGCTGGAATATGAAACAGACTCCAATGACATCTTTTATGTGCGTGTTGACAGAACCAGAAAGGTACCGGTTACGGTCCTGATCCGTGCTCTCGGATACGGAACCAACGCCGAGATCCTGGATATGTTCGGCGAGGAGCCCAAGCTTCTGGCCAGCTTCGGCAAGGATGTATCCGACAGCTATGAGGAAGGCCTTCTGGAATTATATAAGAAGATACGTCCGGGCGAGCCCCTGTCCGTAGACAGCGCCAAGAGCCTGCTTGACAGCATGTTCTTTGACCCGAGAAGATATGATCTGGCCAAGGTAGGCCGTTATAAATTTAATAAAAAACTGGCCTTCAAGAACCGCCTGGCAGGCCACACTCTGGCAGAAGACGCCGTGGATGTGTCTACGGGTGAGATCCTGGCAGAGGCGGGAAAGGTCCTTGACAAGGAACAGGCGCAGAAGATCCAGAACGCAGGTATCCCCTTTGTGTGGATCCAGGGCGTGGAGAGAAACGAGAAGGTTCTCTCCAACATGATGGTGGATCTGTCCTGTTATGTGAACTTTAAACCGGAAGAGGCAGGGATCACGGAGATGGTATACTATCCGGTGCTCCAGAACATCCTGACGGAATTCGGAGAGGATGAGGCAGAGTTGAAAGCTGCCATCCGCCGGAACGTGAGCGAACTGGTGCCCAAGCATATCACCAGAGAAGATATCCTTGCTTCTATTAACTATAATATGCATCTCGAAGAGCAGATCGGCACTGCGGACGACATTGATCATCTGGGCAACCGGAGGATCCGCGCCGTAGGCGAGCTGCTCCAGAATCAGTACCGCATCGGTCTGTCCCGTATGGAGAGAGTGGTGCGGGAGAGGATGACGACCCAGGACATGGACGGCATCACCGCCCAGTCCCTGATCAATATCAAGCCCGTGACCGCGGCGGTAAAGGAGTTTTTCGGAAGCTCCCAGCTGTCCCAGTTCATGGATCAGAACAATCCTCTGGCAGAGCTGACCCACAAGCGGCGTCTTTCCGCCCTGGGCCCCGGCGGTCTGTCCAGAGAGAGGGCCGGATTTGAGGTCCGTGACGTCCATTATACTCACTATGGACGCATGTGTCCCATCGAGACCCCTGAAGGTCCCAACATCGGTCTGATCAACTCCCTGGCCACATACGCGAGAGTGAATCAGTACGGCTTCGTGGAGGCTCCCTATCGGGTGGTGGATAAGTCTGATCCTGCCAATCCGGTGGTAACCGACGAGGTAGTGTATCTGACTGCCGACGAGGAAGACAACTATGTCGTGGCCCAGGCCAACACGCCCCTGGATCAGGAAGGACATTTTATCCGCAACAACGTATCCGGCCGTTACCGTGAAGAGACATCCGAGTTTCAGAAGAAGAGCATCGATCTGATGGACGTATCTCCGAAGATGGTGTTCTCCGTAGCCACATCCATGATCCCCTTCCTGGAGAACGACGACGCCAACCGGGCCCTCATGGGTTCCAACATGCAGCGCCAGGCCGTGCCCCTTCTGACCACGGAGGCGCCGGTAGTCGGCACAGGTATGGAAGCCAAGGCGGCGGTGGACTCCGGCGTCTGTGTGGTGGCGAGAAATGCGGGCGTGGTGGAGCGCTCCGCTTCCAATGAGATCATCATCAAGAGAGATCTGGACGGCAACCGGGATGTGTACCACCTGACCAAATTTAAGAGAAGCAACCAGTCCAACTGCTATAACCAGAAACCTATCGTCTTCAAGGGCAACCATGTAAGGGCCGGCGAAGTCATCGCCGACGGTCCCTCCACTCAGAACGGAGAGATCGCCCTGGGCAAGAATCCTCTCATCGGTTTCATGACCTGGGAGGGATATAACTACGAGGATGCAGTTCTCTTAAGCGAGAGACTGGTACAGGACGATGTGTACACATCGGTGCACATCGAAGAATATGAGGCAGAAGCCCGTGATACCAAGCTGGGACCGGAGGAGATCACCCGGGATGTTCCCGGCGTGGGCGAGGAAGCACTGAAGGATCTGGATGAGAGAGGGATTATCCGTATCGGCGCCGAAGTCCGTGCCGGGGATATTCTGGTAGGCAAGGTGACTCCCAAGGGAGAGACCGAGCTGACGGCCGAGGAGCGCCTGCTCCGCGCCATTTTCGGCGAGAAGGCCAGAGAAGTCCGTGACACTTCTCTGAAGGTTCCCCACGGCGCTTACGGCATCATCGTCGATGCCAAGGTATTTACCAGGGAGAACGGCGACGAACTGTCTCCCGGAGTCAGCCAGACTGTCCGCATCTACATCGCTCAGAAGAGAAAGATCTCTGTGGGAGACAAGATGGCAGGACGTCACGGCAACAAGGGCGTGGTGTCCAGAGTGCTTCCTGTGGAGGATATGCCTTTCCTTCCCAACGGGCGTCCCCTGGATATCGTGCTGAACCCTCTGGGCGTGCCTTCCCGTATGAATATCGGACAGGTACTGGAGATCCATCTGAGCCTGGCTGCCAAAGCCCTGGGTTTCAATATCGCCACTCCTGTATTCGACGGGGCCAACGAGGTGGACATCATGGACACTCTTGATGTGGCCAACGACTATGTAAACACCTCCTGGGAAGAATTCCAGGAGAAATATAAAGACATTCTGAAACCCGAAGTGATGGAGTATCTGGGAGATCATCTGGAGCATCGGGAACTGTGGAAAGGCGTGCCTTTAAGCAGGGACGGCAAGGTAAGGCTGAGAGACGGCCGGACGGGAGAATATTTTGACAGCCCCGTAACCATCGGCCACATGCACTATCTGAAGCTCCATCATCTGGTTGACGATAAGATCCATGCCCGCTCCACAGGCCCGTATGCTCTGGTTACCCAGCAGCCTCTGGGCGGCAAGGCTCAGTTCGGCGGCCAGCGTTTCGGCGAGATGGAGGTGTGGGCCCTGGAGGCCTACGGCGCTTCCTACACGCTGCAGGAGATCCTGACAGTGAAATCCGACGATGTTGCCGGACGTGTGAAGACCTACGAGGCCATCATCAAGGGGGAGAATATTCCGGAGCCGGGTATTCCGGAATCATTTAAGGTACTTCTGAAAGAGCTTCAGTCTCTGGGACTGGATGTGAGAGTCCTCAGAGACGATAATACAGAAGTGGAACTGACAGAGAACATCGATTACAGCGATACGGATCTGCGTTCCATTATTGAGGGAGAGAGACGCTACGGCGATCAGGAAGAGTCATTTGGCAGCTACGGATATCAGGAGCAGGAATTCAGAGACGGCGAGCTGGTAGACGTGGAAGCGGAGGATGACGAAGAAGATGAGGGAGACCGCATCGCGGAGGAGATGTTTGGTGATTTCGACTCTTCCTATGATGAAGAATAATAGAAGGGAGCATCGCTCATGCCAGAGACGAATGAAACTTATCAACCGTTGACATTTGATGCAATCAAGATTGGCCTGGCTTCCCCGGAGAAGATCCTGGAGTGGTCTCACGGCGAGGTGAAAAAGCCGGAGACCATCAACTACAGGACTCTGAAACCGGAAAAAGACGGTCTTTACTGTGAGAGAATCTTTGGCCCCAGCAAGGACTGGGAGTGCCATTGCGGTAAGTACAAGAAGATCAGATATAAAGGCGTGATCTGTGATCGATGCGGCGTGGAAGTCACCAAGTCCAGTGTCCGCAGAGAGCGTACAGGCCATATCGCCCTGGCGGCTCCGGTATCCCACATCTGGTATTTCAAAGGGATTCCCAGCCGTATGGGCCTGATCCTGGACATCTCCCCGAGAGTTCTGGAGAAGGTGCTGTATTTCGCTTCCTACATCGTGCTGGATCCGGGAGAGACCTCCCTTCAGTATAAGCAGGTACTGTCGGAGAAAGAGTACAGGGAAGAACTGGATAAGTACGGCTACGGCGCTTTCCGCGTAGGCATGGGAGCCGAGGCGGTTCAGGAGCTTCTTCAGGCCATTGACCTGGAGAAAGACTCAGAAGAGCTGAGAAAGGGTCTGAAGGATGCCACCGGCCAGAAGAGAGCTAGGATCATCAAAAGGCTGGAGGTAGTCGATGCTTTCCGCAATTCCGGCAACAAGCCCGAGTGGATGATCATGACCGTGATCCCGGTGATTCCGCCGGATATCCGTCCCATGGTACAGCTGGACGGCGGGCGTTTTGCCACCTCGGATTTAAACGATTTATATAGAAGAATCATCAACCGCAACAACCGTCTGGCCAGGCTTCTGGAACTGGGCGCTCCGGATATTATCGTCCGCAACGAGAAGCGTATGCTCCAGGAGGCGGTGGATGCCCTGATCGACAACGGCAGGAGAGGAAGACCTGTAACAGGCCCGGGCAACCGTGCTCTCAAGTCGCTCTCCGATATGCTGAAAGGAAAGCAGGGACGTTTCCGTCAGAACCTTCTGGGCAAGCGTGTGGACTACTCCGGACGTTCCGTTATCGTAGTGGGACCGGAACTGAAGATCTATCAGTGCGGTCTGCCCAAGGAGATGGCCATCGAGCTGTTTAAGCCCTTTGTCATGAAGGAACTGGTGGCCAACGGCACGGCTCATAACATCAAGAACGCCAAGAAAATGGTGGAACGGCTTCAGGTAGAGGTCTGGGATGTGCTGGAAGACGTTATTAAAGAGCATCCGGTTATGTTAAACCGTGCTCCTACTCTTCACAGACTGGGTATTCAGGCGTTTGAGCCTATTCTGGTAGAGGGCAAGGCCATTAAGCTTCACCCGCTGGTATGTACCGCATTTAACGCCGACTTCGACGGAGACCAGATGGCTGTCCATCTGCCTCTTTCCGTGGAGGCCCAGGCAGAGTGCCGGTTCCTGCTTTTGTCTCCCAACAACCTGCTGAAACCTTCTGACGGCGGTCCCGTGGCGGTTCCGTCTCAGGATATGGTTCTGGGCATCTACTATCTGACTCAGGAGAGACCGGGAGCCAAGGGAGAGGGCATGTGCTTTAAGAGCCCCAACGAAGCGATTCTGGCATATGAAAACGGCGCCGTGACCCTCCACTCCAGGATCAAGGTGAGAGTGGAGAAAGAGATGGCCGACGGCACCAAAAAGTCAGGAATCATCGAGTCCACCGTGGGACGGTTCATCTTTAATGAGATCATACCTCAGGATCTGGGATTCGTGGACCGGAGCATCCCAGGCAATGAACTGCTTCTGGAAGTTGATTTCCATGTAGGCAAAAAGCAGTGCAAGCAGATCCTGGAAAAAGTCATCAACGTTCACGGAGCCACTCAGACGGCGGTGACTCTGGACGATATCAAGTCCATCGGATATAAATATTCCACCAGAGCGGCCATGACCGTATCTATCTCAGATATGACCGTGCCGCCCAGCAAGCCCCAGCTCATCGCCGAGGCCCAGGCTACGGTGGACCTGATCGCCAAGAACTTCCGTCACGGCCTTATCACGGAGGGAGAGCGGTATAAGGAAGTCATTGAGACATGGAAGGCTACGGATGACAAGCTGACTCATGACCTTCTGACCGGCCTTGACAAATACAACAACATTTTCATGATGGCCGACTCCGGAGCCCGTGGTTCCGACAAGCAGATCAAACAGCTGGCAGGCATGCGGGGACTGATGGCAGATACCACAGGCCATACCATCGAACTTCCCATCAAGTCCAATTTCCGTGAGGGACTGGACGTACTGGAATATTTCATCTCCGCCCACGGCGCCAGAAAAGGTCTGTCCGACACGGCTCTGCGTACAGCCGACTCCGGTTATCTGACCAGGCGTCTGGTAGATGTGTCTCAGGACGTGATCATCCGGGAGGTGGATTGCTGCGAGGGCAAGGAGATCCCCTATATGGAGATCAAGGCCTTTGCCGACGGCCAGGAAAGCATCGAGAGCCTGGAGGAGAGACTGACAGGAAGATATATTGCCGAGACCATCACCGATCCCGATACAGGGGAAGTGGTGGTGAAGGCCAACCATATGTGTACGCCCAAGCGGGCCAGGGCCGTGATTCAGGTGCTGGATAAACTGGGAAGAAAGAGCGTCAGGATCCGTACGGTCTTAAGCTGTAAGTCCCATATCGGCGTCTGCGCCAAGTGCTATGGCTCCAACATGGCCACGGGTCAGGCAGTGCAGGTGGGAGAGGCGGTAGGAATCATCGCAGCCCAGTCTATCGGCGAGCCGGGAACTCAGCTGACCATGCGTACCTTCCACACCGGCGGCGTGGCCGGCGGCGACATCACCCAGGGTCTTCCCCGTGTGGAGGAGCTTTTCGAGGCCCGTAAGCCAAAGGGTCTCGCCATCATCACCGAGTTCGGCGGAACCGTGGCCATCAAGGATACGAAGAAGAAGAGAGAGATCATGGTGACCGATACGGAGACCGGCACTTCCAAGACCTATCTGATCCCTTACGGATCCCGTATCAAGGTCATGGATGGCCAGGTGCTGGAGGCAGGCGACGAGCTGACAGAAGGAAGCGTGAATCCCCATGACATCTTAAAGATCAAGGGAGTCCGCGCGGTTCAGGACTACATGATCCAGGAGGTTCAGAGAGTTTACCGCCTTCAGGGCGTGGAGATCAACGATAAGCATATCGAGGTCATTGTGCGCCAGATGTTAAAGAAGGTGAAGGTCGAGGAGAGCGGAGACAGCGAAGTGCTTCCCGGCGTATCCATGAATGTACTGGAATTTAACGATATGAATGAAAAACTGCTGGCAGAGGGCAAAGAGCCTGCAGAGGGCAAACAGGTGATGCTGGGTATCACCAAGGCGTCTCTGGCCACAGATTCCTTCCTGTCTGCCGCTTCCTTCCAGGAGACCACCAAGGTTCTGACAGAAGCAGCCATCAACGGCAAGATCGATCATCTCATCGGCCTGAAGGAGAATGTGCTGATCGGTAAGCTGATCCCGGCAGGTACGGGTATGAAACGGTACAGATCCGTAAGACTGGACAGCGACCTTAACATGGATGACGAGATTTCTCTCAGCGAGGAAGAAGATGAGAAGACTTCCGATGAGGAGTTTTCTGAGGACGAGATGATGGATGAGGCCGAGGAAGTGCTGGATCTGGATGATCTGGAAGATAACGATGAGGAAGAGACGTAAGAGAATCATAAGGTTATAAAAAAGGAGAGGCTGTCTGTCGGGAAATAGACAGTCCTAAACAGGGCAGATGTGATGCGTATGCACCACATCTGCCCTGAAATCTTTAAAAAAAGATGTTTTACAAAACAGCTCAAGACTGCAAGATGATGCTTGACAGAAAGGCTGCGTTGCGATAAAATAAGATTGGTTCATTGAGTTAGCATAAGCTAACTAATAATAAATGGAGGTGATCTTTTATGGTTGATATATTGATCGTGGCAGTGGTGGGAAGTCTGGTGGCAGGGATTCTGTGGAAAAAGGTCAAGGACCATAAGTCAGGAAAAGGAGGCTGCGGATGTGGCTGCTGCGGCGGATGCTCGTCTAAGGGGAATTGTCACAAGTAGAAGAGGAAGACACGGTATTTTTGGCAGCGGCCGGGGTACCGTGTTTTTTGTTTGTGGAAGCTGGGTTCTTTGGCAGTACAAAAAATTGATGATAAAAAAGCAGCAAAATTTGATGATTTTTTCCCTTTGAGAATACTACAGAGTATCAAAGTCAAGTATACTTAATTCATCGAAAGGGAAGAGTTCCGAAAGAGCTTTATCAGCGGCCACCTGCAAGGAGATAGGATTATAGCAAATTTGTTGGTGCGGAATTTTGATATCAGCCGAGTCTGCTGCCAGGCAAAAGCAGCAGAAAGACAGACTATTTTCCCTTAAGGAACTGTCAATGAGTCAAGTAATAGTATATATTTAACGTGTATCATAGGTCAGGAGGTGAGAGCATGATATTAGGTTGCAGATGTTATCGTTGTCCCATGAGACTGGTCTGTCTCATTGGCTCCCCACTTTGCTAGTGGGGTATATAAGTCGGCGAAAGCTGACGGTCAGAAACCTGTCAACCATCATCATTTCATAGGGAGGAAGCAATATGTCAGATTTAACAGATATGCTTGTTCGCGCGGCTGGTGTGTCATCTGTAGCTGGAACCGTTGGAGCCAGTATTGGCGGCAGTGTCACTGCTGTGTTTGGTCCGGCAGCTGCTGGCGGGGCGGCGGTTGGTGGTCTCATCGGCTCGGCCGGTGGTTTTGTCTGCTCTCTGTGTTCCGATTTGTTCGGTTAGCGCGTATCTCTGGTATCGGGGGGAACCCGATACCAGAGAAAATGTCATGAACGGCAGATCACCATGAAAGATATGAAGCCGGATGGCAGCGGAGGACTATAGATGTATCGATTTTGTGATTTAGGAGGGAGGAAGAATTGGTTCGTTTAGCGTTGACAGAGCTGAGAAAAATGAACTGTGACGGATATATTTTCCCGGCGGATTATTATGACATACCGGGCGTGGAGTGCTTCCGGGATTTGGAGGCAGTGAAGAGGCACGCTTTTGAGAAATTAAAAAGCTATCAGGCTGAGACCGCAGATGTCTATCTGAACGGGGGGATGTCCATGGAAACCCTGGCAGTAATCCAGGCCGCGGCCCGACTGGATATCCGGCTGAATCTGTGGCATTATGACAGAGAGGGAGAGACTTACGTTTGTCAGAAGCTCTGCTGGAAACCTGCGGTCCGGGGCGGTGAGGAAAAAGAGGCCGGGGAGGAGATGTTCCTCTGCCGGGGACGTCACTGGAGTCCGGAGGAGAAGTCGGTTTTTTCTGTGATACCGGCAGATAAAATCTTTGATTTTCAGTGGCAGGAGGAGCAGGCAGGGGAAGCTTTGAAGGGCAGCAGGGGTAAAAAAGTAAGAATCTGTGTGTCAGGGCTTACATCGGCCATGGTCAGTGTTTTAAATGCGGCGGCGAAAGAAGAGGTTTCCGTTGTCTGTCTTCATTACGATTATGATACGGAAGAGTATTTTCCGCAGGATATGGATGAGTAGCTTGTGGATAAAACAGAGTAGGAAAGAGGTGATGTTGTGGGAATATCAGGTTTTACGACTCCGCCGGAAGAGTATTGGAAACGCTGCCCATATTGTCTGAAACCGCTCGGAAAAATAGATATTATAAAACGAAAGCAAAAACGCACGGTCATATGTAAGAACTGCGGGCGGGCAATTGATGAACGGTGGATCCACTGGTAAAGTTCCTTGACAGAAAAATTCCCATGGCATATAGTTGGATGTATAAGAGCGGGATCAGAAAGGATGGGTTGACGGATGGAAAACCGTCCTTTGACCTCATAAGGAGGTGGTCTATGGAACCGACAAAGATATTTTTTGATATGCTGTTTGATTACAGATATCTGAAATATATTTTTAAATATGGATTTTTCTGGGATGACGATATCACCAAATTTCTGCTGTCAAAAAGCAGTCAGAGAGTGAGGGAACTGTCTAACGCCATCTCAGATTCTGTATACGAGAACTGTGTCACCGAGCCGTGGTATGAACATGCCAACGGGGGAAGGACGAAAAAGTCGGGGCGGCTGCTGGTGAGGCAGAATCATTATCGCTTGCTGCGGAATCAGTGGTTTCAGAATCTGTGCGGCTGCTGTGGGAACTTTTCGGATATGGCGGCGGAAGAGACGATCAGGAGGTGTACGCAGGGGCCGTACAGCCGCTGCAGGGACGAGAGGGAGAAAGAGGCGTGTCCTTACAGAAGACTCTGCAGTTTTAAGGAGGAAAGGGAGGCCTTCCTGGAGCTTCTTGGCGGGGTGGCCAGGGAAGACGCGGCTGTGTGGAAAAGCAATTGGATTCATAAGATGGTTTTTAACTCTTACGGAGACATCATAATGCAGAGAGATACCGGAGGTATCGTCCTGAAGGAGAACAGCTGGAAGGAATTTTTTGAACCTTCGCCATCTCACACTGGTACTGGTCATTCCGGACATGCTTCGGAGAAGAACAGCAGGAAAAAATTTCCTCAGCCGGAGAGATTTTCGGATATGTTATGTTTTTTCTCCGGCTTCACACCCATGTCTGTGCTGGGTTGGAATTTCTTAAAAAGGCAGTGACGCCGAACGAACGCGTCTTATATTATCGCCCGCAATCTTCCCATGGAATTTGAGTTTGAGCAGGAATACATATACCGATGTCTGCATGCCATAAATCGGAGAAAAAACGTAATCTGTGAGGAGAAAGAATATGTTCCCGTGAAACTTTTCTACAGGGACAGAGGTTTGGCCGGGGTCAAGGAACATCTTTATCTGAAAGCGGTTCCGCTGGCCGGCGAATCCATCCATTGGGACGAGGCGGTGGATCTCCCTCTGTCTGGTGGAGTTCATGTCAGGCCAGGGGGAAAGATACCGCAGGTTCAGGGAACGGAGACCGAAAAGAAGGCGCCGGAACATGGGGAGCGGCCAGGAAGCGGAGATCTGCCGGACAGAGGAAAGCTTTCCGGCGGAAAGGGACAGAGGGAAGAGGATACCAGAGAGTTTCAGGTGGAATTTTATTATAACAGCGACACAGAGTATCTCATAGGCAGGAGGAAAGAGGGGTGGGGGGAATTCATCGTGGACACCAGCGCCAGGGATGAGATTAAGACCATGGAATCCCCCTATTATAAAGACCATATCAGCTGGAACGTAGATGTGGTGACTTACCGCATCGAAGTGAGCGATGTTCCGGGATTTCGTCTGTTTATCCGGTCATTTGGGGATTTCGCCAGGATCGTAGGTTTCCCGGAATCCTTAGAGGAACCCTTAGAGAGTGCGGGGGTAACGGCAGGCGCCCGCCAGAAGGGACTGATTATGGAACACGAGTCTCTGCTGAGTGTGTACAACTCCGATGTGCTGATGGAGGAGGCCCAAAACAGAGGAAAGCGATTGCCTCCCAGGCAGGCGGAGCTGCAGTGGCTGGATTTTGTCCTGAGAGAGTATCCGGGATTTTGCAGTATTTTTCTGGAGCCGGAGAGTATTGATGAGGTGAAGGAGAAGCTGGCAGAAGAGTGTCAGGGAAGAGAGTGGTTTGACAGGGAGAGGTTCGATTTCGGGCCCCGGGTGAAGGATCTGGAAATGCGGGTGTGCCCTAAGTACAGGAGAATCCTGGACGCCATCTATGAGGGACGGATCCTTCGATATGTGCATCACGACGAGCAGGTAAGGATCGTTCCCTATGCTCTGGAGTATGACGTGACACGGCATCTGGCCGGGGGAAACCGGGAGCCTATGGATATCATGTGTTATGATCTGGATGAGAAGAGGACGGTCAATATCCCCTACAAGAAGATCGAGACCAGGGACAGCCTCAGCAGGGAGGAGCATACATTTTCTGAACTGGAAAAGATGTATCATGTCCTTGCCTACGCAATCCGCTGCGGGACAATGGGAAAACTTAAGATCGACGAGAAGACGGCTCATTTTCTGGAATGTGTGTGGAAACCGGACCCCAGGGGCGAGGACAATTATAACCGGCTGATTCGAAAGAAAGCGGGGAAAGAGAGAAGCATTGTCGCAGAGTATGAAAAATTCGCCAAACTTTGCAGGGATAATGAAAAACAGGAGGCGGAAACCTTTTTCCGCAGGGTCTTTGATTATTGGAAGACCATGGAAGAGAAATCCGGCGAGAGGAACAAGTATCAGGCCTTCCTTTTGTCGTGCTTCAGGGATGGCTGCAAAAGACTGTGGTCCCCGAGGGCAGGCAGGGACGTAAAGGAGGCTTTGGAGAAGATAAGTGACAGGGAGATCTGGGAACTGATCAGCGGCAGTCCGGTGGATGGAGTCGTCAATGAGATTGCGTATTTTAATGAGAATCTGAAAAACCAGGAAGTATCTTTTGTTCTGAAGGACCGCAATGAAGAAGCGGTTGAGAAAGTATACAATGTATTCCGCAATTTTATCTGCGCCGGCGAGAGGCTGAAGGATGGGAGACTGAAATTTACCGTAAGTTACGAGTCTTTTTTTTACAGAAAGATCCACATGGCCCTTATGGTTCTGTCTGATCTCATAGAGGATGTGGAACCGGAAAAAACAGGGGAGATCATCAGGAAAAGAATAAAAAACAAGGAGAAAAGCGACATATGAAAAACAATATTCTGATCGCCGCGGTGGGAAGAACAGATCCTATAAGAGGGGAACACGACGGGCCGATTCTCCATATCGTCCGCCATTACCGGCCGGAAGCGGTGATCCTGATCCTCTCGGAGGAGATCGGGAAAGAGGAGGCGGAATATCATCACAATGAGACGGCTATCCATTTGCTGGATAAGGATTGTAAAGTGGAACCGATCCAGACAGAGATTCATAATGCCCACAGTTACGATGATTTTTCCACAGCATTTCTCACCATCTGCGGTGAGGTCAGGAAACGATATCCGGATAAGAAGGTTCTTTTGAACATCACATCCGGGACTCCCCAGATGGAGACTGCGCTGTGTATGATCGCTATATCTGATCCGGAGCATTACATGGCCATACAGGTGAGCAATCCGGCTGGATCTTCTACCAGAACCGATGCTTTCAATCCTCGGAAAGATTTGGTAGAAGATTGGTTTGAGATGGATCTTGACAATTTGGAGGGCAGTCCCTGCCGGTGCCACGAGCCGCGGCTTCTCAACTTCAGAAGGCCCATGGTGCAGCTTCAGATTGTGTCCCTGATGGAGAACTATGATTATTCCGGCGCTCTGCTTCTGTATCAGGAAAACCGGCAGAATTTTTCGGAAAAGACGGGGCTGCTCCTGGAACACGCCAGGAGGAGGCTGAATCTGGAGCACAGAGAGGCGGAGCAGACAGCGGTGAAGCTGGGCATGAAGGATGAACTTTATCCCATAAAGCGTTCCGACATCGCGCAGCTGACCGAATTTTTTAACAGTATGAGAATCAAGCAGGCACGGGGGGAACTGAACGACTTTTCCATGAGACTGGAGATCATGACCTTGTATCTGGGCCGGTATCTGATGGAGAAGCGTATGAGAGTGGCCATGGAGGACATCACAGTAGGAAGGGACCTGAAAAACTCCCACATCATGTATCTGTCCAAGGACAAGTGTACGAAAAAGATACCTGGGATCCAGAAGTATCTGGATGAGCAGTTTTCGGACAAAAAAATGGGGAAGTTTGAATGGGAAAAACCGGTGAACGCCCTTTCCGTTGTGCATATTGTAAAGTTTCTCAGCACGCAGCCGGGAAATGAAAAGTATGGGAACGCGGCGGACGAGCTGATCCGGTGGTCAGTGTTATCAGGGCAGGTGAGAAACCCGGCGGCTCATACCATTGTGGCCATAACCGACGAGATTATAAAGGAGTCTTATGGCAACAAGGATTCAGCGGCGCTGGTCCGGTCTATCCGTGCTGTTTTGAGACAGGCTTTTGGAAATGAGGGAAAGGATGAGGCCTTTGCGATCTATGAGCGGATCAATGAGATGGTGAAAATGTCCATGGAGGAACAGGAAGGCAGAGAGAAATGATGTTAGCAAGAATCGAGATGAAATTGGGTTGTCAGGAAAACCTGTCCTATCAGATGTCCTCCCTTTTTCACGGTGTTCTTATGGAACGACTTTCTGAGGAGTACGGCGATTTTCTTCATCAGTCCCGTCTCCATCCCTATACCCAGCATCTGGAGCGCAGGGATGGGGACTGGTACTGGGTCGTCAACGCACTCAACAGAGAAGCGGTTCAGAAGATCATCTATGAGGCGCTGATCCCGGCGGACCGGATCATGATAAAGAAAACGGATCAGGAGCTTTCTGTGGAGAAGAAACAGGTGGAAGAGTGTACATACCGGGAATTGACGGATCAGTTTTATCTCTCGGAGAGCAGCCGGTATATCCAGATTCATTTTATAACGCCTGCGGCTTTTAAACAGCAGGGCAGGTACGTGTTTTATCCGGATCTGCGCTGCATTTATCAGAGCCTGATGAACAAATACGATGCGGCGGTGAAGGAAGAGAGTATGTGTGACGAAGAGACCCTGGAGGAACTGTGCCGGAATTCGGAGATCCGCGGTTATGATTTAAAGAGCACACAGTTTTATCTGGAAGGAATTAAGATTCCCTCTTTTATCGGGAAACTTACCATCCGGGTGGGAGGGACCCGGACTATGGCAGACTTTGCCAATCTGCTGTTTCGGTTTGGAACTTATTCCGGAGTGGGCATCAAGACCGCTCTGGGTATGGGAGCGATAAAGCTTATGGGGAAAGGGGGAAAGAAAACGTGACGGAGAGACAGATCAAGCTGGCTGTGGGAAGCATGCTCCACGATATCGGAAAAGCGGCGTACCGGAGCGGCGACGGGAGAAATCACAGCCAGAGCGGGTATGATTATCTGAAAAATGAGGCAGGCATTCAGGATGAGGATATCCTGGACTGTGTACGCTTTCACCACGGCGGCAGGCTGAAGGGGGCATCCATTGATCCGGATCATATCGCATATATAACTTACTATGCAGATAATGTTGCCGCTGCCGCTGACCGTCGGGAGAGACAGGATGGGGAGGCCGGTTTTGATAAAAAGGTTCCTCTGGAGAGTATTTTCAATGTTTTAAACGGAAATCACGGCTGCAGCCATTACAGCAGGCAGGTTCTGAATCCAAAAGAGGGAATCATCTATCCCACAGAAGAGAACGTGGAGATGGATGACGGGTTCTATAAAAAAGTGATGGGAAATATTACAGAGAACCTGAAAGGTCTTGGCAGCTCCCCGGAATATGTAAATTCCCTGCTGTCCGTCCTGGAGGCCAATCTCTCCTACATTCCCTCGTCTACATCCAAAAAAGAGCTGACGGATATCTCTCTGTATGACCACGTGAAGATAACGGCGGCCGTCGCTCTGTGCACGGAGCGGTATCTGGAGGCCGAAGGGATCAGGGATTACAGGAGAGAGCTGTTTGAGCAGAGGGAAAAGGCATATGAGAAACCCATGTTTCTGCTCTATTCCATGGACATTTCGGGAATCCAGAATTTTATCTACACCATCAGCAGCAAAGGGGCTCTGAGAGGCCTTCGGGCAAGGAGCTTCTACCTGGAGATCGTCATGGAGCATATGATCGACGAACTGCTGGACAGGCTGTCACTGTGCAGGACGAACCTGATCTATTCCGGAGGGGGCCACTGCTATCTGCTGCTTCCCAACACTGTGCAGGTCTGTGAGACAGTGGAGGACCAGGAGCGGGAAGTCAACCGGTGGTTTATGGACACATTCGGCATATCTCTGTATGTGGCCGGCGGATATGCCCCGTGCAGCGCAAAATCCCTGAGGAATGAACCGGGAGGCAGCTATTGTGAACTGTACAGGACAGCCTCCAGAATGATATCAGGCAAGAAGGCCCACCGGTACGGCCCGGAGGAGATCCTTCATCTGAACGAGATCAGCCATAAGGGAGACCGTGAATGCAGCATCTGCCATAAGATGGACCGGATCGACAGTGAAGACCGGTGCCGGGTCTGCGCGGCGCTGGAGAAGATGTCAGCTGCTATTCTGTATCAGGACTTTTTTACCGTGATCAGAGAACCGGAAGACGGAGCTCTTCCCCTTCCGGGACAGAAATATCTGGCGGCGGACACGAAACAGCAGATGATCAGACGGATGGATACAGAAGCCTATGTGAGATCTTATACGAAGAACGAGATCTATACAGGGAAGCATGTGACCACAAAGCTGTGGATCGGGGATTACACTACAGGTGACAGCTTTGATGAGTTTGCATCAAAAGCAGGAGGGATCGAAAGACTTGGAGTCCTCCGGGCGGACGTGGACAATCTGGGCCATACGTTTGTGTATGGATTCCAGAGACCGGGCGGCGATGACAGTTACGTAACCTTATCAAGGACGGCGGCGCTGTCCAGACAGCTTTCCCTGTTTTTCAAGGGCTACATCAACAGATTGCTGGCTGAGGGAGATTCCCGTGAATTAAGCGGCGGCGGAAAGCGAAATGTGACGATCGTATATTCCGGCGGCGACGATGTTTTTCTGGTGGGAGCGTGGAATGAGGTTATCGACGCCTTTACAGACCTTCATAAAGCGCTGGAACGTTTTACCCAGGGAACCCTGACCGTCTCAGGGGGAATCGGCCTTTATCCCTCCGGCTATCCCATCAACATTATGGCCGGGGAGACAGCAAAACTGGAGGACTGCTCCAAAGGGCATGACGGGAAAAATGCGGTTACGCTGTTTGACGAGAACCATACTTATGGCTGGGAAGAATTTGTAGATGATGTGCTGGGAGAAAAACTGAAGGAGATCCGGATCTTTTTTGAGTCGTCTGAGGAGAGAGGACTGGCATTTTTGTATCGTCTTCTGGAGCTTCTGAGGAACGAGAAGGAAAAGATCAACACGGCCCGGTACGTATATCTTCTGTCCCGCATGGAGCCTGGTCAGAAGAGCTCCAAAGAACAGAAGGATGCCTACCGGCGGTTCGCCGAAAACATGTATCAGTGGCGGAAGGATCCGGAAAACCGGAGAAAGGTCATCACAGCCATGTATTTATATACATATCTGACAAGGGAGAAGGAGGAGAACCGATGAAGCTGGATGAAAATAATTATGTAGATCTTGCGGAAGACGCCATTACAAAGCTGGAAGCCATGACCAATCCGAGAACGGGCAGGAAAATTCCCATGGCTACCACTTCCAAGATCAGAAACCTGCTGGCTATGACGGCGGAACTCTACAATGACGTGCAGAACAGTTCGGGAGAACTGCTGTCCAACGATATAAAAGGGAGGATCAATTATCTTAAGATCCGTATGGTCTATGAGGCGGGAAGAGAACCGGCGGTAAAGAATCTGGTGGAGACGGCGGAGCTGCTCCAGCATTTAGATGAGATCAGGGGAAACAGAAAACAGTTTATCTTATTCAGCCGGTACATGGAAGCCCTGGTGGCTTACCACAGATATTATGGCGGAAAGGACAATTAGGAGGAGAGGCGTATGTTTGCGAAGATTGAGATTACGGGAACAATTGAAGTAGTAACAGGACTCCATATCGGAGGTTCCTCTGCCTTTTCAGCCATAGGAGCAGTGGACTCACCGGTGGTAAAGGACATGCAGACGGGGCATCCCATGATTCCGGGAAGCAGCTTAAAGGGGAAGATGAGAGCTCTGCTGGCAAAGCAGTACAATTCCTTTCTGGCAGGGACGCCGGATGATGACGCGGAATGTCTGGTGAGCCTGTTCGGAAGCGCCAAAAAGAATCAGGTACACGTCAGCCGTGTTCTGTTCTCGGACAGCATGATGAGCAACTGGGAAGAGCTGAAGGCCAGGGGTCTCACAAGTCAGACGGAGATCAAATTTGAAAATACCATCAACCGGGCCACGGCGGTGGCCAATCCCCGCCAGATTGAGAGGGTCATAAGAGGATCAGAGTTTCCTCTGAATATCATGTATGAGGTGAAGGATGAGGAGACGATCCTGAAAGATTTCCGGATTCTGGCAGAAGGATTCCGTCTGATCCAGTATGACTACCTGGGAGGAAACGGTTCCCGGGGCTATGGGAAGGTAAAATTCTGTGACCTTCAGGCAGAGGCGGTCATCGGGGAAGTTACGGAAAATGTGATGGAAGAGTGCAGGAAACTGCTGAGCCAGGTATAGGGGAAGAGCCTATGAAGTATGAAATCTATAAACTGAAATTTACCACAGGAGTACATTTCGGCAGCGGAATGCTGAACGACAGCGGTTATACGTTTCAGGCGGATACCCTGTTTTCGGCCATGTATATAGAGGCGTTGAAAGGGGGCCTGGAACAGCAGTTATACCAGATGGTCTGTTCCGGCCGGCTGCTGTTCTCCGACGGGTTGCCCTATGTGGAGGACCTGTATATGATACCCAAGCCGGTACTGTACATAGAACCCAGAGACCGGGGTAATTCCGGTGACAAGAAAAAGTATAAGAAGTTAAAATATCTTCCCACAGATCAGCTGGATGCCTACCTGGCGGGGAATCTTGAGCCGGATCAGGACCCTATGAAAGATTTCGGCCATTTCAGCCAGAGGACCATGGCGGCTGTGAGAAGGGAGGAAGAGGCTCTGCCTTATCAGGTCGGTATCTTCTATTATGGAGAAGGGCGGGGACTGTATGTCATAGTGGGATATGAGGGGCAGGAACAGCTGGAGCTGGCGGAGAATCTTCTGGATGCGGTGTCTCATGTGGGAATCGGCGGAAAAAAATCCGGCGGCCTGGGCAAGTTCATCCTGGAGAGAGGAAAGCCGGGCGGAAAGCTGAAGGAGCGGCTGGGACAAACCGGCGATCATCAGATGCTTTTATCCTGCGCGCTTCCCCGGAAGGAAGAGATGGAATCCGCCGTAGAGGGGGCGTCCTACCTGCTGGAAAAGCGATCAGGCTTTGTGACATCGGAGACTTACGCCCCGGAGCTTCGTAAAAAGAAGGATCTGTATGTATTCTCCGCAGGCTCCTGCTTCCGGAAAACCTTCCGCGGCGGCATATACGATGTGTCAGAGGGTGGAAGCCACCCGGTGTACCGATATGCGGTGCCTGTGTTTATGGGGGTGTGAAGATGAGCGTATTAAAACATCATACTGTAAAAATAGAAGCATTGTCCCCCATCTTTATCGGAAGCGGGGAAAAGATCGGAAAGAAGGAATACATCTATCTGCCCTGGGACCACCGGGTGATCATTCCGGATATCAACAAGATGTACACTGCCATCCAGCGGAAAGGCCATGGGAGGCAGTTCGAGGAGTATATGCTTAAAAACAGCCAGGACGCCCTGGGAGTCTGGCTGAAAAAGATGGGATATCAGAAGAAAGATTATGAGGCGTGGAAACGGTATGAGCTGGAAGCAGGGGACGCGTTTCTCACAGCGGCAGCAAGGTCAAAAGAGATCATGGCTTTTATAAAGGATCCCTACGGATTGCCCTATGTGCCGGGAAGCAGCATCAAAGGGATGTTCCGGACTGCGCTTCTGGCGTGGGAGGTCAAAAAGAATCCCCCGGCATTTGGCCAGATCAAAGAGGACATCCGAAACAACGCGGGACGGGGCGGCAGAAATACAGTTTTGACAAGAGAGACGCAGCAGCTGGAGGAGAAGGCGTTCCATACCCTGGACCGGGGAAAGGACATACAGAAGAAGAACGCGGTATGCTGCAACCTGGCCGGGCTGGTGGTGGGCGACAGCAGACCCGTCTCGACAGAGCAGTTGGTTCTGACCCAGAAGGTCGATTATTCCCTGGACAGAGAAGAAAAACCCCTGCCCATTCTCAGGGAAGCCCTGATCCCGGGAACAGACATCTGCTTCGATGTGACCATCGATACCAGTGTGTGCCCTTATTCTATGGAAGATATTTTGGAAGCCCTGGAATATTTCCAGAAGATTTGCTACGCCGGTTTTTATAAGAGATTTCGGCGGGGAAGTAATGAAGAATCCGTCGTGTGGCTGGGAGGCGGCGCCGGTTTTCTCTCTAAGACCGTGCTCTATCCCATGTTCGGGGCTGAAGCCTACAGGATAACAAACAGCATATTCAGGGCAACCCTGCCTCCGAAAGTATATGAAGAGCACAAGCATCGGAAAGACCTGGATTTGAAATTATCGCCTCATACTTGCAAGTGTACAAGGTACAGGGGAGAGCTGTATGATATGGGTATGGGGAGGATTGAGGTGTTAGGATGAATCAGACGATCCCATTTCCAATATCAACGCCATGGATGGATCCCTGCTCCATATCTGCAGAGTTTACCGCCCGGATAAGGTGATCATGTACATGTCGGGGGAGATTGGATAAGCAGCAGGAAGATAATCACCGGCACTGCGGAGAAAATGGATAAAAGCGACAGGCTGCTTCTCAATATTTCCTCCGGAACTCCGGCCATGAAAAGCGGGCTGCTGGTTCGGCAGACATTGGGAGAATTTGACTATAAGCTGATCCAGGCAGCCACGCCGCAGAGAGGAATGAATGAACATGTTCATACGGGTTATGACGTGGCAATGCTGTGGCCCAGACCATGCCGTCAGAATATACAGCAGGTTATCTGGAACTGTTGAAAATGGCAGATGCAAGGCTTCTGCTGGATTCGGAGACAGTGGATAAGATTTTGACGAAAAATAATGTGTTCACGCTTCCGGTCCGAAGCGGAGACGGAAGGAGCGGTTTTGAGTATGCCCTGATATTGGATGTGAAGCTGAACAGGCCTGACAGGAAACCAGATCATGAATATGATAAAAGATATTTTTGCCTATACCGGTATCGGCGTTAAAAGAGAGTACTGGAACTTTTATGATGATATGAATCAAAAGATTTTGGAAATCATGGAGAAGAGCCGAGTTAAGGGATAAAGGATCTTAAAACCTGATTTTCCGCCGCACCCTGTAAATAGCGGGAAAATGACGGCTGAGGGGAGCAAAAGGGAGGGACTGGACAGCCCATTTCAGTTTGCGCCGCAAAACGTAGTTTCAGACCCACATTTACAGGGGATGCGGGGGAGAGGATTGAGATATAGATGGCCCCGAGAGGGGACGAGAATTTATTATTTTGTTACGAATATGACTCTACCACCGAATTGAGATATAGATGGCCCCGAGAGGGGACGAGAATTTATAGATATAAACGCGGCTTCCATTGAAGATGTATTGAGATATAGATGGCCCCGAGAGGGGACGAGAATTACCAAAGATCTCCCGCATATGCTCTGAGTTAGAATTGAGATATAGATGGCCCCGAGAGGGGACGAGAATTCAATGAAAAATAATTCATTGTTCCAGGCCACATAATTGAGATATAGATGGCCCCGAGAGGGGACGAGAACTATGCAATACGGATGGTTTCTACGCTGGTTCCAGTATTGAGATATAGATGCCCCCGAGAGGGGACAAGATCTAATCTTACACATTTATTACAAATACTATTTATCACATCAGAATATGTCATAAGCTCTATTATCCCTGTTCCACATCGTCTAAAAAGGAGCAATAGGGTACATAACGGTTCAAGGTTAATGATGCATCATTACTCATTTAAAAAAATAGGAGAAAAGTACATGGAAAACTGCTGTATAGCTGCGCCTTTACCGATTGCCGACGGCAAATCAGTGACAGAACATACGGAAAATGGACATACCCATGAAAGGAAAGATGATCGATATGTTGAAGAATAAAACCCGCATCCTGGCAGTCATGATGGCGTTCGCCATATTGCTCACAGGCTGCGTTGCAAGTCCCGAAAACTCCTCCGTTCCAGTGACCGGGAGTACTCCTGCCGCGTCTGTTTCTCCGGAAGCTTCCGTGGACGAGACAGAAGCCCCGGCTGATACGGAAGCCTCTGCGGTCGAAACAGACGCTCCTACAGGCGAACCCTCCGGCAACGCCGAAGAGTCCGCAGCGAGCGACGCCCCCGACTCGGGAGATACCCCCGTCAGCACGTCGGACTCCGATAATGGTTATAAATACCATCGCGCCACCCCGGAAGAGCGCAGGTATGGCAAGATGCAGATGTTCCTGAAATACTGCAGCACCCAGGCAACCGTGGAGACGAACGTGCTTGCGTGGTCGATGTCCGCACAGCGGAGAACCCCTATGACGTGGACTGGGACTACGGCCTGGATTACAACCGCATCGTCAGCTATACTGACTGGTCCCTGGTGTTCGACGCCGAATACTATATGGAACAGTTCCCGATGCTGGCCTACCAGTACCACTACGACAAAGATCTGCTCATCAGGCATTTCCAGACCGTCGGCGTGCATGAAGGCCGCCAGGGCAATGCCGGTTTCAACGTCGCGGATTATATGGCGAAGTGCGCTCCCGACGCCCGTGAGCTCTACGGAGACTGCTACGCCGCGTATTACTTCCACTTCATGAACATTGAGACCGACCGCAGCATGGATGTGTCCGGCAACGGGCAGCCCAGGCAGATGACCGCCGTCCTGACGATCATGCAGGCGAAGGAACTCAGACAGATAAATAAGTTGCGCGAGAGTCTCGGTGTCGAGTCCCTGGTGTTCGACTCCGAACTTGCCGCTATGGGCAACTTCAGGGGCTGGGTAGACGCGGCCGAGGACTGGCCTATGCACGACTGGCTCAAGGCCCACAGGGAGGAGGCCTACCAGATGATGGTATCCTTCGGCAGCACTTATGCCGGCGAGAATACGGTCAAACACTATGGACCGACGCCAAATAACTGGTATTACAACTACTATAATTCCAAGGATCATTATGATGCAATGGTCGACCCGAAGAACGCCTATATCGGCTGTTCCAACGCCTACCTTGGCAGCTGTGAGCACAAGCCTTCCGGCATCGTCCTGGTCGAGTTCGACATGTTCTCTTATGACATCGGGACAGCTTTAAACCCGAAACAGTGACAGGCAGCGGTACCATACCATAACATTTTTATAAGAAAGAGGTGACGATTGTGCGTCTCATAGAGTTTAACATATTGAGATATAGATGCCCCCGAGAGGGGACGAGAATGCCTCTTTAGTGCCTTTTCTCCAGTCCTTGTTTATATTGAGATATAGATAACCCCGAGAGGGGACGAGAATTTCGGAAATTCAAAGTATCCGTTTGCAATTGCAGTTTATAGAGATAGCTGCCCCCAAAGGGGACGAGAACTCCATCAGGTTAACAACACCCCAAACGCCGAGTCAGGCATATGAGATATAACTACCCCGAAAGGGGACAAAATAAAAATATGACCGTTTAGTAGTCTGACAGCAATGCAGGCTGTTTCAAATCAAATTATATTCAAAAAGGAGGCCGGACAAAAGATGAGCTGCCTGTATGTCTGTGAACCGGATCAGTCACGGTGAATGCAACGTGTATCTGGAACGGTACAGCCAGAGTTGTATCGAACTGGTCGCTAAGGGAGGGAACAGAACCGCCAGGCAAAAGGGAGAACTGCAAAGAGGGAAAAAAGACGTTTTTAAAGCGCCTGTCATAAGCGTTATAGAGACAGTAAAAATGAGAAAGTTACTACAGATGAATATTGACAATCACCTTTCCATATTATATCATAAAGCTAACTTATAAACTAGTAACTTACGATTCATCTTATTTTTACCATAGAGTGGGAGGAGGAAACCATGTTCCACTGTCGGGAAAAGGAACTCAAGAAACTTGGCAAACGGTATGAGAGGGATAGCTTTGAGTGTATCATCATCTACGGGAGAAGGCGGGTGGGGAAGACGGCCCTCATCAACCGATTTGTTGAGGACAAACCAGTAATCTATTTTTCAGCTCTCAACGCGGCTTCTCAGGAGAATCTTCACGGGCTCTCCAAAGCCATCGGCACATACAAAGATCCGGCTGCCATAGCTTATCCGGAGTACCAGTCCTATGAAGAAGCGTTGGAAGAGATCGGGCGGCTGGCAGTAGAGAAGAGAGTTGTGTTTGTGATTGACGAGTATCCCTATCTGGCGAAAGCGGAGCCATCGGTCTCTTCAAGGCTCCAGCATCTCATTGACCACAAGTGGGTACACACAAAGCTCTATCTGATTCTGTGCGGATCGTCCATGAGTTTTATGCAGAGTCAGGTGCTGGGATATGAAAGCCCGTTGTATGGGAGAAGGACGGCGCAGTTTAAGATTGAGCCGCTGTCTTACCGGGAGACCGCGGTGTTCTATCCGCAATTGTCCAATGAGGAGCAGGCCTATGTCTACGGCATCACCGGCGGGATTCCCCATTATATCAACAAACTGGAGGTGAAAGACAGCCTGGATGAGGCCTTGCTGGAAACGGTTTTTGACCGTTCCGGCTACCTGTTTGAGGAACCGGAGTATCTTTTAAAGCAGGAATTGCGAGAACCCGCCTTGTATAATTCGATCATTACAGCTATTGCCGGCGGGGCTTCCAGGCTTAACGAGATCGGGGGGAAAGCGGGCCTTGATTCCGGCGCGGCGGCAAAGTATATCAAAAGCCTTGTGGAATTGGGAATCGTGAAAAAGGAATATCCCTTAACAGAAAACAGTGGGAAAAAGACCATTTATCAGATCGAGGATAACTTTTTTCGGTTCTGGTACCGGTTTGTTCCCCAGAATCTGGGGGCGATCAGTTCGGACAGGATACGTAAGATTTACGGACAGGCGGTAAAAGCTCATTTCCATGACTATATGGGACTGATTTTTGAAAAAATGTGCAGGGAATATCTGATGTACTACGCGGACAATCTGCCTCTGGAGCTTCAAACCATCGGGCAGTGGTGGGGCGCGGATCCGGTTTTGAAGAAACAGCTCCAGATCGATATAGTGGGAGAAAGTGTATCAGAGGAGGGCGGAAAGAGGTATCTTGTGGGCTCTTGTAAGTTTAAGCATGAAAAGGTGGGGACAGATGAACTGGAATTATTGAGACAATACGCGCGGGCATTTCCAGGGGAGAGAATTGCCGGGTATTATATCTTTTCCCTCAGCGGATTCACAGACGGACTGAAAGAGTTTGAGAAGCGGGGAGAGGTGTGCCTGGTATCTCTGGACGATATGTACTAGAAACTTCAGGCCTATAAAGGGAATATTTATACCTGCCCCGGGAGGGGACAGAACAAAACCGTGACCGCTTTTCAGCAGCCTGTCAGCAATGCATTATCGCCGCGTGCGAAAAACTGGCGGTAGAATCTGCTGAAGAATTGGAGGGAAAGGAGAGAGACGGCGGGTTATGAGAGCAGAACAGTTTTTATCTGTGGAAAATGGAATGTTTACGGCAGTGATGGTCTGCTTTCTGGCGTTTGAGAGAAAGTATCTTTTCCGGGCCCTGGGAACCTTTGAATTGAGGGTCTGTTTGAAATGATTTTGAAAAAACAATGCAGAATTGACATCAACGGCTGCTGTTCCATAAAGAAAAAGGTCAGAGAGTGGGATGAAATGAAGCTGCGAGGATCGCAGCTGAGACAGCTGGCAGAAAAGCTGCGGAATGTGGAGATAAAGATCCGCAATCTTGCGGCTCATGAGATCGTCTCTATTAAAGACGGGACCATAAAAGAACTGACAGGTCTGACAGGAAACCAGATCATGAATATGATAAAAGATATTTTTGCCTATACCGGTATCGGCGTTAAAAGAGAGTACTGGAACTCTTATGATGATATGAATCAAAAAATTTTGGAAATCATGGAGAAGAGCCAATTTAAGGGATAAAGGATCTTAAAACCTGATTTTCCGCCGCACTCTGTAAATAGCGGGAAAATGACGGCTGAGGGGAGTAAAAGGGAGAGACAGGACAGCACATTTCAGTTTGCGCCGCAAAACGTAGTTTCAGACCCGCATTTACAGGGGGTGCAGGGGAGAGGAATTGAGAAATAGATGGCCCCGAGAGGGGACGAGAACTTTTTTCCCTTTCTCTTTGCCTTTCTTTCTTCTTTTAATTGAGAAATAGATGGCCCCGAGAGGGGACGAGAACACGTCGCAATCCGTCTCTCCGTCGTTGTTGATAAATTGAGACATAACGCCCCGGAAGGGGACAAAAATTTAGGATCGGGAGTTTCCTCAGGATCAGGAGTTTCTTATGATTGCTATATAGATACCCCGCCAGGGGACAAAACGAAGACATGACCGTTTTAGCAGTCTGACAGTAATGCAGGCTGTTTCAAATCAAACCATATTCAACAAGGAGGCTGGACAAAAGATGAGCTACCTGTATGTCTGTGAACAGGGATCCGTCATAGGAATTTCGGGAAATCGGATTCAGGTAAAATACAAAGACGGAATGACGAAAAGCATTCCCATAGAGACCATGGAAGTGATTGAGGTTTTCGGAAAAATCCAACTCACGACACAATGTCTGGAGACCTGCCTGACTCATGGAATCAACATCATTTTCTATTCTCTTTATGGTTCTTACTACGGAAGACTGATCTCCACAAATCACGTCAATGTAAAGAGACAGCGCAGACAGGCAGAACTGGGGAACGATGAGAACTTCAATCTGGGGATGGCGAAGCGGGTTATTGATGCCAAGATCAGGAATCAGATTGTTATCCTGCGCAGATATGCGAGAAATACGGTTCAGGACATTAAACGTCCGGTAGACGAGATGCAGTATATGTGTCAGAAAGTTCAGGGGGGCACATCTGTAGAACAGATCATGGGATTTGAGGGGAATGCGGCGAAGATTTATTTTAAGACACTGGGGCAGCTGATCAACCCGGAATTTGCCTTTTCAGGCAGAACCAGAAGGCCGCCTTTGGATCCCTTTAATTCCATGATCAGTTTGGGCTACTCCATTATCTTAAACGAAATATATGGAAAGCTGGAAGCCAAAGGGCTGAACCCTTATTTTGGATTTATGCACAGCGACAGGGAGAAGCACCCGACCCTGGCCAGCGATCTTATGGAAGAGTGGCGGGCAGTGCTGGTCGATTCCACGGCGCTCAGTATGCTCAACGGCCATGAGCTTGAGAAAGACGATTTCTATACAAATACAGAAGAACCGGGAGTATATCTGACGAATCAGGGATTTAAGACATATATCCAGAAGCTGGAAAAGAAGTTCCGCGCAGATAATAAATACCTTTCCTATATAAATTATCACGTGAGCTTTCGGAGGGCCATGGATCTGCAGATCGGCCAGCTGATAAAAGCCATAGAAACCGGAAACATAGAAGAGTATAAGCCCATATTGATCAGGTAAGAAGATGAAGGAAAATTATTTTTGGAACACAGAAGAGACGAAAAGAGAGAAAAAAGTATATATTTTGGTGATCTATGACATTGTGAGCAACAAGCGCCGCACCGCCTTTGCGAAAAAGATGGAGGGATACGGTTTCCGGGTCCAGAAGTCTGCATTTGAGGCATTGGTTCCCGAACGGCTGTACAAAAAGCTGCTGGAAGAGATACCCGGGTCCATCCGTAAAGATGAAGACAGCGTCCGGCTTTACCGCATAACCGGACAGGGGGAGGTCACACTGTTCGGCGTCAATGAGACCATAAAGGATGAAGAAGTCATTATTATCTGAATAAAGGTTCTGTATTAACATAGAAAATTTTCTAAGAAATTCCTTGACAACTGTTCATTATTTGCTATAATGATTAAGCGTGCCCGGACACGTGGTGTTTTGGTACGCAAAAAGCTGACATAACATACAGCAACCACAGACAATATCACAGGAGGTGAAAGGAATGCCAACATTTAACCAGTTAGTTAGAAAAGGAAGACAGACCTCTGTCAAGAAGTCTACGGCACCGGCTCTTCAGAAGGGTTACAACTCTCTGCAGAAGCGTGTGACCAACACCTCTTCTCCTCAGAAGAGAGGCGTGTGCACCGCTGTGAAGACTGCCACCCCGAAGAAGCCTAACTCCGCTCTGAGAAAGATCGCCAGGGTACGTCTTTCCAACGGCATCGAAGTAACAAGCTACATCCCGGGTGAGGGACACAATCTTCAGGAGCACAGCGTTGTCCTGATCCGCGGAGGAAGAGTAAAGGATCTTCCCGGTACCAGATACCACATCGTAAGAGGTACACTGGATACGGCAGGCGTAGCCAACAGAAGACAGGCCCGTTCCAAGTACGGCGCCAAGAGGCCGAAAGAGAAGAAATAATTTATCCAGTACCACAAACAGCAGTAAAATGTTAAGCAGTGCCGGATTTCGTGATATTGAACCTGTTGGTTGCAGGAAGATAGATGGAATCGTGGGCGCGGGCACATTTTATGGAAACATGTGAGTACCGAAGAGTTAACGTTAGTGATAGTTAAGGAGGGAAGTAACGTGCCACGTAAAGGACATACTCAGAAAAGAGACGTATTGGCAGACCCGATCTACAACAACAAGGTTGTGACCAAGCTGATCAACAACATCATGTTGGACGGCAAGAAGGGTGTTGCCCAGAAGATTGTTTACGGCGCATTTGAACGTGTCGCAGAGAAGACCGGCAAAGACGCAGTAGAAGTATTTGAAGAAGCAATGAACAACATCATGCCTGTACTGGAAGTGAAGGCAAAACGTATCGGCGGAGCTACCTATCAGGTGCCCATCGAGGTGAAGCCGGAGAGAAGACAGGCATTGGCACTCCGTTGGCTGACCATGTTCTCCCGCAAGAGAGGCGAGAAGACTCAGAAGGAAAGACTGGCCAACGAGATCATGGATGCAGCAAACAACACCGGTGCTTCTGTCAAGAGGAAAGAAGATATGCACAAGATGGCAGAGGCGAACAAGGCATTTGCGCATTACAGATTCTAGTTAGGAGGAACCACAATTGGCTGGAAGAGAATATCCGTTGGAGAGAACCAGGAACATTGGAATCATGGCTCATATCGATGCGGGTAAGACTACATTGACCGAGCGTATTCTGTATTATACTGGCGTAAACTACAAAATCGGTGATACTCATGAGGGTACTGCTACCATGGACTGGATGGAGCAGGAGCAGGAGAGAGGAATTACCATCACTTCGGCTGCTACTACCTGCCACTGGACTCTGCAGGAGAACTGTAAGCCAAAGCCGGGTGCTCTGGAGCACCGTATCAACATTATCGATACTCCAGGCCACGTTGACTTTACCGTAGAGGTTGAGCGTTCTCTGCGTGTACTGGACGGCGCCGTAGGCGTGTTCTGTGCAAAGGGAGGCGTGGAGCCTCAGTCTGAGAATGTATGGCGCCAGGCAGATACCTATAATGTACCCCGTATAGCATTTATCAATAAGATGGACATCATGGGTGCGGATTTCTACGGCGCAGTAGAGCAGATCAAGACGAGACTGGGCAAAAATGCCATCTGTCTGGAGCTGCCCATCGGCAAGGAAGATGATTTCAAGGGAATCATCGACCTGTTCGAGATGAAAGCCTACATCTATAATGATGATAAGGGCGAGGATATTTCTATTGTAGATGTTCCGGATGATATGAAGGACGATGCGGAACTGTACCGCAGCGAGCTGATAGAGAAGATCTGCGAGCTTGACGACGATCTGATGATGGAATATCTGGAGGGCGAGGAGCCGTCCGTAGAGGCGCTGAAAGCTGCCCTGAGGAAGGCTACCTGCGAGTGTACCGCTGTTCCGGTATGCTGCGGTTCCGCCTACAGAAACAAAGGCGTTCAGAAACTGCTCGATGCGGTTCTGGAATATATGCCTGCTCCTACAGACATCCCGGCTATTAAGGGCGTCGACATGGACGGCAATGAGATCGAGAGACATTCCTCTGACGAGGAGCCCTTCTCCGCTCTGGCGTTTAAGATCATGACCGACCCGTTCGTAGGAAAGCTTGCTTTCTTCCGCGTGTACTCCGGTACCATGAACTCCGGTTCCTACATTTTAAATGCCACCAAGGGAAAGAAAGAGCGTGTGGGACGTATCTTACAGATGCATGCCAACAAGAGACAGGAGCTGGATAAGGTTTATTCCGGCGACATCGCCGCTGCGGTAGGATTTAAGATCACCACCACCGGCGACACCATCTGCGACGAGCAGCATCCGGTTATTCTGGAATCCATGGAGTTCCCGGAGCCGGTTATCGATATCGCCATTGAGCCCAAGACCAAAGCCGGTCAGGGCAAGATGGGCGAGGCCCTGGCCAAACTTGCTGAGGAAGACCCCACCTTCCGGGCCAAGACCAACCCTGAGACGGGTCAGACCATTATCTCCGGTATGGGCGAGCTTCATCTGGAGATCATCGTGGACCGTCTGCTGAGAGAATTCCATGTGGAGGCCAATGTAGGCGCTCCCCAGGTTGCCTATAAAGAGACCATCACCAAGGCCGTGGACGTGGACAGCAAGTACGCCAAGCAGTCCGGCGGACGCGGACAGTACGGCCATTGTAAAGTACACTTTGAGCCCATGGATGCCAACGCAGAGCAGACCTTCAAGTTTGAGTCCAGCGTTGTCGGCGGCGCTATCCCCAAGGAGTATATCCCTGCCGTAGGCGCGGGTATCGAGGAGGCAGCCAAGTCCGGTATCCTGGGAGGATTCCCGGTACTGGGCATCAGCGCCAATGTGTACGACGGTTCCTACCATGAGGTAGACTCCAACGAGATGGCGTTTAAGATCGCAGGTTCTCTGGCATTTAAGGATGCCATGCAGAAGGCCGGCGCTATCCTGTTAGAGCCCATCATGAAGGTGGAAGTGACCATGCCCGAGGATTACATGGGCGACGTGATCGGCGACATCAACTCCCGCCGCGGCCGCATCGAGGGTATGGAAGACATCGGAGGCGGCAAGATGGTGAAAGCCTATGTTCCGCTGTCAGAGATGTTCGGGTATTCGACAGATCTGCGTTCCAGAACTCAGGGACGAGGCAACTACTCCATGTTCTTTGACAGATATGAGCCGGTGCCCAAGTCTGTTCAGGAGAAGGTAATTGCCGAGAGAAAGGGCAGATAAAATAAGTGATTATAGGCTTGAAAAAAAAGGATAAATAGCATATAATATAGACTAGCCTATTATAAAATGAAAGGCCTGGCGCTTTTGCGGCGCCAGCCGCAAAGGAATAGCCACAAAGGCTGATTAAGGAGGACGTTATAAAATGGCAAAAGCAAAGTTTGAGAGAACCAAACCCCATTGCAACATTGGTACCATCGGCCACGTTGACCATGGTAAAACTACTTTAACCGCAGCGATCACCAAGACTCTTCATGAGAGAAAAGGTACCGGCGAGGCCGTAGCTTTTGAGAACATCGACAAGGCTCCGGAAGAGAGAGAGCGTGGAATCACGATCTCTACCGCTCACGTTGAATATGAGACTGATAACAGACACTATGCACATGTTGACTGCCCAGGCCATGCTGACTATGTAAAGAACATGATCACCGGTGCAGCTCAGATGGACGGCGCGATCCTGGTTGTTGCCGCTACCGACGGCGTTATGGCTCAGACAAGAGAGCACATCCTTCTGTCCCGTCAGGTAGGTGTTCCCTATATCGTAGTATTCATGAACAAGTGCGATATGGTTGACGATCCCGAGCTTCTTGAGCTGGTAGACATGGAGATCCGTGAGCTGCTCAACGAGTACGAGTTCCCGGGCGATGACACACCGATCATCCAGGGTTCCGCTCTGAAGGCTCTGGAAGATCCCTCCAGC
>Ga0137306_100386_pt1 | contig 65462 bp, 91 predicted proteins | sample Inofroosms_March_FD_97187 | JGI IMG/M metagenome (GOLD analysis project Ga0137306, IMG submission 97187) | Mouse cecal microbial communities from Vienna, Austria - N-Acetylneuraminic and N-Acetylglucosamine D2O microcosms_March | ecosystem: Host-associated > Mammals > Digestive system > Large... | reverse complement strand
ACGGCCTCCATCGCAGGCGGACGATCCGACGGGTGTCAGCGATCCGCACCAGAAAGACCACTAGATAGCTCATAAACGTTGCAAAAGCCGCCCCGTTTACCCCGAATTTCGGATCGGGGATGAGCAGCAGGTTCAGCCCGACATTCACCGCAGCCCCAAGGATGGTGGTCAGCAGGGTGGCGATACTCTTCCTTCCGACCATATAGATGCTGCCCAGAAAGGTGACAAAACAGGAAAAGACCGTTGCGATCACCAGAAGCGGGATGTACTGCCAGGCGGGATAAAACGCGTTTTTGGGGCCAAGGACCAGCATAGCGGTGATCGGTTTGCAGAAGAGGATCAGTCCGGAAGCGGCGGTAAAGATCAACGCCTGGTAAGCGTTAAAGATATTGCTGAAAAACCGGTCGCGCCCCGGCCCCTTCTCGGTGAATGCGGACATCTGCCATGCGTCGGAGAAGATGCCGGAAACAACGGTGATCATCGTCGGCACCTTATAGGCCAGATCATACAGCCCGTTGGCATCCGCGCTGATGAAATAGCTGACCATATACCGGTCGGAAACATTGGTGATCCACCAGAAAAGGGTGGTTGGGATCAGCGGGAGTGAAAACCGGAGCATTGAGCCGGCCACCGACCAGTCCATCCTCCGGAACCGGATGTACCGGTGCAGGCTGGCGATGGTAAACAGGAAGAGCGCGGAGAGCGCATCCGAAATAATGGTCGCAAGCACATAACCGGTAATCCCCAGCTTGAGGACCGAAAGGAAAAGGATGTTGCAGGTGATCACGGTGATGATGCTGAGCACCCCGTCGAACGCATAGAGCCGCACCAGCTCCCGCGCGCGGATGAACTGGGAACAGAGGGAGCGTAAGCAGGAGGTCAGCACATAGAGGTAAATCAGGCTGGTGTAGTCGTGAATCAGCGGGATCTTGGCGATCAATGGACGGAACAGAAAAAACAACAGATAGCCAGCCGCCACCATCGTGACCCCTCCGGTAAAGACATCCCGCTTGCGGAAGGTCCTGTCCAGCCCATACCGGATGATCGAGTTTGCGACCCCACAGGAGACCACCGGAATCAGCAGGTTGGCCGCCTGCACGACCAGCCCGGCAGTGCCCAGCTCGTTCTCGGTGAGAACGTTGGTGTAAAACGGCACCATGAAAAAGGTCAGCAGTTTTGAACTGAACATGCCGATTGCAAAGATCAGTGTATTAGAAAGCAGTTTTTTGTATTTGTCCAAGAGGCCATATCCTTTCGGTCAGTTGATCCGGCATCGTTTCCGATGGACTGGGGGAATCAGAGCATCCCGAGGAATCCTACCACACCGTACGCGCCGAGCGTCATCAATACACCGGCAGCCAGTACCCCGCAGGCAATGGCAGGCAGGGCATGTTTCATCCGCATATTGAGCAGGACAGCCAGCAGAGCGCCCGACCATGCGCCGGTCCCGGGCACTGGGATGCCGACAAACATGCACAGCCCGATGGTTTCGTATCGGGTGACCTTGTCCGCCTTGGACATCAGCCGTTTTTCATAGCGGGCGGCAAATCCCGAAAGCAGCCGGGTCGTTTTAAGCCACTGGAAGATTGGGCGTCCCAGCAGCAGGATGAACGGGACCGGCAGCAGGTTTCCGACAATCGAAATGAGAAAGACCGTGTACCAAGGCATACCGAGCGCTGCACCAAGTGGGATCGAACCGCGCAGCTCGATCAGCGGCACCATCGAGACGATGAAGAGGGCAACCTCCCGCCCAGCGGCCGATAGAAAGTCAAAGAGCTGCTGCATCAGATGTTCCATTATTATGTCCTCCGGGTCTGGGAAACTTCCCATTATTTTTACATATCCATTCGCATATACCTAACCATTATAATAGAATTATGTGCATATTACAATCAAAACATGTAAACTTTTCCTCGCTTGCCGCCTGTTCTGTATAAAGGCCATTGCCAGTATAGGCAATTATATGGTATAATAATTGTAAAACAGCTATGATACCCGAGTTATGGCCAGGGCGGTGCGCGGGCGGAGCCTGCCTCCCTCCCGATGGCCAATGATACCGCATCGTTTCGCGATTATGGTATAATAATTGTAAAACAGCTATGATACCCGAGTTATGGCCAGGGCGGTGCGCGGGCAGAGCCTGCCTCCCTCCCGATGGCCAATGATACCGCATCGTTTCGCGATGGCGGCATCATATTTCGGAATCGACTGGAAGGATGGTTACTGATGAAGAAAATAGGTTTCCTCTTGCTGTGTTTTTTTCTGCTTCTGATTTCATTGACAGCCTGTGGCAGCAGCCAGGAAGCGGCTCCTTCCCTGGAACACGAAGCAGAATCAAAGACGGTTGAATTAACAGTGTGGGGCGCGGAGGAAGACGAGGCGCTGCTCCAGGAAATTTTTACTTCATTCCAATCCCATTATGCCGGTCAGGCCAACTTCCAAATTACCTTTCAACCTCAGAGCGAATCCAGCTGCAAAGATGTGCTGTTGGGTGATCTGGAGGGAGGGGCAGATGTATTTGCCTTTGCCGACGATCAGGTAGCCGCTCTGGCCGCCGCCGGAGGGCTGGACCCTATTGCGGACAGTACAGAAATTCGGAACGCCAGTCTCCCCGCCGCGGTAGAGGCGGCCAGCGTGGAAGGAACGCTCTACGCCTACCCGTTGACTGCGGACAACGGGTATTTTCTATCTTAGAAACAAAAAATCCAGTGTTTTCAATGCTTTCATCGGTGAAGTGTAGGAATAGTCAAGAAATAAACGACTTTTCTACACTTTCCGATACACTGTTTTACCCTTTATCGCAGAACCAGAAATATCTTCAATCCGGTTTCCATCCAAATCCTGAAGGGTATCGTAAAAGCACTGTTCGGCTGGATAATTGCTGAACAACGTTCCGGTAACTATTGTACCATCTGCCATGTGTGCGGTACAACCCTTGAATAAGGTATCGGGAGTAACCGTATCGTTCGTGAGGTCGATTAGAATTTCTGTACCGTAAACGACCTTATTTACAGCCATCTAATCACCCCGCAATCGTTACCGTTGTACCCCCTGCCGAATTAGCAGACTCAACGTAGGCGATAGGATTTATCACAACCTGGGATAGATAATCAACTCCGTCATCAGGAAGGATTGTTTGCTTTACCGTAGAAGGCGTCGCTGTCTTTGCCTGCGCCGTAACGTCCGAAGATGGTTCACAGTCACCCTCTACTCCCAGAACATTGACACCCTTCTTAATATTGCCGGGTATGAGCTTAGCCCTTTCAGTTGCATCAAGCTGTACCGTGCCTGAGCCGTCGTGATAACCGATTGGAATCGTATAGACCGAATCTTTGTCTGTAATCTCCTCGGAAACGGCCCCATTGTTCTTCATGGTACCGGAAACTTTGTTACCTCTTGCGTAGGCTGTTTGCCCGTTGAGAATTTCAGCAGCGGTTGCAGTAGCATCCGTAGAATCCACATCAAACAGGCAAGTGCCTTCGATTACTTCACCGCTCTTGTCGTGGGCAGTATAACCGGCCAGCAGTTTATCTTTTGTAACACTGTCACCGGTCAAATCAATCAAAGTATTGCCCCCGTAAATCACTTTATTGATCGCCATTTGCATCCACCTCCTTTGCAATATAAGCGGTCGTGCCGTTGGACTCGTTGCTGGTTTCCCAATAAGGAACCTCCGTAACCAAAATATCCTCCTTCAGCACCTTATTTGCGGTGTTCAAAATTTGAGAACCGGATGCTTTGGGAACGACCTTATAATCCCCGGAGTAAGTGTCATATTCCCTTGTCACGCAGATTGACCCATTCAGACTTTCAATCCCTGAAAGAGTCCCTTTCAGAACAGATTCGCCCGATATTTTTCCGCTTAACGAATCCAGCGCCCGTATACCGCTCATATCAGCACACCTCCTCCGTTATTTTAATTTTAGAGGCAGTGATGAACGTATCCACTTCTCCGGACTCCTTCGTCAATTGGACATCGTACACATAAGTTCCAAAAGCGAGGTCTTTTGTATCTTCCGGGTTCAAAACCAGTTTCAGCGTATCAATCGGAATATCTTTTACCAGCAAAGTATCTTCATCCGTATAGTTGGATTTCATCGCGAAACGAACAGAATCCCCTTCGGATGGTACATATGGATCTCCATTTGATTGGGTAATGGAAATCTGAGCCATGAAAGTATCGCCCCGCGTAAGAGTAATGGTTGTTCCGGAAACCTTATAGCTCATAGCTCTCCTCCATTTCTGTCTGGCAATCAAAAACGGCTATACCCTCCACAATAATAAAAGCCGCCCACACACGATAGGCAGCGAATCATAGAAGAGTATAGCCATAAAGATTGCATTTGCGATGTTATTTGGCGTCCTTGTTGTAGTTTGCAGCGCTGATTCCCAGAAGAACGCCCAGGAAAGTGTCAACAGCCGTAATGGTACCGACTACCTGCTCGCCACAGGGCAGACCCCAGATGCCGGCCAGAGCAAAATATAAAGTGCCGGCTGCCGGAAGCAGATACTGCGCAATCCATTTCAGGGTATCGTAGGTTTTGTTACTCATCTTCATGATTTGTTTCCTCCTTAAAATCCAAGTTGTTTAAAAATATATCCGAGAATGATTCCGATAATGGCGGTTACTGCGTAACCAACTACTTTCCGCCACATATCTCCATCCCGGCTTTCCAACGTTTCCAAACGTTTTCCCTGAGAGACCTGTTCTTTTAACATGTTCTCCATGTTTAAAGCGAGTTTCTCCACAGAGGTGCTGATAAAAGCGACCTGTTTTACGGTTTCTTCAAGAACTTCCAAACGATGATTCTGCCGGTTGTTCTCGTCTTCTAACCGCTTATTTTCCGCATCCATGCTGCGTCGAAACTCGTTGTGTTCTTCACGAGAAATATAATCTCCTTCCATGCTTATTTATTCCTCCTTATCAAATATAACAAGCTTTTTCCCAACAATTGAAAGCGTCTTATCAAACAAGTCTTCATACAGCGTTATAAGATTTTTTCGTTGTTGTCTTGATAAAAGCTTGTAGAAACTGCCCATCCAGCCTCGGAACATATTCTCAATATTCTCGTATGGGATTTCTCCATTAGCAACTTTTATAGCCAGTTTCTTTAGCTTTCTGCGCATAGTCGTAACCCTATCCGGGTTGATTCTTTTAACGATTTTTCCATCCTTGGTAAGTGTGTATTTCACTTGCAGGAATTTGTATGTACTGGATATTTTAACGATGCGAGTCTTCTTCTCGTTGATGTGAATACCCAGTTCTTTGGCGATTACACGAATATGCTCAAGCAAGTCCACCAGTTCTTCTTTGCTTAGGTTCATGATGTACCAGTCATCCATATAACGACCGTAAAATTTCTGGCTTCTTACATATTTCACATAGTTGTCAATGCGGTATGGATAGTAAATCCCGATGACTTGTGAAAGCTGATCGCCAATGTTTACCGATTTTTCCATCCACTTCTCGCCGGTTAATTGTTCCTTGGGTATTTCCCTGTAATCCAGCTTGTTAAACGTTTCGGTCATACAATTGGCGTATTCTTCATCTGTCATGTAAGAAACATCAATTTTGAACCCGTCAAATATAAGTGTTAGAAGCCAGTCAATAAACTCGTCATCGTCAAAGAGCTTTAACAGTTCCCGCTTCGCTATCTCATGAATGATATTGTCGTAGAATTTTGAGAAGTCTCCGAACAGAATCCATCCTTCGTTGCCATACTGCTTGTAGTACCGTCGGAGATGCACCTCAAAACGCTCTCTTTGGTGTGAAATTCCTCTACCTTTGATGGAAGCGCCATTATCATAAATAATATGCTTCTTGACCTCTGGTAACAAAATCTCGTCACATAAAGCATGGCGAACAATACGGTCTCTGATTCGGATACTTGATATAGGTCTTACTCGGCCCCGCTCAGACAGAGAAAACTCCTCAACAGGACCATTTTCTAAAGTCCGGTTAAGAAGGTCTTCCTGGATAGAAAATATGTACCTTAGAAAGTTCATCATGAACTTCTGCGTCGTTTCTTTCCATTTACTGCCTTTTACGGAAGCCTTGTAAGCCCTATACAAGTTGTTGGCGTCAGACAAAATCTCTTCATACGTCATAATTATTCACCGTGATAGCAATACTTACCGTAGTAAATTGCGTCCAGCTTTGTCATTTATCCTTGATGGAAAGGACAACGTCTCCTTCTCAGTTGGTTAGACAGAGAATCCGGACGAACCCCGTTAGAGTTCGAAGCGTTGTTGTAGTTCGTATTGCCATTGCTGTTCACATTGGCGAAATTAGCCGAAGAAACGACGCGATTTAGACATTGCCCTGTAAGTATGCTTTGATTTTGTTGTCACGCTGACGCCATTTCTTTATCAAACCGATTTCTCGGTCGATAGCATTAACATATCTGCCATAGGTATTAACATCCACCTCGAAGATTTCCACGATTCGCTGAAGCTCTTTGAGAATCTGCTCGCAATTTATAATCGCATTGTTCTGATAGTCCCGCCGCTGTTCATACTCGCGCATAGAAGTGGGATACGTTGAATTAGCTGCCCTTACGTTGCTCGTCAATTGAGATGCCAACTGGTCGATTCGATTTTTAAAATTAGTCATCAAATATCGATACTTCGCAAAGTCTTCCGTCTCATCCTTTCCATAGGCATAACGGACCCGTACCAGATGGTCTAAATCTTTTACCCCAAAACTTCTCTGCATGAAGTCAAGCAGCATGTCATGTAAATCTATCGAGAAGGTAATGGCCTCAAATTTGGATTCCTTACGTTTACTTGCCAGGACGCTCATCAATAAGCGGCTCCGGTAATCTCAGCAAACTCTTCCTCGGTAATCCAGCCCTTTACTACGGCATTACGAACGCGGGTCAGATCCCACAGTTTTCTGTTGTAGAAACCCTTTACTTTGTCGTAATTCTTGCTATGTTCCATGGTGCTCTCCTTTCTTAAAGCTCGACGTCGCACATCATAGCGAGATATTCGAGGTCGGACTTGAGCTTTGTCTGTTCCAGTTCTTTCTGCGGAATATCCCGAAGGACAAACCACGACTTTTTATCAACAGTCGTCACCTGAACCAAATCCATGTGTTCATGAACTTCTTCATTGGTTCCGTCGTTGATGATGACCGGGGAACACGTTCCGTCGAAGATGGAAGCGTCAATAGCCTCCTCGGAAATGAAATTGTTCCCGTTCATGGTAAGGTTGTCAAGGATGGTTCCATCGGCAAGGGTGATTCTATAAGTTTTCTCATCCATTTTGATTCTTCCTTTCACTTAATTTTTTACTGTTATAACACAAGATTCTGTCACCTGAGTACGGTGTTTTCTTTCGGAGCGAGGGGGCACGAGGCCCCCAGATTTAGCCAACCAACCCGAAGACCGGACGAACCCCGCCAGAGCCCGAAGCGTTGTAGGAGGTCGCAGCGCCATCGCTGCCCACAAGGGCGAAATTAGCCGAAGGAACGACGTCTCTCAGCCAATACCAATATCTCCCAGGATTGATGAATCTCGGATACATCTTCATCAACGCCAACTGGGTCTTGTCGATGGTGTAACGGTTCGGAACGAAAGAACCGTCTCCGGCCGGGGTAAACACCAGACTCCCGTACATCATGATTTCATTCGGAAGTTCAACCGTAGAATCGTACCAGGCGCCGGCAGAAGGATAACCATTGGTTACGGCATTAGTCAGATATTCCCTGTGTGTGAGAATATTGGTAGAACCGAAAGCCGAGTTCACCAAAGTCTTTGCATTGGCCAGATTAGCCGTATACATCAGTGAGCCGACATAACCGCCGGTGGTGATATTGGTTTCATTCATCTTGGCGTTATACAAAGCGGCATCCGGCATAATTACCAGATGAGGAGTTGTACAGGAAGTGTCGCCAGAATTCAACCAATAGTTGATATCGACAATTCTCCAAATCCTGTCTCCGATGCTCCAATAATCCCCGATGAAGAACCCTTTGAATGTGCCAGCCCTGATCTGGGCTTTCTGAGCCGTAGTCAAAGCCGTTCCAAGATTCTTTCCACGGAAAATATTCCGGCGCTGCTCTACAGAGATGACAGCATCCAAAATCCCCCAGAAAGCATCGTTGACCGTAATGCCCTTATTGCCGTCCGCAGCAGAAACCATCAGCCTGTCCGTTGCGGAAACTGAAGAAACCTGAGTAAGCTGTGAGACATTCATCTTGGCGAGGTAATCCTGAGAAGAACTAACCGCAACAAGTGCTGCGAGCAAATCTCTCGCAAGAATTGTTTTTGTCCCGCCGTCCCCGTCAACAAGCAGAACGTTGTTGGCGAGGAGCTGTGTTACTTTTTCGTAATCTGTAATTTTCATTACTTAATCCGCCTTTCTTTTAATTTCTAACAAATATAGCCTGACTGAAAATCGGGTTGTTCCCGCCGTCAAGAATTTGTTCAGTTGAATAAGACCGACCGTTCAAACCTCTGGATTCACTGTCTTTAACAGCATCCTCCACAGAGTCTAATACAGAATATAAACCCCTTCTTGCATTATCTCTGAGGTATCCGGAGACCTGAAATTCTTTCGGTATGCCTTCCATGAATTTAGCCAACAGATCAGAATAAGTCCGGCTCTCAATCGGATTCTCATTGTTGTCCATAACCGGATTCTTCTCCGCATCTGTAATTGCCGATAGGAACACAAAGATGTTATCAAACATAGGCTCCTCCTTTACTTCGTGACAAATATGGTTTTGCCTCTGATGACATCGCCTTTATCATCAAGGAGCTGCTCTGTCTGATCTGCATCCGGATTGTTCACATACAGCCATGTACCGCCATCGGTCAGAATCTGATAAACCGTAAATTCGTTGGCGAGTCCGTCAAACGCCTGCTCAATAGCCGCTAAGCGTCGTTTCACATCTTCGAGCTCTTCGCTGACATCAGAACCCTTCTTAACAACGAATGTAACCCTTTTTCCCTCAATCGGCTTATTATCGCCATCCAGAACCGATGAATCCGAAGAGTCGTTAAGACTGTCATAAATCGAATGGGTATTTGTAAGCTCATTTTGAAAATCTACAAGCTTATTTATCCGCTCGTTGAGAATGACAAGTTCATTGGCGAATGCCGAAACATCCTCGCCATCAATGAGATCCTTAATGGAATCCCACCAGTCCCGGAAATCCTTATCAATGGAACTTTTCCAATCAGCAAACTCTTTGGTATTGGCATTCACATAATCGTAGAACCAACCGCTCCAAAGAGCTTTCCAATTAGCGTTCGTCTCCTGCATTTCCGTAGTTTGACTGCTGAAAAACTCCTCCCACTGATGTTCCCAGTTTAGATAGGCTTCCTGAATCTCAGTTGTCTGAGCTTCAAACCATATTCTCCACTGGTTTTTCCAGAAAGAGCTGTACTCTGTAAAATCGTCCGTCACAAGCTTTTTCCAATATGCCAGCTCCCGGCTGCTGTTGTTGACGTAGTCATAAAACCACTTTTGCCACATATCTTTCCAGTAATCAGCAGTATCGGTAATCTCGTTCACATGTGTGTTATAAAACTCCTCCCACTGATGTTCCCAGTTTAGATAGGCTTCCTGAATCTCAGTTGTCTGAGATTCAAACCATATTCTCCACTGGTTTTTCCAGAAAGAATTTGTAGATTCCATATCAGCAGTCTGAGCGCCATAGAATGCTTTCCACTGGTCTCCCCACTGTGCCACCAGAGCGTCAATCGACATCTTTTCAAGCGGAGCTGTGACAAACGGGCACGCTGACGTTCCAACGCAGTTCGTAATGTTTGCCTGTCTGATAGCTTTCACGCCAGCATTCACACGAATATAAGCCAGTGGATACTGCCAGCGGTCATTCGTCTTTATCAGCGTCGGATTCTTCGGACTGGATGCGGGAGTTCCTTTGACAATCTTTATGGAGTTCGCCCGCACCGATTCCCTGGCATCGACTTCCAACACAACCGCGTCAATTCGGTTCAGAATTACTTCTGATAAGGGAAGGGTCAGAGGCAATAGGGCATCGTTCAATGTCCATGTGTGATTAAACCATGCTCTGCCGATTCCAACATTAACCATCATGCCTTCGGATTCCTTAACCATCATGGCAGTTCCAAAATGCTGCAAAACTCCGTCCCGAATAATTCCGTCAAAAATACTGGACATTTGAATTGCGTCGTATCTTCGATCACGGTTTTTGGAATTGTAAAACCCATAGGTAACACTCATTATTCATCGCCTCCTTCCGTTGTTTTAAATGTTGGATATACGGATGCCCCTTCGGAATCTTCAGTCATAACGATTTCCACAATCCTGGCTTTCGTTTCATGTCCATACTCGTTTGCAATCTGAATGACATCTCCATTAAAGAAATCCTCACCGTATTTAAACATAACGGTAGTTTCCACCTGTCCTTCAAAAGATGTTACATCTGTATTCTCCGCTAACTTTTCTTTACCCCTTTGTTGCAGTAATGCCGTATACTCTGCATCGGTTAAGGTGACATCGTTACCGACATCCGAAGAAATATCTCTTGCATCGGTAAAAAGCTCCCGGCGGTTCAAACCGCTTCCGCCGCCAACTGTCGTGTATCTTCTTGAAGAACCTTCTCCCTCACCGCCAACCAGCGTGACGTTTTTCAACGCCGACTTTGATTCGACATAATTGCTGTTGATGATATTTTCGAAATTGGGGGAAAAGACCACATATGGATTTGCTGTCTGGTCGTAAGACCTGTCAACACCGGAATAGAGTTTAAACACGAACTGCTTTTTATCGTTCAGTGTAATCTTGAACCCGATATCACGCTCACTGCAAATCTTGTTTATCACACTATACAGATTATCCCCCGTATACTGAGCGTCGATTGTCAGCTTTGTAATCGCCGGGTCGGTAGATGCTTCAAAAATGAAATTGCTGATACGGCGATTGCTATCGGAAGGGGAAATGACGTTTTTGTTCAGGAGTGTCCGGATTCCATTTTGAAGATTTCCCCTTATGGTCTGTTGCCCCCAGACAATTCTCCTGTCCAAGATAGATTCCAGCGACCTACCGGTTACGGTGATATGATTTCCGTCCTCGGAATCTGAGGTGATTCTTATCTTTTCGATAATCATACAATGCTCCGATTCCCGATTCTGCAAATAGTAATCCTGCCGTATGTAACTAAGAATGGTGCTTGTCATGGATGTGAAAAGCTCGAAATCACCATACTCATAATACCGGTCTGTCCAGATAAAAGACTCGTATACATCCACGATGGAGACCGCATCCAGATTTGTGTTTAAAACTATCAAATCCATCGCTATACCCCCTCATAAATGATTCGATTCTCTATCTTGAACTGTAAATTACTGCTTCCTTCTTCTGCCGTATACGCAAACACGTTGTCACCTTTTGCAAGCTGAAACCAGTCAGCTTCTTTATCCAGGCAGTTTAGAATATTGGTTGTTTTTCCGTTTCGGAGAAGGGTAATTGACTTTTTCCCTTTGACGGTACAGATAGTGATTTCATCGCCCGCCACAATTCCGGAACCCGTAAAAGCCTTCATCTTGTCAGTGTCGATACGCATAACCTCACGGGTTCCAGTATTGTATATGGTGATGTTTCGTGCTTCACCGATGGCATGAATTGTAATCGTCACACCAATCTCAGCATCTCCGCTGTACACAACTGTTTTTTCCATCTGATTCTGGATCTCGCCCATTTCCAGCAAGCATTCATACAGAGATTCGTTGCTGAAAGGAAATTCAAACAACGGCTCCACACCATAGAAAATAGTAGTATTAACCCCATCTTCCCCGGCAGAGTAAAAGAAAGGATTCGGACATACAATGGAGACATCCGAACCCTCATCTTTACTGAATATATCCGGTTCATTCGATTCGGTATATCCGTCAATTTCTGCTGAACGGTTGTCCGTTTCAATCAGCAGCGTAAGTTTTTTCTTTATCGGAAAATACTTATACGATAACTGACGCACATCCTCAATCGAATCTTTCCAAAGATACTTCAAGGAAATGACTATGTTCCGTTTCTGGAGTCTGGCAGAATTGAACAAATCCCCGTCATTTGTAGCAATTTCGGTGGTATTGATGTTCGCCTTTCCAGACCCCAGACCGGTTACAGAGGTAACTACGAAACCGGATTCCTCCGGCCTCGCAAGTACCAGTTTAATACTATCGCCAAGATAGTTTGTCACGGTGATTGACTTAATCACGCTTTCACCATCCTTTCCATCGCCGAGAACTGATTCTTTGTCTGCCGATAAATCTCAACTCTCGACAGTGCCTTAGGCGAATAGTTGTTTTGAGTAAATGTGAATGTGCTTCCTGAATTCGGAGAAGTTTCTCCATTTTGAACATCTGCGGTTTCCTGCTGATTCATGCCTCTGCTGATGGACAATGCCTGCGTTCTGCTGAACATAGCATTCAATCTGTTTGTCCCAGCTTCCACATTTGACAAATCAAGCACTGGACGAATGGTCGGCTGAGCATCAATGTCACTGTCAATGAAATCTTTGACCTTGGAGATTGCATTACCAAGTCCCGTTCTTGCGGCTTTCGCCATCCCGGAGCCGGCTTTGTATGCTTTCTCGGTGTAATCGCCAATCGCATTTACAAACGCCACGCCGAAGAAATCGCCAATCCGATAACCAACCTTTGAAGGAGAGTGTTCGTCAAGTTCTTCCTCCGCAGCCCTAGCAGCCGCAGCCGCCATAGCTCTCGCTTTCGCCTCAGCTTTGTATGTATTTTCACTGATACCTTTTGCAAATCCATCCACGAGATAGGAACCCGCATCGTAGAATTGCCCGTAGTAATCCCTAATCCCGGAGATAGCCCCGCCAAGACCAGAGGTAAATGCACTCTTTGCATCTGCATCCTTACTCCTTACCCCGGCGATGAATTTCACCATACACTGTTCGCCAGCGCTTTGAAACTCCGAATACTTATTCTTAATCGCAGTCAAACAACCGCTGATGATGTTGATAAATGTGTTTCTGGCATCCACATCTTTCGCTCGAACACCCGCAATAAACTTCACCATCGTCTGCGTTCCAACTGACTGAAACTCCGAATACTTATTCTTAATAGCAGTCAAACAACCGCTGATGATGTTGGTAAATGTGCTCCGAGCACTGTTATCCTGAGTTTTCACCCCGGCGATGAATTTCACCATCAAGGTAGAACCCGCAGTTTGGAAATCCCGCTGCTTCGCATTGATGGCTGTAAGCACCGCCTGAACCAACGCTGTGAACGTCGTTGTCAATGTGGTTTTCTTGGCATTTGCCGCATTCACAAAGGTTGTCAGCATATTGGAGGCGGCCGCTGTTACCTTTGAATTTGCGTTATTGAATGCGTCAATAAAACCAGTAATTCCAGCTTCTCCAAGCTTCGTCAGCGCGGAACTGAACGATGTCATTCCACTGGTGTCCAATCCAGCCATACCGTTTGCCATGTCAACCAATCTGTTTGTCTGTGTGATTACGCTGGATAACAGTCCAGTATCAATACTGCTAATATAACCGTAGTAGGAACTGAAATATGAGCCAAAAGAAGCCATATCGCTTCCAAAACTGGCTAAGGTCATATCATCCGAGAACCAGCCACCTTCTTTCGGTAAACTCTTTTGAAGCTCAACGATAGACGTAGCGGCATTTGTAGTTGCTGTAACGATACCAGCATCAACCGTTCTCATAAAATCGGAATACTTTGCAAAATTCGCACCAAAAGATACAAGACTGTTTCCAAATTCCCCGATATCGTTATCACCAGTAAACCAACTTACAACACCGCCCGTATTCGGAAGCGTATTCGCCAGCTCGACTAAAGACTTTCCTGCTGTTGCAGAATTTGTTATAGCGTCTACATCAATTCCGGATATTGCATCCGAGTAGGACTTCATTGCTTTTCCAAACGGAACAAGCTGTTCGCCAAACAAATCCATATCGTTTTCACCGGCGAAGAAACTAACAACTCCGCCGCTGTTCGGAACCGTTTTTGCCAATTCGACCAAAGCTTTACCAGCCGTTGCCGAATTAACAATGGCGTCAGCATCCAGACCCTTTACAGCCGTTGAGAAGTCCATCATAGCCTCGCCAAACGGAATCAACTGCTCGCCAAATTCCTTCATATCGTTATCGCCAGCAAAGAAGCTGACAACACCGCCTGTATTCGGAATGGTAGTAGCCATTTCAGCCATTGCTTTTCCGGCAATCGCCGCCGCTGTTACAGCATCTGCATCCAGTCCTTTCACAGCAAGAGAAAAGCCCATCATCGCTTCACCAAACGGAATCAACTGCTCGCCAAATTCCTTCATGTCATTTTCGCCGGCAAAGAAACCAAGCACACCACCGCTATTTGGAAGCGTTGCGGCCATTTCAGCCAGAGTCTTGCCCGCGGTCGCAGCATTTGCCACGATGTTTCCGTCCATACCAGCGATCACTACCGAAAACTCTTTCATTGCTTCACCAAACGGCACCAGCTCTGTTGCGAACTCCGATAATGATGAGCCACCAGTAATCCAAGATGTCAAACCCTGCAAAATGTCCGCTGCTGTCAGAATGAGAATAGTCTCGGCAAGAGCTTTAACCCCATCCATTGTAGACGGACTAATCTGGCTAGCACCCTCAATAAACGGTTGGATATTCGTCATAAAAGCAGACAAATCCGCCCCGATTTGAGGGAACTGACTTGAAACGCCGCTCATAAATCCACCAACAATACCGCCAACAAACTGACCTATTGCCGTCCCAATACCTTCCAGTAGCTTACCGCCTTCGCCAATCAGCCAGGACAATCCTGGAATCTGCGCTAACGCGCCGACCGCCGCCAATACAAGAGCCAGTTCAGCAATAATCACGCCCATACCTAATACACCAGCCATAGCACCGGGAACCAAAGAAGCCACAGCGCTCAATGCCAGCATAATAGCAGAGAGTAACCCGACGCCAGCAATACCTTTCAATAAGACGTTTACATCAATACCGCTAAGCGCATCGACAATACCTGAGAAGAAAGCCATAAGGACATCTATCGCAACCTTTATGAGTTCCGGCAGATTCTTTGCAATTCCTTCCAGAACCTTGATTAAAAACTGGAAGATAGAATCAACAATCGACGGTGTATATTTGACAAGCGCCGCTAATACAGCATCAATCAGGGCAAGCGCACCGTCTGCAATCTGTGGAACGCACTCTAAGAGAACATCCAGCAGAGACAGAACGACAGCTTTGATAGCCTCTCCAATAGCGGGAGCACTCTCTGCAATTACACGGCAGAATGCGATAATTCCCTCGCCGATTTTCTCAAGCACAGCCGGAATAAGCGCCGCTACCCCCGTAATAATAACCGTCAGGGACGCGACGATAGCAGTCGCTCCAGCAGCTCCAGCCGCAGCCAAAGCAGTAAATCCTACAGCCAAAGCCGATAATCCTGTTCCAGCGGCCAATAGTCCTGCCCCGATAGCAAGAACGCCAACGCCAATGAGTGCGAAAGCACCGCTCAATCCCAGAATTGTTGGTACAAGAGGAGTAAGAACAGCTCCGGCAACACCGAGAATCGCAAAAGCTCCAGCGATTGTAACCAGTCCTTTGGCAATAGACATCCAACTCATAGCGCCCAAAACAGAAAGAACCGGCGTTAATACGGCCAAAGCCGCCGCTGCCACAAGCATTGCTGCGGAGCCGCCAAGCGTGCCCTTCATAAAGTTCAGCCCAATCGCCAGTTCAGCCAAAGCAACACCCATCGTCACAAGTCCTTTGGCGATCTGCTCCCAAGAGAAATTTCCCATCTTCCCAAGAACATCTGCTACGATTTCAAGAGCTGCTCCAACAATAACCAGACCCGCTCCGATTCCGACCATGTTTTTAGGCATCAGTTTTGTAGCGATTGCAACCTCCGCTAAAGCGCCACCCATAGAAACCAAACCTTTTGCAATCTGTTCCCATGAAAACTTTGCGAAGTCCGACATAGCTGAAGCAAATATCTTCATCGCCGCCGCAATCTCTATCAGTGCAAGACCAGAAGAAATGACATGCTTCGCATTTCCTGTAAGATTAGTAAACGCTGCTACTTCAAGAAGAAGCGCTCCGACAGCAGCAAGACCCTTACCGATTTCTTCCCACTTCATTTCTCCGAAGTCTTTACAAACGGATGCGAGAATCTTCATCGCTGCCGCAAGGATAACCATACCTGTTGCCGTAGTCATGGCTTTACCGCCAAACTTGGCTGTGTTTAGGAACAAATCAACCTCAGCAAGCAACACGCCAACTCCGACCAAACCTTTTGCTAACTGCTCCCATTGCAATTTTGCAAGGTCGTTTACAACGGAAGCAAGAACCTTGATAGCTGCGGAAAGAATCAGCATTCCGGTTGCGGTAGAAGTGACCCCTTTGCTGAACTTTGCAGTAGCCATGAAAGCATCTAATTCGGCAAGCAACACCCCGACTCCGACCAGACCTTTTGCTAACTGCTCCCAGCTTAAATCCGCCAACTTTTTCACGGCGCTTGAAAGGATGAGAACTGCGCCAGCGAATACAAGTAACTTTGTAGAGCCCTTTCCAGTAACCCCATCAAGTTTATTAAACACCGCCATAGCTCCCATTAAATTTGCAAACATGACGGTAATTGCTCCAAGCGATGCTGAAAGTTTCTCACTGTCAATTAACGAAATCGCAACGATAGAAGCCGCTAAAATTGCAATCGCAGTTGCTATTTTAATCAATGCCCCAGCCTTCAACTGTGTTTGATATGCTTCAAAGCAACCTCTAACACCGTCAAGGATTCCGGTCACGCCATCCAAAATTCCCTGCAATCCTTCAAGCGGTTCAGTAAAGCTCTTTAGGAACTTGGATATGCCGAAGACAATTCCACCAATAGAAAGTCCATTCAGCAGGTCAATAATTCCGCTGAAATCCGCATTTCCCATTTTTTCAATGAGAGTATCCGCTAAACCGCCAAGAGCACTTGCAATGCCACCGACAATCGCCTTGACCCCATTCCATAAAGCCTGAAGAATCTGTAAGAATTTGCAGTTTGCAAGGGCGTTTCCCATCGCTTCTACCGCATTAAGGAACCCACTTTTCATACTCTGGGCAGATTCACCAACCTGTGACATTCTTTCATGAATCCGTTCAAGCGTGGAATGAATGAGTTCCATGCCCGGAAGTTTGATTTTTTCTTTGACAAGATTCAGGAATTCTTTCACGGACTCCTTTACCTTATCTAAGTCTGGAAGATTGAATTTATCCTTTACTTCTTTGGCAAAATCCTTAAAAGCACCCGCTGCCTTTCCTACAAAAACGATAACGCCTTGAATCGCTTTGTTGAAAATATCGTTTTTCTTGATAAATTCATCAAGACATACAAGCCATTCTCCGATACCACCGGTAACAGTTAGGATGCCGCCTCCAAGATCGTCCAATCCTCCGAACAACGGAATGATTGCGTTGAATATGGCAGAAAAAGCCTGCTTTACAATATCCAGAATCGCGAACAATCCTTTGAATGTGTTTTTCAGATTCTTAGATGCTGATTCGCTGAGCTTCAGATGAGAAGCAAACTCCTTCAGTCCAACCGTAAGATTGTAAAGCCGCTCGGAAGTGATAGGTGGAAATATCTCACGAAATCCCTCAGATATTGGTTTAACAACACTGGCAAGCCCCTCAAAAGCATTTTTAGCCGCCTCAATCAAAGCAGTACGTCCGCCCATGTCTTTCCAGCCTTGCAGCATAGAATTACGGGCATCCGACTGAGCGTCAATAAATCCGCCAATTGCGTTGCTCAGGCTTGTCCAGAGTGTTTTTGCTTCTTCAAAGTCGCCAAACAAGATTTCCCATGTCATCGCCCAGCCGGAACCAACTGCTTCTTTCAGCGTATCCATCAACTGGGTAAAAGTTTTTACTTCCTGAGCGGCAGCAAAAGCTTTCTTACCGATTTCCGTGGTCTCATCGGCATAATCCCGCAAGGTATTGACGAGAACATCGGTCGTCATCCACTGATACTGCAAGCTGTCGTTGAAATTCTTCGTGGCGTTGATTGCTTCATCCATGGTGGAACCCTGATTATTCTCCGTTAAAACGCGGTACATCCCATCAGCGGTCTTTTCCACTGTTCCAGCCGCAACAGCCGCTTCCAAAAGCTGTGTCTTAAATTCCACTGTCGCCATGTTTGCGTTTTCAATGGATTTCCAATCAATCAGCTTTACATAACCAGCCGATAAAGCCTGCGCAAAGTTATACATGGCTCTGGAAGCCTCATTTGCATTTGCGCCGGAAATGGCAGCTTCGTTCGATATACCCTGAATCGCCATTACAGCGTCTTCCAGTTTAACGCCAGCATTTGTGAATTTGCCGATGTTCGAAGTCATATCCTGAAACGAATAAATCGTTTTATCTGAATACGTATTCAACTCCTGGAGATATCCATTCACTTCTTCCAAAGAAGCGCCGGTACTCATCATGATTGTCTGAATCGAACCCATTTTCAGTTCGTATTCTTCAAATCCCTGAGAGATCGGTTCTATAGTAAGCGAATGAAGCATTTGCTTTCCGGTATTGATAACCGAATTGGTGATGTTGGCAAGAGCGGTTACGGCCATGACTTCAAATGCCGAGAATTTAGCATGAACGGTTTCAACCGCACTGGTAAGCCCTGACATGTTACAGTTTTTCGCCGCAGAGTTCACGTTCTCCAAGCCTTTTGCAGCACCGTCTAAATTCAGACTGCGCTTCAGCTTGTCAAGCGTCGAGAGGCTAGTCTGAACATTCTGCTCGAACTGTTTATTGTCGAACCGCATCTCGACAACTCTTTCGTCAACTGTCTTGCTCATAGCTTCGTAACCTCCCTCCATGCTTCATTTGCGATTTTGTCAAAAATAGGCTGGATAGCAGGATTGATATAATCTCGCCCCTGTACCCAGCCGCCGTTTCTTGTTCCATGCCCATATTGCAGGATGATGGCAATTGGAACTCCATTTTGAATGTTTGAGTTATAAAACGAAATCGCCACCGACCCGCTTTTATTCCTGATCTCGTAGCGCCATGAACTGGCAGTTTTTCCCGAATCGATAGGTGTTGCAGACGCAAGGGCGGCTACTCCCTCTCGACCGTACTTGTCAAGGTCTCCGAGTTTAACGACCTCTTTCGCCCTCTCTAAGAACTTTGTCAGTTTAGAGAAGTCGCCCTTTTGTCTGAACGTTATCATTGGAACACCCCTTTACTTTTTCAGATACGCACTGGAGCTGAAACCAGTGTACTGAACGCCATCCATAACGAACTGGATGTACAGCCACTTGGTTCCGTTATAAGCTGTGTGATAACCATAGCACTGGACTTCGGTTCCATTTGGAATGAGACACAGCGCCTTCTTGTTTGTTCCGGCATCGTTACGACAGTAGAGTCCATCCTTTGCGGCCACCTTGTATGTTCCGGCCAAACTCTTGTCGAGAGATTTTGCATAGGCCGTAGCTGTGACTTTCTTCGATGCCGGCTGATTCTGGTTCTGAACGGGGGCATTGGGTTTCGTTGCCGAACCATTCAGAATTTCGTTAATACGCTTCTGAACCTCGTTGTAATCGTATCCTTTTGCAGTCAAAGCCGCTTTACGCTCTGCACCGTTTCCCCAGATACCAGCGATTGCTTCATGTGCAATCGTATCGATGCTCTTTTTCTCGTCCTGTACCGGCGGAGCAACGGCGCCCTCGTCATATTTGGGCGTAATAAAGCCCCGGATAAATTTCCCGTTGATCGACAATGTCCGCCGCTTTACTGCATTGCTGAGGTTTCCTTCAATAACCGTAATGTAACCGCCGGAAACATACTCAACGGTACCGATGTGATCCGGATTACCGGTATTATCACCGATTCCAGAATCCTCCCAATCGTACAAAATCGCATCGCCAGGAGAGGGAACATACGCATCGTCCTCAACCCAACATCCCATCCGTTTCGCCGCTTCAATGATGTAATAGCAGCTAATCTCAATCGGCATAATCGCCGTATAGCCGAGCTTAACCGCCAGTGCCGACCATGTTGCCGCGCACCATGCCCAACCGTAAAGCATCTTTGTTCCACGAGGGAAACTGCCGGTATAGGAATTGTAAATATCGATGATTTCTTTGTAAGAGCCATCAGACTCATTCTTTCCAATCCAAGACCTAGCCAAATCGACTACCGCCTGTCTTGAGTAGCTTGTGGACCCTTCGTCCTTCTTTTCATCAGAATCAACGAAGCGGTAATTCATGTCCACATTTCCCTTGATTCCGTCCACAGCCCCCTTGCTTGTGTACTGGTGAAAATCACAGGGATAATCAGCTTCCCCACTCCAATCCGCCAGCCAGAATACATACTTGTCCAGCAGCTCGTGGTCGAACATATTCCTGTAATAATCGATGTTGGAATAGATGCCGGCTTTGTATCCTTTCTCCGTGACACATTCACAGAACGCCTTGGTATGTGCATTGCATTCGGCCCGTCCCAAAGTAACTCCGGCGGCTTTCGCTTTCGTGATTGTGTCGTATTCGAAATCGAAAAATACGATAACGTCTTTTCCAAGCCCAGCAGCTTCCAACTGTGAAATACAGAACGCCGCTTCCTGTTTAGCCTGCTCAACATTCAGCGCGTAGCTGAAATGATAAACACCACGAATCGGAATTCCTGCCGCCTTAGCCGCTTTTACATACCCGTGAAACCTTCCGTCAACCGTCTGACGATAACTCGACCGGAGAATCAGGAACTGGATTCCGGAAGCTTTTACTTTATTGAAATCCACATTCCCCTGCCAAGTTGAGATATCTATTCCACGTTCTTTAGACATAACCATCACCCCTTTGAATTTAATTGCTTTCTTCGTGCCGCATTTAAAGCAGCATTGCGTTTCATGATTTCCCTTTTGCTTCTCTTTTTAGGCGGCGAATTCTTAATATTGCACACCTTAATAAGAGTAAGAAGCCGATTAAGATGCCATTTTTGACACTCAAACGGAATATTCAAGGCAATCATCCAGTAGTAAATAATCTCTGCCGTAACCTGCTCTCTGCTGGCTTTTACTACCTTTTCCTCCGTAAAACGTGTAGCAGTCATCGGAGCGTCAATGTATTGGTTGATTTGGTCGATACAGGAGGTTGTCAGATAGTTATATACTTCTGGATTCACATTCTGCGTGAGTGTCATACATTGCACGTAATCCAACGTTTCCTCAAGCGTCTTTTCCTGTTTGGTAAGGAAAGGCTTGCACCATTTGGATTCCCATTTTGAAAGGGAGACAAGGGAATGCTCCAACTGCAACGTTTGCTCTTTGGGGTAGATGAACATCTGGTTTATTTCATCCCATTGTTCCTCGCCAGCGGGTATTGTAATTCGCAACATTCCCTTCACCTCCTCTTGCTTTCAGATTTAATTCGCTACCGGAGTCAATGCCGGCGCTGCCCCCTGTTTGGAGTTCGGAACAATACCGTTCACAAACTTTGCCGCCGCATCAGCGTTGGTTGCCAGCTCCATAAACAGGACAGAATAAGCTTCCGTTTCGGAAAAAGCCTTGGACAGTTCATCAGATTTGATAAACCGCTTCCCGTCGGGGCTCTTCTCGCCGTATGCTTTGAGAATCAGTTCCTTGAAAATCTTGATGATGGCCGGAGTATCCTGTGCTGCCACAATTCTCCGAATCATCTCAGACAGCCCGCCGGTAGTGCCCATTTCCATCTCCATACATTCCGCCTCGGAAAGATTGAAGTAATGGTCCTCGGTGCGCTCAGTTCCGTTGTAATCCTTGTAAGTAATCTGTTTTTTTAACATAATGTTTTTCTCCTTTCAACAATAAAAAAAGAAGCCGCCAGCTTTTACACTGAAACGGCTCCCAATCTGCTTAAATATGAAGTTGTGAATTAGCCCGCTGTCTGAAACTCCTTATAAAGCTTCAGAATCTCATCCGGCAACGGCAGTCTTGCATCAACGCCATCCGTACCGCCCTCGGTGGTAGGCTCTGTACCGTACAGAATCTCCTCCAGCTTAGCCATGAACCTGGCGTCAAACTTAGTAGAATCGAAAGTAAGACATGCCGTCGGCTTAAGCTTCTTACCATCGATAACTGTGTTGATAGCCACCGGAGTCGTGCTGATCTCCCATGAAAGGGTGATAGGTTCCGGGCTGTCGTTGATGGTGGAATAGCCTTTTTCGGACGGAGCCGCCAGAGCACCGTAAATCAGATGCAGCTTATAGCCGTAGTCGTTGTTGTCAACATCGTTGCCCAGAATAGTCCGATAAGAGAGACCGAATGTCTTTCTGGACTGCTGACCTGCAAACATACCGGGCACAACCTCGACCGACCCATCGCACTCCGCAAATTCGTCGGGGTACATATATGCCTCGACAGTAGCCCCGAATTCCTCCGCAGACATCAGATTCAGGTACTTGATGTTATCCGCATAAATCGGAGAAGCTTCCGCTCCGGAAGGACTTTCCGATACAGCACTCAGACCATTCCACGCAACGCCTTTACTATAAACGCCGCCAGCCTGAATAGGGTAAAGAACGCCGTGGTCCACACCGGTCTCATACAGACGCTCGCCAGTTTTATCCCAAACAAGTTTCATAGATTTGTTCCTCCTTAAAAGAATATGGTAAAGACATCATGATTCAGGTTGTCTTTTTCGTAGTGCCGGATAAACCGACAAGTGGGCAAAGTGGCTACTTTACCTACGAGCGGACTATCCGGATCTTTATCGATGACTGTTACTGAATATTTTCGATAAGACAAATAAACCCCGTCATTCGCATACGTGTTCTCGATACTGTCAAGACCGTATACGATGGCGGGGTAATTCATCTTAACCGATTCCGGGGGTTGAAAATAAGCGTTCCTCGTTCCAAGGATTTCGCAGAATATCTCATGTAGCAGAAGACGTCTGTTCGTCGCCATGATATACACCCCCTATTGTCAGAATCAGCCTTGGGTACTGAACTTCTACATTTGAAATCTTCCATTTAGCACCCATAAACCCAACGTACCGCATCGAATGAAAATTCTCATTGGCAAACGGATCGGCAACAATGCTGATCTCATTTGCGACATTGATGTCGTCGTTGAGCGTTTCAGCGCTTTGGAGCCTGCGCATATTACGAGTCAAATCACCAAAGTACATACGCTCGGTAATCTGCTCCTCCCATACGCCAGGTCTCGTTTCCACTGTCTCAGCATAGCCGATTGGTCCGTAAAATTTCGCCATTTTGAATTTCCACCTCCTGGACATTAGCCGCTGACAGACTCAGCTTTCTCCTCGATGACGATAGCAGACTTGATTCTGGTAAGCTGACCGGACTTGCGCGTCTCCAGCAGCGACTGAAGCTGATTGAACTTGATGTCGAAGTCGGTGAAGTGAGTCACATCGCCGCCCTTGGAAGCGCCGTATCCGTAGTCAGCCATATTCACGCAAATCGCGTGCAGCTTGTGCTTGACGCCGTCGGAATCGGTACGAACCTTCCCCTCGAACTGCGTAACCTCATAGATATTGGCAACGCCCAAAGCCGCAGCAAGCTCGGTATCCGTCTCGTAAATACGGCGGCCATTGCGGTCGCGAGCGAGAATCATGGTGTTGTGCATATCGGTGGTGATGAACAGGTCAGGCTTACCAGTACCACGGAAGTCCTTGCGAGCCTTACGCAGAGCCGTAACCATAGCCTCGGCATAGATGAAGCTTTCTCCGAAATACTGCTCAGTGTTGGCGCCCTGAAGCTCCTTTGCCATGGCGGCGAAGTCCACATCCTTGTGGATGGTGTACAACTCATCATCGGTCCAGATAGGACGAATCTTGTCTGGGAAGATTTTCTCAGGATCACTGTTGGGACGCTCATCTCCCAGCATAGTAGCAACAGCCAAAGTTTCCTTCAAAGAAATCTGGTCGATGCTGTACTGGAACTGAACATAGTCGAAATCTTCGATATCCACCACATCATCACGATGAAGCTCGGAAGTGACATATACCGTCTGCGGGTCGGTGGTACGCCTTACCAGCTCGTAGTTGCCGGTGATTTTCTTCTTGTTTCCTTTCGTATAACCCTTGGCTTCCAGTGCATCGATGTTACGGATATCCACATGAGAAGTACGAACCCGGCCATGAGGAATCTTCTGAGTCTTGGCCATAATCGCATCAACCCATCCCATATCGTTGGTGATAAGTTCAGGAGTACGACTGGGATGAGCCTCAACATACTCCGGGAACATGGTGGTAATGTTTCCGTTGCCAGTCTGAACAAAACCGCTGATGTCGGCGTGCTGAAGCCCATGCTCCTCACTGTAAATTTTCATAGCAAGCTTGAGAGAACCAACGTTGCTAGATTTAGCAAGCTTCAGAATTTCACTCTGAGCCGCATGAGACAGAACGTTATCCTGAGTCTCACCCTTATTGTCAAACACATTATGTTTCATATCTTCGTTTCCTCCTTTAGAATCGTCATCGTTATCTTCCTGCGCCACATTTTCGCCAAGAGCCATGCCGATTAAGCCCAGAACAACATCCTGCTCTTTTTTGTCAAGCTTTCCACGAATACGGTCAAAGACTTCACCGATCGTTTCATCCTTGTCGGTCGGCTTATCGTCCGGTTTCTTATCCTTAGATTCGCCGTTATCATCCAGCTTCTTGTCTTTAGATTCTTCTGCATCATCCGAGTGATAGAGCATGATGTTTTCGTTGTAATTGATAATCAGTTCATCCTCGACGGCAACGCCGTGATTCATAACCGTATCAATGTAGGCTCCGGGATTTGCGCCGGCTGTAACAAGGCTCACCTCGCGGATAAGGCCGTGAATAACTTCGTTTCCCATCTGCTTTAACTGATTCGCTGCTATAGACAGTGAGACGACATCTCCATGTTGAACAACACTTTTAGCAATCTGACCAAATTTTGTATTGTTAAATGTACAATAGGCATAAACACCTTCGTCTCGGTTCTCCAACAGCGCATGTCCCAAAACATTATCCGGTGAATCGTGTTGATGGTTCCAAACCAGACTTACAGTTTCGCCATCCTGATGCTTAAAAGCATCCTTACGGATGATTCTTCCATCGGCGCACTGTAAATCATTTCTTGTGGCCCAGCCACTGAAATCAAATTTCGCCATTTTGAATTTTCCTCCTTACTTCGTTTTCTTTGATGATTTACCTTTGCGCTTGGATACCTTCGGCATCTCGGCGGCAATCTTGTCAAACTCCCTTTGATAAATTTCCTCATAAGAAGAATCCAAAGACTCCTTTGCGGCTTTATAGGCTTCCCTCGCTGCGGAGATTGCTGATTTTAACCTGCTGGCAACCTGTTTTCGTTCAGCCGAAGCATTGGCAGAATTAGCCGCGCGGTCTTCTTTTGTTTCTTCCGACACTTGTTGCTTTCTCACAGTGGCATCGGAGCGGACACCTTCTTTACTGGACTGGGATTCTTCGCTTACTTTCGATTTTGCCGCTTTCGAATCCGAACGCAACTTGGCAATTTTCTCGTTACGCTCAGCTATCCGTTTTGCTCGTTCGGCTTTTGGCAAACCGTCCGGAATCTTTTCAGCCATAAGACGTTCTATCGCAGAATTAGTCTTAGATGTTATCCTTTCCTTCTCTGCCGTCGAGGTTTTTTCGATGTCTTCCAAATCGGATTTTTTATCCGAATCGATTGCCTCTTTTTTACGAGATGCCCTTTTGGTTAGAGCATCGTTTAACTCCTTCAGACGTGCAGAGATTTGTTCCCTTGTAGCTGATGCTCTTTCTCTAAGCGCAGTTATAGTCTGTTTTCGCTTTTCCTGTTCCCCCTCAATCTTAGCCTTTTTCTCGGCTTTGATTTCGTTTTTGGTATAGGACCAGACTTTCTTTCCTTCATCCGAAAGCTTGGTAGCTGAGCGGCGTCCTTTCAATTCCCTGGTTCGCATGTAATATTCATGAGCTTTTTGGGGGTCGTAATAGGGAGAGGCATAATGCTGAAGATTGTTGTCCATCTACGAATCATCCTCCTCTTCCTCATCATCGGAAATGTAATCGCCGATTATCTTTTCTATTTCAGATTCAAGACTATCCAGCAATTCATTTACGATACGATCCTGTTCGTTCTCGCCAGTTGAAGTTTCTTCGTCAGCCATCGCTGGATTTCCAGAATTAACCTCGCCTTCTGTCTGGTTGAGGTTTTTATTCCGAAGTTCATCCGCTTTCGGATCTTTTGACGGTTTCCATCCAATCGTCTGCCGCATCTCATTCGAAGTCGCAATCTCATTACGAGTCAGCTTATCAGAGATTTCAGCCAATTCAGTAACAGGTACTAATTTGAATGGATCTCTGAAGAACATAATTGACTGCTTCTGAGACCGGGCAGTTTTGGTCAGAAACTTCCGTTTCATCTCGTCAACAATAGCAGAAACAATCGGCTCAATCGTTCGGTTGTAGTAATTGAGCATTGTCGTTTCGTCGGCTGTACCATCTAAAATACTCTGAGTGATTCCCAACTGGCTGTATAGCATACTCGTTAAGTATTCAATCTGAGACATTAGATTGTTTCCAACGGAACGATTTAGCTGCGTGATATGCTCCGTACCATCGGTATAAGCGATACCATACTTAGAACCGGACAATTGCTGCTCAATATCTTTACGCCGTTTTTCGGCCTGTTGACGCCTTGCATCCGTCTTGATAACATACGGAAGCTGAATAATTAAATCCAACTTTCCGGAACTGCTTTGCTCATCGACAACATCCAAAAGGTTCAGTTTTCGAATTAACCGCTGCATTGTGGAATTCGGTTCATTGATAACCGCATAAAGCGGATTTTCAATAATCGCAACCGCTTCCTTTGGCATAAGAATGTCTTCTTTCAAACCGGTGTTATCGTTGTAAACCTGAACACGAACATGCTTCGGATACCATTCGAGAATTTTTCCAGTTCGCATCTTGTCAATATCGAATGAACCTGCTACTCCGTCTTCCGGATCATCATCGGTGTCGGTAGGTACAATGGCTACGCATCCTTCATCCAACATCGACATGACAATATCCTGAATAAAAGAACGCCCAGTTTGATCTATATTGGCTTCCAAAGAAAGACAATTGTTCAAACCGGACTTTATAACTTCAAGAAATCGTTCATTATCATCCAAACGGACGTGCTGAATGTTGATGGCAGCCGCATCCAATGCAATACGATTGTATACGGAAGTGACAATAGACCTCTCGTTTCCTCTGGTAAGACGGGGGCGATCTGGTCTGTAAGAATATCCCGTTCCGATATCACGGTAATAGTTTTGCTGACCGTTACTTCGGAAAGCGTTCCAGGCATGTTTAAACCTGGAACCAATCGCTATATCCATTTTCTCATCACCTCCCTATGCCTTATCCAGCACTGTCTTTTTGTAAGCAACCCGACCGGAAGCCCATACACCATTTCGGAGCTGCGCCATGTTGTAACCTTCATCGGCAAGCGCCATCATAACGCCAACTTCCCCACGTTTTGCTACGAACTGAACGACTTTTCCGGACGGAGACCGAATCTTTGAAGCTGACTGGCTCATAAGTTCGGCCATTTTCTTGTTGTAGGCATTGATCGCCGAAGAACTCAATTTTCCGGATTTATTTACAGCTCCGGAAGTCCGAAGTATTTCATTCGCATATCGGCTCATTTCTTTTGAAGATTTTCTGCGAGCCTGCTCCGTAATCTTCTCGCTTTTCTTCTTGACCCAATTTGCGTCTTTTTTACTGAGATTTCCGAGTTGAGCCGGGGTTCGGCGGATGCCCCATTTCTGTCCCAAAATCCCATGATGTTCCATCATCTCTGACAAACGCGCTCACCTCCTTTACTCAAACGCATCTCTGTTCAGCTTATAGGCGATATAAGCATCCATCATAGCCGCCACAGCATCAATCTTTTGGTCGCCCCGCTTTTTGTAAAGCTTCCGATTCCCGTTAGTGTCTGTGATGGTAATACAGTTACCCATACAGAAAGACATCAATTCTTCGTCAAATAAAAGCATCCGCTCCTCGGAAAGTTTCTTTAACTCTCCTAAAGGAACGGATTCTGTTTTTGCCCCCTGTATTACTTTCTCAATGCCAAACGGACCGTTTTCGGATGCCCATCTCTCAACAAACTCTTTGGCATTGTAAGGGTCATACCCGAAACAACGGACATCGTACCCACGTTCTACGATATGGTTATCCAGATCTTCATACACCTGCATCATATCCAAAACAGTGCCTTCCATGACAATCAAACTGCCTTCCAGTATGAACTGCTCATACTTACTGCGCATTGCAGACGGAAGTTTTCGAAACGTAAGGTCTGAAATATACGCTCTGGTTTTGATTCCAAATGTCCCGTTTGATAAAGGAAACATAAAGGTAAAATCACAGAAGTCATCGCCTCTTGATAAATCGCCGCCCATAGAACAAGGCATACCAGAAAAATCCCGCTTACGATATTTCAAAGTTTCTTCATAAGTAAAGTAATAGGTATAACCCTCCATTGGCAGACCGAACCGTTTCGCCAAAATATCATTCCTAGCTGCCGGCGCATTCTCGGCTCTTTCAACATCACGCTGGTATACTTCAAAAGTGACGGTTTTTCCGAGGTTAGGATTGGCTTTCAGCCATTTGTTAGGCTCTGAAATCTCGTCAATGGAATCGAGCTTATACCACCAAATGGAAGTATTGATTGCCGGGTATTCGCCCTTTAAGATTTTCATCAATTCCATTTTGATTGTATCGCCGCTGCCGTTTCGGACAGTTCCTTCAGAGCTGGTCGCAATGATAAGATAATCGTCAAGTTTTGAAGCGCCTTGCTCAATGGCTCCGACCACGTCTTCCCTTACGTCACCGGACAGCCATTCATCGATTGTTGATACTTTAGTCCTCAAGCCTTGAAGTTTATCGATAGACATCGGACGAACCTCTATCAGAGAACCCGTGAAAAAGTTTTCGATTCCCTTTTTGGTTGAGGCAAGCTTTACACGGTTCGCTTTGGCACCCGTAGTATTTTGCAAAGAACCTTCCGTAAGAAATCGAAATAACGGGCCTTTGGCTCTTGTGATGGCTGTTTTTATTGGCTGTATTACTTCCTCTGCCTGTTTCATAGTCGGAGCGGTTGTTATTTGGTGAGTGGTAGAAGTATCAATGTTTTCGAAATAAGATTGGATGCAGGAATCATATAAGGATTTGGCGGCTCCTCTCCCAACAATCAAATACTGTTTGTTGATAAGTCGCTTCTTGATAGTTTTCACTACAAAATGCCCGCCGGGACCATTCGGATTCGGTTCCCACACTTCCCTCTCCTCGAAGTAGTACCAACCAAATATCTGTTCACCCCAAAGTTTGAATGTGTCGAGCATAACAAGATTGGCGCCATCAGTTAAAGTAAGTTCCTCTTCGCAATATGCAATCCACCCCTCAACCGGACAATCATCATAATAAATCCCACGGTCTGCGATAAGTTCATCGATCCGGTTCATTTCCATCTCAATTTCACGGCAGACGGGTATTTCTCCACGAATTACGGCATCTCTAAACGCGCCGTAATATTTCGGAACGGCAGTGTTTGATAATGCCATAATTTATTCACCTCGTCTCCGTTTAGCTGGATGTCCTTTGAATGATGGACTTAATCTTATCGTAGTTATTGTAAATTGTCAGAGCAGTAGATGTTACGGTGGCAACCGTAGTGCCGGCTTTCACAACATTGTTAAAATACTGCTTTCCGCGATTCACATTGCTCTGAGACAGCTTGGAATACTGCTGCTCCATTTGAAGCCGATTCAAACGGCTCCGAAGTTCGGCGTCACTCATTGTCTTAACGGACTTGGAACCGTGAGCTTTCTTATAATCCTCATGAGAATCATCTGAAGAACTCTTTTTCCCTTGTCCCAACCGTGCAGGGGTACGGCGAACGCCCCATTTCATTCCGAGAACGCCATGATGAGATAAACTATTATCCATTTTGATATTCCTCCTCTCCACTCGGATCGGCCGCAACAAGAATACGCCACTCAAGTTCTTTTATCTGCTGGTTCATGCATTCGATAACCGCAGACGCAAGTGGCGGGTCAAAGAGAAGTTTAACCTTCAAATGCATATAGGACTTTATGAATTCAATCTTGGATTTCTCAGGAATGAAATCGGTCCATAAAGCGTCATCGTCTTCAATGGAAAATCCATCAGCAGGACCGACACCAAGCTGAGTTAAAATTGAAAACACAGAGTTGATGTGCATAATAAGGTCAACATCATATACTTGGTATTCTTCTGCGATTCCGAGCAACTTTTTTATTGATGTCAGTATGCTTGGTATGTTCTTTTCCATCGCGGTCCTCCTTTTTACTTAAACCGTGATGAACTGTTTCATACAAAAGCCTTCCAAACCGGAATCGGTATAAACCTTGTAGAACTCGCCGATAGATTTATCCTTGTCAACCATAACTTCCGTATTGACCGGAATCGTGCCAAGAACCTCAGCCTTGTCATCCGGTTCTTTACGGATTCTGAGATTCGCACAATTGCTCACCAGACCGATTGCAGGCTCTTTCTGTGTTGCAGTCATTTCTTTAGATTCCATAATTTGTTTCCTCCTTAATGTCTCCATGGACAGGTATCGTTTTTTGTTCGTTCAACTGGAATATGGGGGATTGGAGTTTCGTCTCCATAGTGAATTGCGTTGTGGGTTGAAAGTTTTGTAGACACAACGTTGTCTGGGTCAAACACGCATGGATTCCGATTCAGAATATCTTCATAGGTTATAGGATTGATGTGGTGAATAATAATCGACCCAAAAATCTCAAATCCCTCTAAAGCCAAATCACACCCATTATCTCGAATGATGATTTTGTTTCTGAATCTTATCCATTCGTCGGAATGATAGAATTCCTGATTAAGCCAACGTTTAAAACCAAAAGTTTCTTCTGCAACTTTTCCACAAAGTCTGAGATACTGATACCGTTCCTCAAAAGTTGGAATTCGGATTAACTCACTATAAGTCTTCTTCATCCGAATCCTCCTCTCCGCTATACCGTCGAAACGCTTTCAGTGCATTTTCGTACAATTCCTCTGACCGATGTGCAGATTGCAGCGATTCCACTTTTGCCCTTAATAACTCGTTTTCACGTTCTATCTTCTCCCTCTCCAGACGCTCCCTCGTAGATCCCAGTTTTAAATAATGTGTTATGACCTGAGAGGAGGCTGTTCCCTCCATCAATTGTTTCTCAGCAAGATCTACCGCAAGAGAAATCATTTGATTTTCCCTCGCTTCGGGTGTCAACGCCGGTCGCATCTTTCTTGAAGAATTAGAAGAGCTTGCAGCCTTGGCTTTTCCCATACTTGCCGCCTCCTCTCGATTAGTTTGTTACTCGTTTTTCATACCTTTTAGAATAGTTCTCCTACGGTGTTTAAAGGAACTCACGAAGCCGGCAAATATACTTTTTCGCTGAAAGGAGAAAAAGAGCAAAAGAACCACAGCCAATGCCACGCCAACCCCACGAGCTCCTTTAAACACCGTAGGAGAATGAGGGGGCAAACCCAAAATATACCCCCGGAGAATTTTTGAAGACCGCCGCGATGTGGGAGGGGGTGCCTTTTCAGCGACCCTCCCCCTGTGTCCTTTATCCGCCAGTCTGATGGGCTGTCCATGCCCCTTTTGTGTCGAAAAGCAATTTTCTAGCCAGAAACGTACTTTTTCTGTTTTTCTTTTCAAGCAGTCGTAACTTGCTGTATCACTTTTCGGTAGATGTTGGTGACATCATACTTGATAATCTCGTCAATTGCTCTTTCAATTTCCTGATTGTTTTCTTCATCCGAAAGCTGATCGGAAGTTCGAGCAATTCTTCCCAAGTACGAACTTGAGTGATAACCTTTTTCCTCATCAAACAAGAACCAAGAAGTGAACTGTTCAAATGGATTGAAAGGGTTGTCAACTGTTGTCAAGGCACATCGTCTTTCCATAAATACTTAGCTCACTCCTTTCACTTTAAGTATTTGTTCACAGTTGATGTGGATACTCCGAGAGCCTCGGCTATCTCAGCAGTGCTGTACCCAGAGGCACTCATAGATGCAATCTTGTTCACCTTGGCTGTACTCAGAACTGTGGTGGAGCGAGGTGTTGCACGCTGTCTAAGAGTATCAATGTCAACATTGTTAATGATTTGGGTAAGCCGGTTCTCACTGATAGCGCCAGCCTGGATAGCTTCCCATTCACGGTCACTTATTGAGATTGTTTCTCTCGACGCTCCGACAGTGGTACGAGCCGCCGTCAACGCTTGTTGAGATGCTTTCTTAATCTCGCTCCTTGTCATGTCGGGATTCTCCTGTTTCTTAGCAGCTACGGTAGCATTCGCAATAACCTGAGCCTGCCTTTCACGAGGAGCGTTCCGGAGTGCCACATTTAACTGGGCCATCAAATGATCCACCTCCTCCTGGTATGTCTCTTTAGCAGAGGCGGAGTAGGCAATCTTACCTGTACTGAGCATCTCCTTACGAGCCCGATTCGCAAGAGATTTCATCTCATTTGCATAAGTAGCATAGGCTCTTTCCTGGGGGGTATCTGCATCAGAGACAAGGGTGAATGCATCCTTAGTCTCAGCCATCTTGGTACTTGCCTGAGTTCTGACTCTTGTTCTTCCATTCTTGTCAGTGTACTCCTCATAAACTTCTTTGTAGGTCTGCTCTCCGGTCTCCGGATTTATGATGGGACTTCCTTTTCGTTTCAGTACAGATGTCTCAGACTTGGCTCTTGAAATCAGAGTTGCGGCTCCTTCGTGATACCGGCCATCTTCATCATAGCTTCCCTGATACTTCTTCTTCAAAGACGCAATCCCGTTGTCAATCTCGCTTTGCTTATAGTCGAGATGGTGCTTTTCAGCATCAATAACAACCATACTGTGCCTTACTGCACGAGCAAGTTCCTCTGGAACAGCGCCACGAAGCGTCATGTCGGTAATCAGATTTGAAATCTTACCCATCTCGGTCTGAGTATTTCTCATAGGCTTGAAGCTGCCTTCAGGTTTTCCGCCATACTCAAGCTTCGGATCGAATCCTTCCAGTCCTTCTAATGCACGAGTCGATGTAATCTTTACTTTACCGCCAGTAGGAATTACCATAACGGTATCGCCATCGAAATCGGCACCAGATAATCTTTCTGCAACCTTACTGTTGATGCCAACGGCATCCATAGCATTGCCGAGAATTCTTTTGGCATCGGCCTGCTTATTGTTTACAGTAAGAACCGGAATTTCAAAGGTTCCACCATGAGGGAATCGGATAAGAGCAACCTGCTCTCCGTTCCGGTAGTTAGGAGCATACACCTCATTATCTTTCATAGAGGTGATTGGTAGAATTACCTGATACTTTTGTCTCGGTAAAGCCGCTGCCTGTAGATGGACTGCCGCAGAATCACAATCATCGGCAAAGGATTTTAGTAAAGCTTTTTTAACCGTAGGATTCGTGAGAGAACAAATCTCGTCAAATTCTGCCTGCTTATCAGCGATAGCCAAACCAAGCTGCTTCTTAATCAGAGTCATACTTTGCTTCGACAAAAATTGCGAAGGAAGATGGTCGCTCCATTCACCCCAGTCTCCTTCTTCCGCTCTTTTGTTAATAAGTGAAAGCTGTTTTTTACCATCCTTGTCATAGTAATAACTCTGTCCACCTTTTTTAGAAGTCGGGTCATCAGGGTCAACAATACCGTCTTTTATCAGAGAACCGAACGGATTATCCGGGTCTTTTCCGATAGGTTTCAAAACGGTGTCATTCTTAGGTCCGAGCATTGGTGTTCCGGTTTTCTTATTGGTATTGAACACAACATCTACACCATCGGGAAGGTCGTCTGAGTAAATAGCCATTCCTTTAATGTAATGTGTGCCGTCAACAAGAATCCGAACCTGCGCATAGTGAGATTCACCGAGAGACAAATCATCGACACCTCTTCGAATCTCAACAACACCATCCTTTTGAGTGCCGCCATCTTCAGCATACCTTATCTGAATCCGACTGGAATCCATACTTTTGGGATAGACATATTTCGGATCGTAGGTTTCACCGCCGTCATGAGAAACGTAATCGCTCAACGAATGAACATTCTCAAAATTGTAGATTTCCTTATGTTCTGTTCCAGGAGGACAGATAACTTTAATATTTGTCTGTTTTCCTGGATTTGTAACCTGTGGAACGCCGCCGCCATAAACCGGATAACCTTCCTGTTCCAGTATGTAAAGCGCCTGGTTCAGTTTCTCTTTTGAAATTCCGAGTTCTCGCTCAACCCCGGTTCCAACGTCAATCATTCCTTTTTCTTCGATTTGTTTCTTAAGGAATTCGGCGGTCTTTTTTGCCTGGTTCATACGAGCTTCTGAATTTTCATTTAAAAGAGAGCGAACAGAGGAATCGTTGGAGAACCCCATAATTGCTGCGATTTCATTCAGGCTCTTTCCGTCTTCACGAAGGGATCTTGCTCTTGCTACATCCAAAGCCCTTCTTTCATCTTTGGCTAACGACTTCTGAGTACGATATTGCGTTGTGGTAAGACCCATAGATTTTGCAATATCCGTTTCGCTGAGTCCCTGCTTTTTTAGTTCCTCAACACGGCTCAAAAAATCTCCGCTGCGCTGATAAGGGTTATCTCCAGAACCCCAAGGATATCTGCCGGAACGTCTCGGCATCCCGTAATGCATTAACATTTCTTCCGCAATGGGATTCATGGCTTAGCCCTCCTGTTCTTTGATTTTGTTGATAATCTTATCAAAGGTGATAATCTTATCGGTGATCGGAACAATTTCTTCAGCCGTTGGCGTATGATACAAAATTTCATTGTTCTGATACAGGCGCAATTCAATTTCAATCTCGCCAGGCTTCACTTTATATTCCAAACAAAAAAGAGCAGCATAAATCATAAGCTGCTCCATGTGTGCCGGAATCACACCGGTCTTCAAATCGTGAATTCTAAGCAAACCGTTTCTAAACGCAATGCTGTCCGCCGTTCCGAAGCAATTCTCCGAATAAAAAAGAATCTGTTCTGGAACCATTTTGAATCCGATAGCATCGTTCACATACATGTTCAATGTTTTCTGTGACTTCGGCAGCTTCTGCCCTAAACGAATACACTGTGCTGCGAACTCATGAAGAACGGTTCCTTTTTGTGTTGCCAAAAACTTTGAATAGGATTCGGCAACCTTGGACTCATCATAGTTAATCCAATGATATTTACTTGCGCCGAGAAAAGCGTGTTGCCCTTCAAGATTCAAATGATTGTTGAAGTTCATATAGCACTTCCTCCTTGTTCTCCGGACAGATGAATCTTGAAAATGACATCTCGTTCATCAATCCAACATAGTATTCTTGATTTGGCTGCTTTTTTGCTCCAGCGCTTTTCTTACATTCCAAGGACGCCCACTTATCTTTGTAGAGAATGGTCAGGTCGGGAATACCCTGAATATAACTGGAATCATTTTTTGTGACGATGCAACCGGGAAACATTTTTTTCAGTTCTTTTATCAACTGCGCCTGAAAATTGCTCTCCAACATTTCAGCGAGCCTCCTTTCTTTGTTTTTCAGAAAACGAAAAAGAGAATGTAGTCTCTAAAAATGGCTATTTTATCCTCTCTCTTCATAAAAGGGAATGTTTTTTTCGCGAGCTAAAAAAGAGCAAAAGAAAAGACAGAGACGCTGAAAAGCACCTCTGTCCTGATTAAACCCATATGTAATTTTTTATGATGCTAGCTGTTATTTCTCAGATACCGTATCAGTATCCAAATAAGCCATAGACCGCCAGTAAAGAATGTAAGGAATACGTCCAGAATTAAACCTGCGGTGCTTCGTTTCTTTTTTCTGCCTTTACTCATCATGCAACCCCTTTCTATATGTCTTTATTTTCATAATCTTCACCATCTGTAATATCATTTTGTCTAGCTGTCAGATTAACTCCGATGGCAGTACCAAGAATAGCGACAACAGCGGCGGCAACCCCACTTGCAATGCTTATTACTTTCATCCGAGCATTTGTTTTTTCAAGGTCTTTACGAGAAACCTCATCTGCAACTTGCTTCATCTCGGATAGAATATAAGTCTTTTCTTCAAAAGTAAGATTGTCCTCTTCAAGAATCTTTTCAAGAGCTGCCATGACTCGACCATACATATCATAGCAAACCTGCGCACTTTCTTGATCTTGGTCCATTGATTTTTCAAGTATAGTTCGATATTCTTTCATGACATCCAAAGAGGTCGACGCAAAATTAGGGAACTGCTCCAATGCTTTCTTAGCAACTTCGGGGTTCATTCTCGGAACCATTGTGGCAAACTCTATTACTTTATCCTTTGTAAGATGTCTAAAATCAGGAATATCCAGCTTTTTAAGAACCTGCATTTCTGTATAAGGTCTGGTTATACCTCGACTCTCCTTGCTCATATCATTGCCTCCATATCAGAAGATATAAAAGCGCAATAAAAAAGTGCGCCCCAATGATGAGACGCACCTGCAAAAGTGAATCCCTCATTGTTGCCACACAATCTCATCCCGTTTTAGGTATAAGTAAAGAGAGAAAACACCCTTTGCCAAAGTGGTTTCCCTAAAACGAGTATTTATTGAGTTGTGTGGCTCTTACAGTATAGCACAACCAGCTGAAAAAAGAAACACTTTCCAAGAAATTTTCCGCCAAACGCTTGACTTTTTCGGAAATTTGTGCTATAGGCTTTACGCCGTAATCAATTGTCCCCGCTGCTCCATATAGTCATAGACCATCTTCGTCCCGTCCATAAAATACACCAGAATGGACAGATACCCATTCGGCTGGTAGCGGGCAGCGTTTTTTGACAGCCTCGGAAATCTCCTCTGAAAATCCTGGTAGATTTCAAGCCATGTAACTTTTTTACTCATAGAACACCTCTTTTCTTGCTTGTGGTCAAAAACCCACTTTTTCTGCCCCTATTTATATATACTATTAAACTTTCTATCATAATAGTTTAAGAAAAAAAGTGGGCAAGTGGGCTTTTTGATTTCTCAAAACCCGCAAACCCGCATAAATACTGGGTTTTTCGATGGCCAAATCTCCAAATTTGTGGCCAAATCCATATTTTAAAAGTGGGCAGAAAGTGGGCAAGTGGGCAAAAATCTGGGTAAAATCGTCCGTACAAGTCCAAAAAGACCGCCCAAATTCTACCCAGATTTGCCCCAAACCCACTTTTTCTGACCAAAAGCCCATTTTCAAAAACCAAAAGTGGGCAGAGATTTTTAACCTAGATTAGACTTCATCGGGCTCCGAAGACCGGTACGGACGATAAAATTTACCGTAAATTGACGTCGGGTTTCTTATCGTAGAATCTGCATACCGGATCTTTCCGCTCTATAAAATCAATATCTTTCGGAAATTCTTCGTATACTCTCTCGGATTTCTTGAGAAATTCCATGTATGTTTCGATGTTTTTGCATACTTTTCTGTGTGTACAACGAGTACACATTGTCTCTCTAACTCCTCCGCCCACAAACTTCACCTCCAATTTTTCACATCTTGCCATAAGTTCTACCTCCAAATCCTTCCCGTCTGCTCGTCCCGTAAAACGATTCGCTCCTCCAGATGGAAGCCGGCCAGTTCACAAATATCAAAGATGGTATGCAGCAGTTTGTGAAACCGCTCGTCCTCTCTGTCCAGATTCTTCATCGCCTCATAAGCAGTCGGGTCAGAATAACCCTCTGCATTCTTTCGTAAATCTCTATCCGTCAAAAGACTTCTCACCTCCTTCTTCACGCCATTTTTTCAGATCGATTCCATATTGCTTCAATAAATATGTACAGAGCCAAACTTTATCATCCTCCTCCATAACATATCGTTCGAGAAGTTCTGCTATGGCTTTGTTGAATCGATCGTAGAACCTTCGCAGCCTTTTTTCTCCAAAACCAAACTCTGAATGGAGAACCCATAAAATGAGTGCGTCAATTTCTGTCGCGTGTTTTTTATCGTACTCTGCGAGTTGCCTCTGAATTTCGAGGTTCATAGCTTTTTTCTCGGCAACAGTCATAGCGGCTCCGTATACTTTCCCAGCAGCTTTCTTTATCCGCATCTCACAGCCCTCCTCACATAATCCAGTTCTCCTTTGCAAAGAAGAGCGGTAGTCCCATTATCAGGGTAAATATAAAAGCCGTTGCATCATATTCAATCGGGATGCTAAGGGCTCCCAGAGAGATAAGCGCAGCGGAATATAGTTTGTTCTTTATCAATTCACGCTTCCACATAATATTCCCCCTTATGACGGCAACGGTGCGCCCGATCTCCAAGCAATCCAAGCCACAAGAAAAGCGATTGCGATCAATAAGACCACAACCGCCGCCAACGCCAGCACAAAATGAAGAATCAACTTACGAAACCGTTTCTTTGACATTGTCCTTCTCCTTTTTTGATTTTATGATACCTGCCTCCACGGCATCCATCTTTACCAGCACTCCATTTTCTCTGAACTTGGAATATGCTCTGGCGGTCGCACAGTGCTCAATACACTGGCACACTCTGTTAATCAGCGCATACACACAAATATAGAGAACCAAAAAAGCAAGCATATACTGTACAAAGTTCATAAATTTTCTCCTTTCGAATTAGATTCGGAAAGCTTCTCTTTCATCTTTCCGAGAATGGTATCAACCGACTTTCGAGTTTTTGGACTCATCTTCATATAGGTCTTATGCTCATCGTACCAGTTGAATATTTCATTAAGATCGCCTTTCTGCCAACTGAATGCCCACCAATCACAAATCATTTCAAGAATATAATTGTAAGGCATATCCAGCGCAATCTCACCTTCTTTGGGGTCATCGTTGATGAGAACCCAGTGCTGCCAATGATGAGGGTTCCTGTGAATATGCAGAAGCCATGCCCGTCTGTAATCCTGCACCACCTGATAAGATTTGTTGTTGCCGTAGAAATAGCGGTCGTAGGCTTCATACTCGTCCGGCTCATTCTTGGAGGTATCGTGTGCGAACTCTGTCTGCCAAGCCACACCATCTACCAACAGTTCAGGAAGGTTCTCCTGAATCCACTGGAAGCCTTTATGGACGTTGTTGCGGTGCTGCTGTAAATATAAATCATACTGTGCGCTCATTTGATATTATCTCCTTCATAAACCTGCAACGTTCCGTCTGCATTGTAAAGCGGGGAAAATACTCCACACCCAGCGTTGTTAAAAATATTTTTGTTTACGGCATACATAACTTTTGTTTCCTTGTGATAGACAACCATCCAATAATCAGTGGTTTCTATGCAAACAAACATTGAAGGATCATCGTCTCCCTCTGTATGCACTACTGAACCACATCCTACCAAACAAACCATCATCATAATCGCCAATACCACGCTTAAAATTCGTTTCTTCATTTCGGTTTGACACCCCCTTTCGCATTACAGGTAATAAACTCGCTGTACGGAAGCTGCTCAATCCACCGACAGAACTCACGCCATTCGTCCAGTTTGTGATCTTTGCGCCAGCGATAAATACTGGCAAGCACTTCATAGTTCAGCATAACCGTCCGCTTCTGGTTGTAGGAAGAGGGGAGTAGCTGGATCATCTGCCACCATGCTCTTTTGTCCTTTTTTATTCCAGATTCCTCACCGGTTAAATATTCATGCCTCCAGAAATTAAGCGATTCAATAACCTGATCGAGAATATATGTAGACGATTGGTAATAATGGTCTGGTACTCCGTTGTCACCGCTTAAATGCTCCCAGCTAAAATCACCCCTTGTAAATTCCTTTGCCTGAATCTTATGCATGGTGGAGCAGGAATTTGGCTACGGTTCCACCTTATAGGTATCAAACTCCTTCCACCAGTAGAGCGGAGCAGTAATATCCAGGTACACCGTAATCATCCGGCGGTACTTTGCATGAACCGGCCCGCCTGCTGCCAGCTTCATCATCAGCTCGTGATCGGCTTTACCAAGCTGGAAAGAGTGGTCATAAGTATGCTCGCAGGAAGCCTCTTTAGCACAGTTTTTACAGCCGATACCGTCATCACCGCCCTTACAAGTCCCGCTATCGGACTTATCCCAACTGTTCATCGGGTTACGCATCCCTCTGATGGTTTCCTCCAAACCATGAATGCTTACCTTTTCAATCTTAATCATCTTCTTTGCTCCTTTCCTCGCACACCTTACAGCGGCAATCCGTATCTGGTTTTCCTTTCTTATATAAGCCACAGTAGGCACATTCGTTATCATCAGGTTTAATCCGTATCTTTCTTATTTTGCATCTATACCTGCCCCAAGAAGAACAAAATATAGCTTCTGTGCAGGTGGTACAATTTTTCACACTCATCGGCAATTCTCTCTTTCTCTTTGTAATTTCACATCAATAGCCTTTTGCAAATCCTCCGGCTTGACATCAAAAATGGACTCAAGAAAAGATAAGCAAATATAAGCGTCTGCTATCTCTTCCAAGAGTCCAAGTTTGTCACCATATCCACGAATCTGTTTACTGACCTGCTGTTGCAACTCGGCGAACTCCTCCATAGCGACAGTGCATTTCAGTTTCCATGGATACTTTTTTATACTGTTCCGAATAATTCGCCGGCGTTCTTTTTCTGAAAGCTGAACGTCGCTTTTCAGCCCCTGAATAAATCTACCTCGGTTCATCGCTGTTCCTCTTTTCCCAGTAAGAATCGTAATCTCCCTTTACAAAATTCTTGGCGTGAGATATATCCGAAGTGTGCTTACATTCCGCCGAAGGACAGGAATCACCACACTGTTTTCCGTCACAGAGATAAAGAATGTCCGCTACCTCCTTTGAAGGAAGCCAAGCATTCCGGTCGTCAATATACTCGTTGGCAAATATCTTTCTCGTATCCGTTCCGAAAGATGCCACTATTTCCGGCAGGTTCTCGTTGACAGCATCAAATACAAGTCCCTGCTCGGCAGACCAGCTAATTGCATTTTTCAGCATATCGTCCACCCGACATGTCCAGAGGATGAGCTTGTCTCCATTCGCCTGCCGGTCTTTCAGATATGTAATCATCTCTTTGTTTGCTTTTCCGATTTCCGGCCACTTATTCTCGCACAAAGTACCGTCAAAATCCACCGCAATAATTTTGTTTTTCATCTCTTTTTCTCCTTTCAGAAAACTGATTATTCTAGCCATTCGTTATCAATATAATAGAAACCATAGACACAGAACCCGATTAAGACGATCCAGAATATCCAAAATATTATTAGTATCGAATCGGATTCCAAATGTTCCAGTGTTTCTTCAATTGATTTGTTTTCATAAAACGGCGTGTTGTTTGATATAGTCTCATCTTTCAAATTTGCGAAGATAGTTCCGGTAAAACTCACCCCAACGCCATAATATTTATACCGAATGTGACCAGACTCTTTTATGGTGTCAATGTACTCGGTTCCGGGAAGATCTATCTTTTCTGAAGGAAAAATATGCCCCAGAAACGATATTTCACGGCACATCAGCTCCTCACTACCGACTCTATCCCAGGTCCAATATGTTTCGGTCGTATAATACGTCTGCGTTTTTCCATTAACAGTTCTCGTATGTGCCACTTGTCGAGTATGTTTTGTATACCGTTCTTTCACTTTCTCAACATACATGTAAACAGAATCAAGTTCCGGATATGTAACGGTATCAACAGCTTCTAACTCGCCATACACAAAAGCATTACCGACATTTGTCCGCATACCATATTCAAAAAGATCTTGGGTTTTGATTTTTATCGCCTTGTTATATTTCTCGTTTCGGTCTAATTCCCAATCAGAGATTCTCCCAGCGATAAGAACACCAATAAGTAACATGACAGCAATGATTGATATGCTTGCCAGTATTTCGCGTTTTGTAATTTCGAAGTCGCCAAAATCAAAACCTCTATGTCGTCTGTATCCTCTCATAAGCACTACTCCTCAAATAAATTCTGGGGAGCATCGACAGGTGCATCATAATCCAAATACGAATATTCCTGTACTTCATAGCCAAGGATACTTAAAAATATTCTGGTCGGAAATTTTCTTACATATCGGTTGTATTCCTTTATCTGGCGATTGTAGTTGCTCCGATACTCGGCGATTAAATTTTCCGTAATAGAAAGCTCATTCATCAACTCTTTATAATTCTCATTGGATTTTAGTTCCGGATATGCCTCTGATACAGCAGTTATGGCAGTTGTAACATTTTCAATATCTCCGGTAGAACCACGCCCTTCAACAATTGCAGTAAGAGTCTCCGCCTCATGTTTATCATATTGCATGACACAATCCGCGAGGTTATAAACCAAATCAACCCTGCGTTTTTCCTGCACCTTGATATCAGATGCTGCCGTATTTACCTGCTCTTCCAGTGAAAAAGCTCTGTTCTGAGCACTCTGAACTCCGAATACGCACAATAAAATAACAGCTACAACTCCGGCTGCAACAATCCATGCAACTTTCCAGTTTTCTTTAATTGTTTTCATGATTTTTCTCCTTTTCAAATAAAATATCGTAACCACATTGCATATATTTTTTGTTGATAGTCCAATTGCCTTAACAGGTCGATGAATTCAATTTCATCAAGTGCTTTTAACTTTATGGATAACGTAAGTAGGAATATCCAGAAATCAAACAACAACCGTTGCATCCTTATCTCCTCCGAAACTTATCCACACTCTTAATAGCACCCGTTTTCTTATTGATGATACGATAGCAGAATTCAGTTTCCTCAACAAACATCCAGTCTTTCCAATTGAGACTGTGTGCTGACAGACACCGTTTCTGCTCACAAGTTAGTCTTTTCGGTTGTTTCATACTTCTCCTTTCTTCGCCGTGAGCCTCTGATACAGCTCTTTTGCCTCCTCACCCTTAAAAGCGTTGATAACCTCTATCTCGCCTTTTTTCTTTCTTCCGACAATCAACACCGGAACATCTCCGTGCGTATAGTCGAAGCTTACCAGGATAGTGTCAGATTTTCCTTTCATTCGACTCTCCTTTTCTACCATTTTACATACCCACTTTCGTTAAAGTCCTTTTTATCTTTCAATGCCCGGCTGATAGCCAAATCAATTCCAGAACGGGATTTCAAGTGATAGTAGTACAAATCTTTGTAGGGCGTATTTAGCCTGTCGATTCGACCTGCTGATTGCTGCATAATCTTGTAGGAATAATTCTGAGAGTAAAATATAATCGTGTCAGTCTTGATACAGTTCCAACCCTCAGCTCCTGCATTGTACTGAACTAAATATACCCAGCTCTTAGCTTCTGGAATCGGCTGATGGGAATGCCCGTTCCACTCTGCCATTTCAAAATCTCCAGTATCTCCACAATCTGCACGGCCAAGAAACATTTCCCTAAGAATTTCCAGTTCGTAGTCAAAATTGTAGAAGATGATGGCTCGCGGATGTTTCTCAACAATTTCCAGCAAGGCAACCTGTCGGGCTTCCGATGTATTCACAATCTTCCGCCAAACATAGCAGAGACCACCAGCATTCATGATAGGTTCTTCTTTATATGGGTCCCATCTGGTTCGAGACACATCCTTGTATTTCTCAACATCGTACTTAACATACACATCTTCGTGATGAGAAACAGTAGTCCTCTCGAAATCCATGTTTACCAAAATATCATTCCTCTGCCGAATCAACCGACCAGTATTCAAATATCTGTCCACTTTCGGGAATTTGCTGAATCGGCTGTAAACAATATGCTCTCTGGTAAACTCGGTTCGATTCCGATAAAACCCATTCGCAATAAAGACCGGAATATAATCCTGCCAAGTATCTCCTGGAGTAGCGGAAAGAAGAATCCACTGATTGTTTTTTGCTATTCGCAGAAATGACTTTACCCATGTACCAGAGCCAACCACGCGCTGCTCGTCAAATATAAAGAAGGCGTCCGTAATCTCTGCGTATTTTTTTATGTTGTTCCACGAATCTACAATTACTTTGTTTCGATACAGATTGAATTCATGAGAAGTAGAAAGAAGGAAGGGCGACAGCTCACCCTCCCACTCCTTCGTGTCCCGTTTCCGAGCAGTTGTGATGATATAAAGGTCTTTAATTCCAACATCATCCATCACAGCATACTCCTCAGTATCAATTTCTCCGCCATTGCAAATATAATAGTAAGCAAGTGCAGTTCGTGATTTTCCACTACCTACGCCACCACAAAGAATGCAGCCATTTTTCATCTTCTTGACAGCATCTAATTGATAGTCGTAGAGCTGCACCCCTGCCATAATCAGTCACCCTCGTTGTAGTCGTTGGTCCATCTCTTAATCTTGTTGAAATAGCTGCCCTTGTTACCCAACGCTTTCTTTGCGATAGCCATTGCCAGACCTTTCTCCGGGTCAAAATCCTCATTTTCCGCCTTTACTACTGTCTTAGTGCCATCTGCCCAGAAGACAATGGTTGCAGGATTGTTAAAGATGACTTTCTTGATCTCCAGTGCCATTTTTCTATGCAATTCTGCGGTACCGAACATGTCGTTCACCGCATATTTAAGAGCATCAAGATGATTTTCCGCCTCCGTTGCTCTCCGGTTCGCTTTGCTGATTTCAGTGGCAGCATACATCAATTCCGGCTTATCAGTATCGGCTGCGTATACATAACCGCCTCTCATGTCACCAATCAGCTTCTGATTCGGAGAGTTGATCAATCCCTCCATGGTTTTCATAAACTCGCGTGCGTTCATTTCCTTGCTCATGATTTTTCTCCTTTCAATGTTTGTTTACATGTCTTCAAGCACCGCTTCGATGCTGTTTTTCAGATTCGCCATATCGGAATACATTTCGTTTTCCTTATTAGTGCAGTCATCTTCTATGGGAGAATTGTTCAAGAAGAAATCAATCTCCCTCAGCAGATTAGTCAGCCTTTCTTTCATCAGATTCTCCTTTCAAAAGCTCGTCCATTTTACGAACCATTCTTCGCATTGCCCACACATCGGAAAAATACATCATTGTAAACCAGTAATTTTCCGTCGAGTCACCCTCAGCAATAGGTTCTGTAAAGGTGTTACCGACCTTGATATAAGCTGCCACGCCCAGCAGAGAAAGCTGAATATAGCACATCAGAGCCACAATCTCGTCAATATCCTGTGCAACTACCAAAACGTGGTTCTGATAATTCAAATGTTCCTTCTCCAACTGCTTTCTTGCGGCATGAACACCAGCAATCAAAGTGGCTCCCGCACCACAGCAGGAGTCGCAGATAGTTATGTAGCCTTGCTCATTAACCTGGTGCACTACATTATCACCTAAAGCAATTTCCGCCATAAGTTCGCAAACATGATACGGCGTAAAGAATTGCCCTCCGGATTCATTTCCGAGGTTAAGCTCCATGAAAATACTGCCCAGAAAGTCCTGTTCCTGGTTTTCTTCCAAGGCCAAAACTGTCTGAGCAGCAAGTTCAGGAAATATCGCCTGTTCCTGTTTATTGTATTTCTTGATGATTTTCATGTATCTGGCTTCCCGCTCATCGTAATGGAGTTTATCCACTGGATTCGAGAGTGAGCAGGCAAACATGATTATAAAATCCCTCCAAATATCCCAGGCTCTATGACGATAGGTAAGTTTTCTGAAAAAATCCAAGAATTCCTTTCTACCGTCATTTTTTCTGGGACTTATTTTAGGTTTCGGCTCCGACTTTTTGGGAACTTCCGAATCAACATCTTTGCTTAGCGGTTTGTAGGTCGGCATTGAAATCGTAGGTTTCCATTCAGGAACCGGCTTCATTTTTGGCGAGTTCGTCTTAGGTGAAGCAGCATGTGTTTTCTTTTTGGCTGTGGTCTGCCGCTTCTTCTTTTTCTTCCAAAACGCCATAGTTTCTCCTTTCAAAAATATAAGTCTTAGTTAAACGGAAGCTCGTCCGGACCCTCCATTTCGGCATACTTTTCCGCAAATTCATCTTCTTCGATGGTAACATACATATTTTTTAAATATGCCTTAACCCCCGATTTCTCGTTCTTCGTTCCTTCCTGAATTACCCAGTTGTAGGGGCGGATGGTCAAATCCACATTACGAATCTCCGCATAGTCCAAAGAGTCAATCGCCTCCTCGTCCAACTGAGTTTTCGTTCTTCTGGTAATCATGAATACTTTAGGCGGGATATTTTCAAAGCTTACCGCGACCTGGAGATAGTGCTTCGGCTCATCGCCCTCATCCTTCGGGGTAAGAACGCGAATGTTCCACCCCTCCTCAGCCAATCTCTGTGCCAGTTCCGGGTCGTCAATCACAACACAGAAATTGCGGCTCCCGGCTCTGTTGTACTTTCCCTCTTTACCGGAAAAGTTCCGGAAGATGATACGGGCATTCTCCATGATGATGTTGTCGTTTACTCTTTTAGACATAATCGTTCTCCTTTTCTTTTAAAATGGTAAATATTCTTCATTGGGATTGTCTTCCGGCGGATTCATGGAATGGCTCATAATCACATCCGAAATATCGTACCCAAGGTTACAGTCCATATGGAACTTGTCGTTATGGAAGTTCGGACAATCAAAGCACGTCGCATATTTCATTTCCCCGCAAGGCGGCATCCACGATGGAACCTCGGAATCAACATCAGCGTCGTTGGCACCAAGCTCCTTAATATACGGGTCGTCGGAAACAAACCATTCGAAATCGCCATACTCCGAAATAGTCTTAACTGCATCATCAACTAACTTGTCATAATAGCTGCGGTCGATATCATCTTGCTTGTCCAACTCCCGAACCATTTCCGATTCCAGCCACCTGTATCCTTTTGAACCAGTAGCGGCGTAGTATCTTCCATTTTTCTCCCGCATTAAGAGTCCGCCGCCGCACCCGTCCTTGATAGGGCAGAACTGTCCGATTTTTCCGATGAAACGATAGCAGTGCCCATCAGCAATAATCTTTCCAAGTCTTTCAAATTCCTGACATTCATCAGTCATCGGATCTTCGAGTTTTGATACATCGCTAAGTTCTTTTAGCAACTTTGCGTATTGCTTTTCTTCTTCAGACACATCTGGCAGCCCTTCGTTCATATCCAAATATAAAGCGCTACTTACAGATTTGGTCTCGCACATATCCTCGAAAGTAATATCTTCTCCACTGAAAAGTTTCTTGAACACATAAGGAACTGCAAACTGGGTACCGGTAGCCGTCCATTCGCCGGCGTGCTTACCATCTTTGTACTTGGCAATATAGACCGCGTCATTCACCAAGCACATCCGGTCGTATGTAGCCTCGTGCTCAAATGTGTACCCATACCGTTTACCATAATCCATAACAAACTGGATAATTTCCGGCGTAGCGTCAGGAATCTTGATAGAATCTGTCTTGATATGGGCAACAGTAAAGCCCAGTTCCTGCACCTCATGTTTGAGGTTAATCATGAACAGAGCTCCTCGTTTGGCTACGATATTGTCTTTGTTTCTCGGATCGCGGAACGCATTCTCGAAAGAGGCGGAAGTGAGACCGTACACGGAGTTGATTGCTGTCTTCAGAGCATCTGCGAGCTGCTTGGATGTCATTTCGCCGTCAATCACCTTCTGGATATACGGTGTAAGCTTTCCATCCAGCATCGTATTGACAATATCCCATGCTTCATGCTTGATGCTTACACGCCCTTCGACAATATCCCGAAATGCTCTTGTGAATTTCACACCGAATAGGACTTCTGCAATTGCGCTGTGAGGATGCATCGAAGAAATATCCAGTAATGCAACATTTCCGTACATACCCGGCTCAGCATAGACATACCCGCCTTCGCCAACTTCTTCATCGCGATAAGTGGATTTTCCATTTTCGAACTTGTATCCTGGAAAATATGGAAGGAGACTTCCTGCTTCGCCGTGAGTACGTTCCATCATTTCTGGACACGCTTCGGCAAGGAATGAATAGGTTTCCTCGTCCAAATCATGTACCGGTTCTGCCAGGTTTCGGTAATGGAACTGGTCCTGTGGCTTCCTGTTGTTTCCAAATATAATTTTGGTAGTCAAGCTGTTCGTTGTGTCGTTGACAGTCATGTCTGCCAAGTCCGCCAGAATCTGCCTTGCGGTCCAGTCCGCTTTCAAGTAAACAAAGGACGCCTCGGTAGCGATTACATCGTTATCACAGTATTCAGCAACCTTGGTCCAGAGTTCTTCCGGTACAGGCTGGTCCCACGGTAAGCCAAGCTCCTGGTGATGGGTCCCCGCTTTGATGATTTTAATTTCGTCATCGGAAAAACCTTTCTTTTTCAGCTCTTTTTCCGTGACATTCCCCATTTCGATTTCCAGCTTCTTCAGGCTTTTCTTGTTCCCGGCAGAAGCGAAATCATAAACGTCCGTATAACTGACGTTGTAGGCTTCTCCAAAGAAACAGTTTGCACTACCATTGATGATCTTCTGAGACAGATTATAGAGCTGCTCATTGGAATATCCCATAAGCCGGGCATACAGAATATGATTGTCGTACCGGCGGCAGTTAAAGCCCACCAAACGAAACCTCATTAAGTCCTCTATCTCGGATGGGGTTGGGTTAATCATCCGTACAACCGGCTTTCCCTCGCCCTCGATTTTCCAGTTTACAAGAAAGAGGTTGGGGAAGACCTCGACGTCATAAAATATCAGTTTCGCACTCTCATTTTTCACGGCTGTGGATGTGTCGGCGGATTTGAACTGCATCTTGTTTACTAATTTGATACAGTAGTCGGCCTGATGAGAGCTGTTCGCTGCAAATGCCAATACAGCATTCCTCATATCCGTGACATCATACTTCAAGTCACTGGAATATGCATCCTCCAGTATTTTGTAAATAAAGTCGATACTGGGCTTAGTACCCGGATGAATCTCTTTATTGAGATTACGTTTTATCAGTGTTCTAAGCCCTTTCTCGCTTTGAACCGCTTCAAAATTTACCATTTTGTTTTCTCCTTTCAGTGGTAAACCAGAGCTAATTGTCGCGATAGGCAGATTGTTGCATTTCGACAGTTTCCGTCTTAATGAACTGTTTCCCGTGAACACCTTAACTTCTACGTGGTCGTCATAAATGCGGCTCAGTCTTGCCGGATCTCCCGTATAAATATAATGCAGATGCACTCCGCATCCGCTTTTACTGAGTTCCGCATAAGTCGGCGGCCATTTACTTGCTTCTTCTACATTTCTTTCAAAAGATTTATTTCCCTCCTCGTCTGGAATATCGAAATCAATTACGATGTGGTTTTCGGGAACCTTGACATAGTGTAATTGCGAAGTATCCAAGGAATCCAAGGTTGTTTTAACATTCGCCCATTTTTTCCCAGGCGTACCGGCATCCGTTCCGTATTGGGCCGGGCAGGTTTTACATTCCTTGTCAAAAACGGATTCCTGCTCTTTGAACTCGATGGATGTTGGTTTTGTTTCTACAATTTCACCTGCCGGATTTTTTTCGGTTTCAAATTTCTCAGTCCGGAATCCGGAATAGTAACTGCGAACCCGCGAACCATCTTCAAGATTGAACCGTTCCTTGTAGTCCCGAAAATAGTTTTTCAATTCCTCCTTAAAGATTCTTTGGGAGAATGGAAAAGACACCTTTGCTTCATCACAGTAGGTCTTGTACATCTCCCATGCCGTTTTCATTGTCGTTCCGTCTTCTTTTTTGAACACATGGTACGAATCAACAATGAAGTTATAGAAATCATTGGACGCCCCAAGCATAGCAATCGGAATATAATCGTCATACATACCCGGAGTGGATAAATATACTTCCTGACAGTGATACGCAATCGCCCCCAGTTCAAATCCAACCCGTTTTACAATATCCTTGTAATCGTTAGGATTCAGTTTGTTGCCTGTTGGCGAAACGTCTATCAATCTCCGAATCAAACCGGACTTCGCGTCTGTAATCTTCACCGGCTTATTTGTTCCCATAAAGAGAAAGCACTTGAATCGGTTGGCGTAGGTCGATTTGAACTTTTCGTTCACCGTCATAAGTTCATGAGAAACCAGACTGTTAAGCCTTGTGTTATCTTCAATTCTGGACAGGTCGCCGTCATGCTGAATCGCCACAAGAGGGTTGCTTTTAAATGCCTCCAACGCAAAAGAATTACTGGATGACCCCAGTGCTTTTGCGTCGAATACTGAGTAATACCCTTCAAAAAGCTGCTGGATGATGTTCAGGACTGTGGATTTACCTGTTCCTGCGGCTCCATATAACACCATGAATTTCTGCAACCGTTTGGATTCTCCTGACACAATCGACCCAATCGCCCATTCAATCTTCCGTCGTTCTTCCTCGGAATATAAAGTTGACATCAGCTTTTCGTAGGCAGACAAATCGCCAGCTTCAAGCGGATAATTCAGCTTTTTACTGGCGTAATCTTTTTTATTGGTCTCTGTGTTGAAAAAAATAAGTTTTTCATCCAGCATGTGGAATGAGTCCCGCATCTGCTTTTGGCAATACTTATGCCAGGAGTCAATCATGCCTGATTCTGCATCCCACATATGCAGGACTTTTATGTCGGAGTCAAAGCGCCGGCGGTTTTCTTCTGCATATCTATCCAGTTCGCGGTCAATGAGCTGCAAAGCATCCTGCTCGTCCGTAGACCATAAACCACGTTCCTCAATCCAGATAGCGTAGAAGTCACCACCTCGAATCATCAGATCGGAGCTTTTTTTAATAATGAACTTCGGATAGATTTCTATTACACCACGCTTTGTACTACGTGTTGAAATCATCAAAAAGTCGATCATCGCATTTTTTACTCTCCTTCCGAGCGCTTTAATTCCTCAATCTCATTCCTGAGTTCCTTTATTTTTTTATTCTGTTCCCGGCGGTCCAATTCCGTCATAACTACATAAGCGGTCATGGCGCAGGCCCAAAGTCCGACATTGCGGTTGAACCTGCTCTGATGCTTAAGAGTGACACGGATTCCCTTGATTGCCGTTTCCGATGACCGTAAACTTCCAAAAATATAACCAAGCATCTCGCACATCAGCCTTTTCCTCCTTTCATGCCTTTGATAAAACTTTTAGCGGTTTCAAACCGCCAGTCGTCTTTGCCACCATAGGTAAATATAAATTCAGCGCCATTGGTCTGCCGGACTCGGATGCTGTTTTTACCGTTTGGAAACCATGTGGCAGCATTCTCACCCGCATAAAGCGGAAAATATAGTTCAAACCATTTATATACTTCGTTGTGAGTCATACGAAACCTCCAAAACTATACGATTTCGTCTAAGTACCAGCACATCTGATACCAGATTTCTACCGTTCTCAAATCCCGTCGGCAGTGTTCCACCGTAAACAGGCCACCCTCCCCATTTCGCTTGTATCTTCGGTCTAAGAATCTCTGAATAATCTCGTCTGCATAATCCTCATCGAATCTTGCATCTGTCATTTTCCGTAAACCGAGATTCTCAATCATACCCCAGAACCATTGCCCGGTACGATTCCCGATATCCGGGTCGTCCATGATATGTTCTTCACAACGAATAGCGAGAGCAATCATCATTTCTAAAACACTACAAGGACTATTATCCAAGTAGCTTGAAATCATGGCGTTTTCGTATGAATTCTCGTAGCCAAACCGGTACCGGAGATCTATCCCATCTTCTTCTCGGTTTCCATCCATTTCAATCGTGTAATTAAAATCCACGTTATGGAGGAACCGTAAAAGTTTCTGATAGGACAGACCTCTGGTATACCGGCGGTTGCATACGAGCTGACACATCCAATCGAAGTATTCGCTATTCAGCTCGCTCCTTGTCATCATACCTCCGTCTGATGCGGCCTCTGCTTAATAACGTCTGAATAAGTCCTCTGATCCAGAAGAATTTCGTAGTCGCATTTCAGCCTGTCATTTCTGACAAAGACTGAATCGTCTTCAAACTCCCCAAAGTGGGTCAAAGATTCCAGACCTACAACATTATCCACATCTTCTACTTTTTCATCGTCTTCATCTGCCAGAATCTGGTCTGCATAGTAACTGAGGCTGATTCGTTCATAATCCTCAAACTCGCCAAATTCATCCGGTGAGATTACATAGGGTTTCATCTCCATCGCTTCCTGCTCCTCTTTTTTCTCTCCGGCGCTTGCGTTCGAGTAGTTAGTATATCCTTCCCGTTCCAACCTTGCAGCGTATTCGGAAATATCCGGTTTTTCTTCCGGCTTACCAACCTTTGCTGTCTGCGGCTCAGGAGTGACAATCTCAACATCCGCAGCCGATTCCCGTCTGGAGAATATCTCCTTTACCGAATCAATTTCCTCCTGGGCAATCTGCTCATATTTTTTCTTGGTGTATTGCCAGGTCACTACGGAACCAACAGCCGCGCCTAAAACAAACATCACAAAGCCCGCTGCTTTATTCATTTTCTTCATCCTCCTCTTCTTCATCCTCCTCGTTCTTTATAGTCATTACCGTAAGAGCCAGTCCTCCGAAGAGTAAGGATACACTCAGTAAGATACCGCCGGTAATATGTCTTTTCCTTTTTGTATCCAGCACATAATCGAGCATGGATATCAGATTCCCGATTCCATCCATGATTACTGCTCCTTTCCGCCGGATAACACGGCAAGACCGCCGACAAAACAGATTCCGGCCATAGCAGCCAGCGTGTAAGATACCAATGTTAAAAAGCCATTCATAAGGTTAATCTCCTTTCATTCATAACTTGAAAAATAGTGGTGTTCTACTTGGAACATGGGAACGCCGTAATCGCTGTAACAGCCAGCGGTAAAGAATATAACATCGTAGTTTGTCCGAACTTCCAGTTCTTCTTTGACAAGCTGACAAATATCATCCCTCACCTCGCAGCGGTCTACACGTCCGTTCCACATTGAGGAAAACTGATATGGTTGATAGATAACATCGTAAACCGTATCGGGAAAATGCTCCGAATCCATGCGATTGAGTATGGTGTCGATTACCAATCGCTTTCCTTTTTCGCATTCTCCTTCTGCCTCTGCCATCGTTACCAATGCTATCAGCGAAATATCTTCCTCTGATAAAAGTTCTTCCTCTGCAATTTCTTCTGCGCTTGACTCTGAAATATCCTCTATCGGAATATAAGTAACCACCGGCATAGATACCGGAGTGATTTCTATTGCCTGTGAATCAGCAGAGATTTCACTTCCGGCAGAGTGCGTAGTGATTGAAAATATCAGAATCACGCACAAAGAAAAAGCTGAAGCTATTACAGTTATTTTTTTTCATGTACGTCTCCTTAAAAATATCCGGCTGCCCTCCGCCAGTCTTTTGAACCGAGCCAAGGGCAGTCTGCCATATCCCGATAGGGATTCCCTGTGCCAACGCTATCCAATCCATCCGTCAGTCACATCAGTTCCCAGATGTTTCCGTCCACGTTGAAATCCAAAAGAATGGCCGGCTCAAAACCATTCGCAAAATCGGAATAACTCAGATTGTCCGCATACAAACCGAAGTCAACATAGTTGTCGCCGATAGGATGCTCTGCATCATAAACCCATCCAACAACCTGACCGGCTTTTGTCGGAGGCAGCCCCAGCATGTCGTAAACATCGTTCAAGAAAAGGCGTTTCTTTGCCCTGAGCAAATCGTTGGCGTACTTTTCCTGTGCTTTCAGGAACATCAGATTGTACTCGTTGTTGCTTTCCCAGTGAGGGTTCAGGACGCTGTTTCCGTCTTCGTCCATCGTGTACTTCTCAAAGAATCGGGCGTATCCGCTTACATCGGACGGGTTGACAACGAAAGCGGTTTTCTTCACTTTCTTTTCTTTGCCGGTTTCCTCATCGATAACGGTCTCGCTTACCTTCTCCGCTTTGATATTGTATTTAAGCTCCCGGTCGATCTCCTTGCCGAAGCGCTCAATAACCCGTTTCCGATATTCCTTGAAACTCTTATCCACAGTTGCATAAGCCGCAGCCAGAGCGACATTCCTTTTCCGAAGAATATTGTTCGATGCCAAAATGCTGGTGATAGATAACGCGCCAAGAGCCACAGCGGGAGCATACAGCTTGGCGAGTTTAACTCCGGTCTGAAGATAAACAACAGACAGGTCTTTCTTGGAATCCTCAATGGAGTAGTCTTCGCCAGCCTTGGTGACTCCCTTTTCTGTCGCATCGTGAATCTCGTCCACATCGTTCTTCGTCTTGTCGATGATTTTTCCGACCTTCGTTGTTGCCCGGCACGCCATAACCGTACTCGCTACCGTTCCGACGATACCTGCCACAATGAGAATCTCCGGGCTGTGTTTTTTCAACTGAAAGCCGACTTTATTGAAAGTTCCGCTTACCTTCGTCATGATTTCTTCTTTTTTCATGGTTAATTGTTCTCCTTTTCCAAATTTTTGAGATGGTCAATAAGATGCTGCGTGTACCACATGATTTTCTCCAAATCCTGGATTCCGTTCTTTTTCTTCCAACGGCACGCATATTTGATGATGTTACCGGTATCCACCGCTTCAATACCCTTGAGGTCGAACGTAAAAGCTTCTATTGCCTCGATTACTTCCAACCCTGTTTCTGACTGGTAGTGATCGGGATGGGATACCATTTTGTCCCTTGATTCATACATGGCAAATCCCTCCCTAATTCAGCGGAAGCGCTTTAGGCAGCTTAAGAATATAACCGTCTCTTACCCGAACGGGCTTGCATCCGCTGATATCTGTCCAGCCGTACTTATTCACGGCATAGTTGTTTGTTGATACATCAGCCAAATCATACAAATCGCCAACGCTGACCACTCCATACTGGCTGATAATGTCGTTCATAGCATCGAGAACTGACTCAGCGTCCCCACGGGTTTCAAATATAATGTCGTCGTAATCATACCCGCCCCTCGTCCCCGCTGAACGATAATCCCTCCTCCGGTCAGAATCCCGGTCATAGAATTTTCCGTAAGATACCTTGGATGCTGTCGAGTTTTTCTTGGTACGTCCTGTTTCACCGTAAAGAATCATGTCAATTCCGTTCGTCACAATATCTGAGATTGCTTTCTTTACCGCAGGTACCAAAACCTCCATAATGATATAGGATTTGACATTCCCGACATCCTCGGAAATAAAGACATCGGCAAACTTCTGCATTTCACCTTTCTTTTTTGATTTGGCAGAGCCGGTGATTACTTTCCCTACTTTTTTCTCAGGTAAAGCATCGGATTCTCGCTGTTCTTCTTTGGATTTATGAGAATTCGGCTTGTATTCTTCCATTTACTTTCTCCTTTCACCAGCCGCAATCAGCTTCCCAGGTAACGTAATTCTCGTATTCGGAAGTCTGTTGTGCTGCTTTTTAAATTGATACACAAGATTGCTCCTTGCTTTTTTCTCAGACACGGCATAGGTGGTCGATTTCCAACGATGCGCGACACAGTTTTCAAACTCCATAACCGGTCCGTCATACGCATACTGGTTCATAAAAACACCTCCTGCAAAAAGAAAAAGGGAAAGCACCTTGTTTCAGGTACTCTCCCTCGTCCGAACCCTGTTTTCTAATCCTTATTCCGGATCTTCAACATTTTCTTCGCTTACGATAGTTGCTTCCTCGAAGTCCTCGAAATCATCCTGCTCAACCATCTGCTTGTTCAGCTTACGGGCTTTGATGCGGGCTATCGTCGGGTCGATGATGTACTTACCAGCCACATAGCCGGCAATAAACACCAATCCGAAAACAGCCGCGGTCTTAAAGCCGCCAGCGGAACTTGCCTTTACGATTTCCTCAGTAGTGGTTTCCATAACCTCTTCGTTCGTCATAATTTCATTAGCTTCCATTTTTGTTCTCCTTTCATAGTTAGAAAAATAGGTGGTTCTTCCATTAAAGCCATTGTTTTTTTCGCGCATTAACCGTTGCTGAAATCGTATCTCGGAGCGATGTGATACTCGATTACAAGGCAAGGCGTTCCGTCATCAGCCAACTGAGAGCTGAACGACACATCAATATATCCCTGGTCGATATTCCAGCCGAGCTCATCTCCGATAGAAGTCCCATTCAACCCGATTTCGTAATAGAACTCGTTCAGGGAAATATACATCTCATCCCGCATTCGTAGATTAAGCTCATTGACGGCTTTCTTTATCTTCTCGATATCAGACTCGAAATATCGCCCGGATACCGTATCAAAGCAGAGAGTGTTTCCACGCTCAAGAATAACCACCTCACGATTGCTTACCGGATTCTTCTCCATTTTATCCTTGGCAACCGCATCCCGAATACTCTGTTCTTTTTTCTCCCCGATGGTTTCCACCACTTTTTCCTGATACTCTTTCAAAGCCGATTCTGAAAGTGTATAAGCCGTAGCAAGCGCCGCTCTGCGCCGTATATTTACTGAACTGGCTCCGATTAAGCAGGCTATCGAAACAGTGCCTGTCACAGCCGCTGGAATATAACAAGTCCACGCCGCCTGGATTGTTTCTTTCGGTGTAAGCTCATTTACCTCCAGTTCATCCTTCTTTTCCTCAATGAGAATTAGAGCTTTAGGCGTTGCCCGGACAGCCATTACAGTTGTCGTAATCATTCCGGCGATTCCGATCCCGGTTAAAATTTCCGGACTGTGTTTTTTTACAGCGGTTCGCATATTCCGCATTGCCGCCGTTATGGTGTTTTTGTTCATCAATATACTCCTTTCGGTTTTTGCTGCACATAAGCGCATCTCCTTTCAAAAAATATAAAACCGCCCACAAGGGGCGGCGATTAACCTAACCGGAAGACCGGACGAACCCCGGCAGAGTACGAAGCGACGTCGGAGTCCGCAGTGCCAAAGCCGTCCACATAGGCGAAAGCAGCCGAAGAAGACTTTACTTTATTCTGCAACCAGCCCCACTCGTAGTCTTCTCCTTCGCGAATTGCGATACGGTTCCTGCGGTCTTTCATAAGAGACCACTGTTTCTTACCTCTGGGTTCATAACCATCTACATCGCCGAAGAACTCTTCCGCATACGGGATGCGAAGCAAATCACCATTCTTGAAAGGAACCATGATACTCCGAATAGAGCTGAAGATATTCAGAACTTCTTCTTTCTGGAGTTCTTTGCGTAAATCGCTTGTCTCGTAGCCGCCTTCGTTTGTATTCTCACGGTTCATCTGATATGCCGTATCCAGATACTGATCCAGAAGAAAGAGTGCCCCCTTTCTGGTAATCTTCTGACAGGTTGCCGTATACTTTCCGACTTCGATCTGGTCGCCAACCTTAAACTCATTTGCTACCTGAATTGTTACTTCCTGTTTTCTTAATGCCTCCATTTCATAGGCGACACTAAATATCTGCCTATCCTCTTTATCCCCATAATCTTTTGCAGAAAACTTGCCCGTCTTTACTGCAAAGTCCGATATAATATCAATTGGGTCTTGTGCTGGGTTTCTGCGAACACGATCTAAAAGTTCACGACCAGCCCATCTTTGATAACTAACTTCCTTGAACCAGTGCTTATCCCAACTTCGCTGTGGTTCTGTGATATCGAAAATATAATCCTCGATAATCAAGATAACTTGTTCATGCTTAGACATCCTAGACATAGTTCTCTCCTTAGAACAGAAAAGAAGAGCCCTTGTTAGGACTCCTCATTTTCATCATCTCTTTTGGCAAGTGCTTCATTTACCTTTTCTTCGATTTTTTCATCCATTTTCTGTTCGTTGACCCAATCGGTTACAAGCGTTGCCGCCACCCCGATCACAGTCGCAGCCAGACCAAGAACTTTAATCAATTTACTTTTAGTAGTCATAAAGCGATTACCTCCTTTTCATAATAGAACTTGCAATTTCTGCGAACTAATCAAATTTGCAGAGTGCCATCGCGTCAATAGTAATACATTCCAAGCCGTCTTCCAGAGTTGTTTTCTGATTATCAAAATCGAGCCAATAAGAATCCATCTCTTCGACCATATGAGTTATATCCCAACCCATTTCGTCGCCTTTATCTACTCCGTCGACGCCAAGAAACGATAAATATTCATTTAAAGAACATTCACCTCTAAGCGCGATATTACGATTCGCATGATACTGAGCATTTAAAACAGCAGCCATTGTTGTGGTAAAATATTTCTTCGATGTAAGGTCATAGAAAAGACACTCCTCACTTTCGGGGTCCATATCCATGTTATAAACTTGATAACCCCATGCAGAATCAGCAACCATCGCATCTTTAGCCATTTCCGCATGGATTTTGTTATCTGCATCCTCACCGTAAACTTTTTTGGCTGCCTGGCGATACTGTTTGTAGGATTCATTAAGCATGGCGTAAGCACTTGTCAAAGCCGCCTGATTACGCTTATCCATCACACCGATCCCGATGATACAAGTAACAGTACCAACGCCTATCAAAACAGATGGAACATAACATTTCCAAGTTGTTTGTACCAGTTCCATAGGGGTAAGCTTATCCGTTTCCAGTTCGTTTTTCTTGACTTTTATAAGCTTCATTGCCTTAGGTGTCGCCCGAACAGCCGTTACAGCCGTGCCGACAACACCGACAATCCCTAAGACAGTTAAGATTGTTGGGGATGCTTGTCGTAATCCCGTTGAAAATTTGTTCATTTTCTTCTCCTCTCAAAAGGGGCACAAGGCCCCAAGATTTATCTAACCAACCAGAACTCCGGACGAACCCCGTGAGAGGCCGAAGCGCCGCAGTAGTACGTACTGCCATCGCCGCTCACACCGGCGAAACTAGCCGAAGAAAATCTCTGCTTTACCGCATTTCTGAGCCAGCCCCACTCACATTCATTATTGAAATATGCTACACGATTCCTCCGTTCTTTCATAAGAGGAAGTTGCTCGTCCTCATCCGGCTCAAAATGCTCGTTATCCCATTCGTCATCGTGACCGAATAACTCGCCTACTGTCGGAATAGACAAATCGTCGATCCGGCTTTTAAGCTCTTCGGGGAATGCCGCCAAGAGAACCGTGTCGATCCACTTCTTTAAATCAGACTCCTCATAACCGCCCTCGTTGGTTCTCTGGTTGTTCATCGGCCTGCTTGTAACGTACTCATCGAAAATAAACAAGACACCCTTGTCCGTAATCTTGTGAGCCGTTGCGGTAAAGTTCCCGATCTCTGCCAAGGATACCAAAATCTGATCCCCGACCATAACCTCTTTTGTTTCCAGTTCCTGTCTCCGTAATACTTTGATGTTCTCCATTTCTTTTTCTCCTTTCATTTTTGAGATAAAATATAAGAGCCATTGCTGACTCAAAAAAACCAAGAGAAACAGATAGGACTCGAACCTATAATCTCCACTGGCGTGTGGTGCTCTACCAACTGAGCTACTGTCTCTCCATAATATAACTTGCAAATTTCGCGTATGTAAAAGCTAAGAGACCGTGTCTCCACGATCCCTCTGCCACTATAAACCAATTGCACTCAAAATTTTTGTGAGTTCGTCTTTATTCAATTCTGCATCAACACTTAGATGAACATGTGCTGTTCCATCAGTAATAGTGGCGGTAAACTCATTCAACTGAATATCTACGTCATATCCAGCTTTTTTCTTTACCGTTCTTTTTACCAGTTTTGCAACCAAAGTCTTCATAAATTTTGATCCGATTTTCATTTCGTCCATACCTCGCTAACTCCTTTCAGTTCAATGGTTTTTCATAAAAGGAATTGTAAAAAGTGCGTCTAAATATCACGTCTGTCGAAGACTGTTTCCCACCGTTCTCTCGCAATCGGCTTCATTTTCAATGCCCACATAATCTGTCGAACCGTAACAGTTGGATAAAGACCATCCTTACATTCTCCAGCGCGTTCGTCGAAGTATTTCTTAAATTCGGGATGTAAATATAAATCGTCCGTCAACCATGGGTCAACTTCACTCCACCACGTACTCTTTGTCTCTGCGTCATATCGTTGCTGAATAACGGCCAATCCTTTATCGCTAATCTGAAAGAGAGTACAACTGTTATAAACCGGATGTTCACAAATATAAAGTTTGCCATACATAGAAAGATAAATAGTAGGCTTTTTGTAATGATATCTCATAGTAGCCTCCTAAAAGCAAAAAGAAAGAGCCCTCGTCAGGACTCCCTCTTGTGTTGATAATTCTTTAATTGTCAAATAGTTTACATGACGTTTTGCAATGCGGATACGGGCCTCCACAGGCTCTGCATCCTACCGGCGGCACATTGCCTTTATAGGATTCGAGTGTTCCTTCTGTCCATTCTTCTTCACTATCTTCATACTCGTAATCCATTTCATCTACTTCCCATCCGCATGATGGGCAGGCGTAAATATCACATCCGCCGTCGGGATCTTCCCTGCGGTCCATTACAGCCCCACATTTGTTGCAAATCGCATACCCGTTATTTAGGTATTCTACCAATTCCATACCTTCGGGTCTGATAATTTTTTGGCTCATAAAGTTATTACCTCCTTGATAATCTGAAAGTAACGGTATTATTGTACGGTTACTCTCTGTATTAAGTCAAGAGATAAAGAGCTCTTTTGCATCTCCTTTCCATAATAGAGGCTGTAAAAATCACGCAGAAAAAACGAAAAGGACATGCTTTTCACACGTCCTCTCGTTCTGAAACTTTCAAATTCCTTATTTCTTTGTCGGTCTAAAACGGTTAAATAATCCTCTGAATGTAGTTGAGGTATAGGTTCCGTTCTCCTCGAACTTAAATCCTCTGTGCATCCATACCGCATAGAACATCAACGGCAGCACCAACTCAGCCGCGGCTATACCCAGCTTGAAGTATCGGTCTTTGACCTGCTCGGCTAAATCGTTTTTACGATTTTCCGATTTCTCCTCAAAGTCCAGCGCCGTTTTAGTCTCATCGACCCTCAGCTTGTACAGCGTTGCCAGATTTTCTGTTGCCGTCAAATGTTCTTTGCTCCCGAATGTCAGAGAAGATAATGCTTCGATTTCCGCTTTAATCTCCTCATCCAACAAGTTGCGAATTTCTTCCATTTTGTTTCTCCTTTCATTTGGTTTTATCAGTTTCCATAAAAGGAACTGTTATTTCTGCGAAATATAATTTTTGAGGTTGACTTTCAGGATTACATACTTTTTGGATGCTACGGTATCTACGTCCTTGGACAGTTCCAGAAACATAAATGGTCCATCCGGGTCAGAGGTATCAATCCGCAGAGTGCCAATATCCAAAGGTCTAATGATAATTCTGGTTATAATTGAGCCAACCACAATGCCGATTGCGAGGATAATTACAAGTTCCATAGAGTTCTCCTTTCAAAATGTTTTTCAGAATTTTCCACCCGGGAATTTTTCAGATATCAAAATACCACGTTTTTCCGTCACCTGCGTACTGGATTTCTAAGCTAGGATAAAAAGAAAGAGCCATTGCTGGCTCAGTCTTTTAGAATTTAGTGGCTCCTTCCCGTTCAAACGTTTCCAAAACCTTTGCCGTTAGCGAAGCATACTCATCCGGATAAAATTTTGCGATTGCTTTCTGACATGCTGTGATGCCTTTTTGATAGCTATAACTTGCTAATAACCCGGCACTACAGAATGTGCAAAGCACAACCCCAATAAGTTTCCCGATTTGCTGCTTGTCAATCTTTGCATTGATTTTCTTAAGTTCTTCCATTATGTGTCACTCCTTTCATAAGAGGAGCTGTTATTTCTGCGAACCCTCGCCTTCATAGACGATTTTCTTCCTCAAATCAGACCACGAAATATAACGTTCCTTCCTACAGACTGGGCAGAAAAACTTAATTACCTTGCCACCAATGTCTTCCAAGTCCTGACTGTCAGCTTCCAACCGGCTTTGACAATTTGGGCAGTTGAATCGGTACACCTTTTTCACTGCAACATCTACAATCTTCATATCAGCCACGCTCCTTGTTCAACAGCCAAAAGAAACGTCTGTACAAGTCGTAATAGACATCCTTGCAGCATGGAATATCTAATCTGGCTTTCAAACAGTCATAAGAGATGCCATTTGTAACAGCCTGCAAAATATAAGTCCCGAGCACCGCATCGGTTTCTTCAGCCACCAGTTTCACCAAATCCATTCTGTCGGAGTAAAATATCCTCGCCTCTGCGCATTTCGCTGTCGGATCGCCAAGATGCTGCCGATTCGAAAACAAAATCAAATCGGTCGGTCTCTTAGCCAACCCGTCCAAGGCTAAGTACGCTTTTTTCCAGATAGGGTACTGGAGGCAGAAATGCTTCAGCTCATAATACCGATGTTTTTCAATCCAATATGGATTCTTCTCAGACAGCTCCGGCCGTATTGTCGTTCCCATCAGCGTTTCTCCCCCTTCCACAAATAGCCCGTTTCTTCATAGAGGAGCTTCGGAGAAATATAGAAATTGATACGTCCGTACCTCGAATTCATCTCCTCAATATTGGTTACAAGTTTACCGTTTCGAGTGGCCTTTCCGATTGGAAGCCATCCGGATATGATTCCAGCTCTTATCCAGGATGCATCCTTACCGTACACTCTGGCTGCGACGACTACTGGCACCGAACCCGACTCAAATATAATTTCTTCCATTGGCTCTCGCCTCCTTTCAACGGCTATTCTAGGATAAGAACTGCTTTTAGTAAAAACAACCTCGGTGGTATGAGAGCAAAAAGAAAGAGCCCTTGTTAGGACTCCATCTCTTCTTTTTTGATATGTTCTTTGATAATGCTTACCAACATAATACCATCAAACCATAATACACTTGTAAAGATCACAGCTGTGATGAAACCGCCCTTAACGCCATCCCACCAAAACTCCTGATCACGTTCTGACCATATGGTGTTGTAATATTTGTGATGTTTCATTCAAATCACTCTCCTTTCATAACAGCAGTTGTAATTTTTGCGAAGATTTCCATCGAAACATCGTCATCTCGCATGGGTAATCCTCGTATCCAATCGTCTCACAAGTAATAAGTCCCTCTATCACGCCTCGGATAATTTCCGCCTCATACTGCTTGTACGGAAAAATATCATCTGGAAGCTCTCTATGTAAATGTCCACATTTGATACAGCGTAATCTCCGAACCTTAATCCAGCTTGTACTTCTCCTTTTTGTTCGTACAATTCTTGGAACGCTGTCGTAGTATTTCAACGCTCCGCCGCAATCAGGACAGGTTGATTCGTCATGAGTAACCATATACATCACCTCCAGAGTGAAAAATAAGTGTAGGAGTAGTTGACAATTCCTACACTATGATATATGATTACTCATGACAAATCAACAGAAACTCAGAGATTTGTCAAGAAAGGAGTGAGCGCACCATGCTGATGCAATGTCCCGAATGCCAACTGCAAGTAAGCGATAAGGCAACCTACTGCCCCCATTGTGGTTATCCAATGCAGCCAGACATAAAACAGAGAAAGCCTCGCAAATCCAACAAGCGAAGAAGACTTCCAAACGGATTCGGACAGATAAGCGAAATCAAAGGAAGAAATCTTCGAAATCCATTTCGCGCTATGGTTACAGTTGGAAAAACTCCGACTGGACGGCCTATTTGTAAGCCGCTCAAACCGGAGTCGTACTTTCCTACTTATAATGATGCCTATGCTGCTTTGGTAGAGTATAACAAAAACCCGTATGATTTAGAGCCAGCCATAACAGCGAAAGAACTCTATGAAAAATGGACAGAAGAGTATTTCAAGACTTTAAAGAACGATGCGAGTGCAAGAGCCGTTACCTCTGCCTGGGCATATTGTTCGTCTGTCTACGATATGAGAGTAATGGATATTCGGGCACGCCATGTAAAAGGTTGTATGGAAGAAGGAGTAGCTGTAGTTAGGGGAAAAGAGCAGCGGCCAAGTGCATCCATGAAAAATAAAATTAAGTCCCTGTTCAACCTCATGCTGGATTACGCTTTGGAATATGAAATTGTTGATCGCAATTATTCCAGAAGCTTCAATCTGACAGAAGAAACCATCAAAGAAATCCAGACCGTTAAGAAGGAACACATCCCGTTTACGGATGAAGAAATTGCATTGCTTTGGGAACATGTGGATGATAAACGATATGTTGACGCAATTCTGATTCAATGTTATTCTGGATGGAGACCGCAGGAACTTGGATTGATACGGTTGGAAGATGTTGATTTGGAGAATTGGACTTTTAAAGGCGGTATGAAAACAGATGCCGGTACCGATAGGGTTGTTCCGATTCATTCAAAGATACAGTCGCTAGTGCTCAGAAAATATAAAGAGGCAGAATCCCTGGGGAGCGAATTCCTTTTCAATTGCACCGATCCGGACAGAAACCGGAAAAATATAAAGTTCACATACAACCGGTATCAAAAGGGATTTACAAGAATCCGTGATGAGCTGAAGTTGAATCCAGACCATAGACCACATGACGGACGAAAACATTTCGTAAGTATGGCAAAAAAATATGGCATCGATGAATACGCCATCAAATATATGGTCGGACATAAGATTTCTGACATCACTGAAAAAGTGTACACAGCAAGAGAGTTTGACTGGCTGCGAGAGGAAATAGAAAAAATAAAATAGAATGTCTTTTGTGTAGGAATGTTGGTATAGGAGTGGTGCAGGAATAATATATGATTTACATACATTTCCCTGCTTTTTACCACTTCTAACCGCTTTTAAAAGTATTGATTTTACTGGTTTTTTCGCAAGTAGTCAGCTTAGGAAGTTTTTATACTATAATAAAGCGTATTTTTCGGATGAGGACATCCAAAGCCTGGAGCGGATGCTGGAGCAGGCCGAGCAGGCCGAACGGCTGGTAGCGATGGACTGGTCCTCCGCATGGTATGTCTACGCTTTTTTCGGCAACACCGGTTTGACGGTCGGCCTGAACGAAGACGGCCTGACCAACTATTGCACTTGGAACAGTACCGAAGGGGATATACATGGTGTGGACGTGGCTAAGGCTATGCTGGCCATTGCCAGCAGCCCCGGTTTTGCCAATATGACGGATCAGGAATTTTTGGCTGGTGTACAGGATGGAACCGTAATTGCTGGGGTAAGCGGCGTCTGGAATGCGGTAGCGGTTCAGGAGGCCTGGGGAAAAAATACCGGAGCGGCCAAACTGCCCTCTTACACCTGCGCGGGGAGACAGGTGCAGATGGCTTCCTTCTCCGGGTGTAAGCTGATCGGCGTGAACGCCTATTCCGGATATCCGGAGTGGGCGGTGCGGCTGGCCGAGTGGATCACGAACGAGGAAAACCAGCGCCTGCGTTTTGAGCGGCGGGGGCAGGGACCAGCCAATATCAACGTGGCAAATTCCTCGCAGGTCCAGGCCTCGCAGGCGATCGCGGCCCTGCTTGCCCAGTCGGAGTTTTCCCAGATTCAGCGGATAGGAGGAAAGTTCTGGGACCCGGTGTCCGAATTTGCCTTAAATATGGCGGCGGGGAATCCCTCCGGTGCCTCCCTTCAGGCCCAGTTAGACAGACTGGCAGAAGGAGTCACCGCACGATAGGCACAGATACGATACTTGGGAGGAGATCGCATGAGAGGCAAACTGACATTGCAGCAGCGCTTAATTTTACCCATTGCACTGCTTGGGTTGGTGACATTACTGTCCAATGTCCTGGCAGTATTCAGTATCAATAACGTCCATTCCAATGCGAGCACCATTGTGGACGAGTATATGGTCAGCGAAGGAAAGCTGGAGGAAATCAGGCGCTCTATCACAGACATCCACCTGCTGGCTCTGTCCCATATCGTGGCCGCAGACCACGCTACCATGATTCAGCTTGTTCGGGAAATCAAGGCGGAAG
>Ga0137306_100299_pt2 | contig 65558 bp, 47 predicted proteins | sample Inofroosms_March_FD_97187 | JGI IMG/M metagenome (GOLD analysis project Ga0137306, IMG submission 97187) | Mouse cecal microbial communities from Vienna, Austria - N-Acetylneuraminic and N-Acetylglucosamine D2O microcosms_March | ecosystem: Host-associated > Mammals > Digestive system > Large... | reverse complement strand
CCATCAGGAACTCAGATGTGATCATGGTACTGGATCATGGACGGATTGTGGAACGGGGGAACCATGAAAGCCTGCTGGCAAAGAAAGGCATGTATTACCAGCTTTATACCGGGAAACTGGAACAGGAATGAGTATGCTTCTGTGCAAGGCATAGGTGATTCCCCCTTTCTCCCACATAGGGCGTTGCATGGTTTATCGTTCCAAAACCATTCTTGAAAAAATTAGTCCAATGCATATTTTTTATACTCTTTCTTGTAAAAAGAAATAGAAAGAATCATGGAGATTGTCCAGCCAATCGGCCATGCACACCAAATGCCGATTGCAGAACCTACTAAATCTGAAAGAACAAAAGCTAAAACCACCCGAAGAATTAAATCCGTAAATGTCGCAGCCATGAACTGACGCATGGCGCTCACTCCCCTAAGTATACCATCTGCAACTAATTTAACGGATACGACAAAATAAAACGGAGATAATATCCACAAAAATTCTTTTCCGGTCATAAGAGCTGCCACAGAACTTCTTTCCATGAATAAAAGAAGAAGGTATCTGCCAAAGAAAATATAAATAATACAAAACGGGAGGCACAGACACCATACCATTTTAATTCCGGCATGAAACCCCTCTTTGATTCGTACGTATTTATGGGAGCCAAGATTTTGTGCGGAAAAGTTGGAAATTCCATTGCCGATTGTGGTAAATGATGTGATCACCATATTATTCAGTTTCACTGCCGCAGAATAACCTGCTATGACAGAAGCACCGAAGCCATTGATAACACTCTGTATAAGGATATTGCCAACAGAAATAAAGCTTTGCTGCAAAATGCTTGGAACAGCTATTACCACAATCTTTTTCATAAGTTCCCTGTCAAATAATTTTGGTTTTTCTGTTACTTGAATTTTTTTAAGTCTTATCCATACAGTCAAGACTGCTAGGATGCAACTGGCTCCCTGACATAAAAAAGTTGCCCATGCGACACCGGCAACGCCCATATGGAAGGCTTTTACAAATAGAATATCCACAGCAATATTTGATGTTGACGATACTGCAAGAAAATAGAACGGTGTCTTGGAATCGCCCAATGCAGAGAAAATTCCAGTTGCAATATTGTAAAAAAATACAAATGGAAGCCCCCATATATAAATATCTAAATATAACTTTGAATCAGAAAACACTTCATGCGGTGTTCTGATTAAATAGAGCAGCAAGCCACAGACCAAAGTACCTGTAACCATTAACATTAGGCAGAGAACGGCACTAAAAATACAGGCTGTAGATACCGCTGTTTTTAATCTGCCGTATTCTTTTGCACCAAATAATTGTGAAACAATAACGGAGCAACCCATATTGCATCCAAATGCAAATGCAATAAAGATAAGCGTAATTTCATAGCTGTTTCCAACAGCCGCCAGTGCATTTTCCCCAATAAATTTACCTGCAACCAAACTGTCCGCTATGTTGTAAAGCTGTTGAAAAATAATACTGCCAAATAATGGAAGGCAGAATCTCCATAATACTCTTTGTGGATTTCCCACTGTCAAATCTTTGTTCATAGCATCATATCCTTTCTAAGTTTTCAATTTACTTCTTTTTTAAAATGTATTATAATGCATTTTACGAAATATGAAAAATATATATAATACATAGAGGAAATATAAAAAATATATGAATGTTAATTTTGAATACTATAAAATATTTTATTTTGTGGCGAAATATGGAAATATAACAAAAGCGGCCACCGCATTAGGCAGTAACCAGCCGAATGTAACACGAATTATAAAACTGTTGGAATCACAGTTGAATTGTAGACTGTTTATCCGCGAAGCAAGAGGAATCAGATTGACAGAGGAAGGAAAAATCCTCTATTCTCATGTAGAAATTGCGTACAGCCACCTATTGAATGCACAAGAGGAAATATGCAGGCAGGATTCGCAAATATGTGGCACTGTAACGATAGGAGCAACAGAAACTGCTTTACATTTGTTTCTGCTAAACTTTCTACATAGCTTTAAGCTGGAATATCCAGCAGTTAGGATTAAGATTTATAACCAATCAACACCTGAAACGGTTAAGCATCTTATCAGTGGCAGATTTGATTTTGCAGTGGTCACAACACCTTTGGAAATACATAAGTCGTTTTCTGCTGTAAAAGCATTGGATTTTCACGAAATTCTAGTAGGTGGAACACAATATATAGATTTATGTAATATTTCCTTAGAACTTCGAGATATATGTAAGTATCCACTGATTGGGCTAGGCAGGGAAAGTGCAACATACCATTTTTATAAAGAATTCTTCATAACACAAGGAATAGATTTGGAACCTGATATGGAAGTTGCTACATCTGACCTTATGCTGCCTTTAATAGAAAAAAATTTAGGCATTGGATTTGTGCCGGAAAAATTGGCAAAACCGTTATTGGCAGAAAAAAAACTAGTGCAGATACCATTTGATTATAATATTCCAAGCCGTTCTATACAGATTATTTCAGATAAAAAACGAGGAAGAAGTCTTACAGCGGATACTTTCTATAAATTTTGCATAAGTAAGATAGATAAGTAATATTTGTACATGAGCATTATCTTATGGAAGCAAACATGAATTCTTACTCTTATGACGCTTCTTTTGACGGGGAGGGCGCCAACTGAGATACGGTTTTCCGGTGGTGAGCCGGGGCGGATTGTTTATGAGTATCGAACATACGCCAGATGGATACTTCATTTAGGTATACGAAACAGTCTTATATTCAAGAATTGTAGATTGTGTGCAGCTGCTGTATCATATGGGGATTTTGAATGAGAACGAGGTGAAACGGGCAGAGAAGGTAGATGTTCGTAAAAAAATATTTAATGACATTTACGGCATCCAGAATGCATTTCGCTACAAACAGGTTGTTTGAATGATTGAGACAGACTATAATAACTGTTATTTCTATAAATAACAAGGAGGTATTTATGAGACTGAAAAAGGCAATGATATTATTTGGTACTGTCTGCATATTGAACACAATGATTGTAGGATGTGGTTCCGGCTCTGAATCTGCTGCTAAAACAGAAGAAATCCAGGCAGAGGAAGAATCACAGGAGGAATTAAATGATGCGCCATTAAAAGACATTGATGGGAATACAGGAGCGCCACAGGAAAATACAGCAGGGAAATGGCAGGTTTTAGAGCCGGATGTTGCGGCTGCTGTCGATGCGGATTTCCTGGGTAAGGTTCGGAAGATGGAGGAGGATTCGTTTTTCATTGTCGAGAGGAAAGTGAAAATTCTTGATGACGGTTCCATAATATACAGTTCCCCAAGCTCCGATGCGGATATTCCCGATTCCCAGCTGATTCATGTAGTTTTTGAAGAAGATACTCGTTTTTATTTGAAAGACACTGATGGAAACAAAGAGACCGGATTTCAGGACTTGAAAGAGCATATGTGCGTTGAAATGAAAGGCAGCTTTAAAAATGATGAATTCCATGCTATAGAAATACGATTCTTTTAGAAAATGAGGAGAAAGATTATGAAAAGAAAAAATATCCTAATATTTTTGGTTGTTATAGCGATGGGAATGACCGCCTGCTCGCCGGATTTAAAAGAGGATACAGTATCGGTGGAGACGGATTCCCGACAGGAAACGGAAAAGGAAGAAACCGCAGACACAAAAGCTGCGGAGACAGAAACGAATCCTGTGGAACCGTCACAGCCGGAGATTTTAGAGGAGAATGGAAAAGTCTCTCCAGATCCCATTGCCGGAATTGTTGAAAAGTATGAAGGCAGCAAAATAACAATCAGGACACCGGAGGATGACATGCTCTATTATTTTTCCACGGAAAATGCGCAGATATTAGAAGGATTTTCCACGGAAAGTGCACAGGCAGCAGAAGGAGATTCCCCGATTGCCGTGGGTGATAAAGTAGAGATTAGTTACCGGGGGCTGATTGATTTTGATGAAGCGCATCCAAGTGAAGCTATAAAAATTGTAGTGATCACAGTTGAATAAATTTGCTGATGCAGACAAAAAACAACTTTTAATACCTACAGAACCATATATAAAGATCCCGTCGCTCTAAGGCAATGGGATTTTTGTAATTCTCTTGACAGATGTCTTATAATGTCTTATACTGTATTTGTATATACAGTACAGTATAAGACAGAAAGGCGGTGGCGGTTTGGAGATTATTGTGAGTAATAAGACAAGTCGTCCTCTGTATGAACAGATTGTATCGCAGATAAAGGCACAGATTATGAGTGGCGAACTAAAGGCCGGGGAAGCAATTCCCTCTATCCGTTCCCTTGCAAAGTCCCTTCAGATCAGTGTTCTGACCGTGCAGAAGGCATATGATATCTTGCAGGAAGACGGTTTTATTGAGACGACGGCCGGGAAAGGCTGCTATGTATCTGTGAGGAATCAGGACTTTTATTTGGAAGAACAGCAAAAAAAGATAGAGGGCTGTTTCAATGACGCGATAGAAATTGCCCGTATGAGCGGGATACCGCTTGATAAATTAATCAGCCTATTAACACTATTGTACGAGGAGGAAAATCCTCTGCTCCTGTAAGGACGCATGTCATACAGGCATGACAGGCATTTTCCTACGGAAAACTAGGAGGATTAGCGATGGCAAATGCTTTCATGGTATCAGGTCTTACCAAAACTTATCAGGATTTTGTTTTGGATCATATCTCGTTTACCGTTCCTGACGGCTCCATTGTCGGGCTGATTGGAGAAAACGGTGCGGGAAAAAGCACGACAATCAATGTGGCTTTAGGGCTGATTCAAAAGGAAGATGGAGTTGTTTCCATTTTGGACAGGGAGGAACTGGACGGGGATATCAAAGAACAGATCGGTGTCGTGTTCGATGGCAGCAATTATCCGGAAATCCTTTCTCCCCGGAAATTGAACCGGGTTATGAAAAATATTTACTCGGTATGGCATCCTCAAGTGCGGGGCGGCGCAGTTTGATGCGCTGGATAAATCCGATATCATTTCGTACCGTAAAATGGACTATGAATGGCAGATACTGGTTTCAGACCGGGAGAGGATGCAGAAAAAATATCCGAAAGCCCTGCTTGTCCCGGCCACGATTGATGAAATTATGCTGCTATATGTAAAGGGGGAAAAGTGATGATAGGCGTTTTGGTAAAGGATCTCTATATTGCAAGGAGCAATATCCTCGTAACGATCGTCAGCCTGGTTGTTCTGGGCCTGGGGTTATCCTTTTTGCTGGAAACCAGCGCACTTCTGGTTTTAGCTCCGGTTGCTGCCACAACAGCAGCCTTTATCAGTATTACCAGTGATGCGGCTTCGAAATGGAACAAAAATGTCATTACCATGCCGGTGTCAAGAAACCAGATTATTGGTGAGAAGTTTTTGTTTTATATCCTGCTTGCTGTACTGGGAATGCTGATAGCGCTGATTCCCTGTGTCGTCCTTGCCTGTTTCGGCATGGATATCACGCTTTACTCGCTATTGCTGTATGGCTCTATCGGGATGAGCGCTACCCTGCTGGCAGGCGGCATCAGTCTGCCGTGCGCGTATCTGTTTGACCCGGAAAAATCGCAGATTGTATTTATGATGTCGTTTATGGCATCAACAGGGATTATCACCGGGATTGTGCTTCTTATCAATTTGGTTTTTCCTGTAAAGGAGCATATCCTTCTGGCTTTCAATATTGTACTTATCATTTCTGTTATCTGGTTTTATATTTCATACCGGATTGCGGTAAAGGTGTATCAGAAACGGGATATTAGCTGATGAATATAGCGTGAAAAATACTTCTAGCCACTCGCAGCAGAGGCTGCTTCGCGGAGAAGTACTAAGTTTCACGCTGAAAAAATATCCGTTTTAACATTTCGCGGCAACAGATAAACATTTTACAGCAATACAATTTTTTTGTTATTTTTGGCAGACTATAATAAAATGTCAGTCTATGGCGGCGGCAACAGATAAACTTTTGCCGCTGACAATATAAAAGTGAGGAGATGGCGCTTTGATCCGTATTGCAATCTGTGATGATGAAAAACACATGTCTGATTATGTAAAGGCTTTTGTATACGATTTTTTCCACAAAAAGAACAGGGAGATCCATCTTCGGACATTTTTAAGCGGCGAAGAGCTGCTGAATTACGACGGACAGATTGACATCCTGTTTCTGGATATCCAGATGAAGGGCATGGACGGTATGGAAACGGCAAGGAGGCTGAGGGCGGATCAGTTTCGGGGCTTTTTGATTTTCATCACGGTACTGAAAGAGATGGTATTTCAGTCTTTCGAGGTGCAGGCCTACGATTATCTGGTCAAGCCGGTGGATGAAAAACAGTTTGAAAAGACGATGGAGCGCCTTTACGCTTCCATGCAAAACGCCAGCGAAGACAGCCTGCTGGTGCAAAAGGGATATGAGGGGCGCATCATCCCAAAGGACGGGATTGTGTTCTGTGAAATCATAGACCGGAAAATATATCTGAACCTGGCTTCCGGCGAGGTTGTTGATTATTATGAACGGATTGAAAATCTGGAAACAAAGCTGGGCAGTCATTTTTTTCGGTGTCACAGGAGCTATCTCATCAACCTGAAGCATTTAAAAGGATATAAAAACGGGACTGCCTATATGGATAATGGCAAGGAGGTTCCCGTATCGCGGCTGCGGAGCAGGGAGTTTTCTGGTGTTGTTTTGCAGTATATGAAGAATGTGTAAAGGGCTTTTCTATGGGTGCAGATAACATGACTAAGTATTTAGATTTTTTCAATATCTACATTATGGGCGTGATTGAGGCGTCTTTCTATGTTTATTTTCTGTCAAAGTTCCTGAAAAAGAAAATATGGCCTCCTTTTTATTTCCTGTTTGGAGTAGGTGTGGTAATTGCGGGTGAGTTTATTCCGAACGGCACGATTGTTGGCTTTGTGGTGTTTGTCTTATTGCTTTCCATATATGGGGCTTTTGTCTGTCATGCGAATTTTAAGGCTTCCCTTCTGTATGCGACGCTGACAACGGAAATCATGCTGCTCTGCAGCGGAATCGTGAACTCGCTGATGAGCCTTCCATACCCATGGCTGCCTGCTTTTTTCCATGAGCCAGGCAATGTTGCGGCCATGCTGATCTGCGAGGCGGCGTCCTTTTTGCTGAGCGGGTTTTGCTATTATATCGTATACCGCTATTTTTCCCGGGATGCCTTTTATCCCGTGGATGCCCTTTATGCCGTGGATGCCCTTTATCCCATGGATGCTCCTGATACCACAATGGGAATGCAGCAGATGTTTCTGATTTTTGTTCCGATCCTGATGATATTTATTATGAGTAACTATATCAATGCGATTGAATATGACTTCCAGTTTGAGATCCTGGCGGACAAAGGGCCTGCGGGACACTTTTTCAGTCATGGGCAGATGCTGGCCATGTATTTTCTGGGACTTGCCAGCCTGTTCTGCATCCTGTTTTCCTATAAGAAACTACAGCAGATTTTCCGACTCAGCACTGAAATTTCACTGCTGGAGCAGCAGGAACATTCCCTGACCCAGTATGTGGAGGAAGCGAAAACCCATTACGATGAAACAAAGTCCTTCCGCCATGACATCAGGAACCACATCGCAGTGGTAAAAAATCTTCTGCGGAGTGGGAAACTGGAGGAGGCGGTAAGCTATATGGAGGATATGGACGATATGGCGGAAAAAATGTCATTCCCTTGCAGCACCAATAACCCGGTAGTGGATATTCTGGTGGGAAACAAACTGGGGATTGCAAAAGGCATGGGGATAGATGTGGACTGTTCCCTCCTTCTGCCATACCCCTGTAGTCTGCGGGACATTGATATCTGTATTGTCCTGTCAAATGCACTGGATAATGCGATTCAGGCAGTAAAAAAACTGGATGACAGTATAGAGAAATATATCCGTGTGTCCGGGCGGATCCAGGGAGATTTCCTTATGATGGAAATCGAGAACAGCTTCCATGGGAAAGGCGCGTTCAAAAAAGGGACAGGTCTGTCCAATGTAAAAAAGGTGGCAGAGAAATATGGCGGCGCCATGAGTATAGAGACACAGGAGAATGTATTTATCCTCCATGTGCTGCTGATCATTCCACAGCGTTCGTAAAGAAAAATATGACAATGAGTAAATACAACACGTTATAGGAATATGTGCAGAAAAGGTTGACTGCTTGCATGCAATAGATTCCCATTGTGGGACAAAGGAGGGGAAATTCGATGAACGATTTAAAAGAATTAGGGAAACTGATGAAAGAGCATCCTGTCATTATTGTTGTAACACTGGCGGCGATGGCTGTAGGGGCAGTTTTTGGGGCGGTCGCGTTTTATCAGGGGTGGTTAGGTTAAACTTTGCATTTTACACTGAAGGGCAGATTGAACAATATGTGTTGGAGATTATCATGAAGGACAAGAAAATATTATATGTGGAAGACGATCTAAGCCTGATTGAAGGCCTGAAATACATACTGGAAAAAAATGGCTTTCTGGTAGAGAATGCCCGCACCGTAAAGGAGGCATATCAATTCTTCCAGGCAGGCCAGTATGACCTTTTGCTTCTGGATGTTACACTGCCAGATGGGACAGGATTTGATATATGTAAGGAAGTAAGAAAGATTTCTGCCGTCCCGATCATATTCCTGACGGCTTCGGATGAAGAGGTCAGCATTGTAAAAGGGTTGGACATGGGCGGGGACGATTACATTACAAAACCTTTTAAGCTGGGAGAGGTTCTTTCAAGAATCAACGCATTGCTGCGCCGTTCCGGGCAGTTTCATAAAAGTGATATGATTCTGGAATCCAATGGAATCCGGATTGACCTGTCCGAGCGGATCTGTTGGAAGGGGGATGTGCAGCTTTCCCTGACGCTGGTGGAATATAAGCTGCTCTGCCTGTTTCTGAAAAATCCAGGCCGCATTCTGCCAAGGGAGATGATCTTAGACCACCTATGGGATGGGAACGGCAGTTATGTGGATGACAATACCCTTTCCGTCTATATACGCAGGCTGCGGAGGAAAATTGAAGATGACCCCGGTTCCCCTGCAAAGCTTCTGACAGAAGTCGGGTTTGGCTATAAATGGTTAGCGTGAAAAGTACTTCTAGCCACTCGCAGCAGAGGCTGCTTCGCGGAGAAGTACTAAGTTTCACGCCAAAAAATGCCTGCTAAAGCAGGCAGATGGGAGTTAGTGTGAAATCAAAGATTTCACCATCTTGATTATTACGCCTGCTAAAGCAGGCAGATGGGAGTTAGTGTAATAAGAATTGGCATGGAAAAAATGGGAAAAGAAACAAGGAGGATGCTGTGCTGGCTGCTTGCCATCTGCCTGTCTGCGGCGGCAGGACTGGGCATCCTCTTATTTTATATGACAAATGATTTCCAGAAAATAATAGTGGAGCATGATTATGGGACGGCAGGGTATTTGGTAAACCATTCTGACTCGAATGTGGCAGCTGCATTTACGAAAGACAAAACGGAACCTGACCTGGAGGCCGGAAGGCAGGCACTTAAGGAAGCGGGCTACCATGAAAATACGGATCCCAGGCTGGTTCCTGCTGTTACCGCTTACCGGAAGCGTACCGCGGTCTGGTTCGGAAGTATGATTTTTTTCATTTTCCTGGCTGTTTTCCTAACAGTCGGGATCTATATCCGGAAACAAAAAAAGATGATTGCAAAAGCAGATATCATGATCACACAGTTTCTGGAGGGGGATATGAGCCAGAGAACGGATAGTGAAGAAACAGGCGGCTGGTACAGCCTGTTCCACAGGATTAATGAGCTTGCAACTATCCTCTCTGCCCAGGCAGAGCATGAAAAACAGACCCGCGTATTTCTGCAGGATATGATTTCAGATGTGTCCCACCAGCTAAAGACACCCCTGGCGGCGCTTAAAATGTATGATGAGATTATGGCACAGGAGGATTCGGACAGGGAAACAATCCAAGCGTTCAGTCAGAAATCCCTGCGTGAAATACGCCGGCTGGAGGATGTAGTCTATACGCTCTTAAAGATAGCCAGGCTGGATGCAGGAACGGTCAGGATGGAAAAGTCGGAGGAAAACATTGAAATGCTTCTGCGGGATGTGACAGAACGCTTTGAGACACTGGCAGCTCAGGAAGCGAAGGAGATTGTGTTATCCGGAAGAAGCGATGCTTCCCTTTATTGTGATGCCCTCTGGATGTCGGAGGCTCTGGGGAATATGGTAAAAAATGCGCTGGAGCATACCCCAAGGGGTGGAAAAATAGTGGTCAGTTGGGAGAGGACCGCCCTTCTTACAAACATTGTGGTGGAGGACAATGGGAAAGGGATCCATCAGGAGGATATCCATAATATCTTCAAACGGTTTTACCGGAGCCGCTTTTCCCAGGATACCCATGGAATCGGCCTGGGGCTGCCGCTGGCAAAGTCCATTGTGGAGGCTCATCAGGGAACGGTTTCCGTAACCAGCAGGGTCGGCCAGGGCAGCAGGTTTGTCTTAAGCTTTTTCAATCTTACTAAAAAGTAAGATGAAATTCATGTGAGAGTAAGGCCCATTGGGTATGATAATTTCCGAAAGGCAGGTAATGAATATGAATATTCTTGATGTACAGAATCTATGCAAGACCTATGGAAAAGGGGAAGCAGAAGTCCGGGCACTCGATAATGTTTCCTTCTCCGTGGGCAAAGGGGAATTTATCGCAATTGTAGGCGAATCCGGTTCTGGGAAAAGCACGCTTTTAAATGTTGTGGGAGCTTTGGATAACCCGACCTCCGGTAAAGTGCTGATTGACGGGAAGGACATTTTTTCCATGCCTGAAAAAAAGCTTACGGTATTCCGCCGCCGGAATATCGGGTTTATCTTCCAGTCCTTTAACCTGATTCCGGAACTGAATGTGGAGCAGAACATTACATTCCCCCTGCTGCTGGATTACCAGAAGCCGGATCAGAAGTATGTGGAGGAGCTGCTGGAGACCCTGGGTTTAAAGGAGCGCAGGAAACACCTCCCCAGCCAGCTTTCCGGCGGCCAGCAGCAGAGGGTTGCGATCGGGAGGGCGCTGGCAGCCCGCCCTGCAATCATCATGGCGGATGAGCCTACCGGAAATTTGGATTCCAGAAACAGCCAGGAGGTCATCACCCTCTTAAAATCCATGTCAGCCAAGTACAGGCAGACAATCCTGATGATCACCCACAATGAGAACCATGCGGATGCAACGGACCGGGTACTGTGTATGAAGGACGGCAGGCTGAAGGATTTGGGGGTGGCAGTGAGATGAGAAGTTATCTTGGGCTGATACCCCAGTATGAAAGAGTCCACCATAAAAACAACCGGATTTCCGTACTGTGCATTACCCTTTCCGTATGCCTTGTGATGGCAATCTTCAGTATGGCGGACATGGCGATGCGCTCCCAGAAAAATTATTTTATCAAGACTAATGGCGAGTACCATGCAGCGCTCCATGATGTGGAGACGGAGACGGCAGAACGGATATCGGAAAGGATTGATGTGGCCATATCAGGATGGGTTTACCAGGGCTGCGTGGGGATGCTATCCGGCAAAACCGTTAGCTTTGTGGGGGCAGAGGAAGAAACAATGGAATCCCTGACCGAAATGGATATGACGGATGGGGCATACCCCTCCCGGCCGGATGAGGCATTGCTGAATGAGAGCGCCATGGAGCAGCTGGGTCTGTCCATTGGCGATAACGTGACGGTTACGGTTCCGGACGGATCACAAAAGCAGTACCAGATTACTGGCGTCCTTGCGGATATGGGTTCCATGCTGAAAGCGGATATTTGTGGGATGGCGCTTTGCGAAGAAGGCTTCCTTGCCATTGCAGATGAAAACGCGGCAGACGGCACCACCTACCGTATCCAGTTTAAGGGTGGCGCCCATATTCAGGAGGCCATGAAGGAAATCAAGAGCCAGTTTGGCCTTTCTGATGGGCAGATCTCAGAAAATACTGCTTTATTAGGCCTGATGGGACAAAGCGAGAGCAATATCATGCAGGCTCTCTATCTGATTGCGGCGATTCTGGTTTTCCTTGTTTTGATTGCGGGAACAGTAATGATCTCTGCAGGCTTTAACACCAATGTGCTGGAGAGGACACAGTTTTATGGGCTGCTGCGTTGTTTGGGGGCATCCACAAAACAGGTAAAGTATTTTGTAATCCTGCAAGGGATCAGGCAGAGCGCGAAGGGTGTTCCCATCGGCCTGCTGGCAGGCCAGGTTGTGACATGGGCAGCCTGTCTGTTACTCAAATCCATCAGCGGAGACCGGTTTTCAGAGGTTCCGTTGTTTGAATTCAGTATCATCGGTATCCTGGCAGGGATTGTGGTGGGCTTTTTGATCGTACTCCTTGCTTCCCTTTCACCGGCGAAAAAGGCTTCCAGGGTTTCGCCTGTCACGGCAATCAGTGGAGCTTCCCAGCTGACGCAGAATAAGCATGCGGCAAATACAAACCTGTTCCATGTGGAGACAGGCATGGGCGTGTTCCATGCGTTGTCTGGCAAAAAGAATTTATTTCTGATGACCTGCTCCTTTGCCATCAGCATCATGCTGTTCCTGTCTTTTCAGGTAATGGTTGTCTTCCTGAACCAGGGCATGCCAGCGCTGGCTCCATGGGCGCCAGATGTGTCTGTGACAGCCGCTATGGGACTGGAGCCTTCTATAATAGAAGAAATCGAGGAAATTGAGGGTGTGAAATGTGCTTTCGGGAGAATGGAATACGGTTGGCTGTCCGTTTCTTCCGATACTGAAAGCGGGACGGCTGCACTGGTTTCCTATGAGGAAAATCAGTTCAAATGGGCAAAAGAGGAACTGAACGAAGGAAGTACCGATACTGTGTCGGGAGAAACCGGGGATATCTTAGTATCCTACCGGGACGGCATGCAATGGAAGGTCGGGGACACCGTGACATTCCATACACCTTTCGGGGAGAAACAGGTAAGGATTGCGGGAATCCTTTCTTCCACAAATGCATCAAGTGAAGCCGGGAGCATTGGATACATCATATGCTCAGAGCAGATGCATACAGAGAGTACTGGTATGACAGGCTATACGGCTGTGGATATACAGCTAGCAGGCAGCAGCACGGATGAGGCAGTATCGGCAATACGGAGCCTGCTTCCTCCGGACATTTCCATTGCAGATAAACGGCTGTCAAATTCGGAATCCCAGAGTACCTATTACACTGGCGCAGTGTTCATTTATGGGTTCCTGTTCATCATTGCGCTGATTGCCGTATTCAATATCTTTAACAGTATGAATGCCAGCGTGGCGGCAAGAACCAGACAGTATGGCGTGATGCGTTCCATGGGAATGGGAGCCGGACAGCTCTATAAGATGATTGCTGCAGAGGCAGCCACCTATGCAGTATTGGGATGTGTCACGGGATGCGTCCTGGGGCTTCCATTAAATAAAATGATGTTCCAGTTCTTGATTGCAGGTAAATGGGGAACCAGCTGGCAGCCTCCTGCGGCTTCCCTGCTGCTAATCGTCATGTTATGTTTCGGCTCTGCGGCACTGGCAATCCGACGGCCTATCAAAAAAATTAGGAAACTGTCCATTGTGGATACCATAAAGCTACAGCAGTGACACATGGATACTGAAAGTATATGCAGCCTGTGCCATATCTGCCCGACATTATAAACCTATAATTCATACAATTTCATGCGATAAAAAGCCTGGTAATCAGGCAACCGCTACGACAAGTGGCGGTCTGTGCCCCAGACACGATAACGGCTGTGTACATCACATTATACTGAGCGGTCAGTCTTTTCGACTGCCAGTATAGGTTGCGGAGGTAGTCTGCTGTATGTTATAATGCTAAGGAACTGTTAATAAATTACTCATGACAATTACTTGTCACAAGTAATTTATTAACAGTTCCTTGGGAACCGTTCAAAAAAGCGTGACCGAACCGTTATATTTTAGGAGAATTAAGTGAATTATATTGTTTTTGATTTGGAGTGGAACCAGGCTGCCGATTTAAAGACAAAACGAGAGAATGATCTTACGTTTGAAATTATAGAGATTGGGGCTGTAAAATTAAATGATAAGAAAGAGCAGACGGATAGTTTTCATGAGCTGATAAAACCGCAGGTGTTTCATAAAATGAACCAGGTGACAGGTGAGCTGATTCACTTAAAGATGGAACAGCTTGAGGGCTGCCGGGCGTTCCCTGACGTCGCCGCGGATTTTGTCAAGTGGTGCGGGAATGACTATGTTTTCTGTACATGGGGAAACCTTGATATCACGGAATTGCAGGTAAACATGGATTATTATAATATGACACCTGTGTCACAAAAGACAATAAGGTTTCTGGACATACAGAAGTTGTTCAGCATCGCCTTTGAGGATAAAAAATCAAGGCGTACATTGCAGTACGCGGTGGATTTTCTTGGCATCGGGATAGAGGGGGCATTTCACAGGGCGTATGCGGATGCTTACTATACAGCGCAGGTCATTAAGAACATCCATGATGACAGTGTGTTTCTCAGCTATTCATTTGATACGTACTGTCTCCCGCGGAACAAGTCTGAGGAGATTAAGGTATCATTTGGCGACTATTCAAAATATATATCAAGGGAGTTTCCGGACAAGATTGCCGCAATGGAGGACAAAGAGGTTTTGTCCTGCAAATGTTTTTTATGCGGGAAAAAGACAAAGAAAAAGATTCCATGGTTTACCAACAATGGCAAAAATTATTATACCATTGTCAGCTGCGCACAGCATGGCGCCCTAAAAGGAAAAATACGCCTTCGCAAGTCCTTGAAGCACAACAAAACATATGTTGTCAAAACGATGCGTCAGGCAGCGCCCGATGTGATATGTGATATTGTGAACAAGAAAAAGCAGGTCCGGGAAAGCAGAAAGGAAAGAAGAAAGAAATCATAAGAGGAAGGCAGTGTCTACCGCCTTCCTCTTTTTCTGCCGGAGCGTGATATCATTCTACGCCTTGCACTTCTTCTTGCCTGCCATTTGGCAGCCCATATTTCCCTCCTGCGCTGCCTGCGGCGTTTGCTGCTTTGACCCTTTGGTGAAAAGCTGTAGCTGTTAATGATGGATGCAATAAATAGTATGAGAATCACAAGCGCCGCAGCCATCAGTATTCCGACAAGCACTTTTTTGACATTGATATAAATGATTCTCGTCTCGGTCTCCTGTACGGTACCGGTATTCAGGCGTTCATCCTCCCCGGTAAGGAGCGATGTGTCCGGCTCATTTATGTTTGAGCCGCTTACTTCCGAATCCAGGTTGTTTGTGGCAAAGCTGAATGCCGGAATATTGGATTTGTAAAATACCAGGTTACAGCTTCCGACATCCACGTCAGAGTACGTGTATCTGATAGAGGCGATGACATTCGTGTCCGCCTGTTCGCTGGTGTATGTCAGTGTCGGGACGGCATCACTAAATTCGGCAGTGTTTGGCAAAATGACATAAGCGTCATTTTCTATGGATATCAGCGGCGTCGAATCCCCAAACAGGTCATTTTCCGTATCGAAGAAATCCATCGTGTCAATATTATACTTTTTCTCATTGTCATTGATGGAGACCTTCTGAAAATTTTCAAACCCATACTGGAAAAGCGAGATTGTGTCCTCAAACTGATATGGCGTTTCCTCCGTAAGAATGACACAGACAAGCTTCATGCCATTTTTTTCAGCTGCGGAGACAAGAGTCTGCCCTGACTGTGACACATACCCTGTTTTGCTGCCAAGAAGATAAGGGTACTCATAATTTTTTCCCTTGTAGAGCTGGTTTTTCGTGGCTATCCATGTATCATTCTCATCATCCGGTTTTAACTTAAAATGGTAGCTTGTCGTGGAGGACATTTTGCAGAGCAGTTCGTTTTCAAAAAAGGCACATCCGATTAGGGCAAGGTCATATGCGGTTGTGTAATGGTTGTCGTCGTAAAGCCCGTTGCAGTTGGTGAAATTTGTATTGATACAGCCGAGCTCCTTAGCCTTTTCGTTCATGAGCTCGCTGAAAGCCGCCACCGTTTTTTCCTTGCCAAGCTTTTCGGCGACATGCTCGCCCACGGCAGTTGCTACATCATTGGCAGACTGTACCAGCACGCAGTAGAGCGCCTGTTCCATAGGCATCGTATCACCCGTGTCAACGCCGCCGAGACGGGAGCCGTCAGACGGGACGTCATAGATGGAATCGTGCGTAAAGGTGATGATTTCATTCATTGCACAGTTCTGCATGGCGAGAAGGCAGGTCAGGATTTTGGTAGTGCTTGCAGGATAATTTTTTTCATGGATATTTTTGGCATACAGGATAGTGTGTGTGTTCATTTCCATCAGTATCGCGGACTGCGCACCGATGACCGGGCCTTTTGGCCAGTTTTCAATACTGTTTGACTGTATGGGAAGCGCCTTGCGCTGTTCCATTTTTTCATTGCTGTCCGTATCGGCATATGCTGTTGCGGTCCCGGAAGTGACTATATTGGTAAAAGAGGCGCTGGAAAAAAGCACCGTTACGAGCGTAATGCCGGCAATGAGTATGCTTCGTAGCTTAATGTTTTTGTGAAAAATCATTCCGCTCATCCTTTCATTATTTCTATCAAATACTGTTTCTATTATATGAATGCAGTATAACACAAGAGTATCTATCATATTAGATTGTACACTATTTTTTAAAAAATGTAACGAGATAATAAATTTTTAATATCTTTACCATTCGGAACTGTTTTAGACGGTAATGCCGGCAGCAGAATGGGATTTATGCAAAAAGTCAAATTTTACAGGTAAAATTAGTGTATTTTATACCATGAAAAATATGCAAAAAACCGTTATACTTATCTTATAGTAAAAACGTGCACGAGCACGGAAAGCGATAAACGTTCAGTAGTCGGAAAGGCGGTATTTTATGTATTATATTGGTGTAGATTTAGGTACATCGGCAGTGAAGCTTCTTTTAATGGAAGGAAACGGCAGGATAACAAACATTGTGTCAAAGGAATATCCGCTGTATTTCCCGCATCCGGGATGGAGCGAGCAGAAACCGGAGGACTGGTGGAATGCAGTGAAGGAAGGGTTAAAGGAGCTGACAAAGGACTGCGACAAATCACAGGTGGCAGGCATCAGCTTTGGCGGTCAGATGCATGGACTGGTTATTTTAGACAAGGACGACAGGGTCATCCGCCCTGCAATCCTCTGGAATGACGGCAGGACGCAGGCTGAGACTGATTTCCTGAACAATGAAATCGGAAAGGATAAATTGTCAAAATATACTGCAAACATAGCTTTTACGGGATTTACCGCACCGAAAATACTGTGGGTAAAAAATAACGAACCCGAAAACTTTGCCAGGATAGAGAAGCTTATGCTTCCGAAAGACTATATTGCATATATGCTGACAGGGAGTTTTTGTACCGATGTGTCGGATGCGTCCGGCATGCTGCTGTTTGATGTGGAACATAAATGCTGGTCGAAGGAAATGATGCAAATTTGCGGCGTAACGGATTCACAGCTTGCAAAAATATATGAGAGCTATGCGGTTGTGGGAACACTGAAACCGGAGGTTGCGGCAGAGCTTGGGCTTCCGGAGACTGTAAAGGTTGCGGCAGGCGCAGGCGACAATGCGGCAGCAGCAATCGGGACGGGCACAGTCGGTGACGGCATGTGCAATATTTCACTTGGCACGAGCGGGACAATATTTATATCCAGCAAAAATTTCGGGGTTGACAAGAACAATGCCCTTCATTCCTTTGCGCATGCTGATGGTAAGTATCATCTGATGGGATGTATGCTGAGCGCCGCCTCGTGCAACAAGTGGTGGATGGAGGAAATCATGCAGACAACAGATTTTGCGCGCGAGCAGTCGGCAATTACGGATGACAGGCTTGGCAGAAACCATGTCTATTTCCTGCCTTATCTGATGGGAGAGCGCTCACCGCACAACGATGCAAACGCGCGCGGCACTTTTATCGGAATGACGATGGATTCCACAAGGGCCGACCTGTATCAGGCAGTGCTCGAGGGTGTGGCGTTTGCCATCCGTGATTCCTTTGAGGTGGCGAAAAGCCTTGGCATCAACATTCAGTCGTCAAAGATTTGCGGTGGCGGTGCAAAGAGCCCGCTCTGGAAAAAGATTTTTGCGAATGTGCTGAATATCCGCCTGGATATCATTGAGAGCGAGGAGGGGCCCGGATACGGCGGGGCAATCCTCGCAGCGGTGGCGTGCGGGGAGTATGCGTCCGTGGAGGATGCAGCGTCAAGGCTTGTGAAGGTGGTCGACAGTGTGGAGCCTGACAAGGAGCTTGCAGCCCGCTATGAGGAAAGATACCACAGCTTTGTGCAGATTTATCCGACAGTGAAGGAGCTGTTTCCAAGGATTTCATAATTGTTCCGGTGTATCAAAGTGGCAGCCTTGCAGCAGGGCTGTCACTTTTTGGCTGTGTGTCATGGGTGGCGGCTTCTTCTCGACAATTACGTGATAAGATGATACAATATATTTGTTCAGCATGGGATTTGGAACACATACTATAAAATATATTTTGCATAAGGAAAGAACAATGAAGGAATTGGAAAAAATAAACACGCAAAAAGACAGTGGTCATGAAGAAGCAGGACAGGAGTTAAAATACCAGTATTTTGACATCAGTTCCATTATAAGAAGTCTGAATATTTCAGATAAAACAATGGAAAAAGGTATGGAGCTGCTGGAAACAAATCAGATTTTTGTGCAGTCTGTCGAGACAGGATATTTTGACCAGATGGATGATTTGATTGCCATGGTGGGCGCCACGGCAGAGTACCGCAAAAAGCAGTTTCCTGTCAGGGTCACATTTAACAGGGAACGTGCACTGCGGACGGACTGTGGATGTCCTGACTGCAGGGGGTATGGATGGTATACGGCGGAAAAGAGCAATTGCGTTTTTGTTGCGGCATTGCTTCAGTATATCAGGACGTATTTTCAGAAAAACGAAATAGGGGATGCGACGGACAAATACGGTGCGATACTGCTTCATGATTTTCAGCGGCACCACACCAACCAGATTGTGTCAAGCGCCGCGATGCAGGGAGAGACGATGCATTTAGAACCCCGGTTATCCCACAGGGACGGAGAAATCAGGATGTCGTTCAAGGTCGGGACAGGGAAGCTGTTTGTCATCAAGGACATGATAGGATTCTGTGAACAGGTGCGGGGCTCCGAGACAGTACAGTTTGGTACAAGCACGAAGCTCAGCCTGAATGCCGACAGCTTTACGCCGCGTGCAAGGCAGTGGTATGATTTTATGAGCAAGGTCATACAGGAGGAAGAGGAAGTTATCAACCGCATCAATGAAATGCGCTACTATTATTATGAGAATAAGAGGAAGTGCGCGGACTTTGGGCTGTATGGCTGGCGGCTGGACCAGTTCTGCGAGATTCTGGGGAAGGATTCCGTGGAATACGATGACAAAATGTCCGTTAAAAAAGGAAAGGTACAGCTGACATGCAAGGAGGGCACGCCGAAACTGACCATGCAGATTCGCAAAAGTAAAATCGGGTCGAGGAAGGATTTTCATGGGATTGATGTCTCGTGCAGCATGCCCGAATTTTATATGGGAACGGAATATGCATATTATATCCGGGATGACGTATTGCACAAAACTGACATTAGTGTCATAAATCAAATCAGGCCGCTCCTTGACATGGCACAGGGGGAAGAGCTGAAATTCCAGATTGGGAGAAACAAGCTTACCGATTTTTATTATTCCATGCTGCCGCAGCTCGAGGACATTTTTACCGTGATGGAGGAGGACAGCGAGGAGATTCATAAATATCTGCCGCCGGAGGTGGTGTTCATATTCTACCTGGACGCGGAGGGAAATGACCTTACCTGCCGCGTCACGGCGCGCTATGGCGACAGGGAATGCTCCGTGGTGGATTCCGCAGTCACAGATGGGAGGAATGCACATTACGCGGGGTTCCGGCTGGAAGGGCGGGAGCGCGAAATTTTCTTTCTGACGAAGCAGCTGTTTCCATATGTTGATGTGGAAAAGGACTTATTTTACTGCAATGGGGAGGAAGATATCATTTATGAGGTGCTCAGCCATGGTGTGGAAACGCTTGCGGAGCTTGGGGAAGTAAAGTGTACCAATGCGTTCAGGAGCCTTAATATTGTGAAAAAGATGCATATGACAGTCGGTGTCTCTGTCTCAGGCGGTCTGCTTGACATGGAGATTGAGACGGAGGATATCAGCCGTGAAGAGCTGCTGGATGTTCTGAAGGGCTATAAGCTTCACAAAAAATATTACAGGCTGAAGAATGGCGACTTTGTCAACCTTGAGGACGAGAACCTTCAGATGCTGAAGGAAATGATGGACGCTATGCACCTGCCGCCGAAGGAATTTATCAAAGGCAAAATCCACCTTCCGGTATACAGGACACTTTACCTGGACAAGCTGCTTGAGGAAAAGGAAGGCTTTTACACAAACAGGAACCATACATTCCGAAAAATGGTCAAGAATTTCAAGACCATCAGTGACGCGGATTATGAGGTGCCTGACAGTCTTAAGCGCGTGATGCGCAGTTACCAGAAAAATGGCTTTAAGTGGCTGAAGACACTGGAATCCTGCCAGTTCGGGGGTATTCTTGCCGATGATATGGGACTTGGAAAAACCATACAGGCGATATCCTTCCTGCTTTCCGGGAAAAAGGAAGGCGTGACAACGCTGGTCGTTGCACCGGCTTCCCTTGTGTTTAACTGGGGGGAGGAGTTTGGACGGTTTGGGCCGGAATTGAAGGTGCAGCTGATTACAGGCGACCAGCAGGAGCGCCAGAAGAGAATAGAGGAGTACGCAGATTATGACGTGAGTGTCACTTCTTATGACCTTCTCAGGAGGGATATTTCCTATTACGAGGGTAAAAAATTTACCTATGAGATTATTGATGAGGCGCAGTATATCAAGAACCACACAACCGCGGCTGCAAAGGCAGTGAAGGTGATAGACAGCCGCATGAGAATTGCGCTGACAGGCACGCCGATTGAAAACAGGCTGAGTGAGCTGTGGAGTATTTTTGACTTCCTCATGCCGGGATTTCTGTACAGCTACGAGGTCTTTAAAAGGGATGTGGAAACCCGCATTGTGAAGTATGATGACAAGGATGCCATGTCACGGCTGCAGCGGATGGTAGCTCCGTTTATCATGAGGCGGCTAAAGTCGGACGTCTTAAAGGACCTTCCGGACAAGCTCGAGGAAGTGCGCTATGTTAAGTTTGACAAAATCCAGCAGACGGCATATGATGCACAGGTTGTACATATGCAGGAGATGCTGACAAAGCAGGATGATGAGGATTTTAACAAAAATAAGATGAAGGTTCTCGCAGAGCTGACAAGGCTGCGCCAGATATGCTGCGATCCTGGTCTGTGCTTTGACAATTACGACGGCGGTTCGGCAAAGCTTGATTCCTGTATTGAGCTGGTGCAGAGTGCGATGGACGGCGGGCACAAAATGCTGCTGTTTTCCCAGTTTACGTCAATGCTGGATATTATCAGGACGCGGCTGGACGAGCGGGGGATATCGTATTATGTGATTACGGGTGAGACTTCCAAGGAAAAGCGTCTGCAGCTTGTGAAAGCATTCAATGGGGATGACGTGCCAGTATTTTTAATTTCCTTAAAGGCAGGCGGTGTCGGCCTGAATCTCACGGGAGCGGATGTCGTCATCCATTATGACCCATGGTGGAATGTCGCTGCACAGAATCAGGCGACAGACAGGGCACACCGTATCGGACAGACAAAAAAGGTGACTGTATATAAGCTGATTGCAAGGCATAGCGTCGAGGAGAAAATACTGAAATTGCAGGAGACAAAGCGCGACCTTGCAGAACAGGTCATGAACGGCGGGCTTGGACAGCTTGGAAGCATGAGCCGCGATGAACTGCTGGAACTGTTACAGGGCTGAAGTTCACAGCTCCTAAGTAAAAATCCATGCAAAATTTGCTTCGCAAATGGATTTTTACTTGGAGACGAAACGATTTCTCACGGGCTTAGCAGTAAATGCTAAGGAACTGTATGAACAGTAATGAAGCGCTGCCTGAAAATGGTTTTTTTGGAAAAAGGATATTGACAATCAAAATAAGGTAGTGTATACTGATATTCGGTTAAGCGCCCAGATAGCTCAGTCGGTAGAGCAGAGGACTGAAAATCCTCGTGTCACTGGTTCGATTCCGGTTCTGGGCACTTTGCGGGTGTAGTTCAATGGTAGAACACTAGCCTTCCAAGCTAGATACGTGGGTTCGATTCCCATCACCCGCTTGGCATATGGATTTCCTGAGTCCAAAAAATCGGTAAAAAAATTAATTACCTGTTGACAAAAGGAATGAAATCATGTATTATAATATAAGTCTGGTAAAGACGACAGCAAATGCGATAGTGGCGTAGTTGGTAACGCGCGACCTTGCCAAGGTCGAGACCGCGGGTTCGAGCCCCGTCTATCGCTCTCATAAAAGCCAGTAACTGCAAGGGATTGAAGCAGTTACTGGCTTTTATTATGCGCAGAGCCATGCTGCTACTCGATTTTTATCTCTGGTTTAAGAAAGCAGGTCTACAATTTTAATGATGAAATCTTCATAAATGCAGACTGGTGCAATAAGATGCCTGTAACCAAATCTTAAGAAAAATTTTTGATTTCCTGTATGTTCTTTTTCCATTTTAACCACTACACTTGTCTGTAAGAAAGGGAGGATGTTTTTATGGGTCTGGATGAGGTTACATGTTATTTTACCCAGTATGGGGCGGCTGCGATTTTTGTCATTGTACTGCTTGAGTACATGAACCTGCCAGGATTTCCGGCAGGAATCATTATGCCGCTTTCGGGCGTATGGGCGGCGCGGGGGAACATTCATTTTATACAGGTCATGGCAATCACGCTGGCAGCAGGGCTGGCGGGCAGCTGGATACTGTATTTTATCGGATATGCCGGCGGAAACTTTATTTTGGAAAAATACCTTCAGAAATTCCCCAAACACCGGAATGCTGTTGAGAAGAATTTTGCGCTGATTCGCCGGAAGGGATGCTTTGGAATCTTTGTGGGAAAGCTGATTCCGATGGTGCGGACGCTCATTTCCATACCGGCAGGCGTGCTGAAGATAAATTTTGTGAAATACAGTGTCAGCTCCGCACTCGGTGTTTTCGTGTGGAATTTTGTTTTTGTCGGGGCAGGATATGTACTGGGCGATACGGTTTTTGCATACGTTCTGACCTAAATTGTGTTATAATGAAATAAAATGGTTTGTACAGGGGAGAAAGGACATGGAGACATATCACATTTTGATTGTTGAGGATGACAAGGAAATCAGGGACGGAATCGAAATCTATCTGAAAAACCAGGGCTACGCGGTGTCGCAGGCGGCGGATGGCATTGAGGGGCTCAAAAGGATAGAGTCGGAGGAAATCCACCTTGCCATTGTGGACATTATGATGCCGCGCATGGACGGAATCACCATGATGATGAAGGTGCGCGAGAAAGGCTATGAATTTCCGGTTATCATGCTGTCGGCAAAGTCGGAGGAGGTCGATAAAATCATGGGGCTGAACATGGGGGCTGACGACTATGTGACGAAGCCGTTTACGACGATGGAGCTGCTGGCGCGAATCAATTCCCATCTGCGCCGATACCAGAGATACCTTGACGCGGTGACAGAGCATGAAAACCACGACCGGATTCATGTGATTGGCGGACTTGAGCTGAATGAGGATACGGTGGAGGTCACGGTGGACGGAAATCCGGTCAAGCTTACGCCGCTGGAATTCAAGATTTTGATGCTGCTGATGAAAAATGCAGGAAGGGTGTTCAGTGCGGATGAGATTTATGAGCGTGTGTGGAATGAGCAGGCTGTGAATACCAACACGATTATGGTGCATATCAGAAAAATTCGGGAGAAGATTGAGATTAACCCGAATGACCCGAAATATTTGAAGGTGGTGTGGGGTGTTGGGTACAAAATTGAAAAGCAATAAAAAGGCAGTGCGCACAGCTGCTCTGGTTGCGGCGCTGGCGGCAATATGTTATGTGCTGGTGGCCATTGGATATAAGGGCAGTGTGGATACGTATTACGCAGAGTACAGCGGTGGTTACGAGAATGAAAGCTTTATAAGAATACTGTTTCAGAGCAATTACGTCCTCTATCCGGAGTTACTGGAAAAGAGTGGCAGGCAGCACAGGATTGAGGACTTATACCTCTCATTTGAGGAACAGACGGCGGAGCAGGCAGTATTTTATGGAAATGAGGAAAGTACCGAGAGAAGCGCTGAGCGGCTGCGTGCGGACTGCATTTTAGGCGTGCAGCAGCACCTGCAGCAGATTAATGAGCTGTATACAACAGAGCTGGGCAGAAGAATGGATTACTGCGTGATTGACGAGGAGACACAGACCATTTTGAAAAATACGACAAGAAACCCGGAGAAGCTGAAGGATGGCAGTAATAACGACTATGAGTACTATATTATTATCTGTTATGACCAGAACGGAAATATTGTCGATATCAGGGTGCATGGAAAGGATGCGGACAAGTTTCTGAAAAATGCGCAGCTTGTGGCGAACAGCCAGGATTCGCTGCTGTTTACGGACAGTCAGAAAACGGAGGGCTACGCGCTGGTCAGCAGTACCTCCGATGAGCCCAGCGGCAAAGTGAACGTAACGCAGCAAAATCCCAGGAATGCGGCTTTTATCTACGCCATGACAGCGGAACAGATGGAGGACTTCATATGGATGCCTGTCTATCAGGTTTCGGAGTATGATGATTTGGAAGTGGCGCATTACATCGGCGGCTACAGCAAGGAAATAGCATATGATATGTTTGGCATGGGAAGGGTGTACCTCTCCATTCTGGCAATGATGGTGGCAGCCGTGCTTGTCCTGACGCGGCACTTTCCACAGCACACAGCCGATACTGCCGGGACAAGGTACTGCATGGAAAGCATTTTACTGATCATGGTTTTTTTGTCGCTGAGCATCTATACCCCGGTTGTGGACTTGGTCTGCTATGTCAATGACAGGGCTGGAAACATTCGTTTTCCGCTGGATTTCTCGTACATTGCCAGCTATGTCATTCTGTTTGGCGTGATGTTTATTCTGTTTGGCGTGTGGTACTGGTGCCTGCTAAGCATCCGCGGTGTTTTTACTGGTTTCTGTTCGTTTGTCAGGGAGCGCAGTTTTTTGTACCGGAAGTGCTGCCAGGTGAAACGTCCATTTGACGAGTTTTTTGCCAGATGGAAAAGGGAACTGGAAGAGACCGATTTGGAGAAAAATAATAAGCGGTTCCTGAAAATACTGGTTATCGTGCAGTTCGTTGCTGTATCGTTTTGCTGTTGCTGCTGGTTTTTTGGCATTCTAATTTTGATAGTTTATTCTTATCTGCTCTACATTCTGTTAAAGCTTTATATTGGCAGGATGCAGAAGCATTACAACAGCCTGCTTCAGGCGACAAATGCGATTGCGCAGGGAAATTTTGACAATGATTTTGACGGTAATTTTGGCATTTTTGAAAGCTATAAAAAAGAGCTCTGCCAGATACAGGACGGGTTCGGAAAGGCTGTCGAGGAGGAGGTTCGGAGCCAGCGTATGAAAACAGAACTGATTACCAATGTGTCACATGACCTCAAGACGCCGCTGACGGCGATTATCACGTATATTGATTTGCTTAAGGACGAGCATATCACGGATGAACAGCGCAAGTCATATCTGGACACGCTGGAGCGCAAATCACTGCGGTTAAAAGTATTGATAGAGGATTTGTTTGAAATCAGCAAGGCGAGCAGCGGCAATGTAAAGCTGGAACCTGTTTCCGTGGACATCTGCAACCTGATGCGCCAGGTTTATCTGGAATATGAGGAGAAAATGCTTGAAAACGGTCTTGATGTACGCTTCGACATGCCGGAGGAAAAGGTGATTTTGCAGCTTGACAGCCAGAAAACCTACCGCATTTTTGAAAATCTGTACGTGAATATCATAAAGTACGCCATGGCAAACACGCGCGTATATATACAGGCGAAGGTGCAGGAGGATGCACAGGGCAGATACGTCCATATTGAGATAAAAAATATTTCTGCGGAGGAGCTGACAGTAAACCCTACCGACCTCACGGAGCGTTTTGTGCGCGGTGATGCCGCGCGGAATACGGAGGGGAGCGGTCTGGGGCTCGCGATAGCCAAAAGCTTTACCCAGCTCCAGGGCGGAATGTTCGGGATTGAAACAGACGGGGATTTGTTTAAGGCAGTCATTGAATGGAGAAGATTTTAGCACTGGAAAACGATGCTAAACAGTACTAAAGTACTATTGAGGGAAAAGTGTACTTCGTATATGCTTATTTGGAACTATTTGGGAAAATGCCCACAATAGTTGAATTGCTTGGCAGATTGACGGCATTATAACGTTATAATAGTATTAATCTGCAATTTCAAATAAACATATATGAGGTACAGTGAATGAGAAAAAAGGTAAAGAGAGTAACAGCGGGATTCCTTGCAGCCATCGTGGTGCTGGGCACCCCTGCAAATTTGCAGAAGGCAGATGCGGCAGGGCAGCGTACCATGTGCGTGCAGGGAAAGGAGCAGGAAAAAGAAAGATGGATATCGTTTATTGAACTGGAAACGACAGAGGATAGAGAAAGTATCCCGGAAGACATTTCAATGGAAATCCAGGAACCCGAAAGAGGGATTGTCCTGGAAGACATATCGGAAGACATATCGACGCAAAGTCAGGAATCCACGTCAGAAATTGTCCCGGAACGTGTATCGGAAGAGATACCTGGGGAGAATCAGGAGAGCACATCAGAATTTAATTTAGATGAAGGTTTTGAGGAGGAATCGGAGACTGCCTCCATATCAGGGGAAGCAATTCCGACGGCGGAAAGTAAATCTCCGAATAAGAAAGGTTATATCATAAAGCTTGACAATGCAGTCATTGTGCCTGCGATAACAGGGGAGGGCGTACTGGATTACAGGACTTATCTGGACAGCCAGACAGGCCCGCAGATAAGCATTGATTTACTGGAAAAGGTTCATGAGAAAACGGTCAGACCAAAAATGCAGTATGACGGCATAAATACCCGGCTGATTCCGCGGGAAGAGTTATCGGACATCAGTTGCCAGGTTACGATTTCGGATACGGACATCGTGCGTGCGGAGGGAGATGGCGAGGGGGATTTTCCATACAACCTGTCCGCTGATGCAGTGAACCTTGTGGTAAACGGCGTGGGAGAGACAGACTATGAAGTCAGGCTGCTGGAAAACGACCGTTACGGCGCAGCGCCGGTATCGGGAAAAGTAACGGTCAAAAACAGCCCTTTGTTTGACGAGGACTTTTATATTACCGTGTCAGGAACGGATAAGCAGTATACGTTTGCGGAGTGGAACGCATATCTTGCTGCACACAATCAATGGGCGGACGGAGAAATTTCCATCCATTTAAGCGATACGGGCAAAAAATATTTTCGTGCGGTCCGGATAAGCAAAGGAATGGCGGATGGCGAGGAAGAAGGCAGTCTGCACAGCGCCGGCGGCAAAAGGGATTATGTATTCTGGGCGGAAAACCCGGAAAGAAAAGCAAGCACAAGGCATGTGGAAAACGGTACAAGGGTTTTCACGGCAGGCATTGACATGGAAGCGCCGCTGCTTCGGGATTTTACCGTGGAGAGCAAGTGTTTTGCGCCGACAAGGACAGAGACGGAGCAGTATTTTGGACAGGATTTTGTCCTGAAAGGGCGGTTTGTTGATTTACAAAGTGGTGTGAAAAGGGTAACGTACACTACAGACTGTTCCCTTGGTGAAAATGCAGTGTGGGCGGAGGCAGAAACCATATCCGCGGCGGACAGAGGAAGCCTTGATTTTTCCATAAGGCTGCGGGACGGATGCTACCCGGCTATCGCAGTGCGTGCGTATGACCACGCGGGAAATGTCAGTGAGACCAAGGGCTTTGTAAACGAAAACGGGGTATCTGTCAAGGTCATTGTCGATAAGTCCGAGCCGGTTCTCAACGTCAGGGCGATGGCAGGAGATAAGCCTTACACCGGGGATGATGACAACTGGACGAACAGGGATATCATATTTGACATCGCACTTGATGCGGACAGCTGCCCATATGCGGGCATCTACCAGTGTGCGTACCTGTATCAGACAATCGGGGATGCAGTGAACAGCAAAAATATGACAGATATGTCAGAAAACTGGACGGAGATTAAGCTCCGGGAAAATCGGACAGCCAAAATGGAAGTCACGGAGGACAAAAATGGATACTATTGTTTTCGCGCAGTCTCGAAGTCGGGCATCATGTCAAAGGAGATATACAAAAAAAGAGTCCTGACACAGCGCCAGATACCAAAAATAAAACCAGTTATTGTGGGAAATGCCGATGATGCAAAGCGGAAAAATAGCTGGTATAACAAGGAATCCGGAGTGCCAGTGATACGCTTTGCGTATCCGGATTATGACAAAGGTGTCATTTCGAAGGAGTATGATGCCCCAGTGACGATTCATTATCAGCTGACTGCCAGGGTAATTGAAACAGAAAATTCCGCACAGGAGGAAGCGGCTGCAAAGCCTAAAGAAATATCGCTGATGCAAAAGAGTGCACGGATAGGTGTGATGGGCAGCAGTGATGTGTCGGAGGATGCGGATGGTGTCAGGACATTTGTAGTGACACAGGATGATTTGGAGAAGCATGTCATAGATTTTAGAAGCGGCACGCCGGACAGGGATATTCAGGACGGCATTTATACATTGGAATACTGGATTGCGGACAAGGCAGGAAATGTGTCCGAAAAGCAGAAACAGGTCTACAAAATAGACACACACGAACCGGAGAACCTGAAAGTGGAACTGGACGGCGCTGAATTTCCGGTCAGCCAGGCATCCGCCATCGTATATGAGATATTTTATCAGGAAAGCGTTTCGGGAACGGTCAGCGCACAGTATGGTATCAGTGGGAAAGGGTCATTGACCGTATTAAAGGCAAAGAAGATAGGTGCGTGGGAAAACGCAGCCGTGAACGAATGGATGGAAATAAGTGACGTAGGTGTCATAAACATACCGCCCTGCACGAGGTGTTTTCTGTATGTGCGGGCGGAGGACAACGCAGGAAATACAGCGGAGGGATGGACGAGGGGCATTGTGGTTGACAATCTGGCGCCCAATCAGGAAAACGGAAGAGAGCTGGTCATGGAGCCTGACGGTGCAAACAAAAACGGTTTTTACAATAAGGATGTCAAGGTGGATATCCTTGTGAGGGACGCGCCGGAAAATGACAACTGCGCGGCGCTAATGACGGTGACCGGAACAGTCGGAAAGGACGGGACAGACACATTTACGGACAAAGAACTGTTTTCGTTTACCAAGGAGCTTCCCACCGAGGAAGAACTGGATGGGGCAGCAGGCTTTTCGGCAGTTGAGGTAATCGATGCAAAGATGCACGAGAGCAATGCTGCATACATCGAGGTAACGGCAACCGACAGGTCGGGCAATACAAGGACTTCCGCTCAGCTGTTGAAGATCGATGTCACAAAGCCCCAGATAGAAATTACGTTTGATAACGACAACGCAGTCAACGGCAGTTTCTTTAATGCGGCAAGAACCGCCACAATACAGGTACACGAGCAGAATTTTGACCCATCCGCTGTGGATATTCTGGTCACAAGGGACGGCCGTCCATATGAATATCAGCTGTCAGACTGGACAAGCGAAGGGGATATGCACCATGCGGCAATTACCTTTGCGGAGGATGGCAGCTATGGGATGGAGGTTCGCTGTACGGATCTGGCAGACAACGAGTCAGATATCGTGAAAACGCCTTCATTTATCATTGACCAGACGGCTCCTGTCCTGACAATAAAACTGGAATCCAGACAGGACAATTTTTTCTATGAGCACTATTACCAGGCTGCCGTTACTGCAGTGATAACAGTGAAGGAGCGCAACTTCCATGAAAATGGCTTTGTGCTGGATAATGCCGCGGCAGCAAATAAGGGTACATGGACTCATGATGGAGAAGTTCATACAATGCGCCTTATTTTTGACAGTGACAATGTGTACCATATCGCATGCAGCTATACGGATCTGGCTGGCAACCGAAATGACACAGCAGATCCGGATGACAAGGCAGAGGCAGATTTTGTGATTGATATGATTGCGCCGATGATATTTATTGAAGGAGTTGCAGATGGTTCCGCTAACAGTGGTGCAGTTTCTCCGGTGATATCAGTGCTGGACTTTCATATGGAGGCACAGGACACAGCAATAACAGTCACAACAGGCATCGGCGACATTGTGCAGACTACCGTTGAGACAGCTCCGTTGGAGGAAGAAACAGGCATCGGCTATCAGTATGTGCTTTCTGATTTGACAGATAAGGAAGACAATATCTATTATCTTACAGTGACAGCGCGTGACAAGTCAGGAAATGCTTCGACACTTACATACCGTTTTTCGTTAAACAGAAAAGGGTCTGCATATGACCTGACCCAAATCACGGAGTTGATGGAGCGTCAGTACGTCACATATACAGCCCTGGAGGACATTCGTATTATTGAGATGAACATCGACACGGTTGAGCAGTTTGAGCTTTATGTCTCGAGAAATGGGGCGCTTTGCTACAGCGCTTCGTATGATAAGGAGATAAAAGGATCGGCGGAGACGGGCTACACATATATTTACCATGTAGGGAAGGATAATTTTGCGGAGGAGGGGACATACCGTATTAGTCTCTATTCCAGGGACAGGGCTGGCAATGAGGGCAACAACATGGCGGACATCCACGGAGACGAGATTTCATTTGTTGTGGATAATACACCGCCCAAGGTCGTGATAGACGGTATTGAGGCAGGCATGCTGTATGATGCGGAGTCACAGCAGGTTCATGTCTCGGTGACCGATAATTTTAAGCTTTGCGAGGCGGAGCTTGTCCTCGTCAACAAGGCAAATGAAGTGCTGGACAGATGGGATTACATGGCGCTTTGCGAGGAAGGAGGGCAGATGGATATCACAATACCGCAATATAATGGGGAGCTGGCACTTCTATACCGGGTAAAGGATGCTGCCGGAAATGAAATGCAGACCTTTCAGGGCGGGCAGACAGCGCTCGGTGACTTTCTTGTGACAACCGACAGGTTCGTGCAGTTTCTCAATAAACCATCGAAAACCCCGCAAGGACGCATGACGCTGATTCTGATAGGGGCGGCATTGCTTGCGGCGGTTATGATAGCGATTAGGAAATACGCGGGACGGTGTCAGGGTTGAGAAGTATTATGGAATCCATATCGCATAATGTTAATAATGTTTAAAAGGAAGAAATAACAAGAGAGGTAACCAACGGTTCGCTGCTATTTCGATACTGTTCAGACAGACTTAGCAGTAAATGCCATTTCCAATACCCCGCAAATCCAAAATATGTTGCAATTGAAGTAAATACAATTTCATGCTATAATAAAGACTTGGATATAAAAATATTCCAATTACTTATGTAAGGATAAGATGCAAAGGAAAAATAGCATGGAACAGAATCAGAAAAAGTATGTGGCTACATGGGGAAATGCGATTTCAATTGCGGACAGGAGACCGGAGAATTATGCGAAGGACCTGACACTTCGCTATCCTGTCCGTCCCATGTTTGACGGAGAAAAAATAAAAGTTACGCTGGACAATTTCTGTGGCACGGAGCCTGTGACAATCAGTCACATTTATGTGGCTGACAGTGTGGACGGCGGTCGGGAAATTGTGGAACAGACCAGCACACCTGTTACATTTGACAATGGCAGCAGAAGTGTGACCATACCGGCAGGAGAAGCCGCAGTCAGTGACGAAATCCATTTTCCTGTCCGGCGTGGAAATGACATCAGTGTCAGTTTTTATCTCGGCGGGTTTACGCAGATGCGCTCGGCTGTACTGATTACAGGTCCGTTGTCAAAAGGATTTTACACAGTGGGGGATTATGCGCAGAGCGCAAAGCTTCCGCTGGATTTGACCAGAAATACAAACTGGTTCTATTTTATGAGCAATGTGGAGATAGAGACCGATAACGCGAACCGGGCAGTAATCTGTTATGGCGACAGCATCACGTCGCAGTCCTGGCCGGATTACCTGACGTTGCGGTTATTTTCCGAGCATATCGCGCATACTGCTATTGTGCGCCGGGCGGCGAGCGGCACAAGAATTTTGCGGCAGTATGATAATATTACGTATGATTCCTATGGACTGAAGGGAGCAATCCGCTTTCCAAGGGAGGCACAGGTCAGTGGTGCAGATACCGTTATCATTCAACATGGCATCAATGATATTATTCATCCTGTTGGCGTGGAGGTGAATCCGTTCCGTCCATGGAGCGATCTGCCAACAGCAGACGATTTGATACAGGGGCTTCGGCGGTATATTGCGCAGGCAGAAGCGTATGGACTCCAAGTCTATCTAGGAACACTGCTTCCGATTTATGGGTGGCGCACCTATGAACCGTTCCGGGAGGAACTGCGCTGTGCAGTCAATGAATGGATACGGACGACCTCCGAAATTCAGGGATACATTGATTTCGACAAGGCGCTCTGTGACAGGGATAATCCTGCTGCGTTTGGACAGGGCTATGACAGCGGCGACCATCTGCATCCGTCCGAAAAAGCGTATGAACGGATGGCGGCTGAAGTGCCGAAGTCACTGCTGGAACGAAGTTCCTAATATTGTGTCAGAATACGAGGAGAATGAAGATGCCTACATTACTTTTTATCAATGCCTGCGTGCGGGGCAAGGATTCAAGAACACTGGCTCTGGCAGAATATCTGCTTGAGCGTATCAGGGAAGCGAACAGTAAGGATATGGCGTTTCAGATTGAAGAAATCAGGCTTTCCACTGAAAATCTGCTTCCGTTAAATTATGAGAGACTTCAGAGGCGCGATGAACTGCTTGCGTCAGGGCAGCTTTCAGATACAATGTTTGATTATGCAAATGCCGTGGCGCAGGCGGACATGCTTGTGATTGCCGCGCCTTACTGGGATATGTCTTTTCCGTCATCGCTTAAGATATTTTTTGAGGCGGCGAGCGTGGACGGCATCACATTTACATATGCTGAGGATGGTACGCCGATAGGGCTGTGCGCGGCGCAGGACATGTACTATGTGACGACCAGCGGCGGTTATATCGGGGACTGTAATTTTGGCTTTGAGTACGCCAACGCCCTCTGCCGGCTCTACGGGGTGCAGAATACGCATTTTGTCAGCGCGCAGGGGCTGGATTTGGACGGCGCTGATGTGCAGGCGATTATGGAGGAAGCCTGCAGCGGGGAGATATTAAACCTTTCCTGATGATTATGATGGTGCGAACTGTCGCAATGGAGGTATATCGTGGAAAATACGGAAATGATAAACCTGGCGCAAAAAATAATGTTCCTGTCAAGGGACCGGCTTCTTATGAATCTGCGTTTTCTTGATGTGGCGCTCTCGGAGTTGAAATTGCAGGCAGTAACCGGAACGGACAGGGTCTGCTGCAATGCGTCCGTCATCCGTTATGACCCGCTGCGGATCATCCGTCTCTACAAGAAAAATCCCAATTGTGTGACGAGACTGTATTTGCACATTCTGCTCCACTGTATTTTCAGCCATGCATACAAATATGACAGGGTGGAGCAGGAGCTTTGGGATGTGGCTGTCGATATGGCGGTGGAAAATACGGTGCTGTCCCTCAACCTGGCAGGAATGGAAACGGCGGGGGATGATAAGCGCAGGGAGGCTCTCGCACAGTGGAAAGCGCGTGCGGGGGCGCTGACTGCGGACAGGATTTACAGGAGCCTGACAAAGGACAGGCTTGGTGTAAGTGAGCTTCTGGAGCTTGGAACGCTGTTCAGACGCGATGGGCATGAGGGCTGGATGGCAGCAGAGACGCTGGAAATTACCATGGCACAGTGGAAGAAAATCAGTGAGCGGATAAAGGCAGAATTAAAGTCCTTTTCCGAGGATAAGTCCGACGACAAGACAATCCTGCAAAATCTCGAGGAGGCGACAAAGGAACACTATGACTATGGTGATTTCCTGCGGAAATTCAGTGTGTCGGGTGAGGACATGCGGGTCAATGACGATGAGTTTGATTATGTATATTATACGTATGGATTATCTCTTTACGGAAACCTGCCACTCGTGGAACCACTGGAATACAAGGATGTCAACAAGATAAAAGAGTTCGTGGTGGCGATAGATACCTCTGGCTCCTGCCGCGGCAGCATTGTGCAGGCATTTTTGAATAAGACCTATGGCATCCTGAAAAGCAGCGAGAATTTTTTCCGCAAGGTGAACATTCACATTATACAGTGTGACTCGGAGGTGCGGCGTGACACAAAGATTACGAATGACGACGAGTTTGAGGCATTTATGCGTGAGGGACAGCTGGAGGGATTTGGATCGACGGATTTCAGGCCGGTATTTGCCTATGTGAACCAGGCGATAGAGAATGGGGAGTTCGAGAACCTGAAGGGGCTTATCTATTTTACGGACGGTTACGGTGTCTTTCCGGAGCATAAGCCACCCTATCATTATGATACGGCATTTGTGTTTCTGGAGGATGACTTTGAGAAACCGCCCATCCCTCCATGGGCGGTCAAGCTGGTGCTTCCGGCTGAGGATTTGGAGGATAACAGTTCAGCCTAGGACTTTGCACTTGCTGCAAATTATGGCTTACAAGCCACGTGAAACAGCGTAGTGGTTGAGATGCATCAAGCCACGGTACGTGGCTTTGACACCACGAAGGTGGTAAAAAAATCATTTTATGATTTTTGCATGGCTTGATGCTTGTAACAGGAAGCCGAAGGCTGAACTGTTACTTTAGAGGAGATAGGAGGTATGACACAGTGAACATCAAACAGGCAAAAGAGCATATCAGAAATTCCGTAAAATTATATTTAAAAAAAGACGAGTATGGAGAATACCGCATTCCGGTGGTGCGGCAGCGTCCTATTTTTTTGCTTGGTTCTCCGGGTATTGGAAAAACTGCCATCATGGAGCAGGTTGCACAGGAGCTTGGCATTGCGCTGGTGAGTTATTCCATGACACACCATACAAGACAGTCCGCGCTTGGTCTGCCATTTATCACGCATAAATGTTATAAAGGGATGGAATATGACATTTCCGAGTATACCATGAGCGAGATTATTGCTTCTGTCTATGAGGTGATGGAACAATCCGGAATAGAGGAGGGCATCCTGTTTCTCGACGAGATAAACTGTGTGTCGGAGACGCTTGCCCCGTCCATGCTGCAATTCCTCCAGTACAAGGTGTTCGGGCGTCACAAAGTTCCTGACGGGTGGGTGATTGTCACCGCCGGAAACCCGCCGGAGTACAACAAATCGGTGCGCGAATTTGATGTGGTGACCATGGACAGAATGAAGCTTGTCGAGGTTGAGGCAGATTATGCCACCTGGAAAGAGTATGCCTTAAAACAGGGAATCCACAATGCGGTGGTCACGTACCTTGACATGAAAAAGAACGATTTCTACCGCGTGGAGACAAATGTCGGCGGGAAATCCTATGTGACGGCAAGAGGATGGGAGGATTTATCTGCCACGATGCTGTTGTGCGAGGAGGAAGGGCTTATCGTGGATGAGACGCTTGTCGGGCAATATCTCCACAATGAGAAGATTGTAAAGGAATTTACGGCATACTATGAGCTGTATAACAAGTATAAAAAGGATTATAAAATTGAGGAAATTCTTGAGGGGACAAACTCCGCTCAGGTTGTGGAGCGGGCGCGCATTGCGAAGTTTGACGAGCGCCTTTCCCTGCTTGGCATGCTGCTTGACAAGCTCGAGAGCGAAATGAAGGAAAACCTTGAGAAGTCCGATTACCTGACTGACCTGATGCGGCTTCTGAAGGCCATACGGGCGCTTTGCGAGAAAGATGTCGAAACGGACGCTGAAACGGACGCAGCTGCGCTTGCACAGAAACAGATTAGAGACCAGATTGGCATCAGGCAGAAACGCATAGATTCCATGACAAATGCAGGAACCCTGTCGGGTGAGGACAAAAGAAAACACCGGGCGGTGATTCGTTTCCTTGAATCCGTGGAAAAGAAGCTTCGGTTGGACAAGCCCGAAGGTATGGCGGCGGTGTTCGGAATGATGAAAACTTCTTTTGACATGGAAGTTGCCGTAATGAAAACAGAAAATGCAAGCATTCAGCAACGGCTCCATAATCTTTTTGTGTTCAGTGAGACTGCGTTTATGGATGGCAACGAGGTACTTGTCCTTGTGACGGAACTGACAGTCAATGTGTACAGTGCGCGCTTTATCGGTCTGTACGGAAGTGCGGATTACCAGAGACACAACGAAGAACTGATGCTGCACGAGCGGCAGGATGATATCATGAAAGAAATCGAGGCATTGGAGTTATAAGTGAGGGGAATGGAAGAAAAACAAATAGAAAATACCGGTGCTGGCGGCGGTCAGTTTGTTTATGAAACTTATAAAAAGGGTATATGCATCCGGAAGTACCGCGGTGTGGGAGAAAATGCCGTCATTCCGCCTGTGATTGACGAGAAACCGGTCATTGCAATTGAGCGGAAAGCCTTTCTGAGCTGCAAGACAATCAGGGAGATAACACTTCCGGACACAGTGGTGGAAATCGGGGACTGGGCTTTTGCACATGCGGAAGGACTCCGGTTCATCACGATTCCGCACCATGCGCTGGGCAGGGGGAAGGAGCTTTTCCTTGGCTGCAAGCGGCTGCGTGAAATCATCCTGGACGGCTCTGATGCGGAAAAAGCGCTGCGGTCGTCGCAGGGACTGGGGCGGATGCTCGCGCTGGCGGTTACTGTGCTCCATGATTACTTTTTGCTTGACCCTGTCGATGTGGGGAGCGATGCGTGGGTGAGACGGTGGGATGAAAAACTGATGGCGCTTGTGTCGCTTGACGACCTTGACGGGTTTGAGGAGCTCTGGACATGCGGCGAGGAGGATTATGAGGGAAAGGACTATGATATTAAGTCTTACCCTGTGGAAAAGCGCAAGATGAAATTGCGGATTGTCTATTTCCGGCTGCTGCATCCATATAAGATAGCGGAAGACACACATACGGCGCTGAAAACATATCTGGGCAGACATACGAAAGGGACGGACGCGCCGCAGGCGTGGGAGCTTATTCTTGAAGAACATAAAAATGATTTGGATTATTACCGGATATTTGCGGAGGCGGGCGGCGTGACCGAGGAAAACTTTGACGGACTGCTTGCGGACATGGATGGGGTAAGCGCAGAGATAAAGGCATACATGCTCCGCTATCAGGAGGAACATATTTCCCGGAAGGATGCGTTTGCGGCATTTACGTTGGACTGGTAGCATTTATATTAGATTATAGTAAAAGAAGCTGAGAGGCTTCTTTTTTCATTTTTAAAGGAAATTGCGTATTGCGCCAGCCGCAGCCGCAAAGCGTCATATTTCCTATCTGAAAAATTATCATATAAGATTTTTCAGATTGTGGCTTGTGTGCATCACATTATACTGAGCGGCCAGTCTTTTCGACCGCCAGTATAAAAGCGCAGCTTTTTGCAGATGAGTGCGCAGAAGGATACAAGGTGTACCCTGAAAAATGCATATTGTACCAGACCAGTAGCATTAGTATATGTTTTTATGTTATATTTGCTGCAATAAATTTCACTTAAAAACCGGATTAAAAATGCATAAAACAGGAGCCGCTAAATTTTTTCACTGAGGAGGTACATGAGATGAATGTGGAAGAATATCAGGTATGGATTAAGAGAAGAAGAAAAAGACGTCTGCGCATATTGGCAGCAGTGCTTTGTGTCTGCGTGTTGTTTACAACATTTCCTGAGATCGCAGAAACGCTATCCGTTCTGGCGTCAGGAAGGCTGAATAATACAAATACGAAGCAAATTACTGCTTTTGCCGCCCTGCCGGAGGAAGTGCACAGTCAGACTGTTTTCCTGGGAACCGGGCTGGATGAACTGATGCTGCCTGATACAATCGAAGCAGTTCTTGAAGAATCTGGTGAGTCGGAAAGCATGGCAGGTTCAGAAAGTGAACTGGAAACAGAGAGCATGACAACGACGGGAGGGGAGAGAGATCCGGAAACAGAAGGTGAAGCAGAGCCAGAAAGTGAATCCGACTCGGAAAGCGAGACAATACCGGAGAGTGAGCCGGAGGTGGAAAGTGAATCCGTCCCGGAAAGTGCAACGAAGCCAGAGAGTGAACCGGAGATTGAAAGCGAACCAAAAACGGAAAGCGAATCCGTCCCGGAAAGTGCAACGAGGCCAGAGAGTGAACCGGAGATTGAAAGCGAACCAAAAACGGAAAGCGAATCCGCCCCGGAAAGCGCAACGAAGCCAGAGAGTGCGCCGGAAAGCATAGAAATACCGAAAAGTGAGCCGGAAGCAGAAAATGAACCGACACCCACAGCGGAAAACGATAGGGAAGACGCGCCCTCTGACACTGATGATACACAGAATGTGGAAGCCAGACAGCAATCCCGAATTTTTACCATGCCGCTGTATGGTGCGGAAAACGAAATGGAAATCCTGACATTGCAAGACACACAGAGTATGGAGGAAAGTACAGAAGGACAAGAGGAAACCGACAACAGAAAAACCGTCGCCATAGAATGCATAACATGGAAATCCGATCCGGAATATGACAAGGACACAGAGGGCATTTATCTATTTACCCCGATTCTGCCGGAGTGCTATGTGCTGGCAGAGGGTGTGTGTCTCCCCGAAATTACCGTAACAGTGGAAAGCGAGGATGATGAGCAGATAATGAAGCCGTTCATAACCGGCTGGCATTTTGGCGAGGAGGATACGGCGCCAAAAGGGGATCTGCTCTATGATGCAGGGGTATATTCCCTTATTCTGGCGGGCGGGGATGACGAGGTGCAGATTCCGTTTACGGATATCACATCCCTTTTGCCACAAGAGGTAACGGTGGAACTGACGTATGATACGGAGCATGGCGGGACAGAGCCGCAGGAGATGATTTTGCCTATTGCCGAGTGGAGCTGTGCGGAATATGTGGAGGATGAAGAAGGAAAACTGCCTTATAGTGGAGAATTTCTTCTGGCAGCAGAGCTTGGTGCGGAGGAAACATATACCTTCTCGGATGGTGTGGAACCGATAAGTGTGACGCTGGTCTTTGATGCGCCGGCAACGACAGCGGCTGTTACTCCCAAATCTGGTGTCATAACTTCAGATCAGGAGTGGGGTCCGGCGACGCTTCGCAGCGGAACTTATACAATTAATCCGGGTGTGACAGTGACACTGTTGGATTACATTTCAATTGCTAAAAATGCAAACGTTACGATAAATGGCGGAGGAAGAATTGTGAGGGCAAGCAGCCATAATGGAGGTACAGCATTGGCTGGGACGGGCAGCATGTTTCGTATGACAGAAGAGGGTGGAACGCTGACTTTTGAAAATATTACTGTAGATGGAAATAATGTTGAATCAAAGAGCGCCGCCATTTACGTAGAAAGGGGAACCTTTAATTTGAACGCCGGCGCAGTAATCCAAAACAGTATTAATACCTCCTCCGTGAGCTCGCATACCCGAGCGCATGGAGGAGGTATATGGTGCGGTTACAATGGTATCATAAATATAGATGGTGGAATCATCCGGAATTGCCATAGAACGATGGAAGAAAGAGGACAAGGAGAAGGAGGAGGAGGAATATATCTTATAGGAACTTGTAACATGACATCCGGCAGCATTACAGGGAATGGGACATCCGGCGAGGGCGGAGCAATCTATTTGTCAGCCGATGGTTCTGTAAAACTGAATTTGCTCGGCGGAAACATATCGGGTAATTCGGCGGTCGGGAATGGGGACGGTATCTATTATTCCACAAGGCAGGGTGGAAAAAACACTATGAATATTGGTGGGGATGCAAACATAAAGGATACAATTTATCTGGATAATACTACAGCTATCAAATATCCCTATATTACATCCGCCCTTCATTATCCGGTTACCCTAAGCTGCAGCTCCACGGAGGAAGGACGTGTTCTGGCGGAGGGCAGCAATTATACGCTCACGGGTGTAGATGCCAGTAAGATTCGAATGAAAGGAACAGGTTTATACTCCAGACTGGATGCTGAGAAGAACCAGATTTATTTAAGTGCGACAGAGGAACCAGAGACAGCATGGCAGGAAAGTGCCGGCGGAGCATGGAAAAACGGCAAATTTACGACTGCACTGACAAATGTTTATGACGGCGGCACGATTAAGCTTCTGACAGATATTGTTATTTCGGAAACGGCAGAAATTACAAAGTCAGTCACGATTACCAGCGATAATGCATCTGATCCATACGTCATGACAAGGATGCCAAGCGGAAAATACGGAAATATTTCCATAACGGGAAACGGTCATCTGACATTGACAAATGTGATATACGACGGAAATCGGGATTATCTACAGGGGGCAGCAGATGCAAATACGCAGTCCCTGATTAAAGTAGGAAATGATAGCAGTGATACCGGAGCACGACTGACACTCGGAAACGGTGCTGTCGTTCGCGGCGGTTATAAAACTGGTGGTTCCGGTCTGTTTGCCGTATACGGAACCATGACGATGAATAGCGGTGCGGTTATAGAAACCTGCGAGGTGACAGGTACTGGCGGCGGTGTCTGGGTATCGTCTTCCGGTACGTTCACGATGAACGGCGGAACGATTCGCGGCTGTAAGGCGGGGGGCGGCGGTTCAGCCCTTTCCGTTGACGGAACATGTACGTTAAAGGGTGGCAGCATCACGGACAATACCGATACTTCTGATATGGACTGTGCGGTTTATCTGCGAAGCAGCGGAAGCGGAAAACTGACCTTAAGCGGCACAAGTATTTCGGGTAATACGTACAGTGTCTATAATGACGGCAAAAGTGTCTCTGTCACGGGGAATTCCACGCTTTCTGGCAGCATATATACCACGAATGCCATTACGGCATCCGGAAATGCAGTAAGCAGCCTGACAAAGACCTATACCATCACGCAGCCGGATCCTCCGACAGCGGGAGCGGTAGTGGTGAAGGGCAGCAAGGATACACAGCATTATCAGCTGGCAAATACCGGCTATGGATTGGCTCCGAAAAGTGACGGGAGCAGCAATCTCGTAGCTGCAAAGAAATATAAGGTATCGTTTGACAACAAGGGCGGTACTGGTGACACCACTGCCATAGATGTTATCTGCGGGGGTGTTTATGGACAGCTCCCGACACCGACAAGGACAGGTTATACATTTGGCGGCTGGTATACCGCAGCCACTGGCGGCAGTAAGGTCACAGCCAATACAGTTGCCACAGCCACGGCGGCACATATCCTTTACGCGCACTGGAAGGCAAATACCTATACGGTAACTTACAATAAAAACAGCGGAACGATAACAAACGAAAGCAGTTATACAAAGTATACATGCGGAACAGGTCTGACACTGCCGACACCGGCAAGGACAGGCTATACGTTTGGCGGCTGGTTTGAAAATGCAAGTTTCACAGGCACGGCGGTCACAAAGATTTCAACCACGGCTACGGGAAATAAGACCTATTATGCGAAGTGGACGGCAAAGCAATGTAAAGTAGTCTTTGATTATCAGGGAGCGACAAGCGGCAGCAGCACGACAGAGAAAACAGTGACGTACAACAGCACTTACGGGACTCTGCCCGCACCGAAGAAGACAGGTTATACTTTTAAGGGCTGGTACGCACAGGCAGGAGGACAAGGAGGACAGACTACAGCAACGACAAAAGTTACAAAAGTAAGTAATCATACACTTTTCGCTTACTGGAAAGATGAAACACTCCCCGATGCGCCTGTCCTGCAGGATGGCGTAAGCCTGCCCACAGGCTGGACGAATACGCAGGATTCCATTCCCCTGAAGCTCTATGACAGCGTGGGTGTTACGGAATTATGGGTAAAAACGGATAGCGGAGTCTATCAGAAAGAAAACGGATTTTCCAGTGGCAGCAGTACATATTCCTATACGGTCAAGGAGGGTGAGCATACTTATCAGTTTAAGGCTAAGGATGCAACCGGAAACGAATCGGCAGACAGCACTGTGTTTAAGGTCAAACTGGATAAAACGCTTCCTGTGATAAACCTTGCCAATATGTCCATAGAAAACGGTGAAAAAAATCTGTGGGACTGGATTGTCGGCAAAAAGAGCATGATTATCAAAATACCTGCTGCGGACATTACCGATGCCGGATCCGGAATAGACAAAGTGTCCTATACTGCGATACCGGACAGCGGTGCACAGCAGACGAAAGCAATCAGCGTAAAGGACGGTTGCTATGAGATCGCCCTCAATGCAGAATTTGCCGGAACAATTGAACTGACGGCAAAGGACATGGCGGGTAATACCGTACAGATCAGTCTCGTGGCAGCGGATGGGAAAGTCGTCACAGAGGATAATGCGCCAGTGGTTACCATGACGTTACCGGATACGCCAGTGCCGAATGCAAACGGATGGTATAATACTACACCTATAGAAATCAGCGTGCGCGTGACAGACAACAGGAACAATGAAGGCACGGGTATTCTTTCCGGCGGTATTGGCGGAATCACATGGAAAGACGGAGAAGACGGCGTAGAGCAGACTGTAAGCGGACTGCCCGGGGATGACGCTGTATATGAAAAAGAATTTGTCATACAGGCAGCGACAGACGGTGCGCATACTTATTACATAAATGCCGTTGATAATGCAGGAAATGAGAGCGGATGGCAGACAATCACAGTCTGTCTTGACACAGTGAATCCCGTTTTTCGTGAAAATCCAATCGTTACGAACTGCACACAGGATGACGCGGACATTACCTTTACTTCGTCCGAAAACGGAAAAGTATACTGGATTGCGGATGCCGAATCAAAGCCGGACGCACAGAAAGTGTTGGAGATCGGCTCTGGGAACGGCAATGAAAAAGATATTACAGGCGGCATACAGGAAACTTTTACCGAAGGAAAATTTCTTCCCGGAACCATACACATAGTTTATATGGTGCTGGAAGATGTCGCGGGTAACTTGTCCGAAGTAAAGGCAGTCAGCTTCACCACACTGCAGGCGGCGCCTCAGATTACATTGGAGGATCTTGACATCGACTTTGAGGCAGAAAACGTGAAACTGCCCGATGACCTTGGGGAAATGGAAATCTACACGGATCCATCCGATCCGGAGGGAAGCATAATTGTTCCGAATGAGGACGGCTCTTGGCCAATTGAGCCGGAAACATCTATATATATACGCTATCCGGAAAAGACGGAAGGCGGCATGACAAGCCCTCCTAGCGACGCCATAGGAATTGACCTTCCAGACAGACCCGCGGCGCCTGCGGCAAAACAGGCGGCAGTGACCGATACAACGGTAACGGTGACAGATCCGGTCAGTGGTGAGGAGTATGTCCTTGTGCCAAAGGGGCAGACGCCTGACTGGAGCATTTCCAACATCACAGGGCAGTTTGAAGGACTTGACCCGAACACGGAATATGACCTTTATGCGCGGATAAAAGCGACGGAGGAGCGTTTTGCTTCTGTGTCTGTAAAAACAGCGGTACGGACATCTGTGACGATAAAAGAACCGGTTGTCACAGGCAACGGAGCAGGGGAGGAAGGCAACACTGTTTCCAAACCGGATGCACCGGATACCAGTGGCAGTACAGTGACCTATACAGGAACCTATGAGGAAGAGTATGTGCCTGTCATCATAGTGGATGGTCAGGAATATTCTCCTGAAATGACATGGAATGAAGACAGCGGGGATGGTGAATGGGAGTATACCCTTGATATACCGGACGGTGCGGCGGAAGTGGAGATTACCGTCGAATTCAGGAAACGAACCATAAGCGGAATCATGGTAATGCCAGAGACGCTGACCATTTTTGCAGACAATGATGCAAATGTGGGTATTACTGCGCTTACTTCTTATTTAAAAGAAAACAGCAGTGTACAGGCAGTCTATGACAATAAGACAAAGGATACCGTGCAGGCGGACTATGGCACCACAGACGATTTTTCAATAAAAGGTGCAGCCTATAACTATACTGTTTCAGCCAGCGGAAAAACCAGCGGGATGATTCTGAATGTGACACCCGTGTTAGCATCATTCATAGCCCCGGCGGAGCTTACCCAAGTCCGAAAGGACGGCGGATATACAGTGTCGGAAGTGGCAGGATGGCTTCCGGCACAGGTTACAGTCAATTATACAGGGGAGGGATATATAGCGAGGACAGAAAGCAGTAAGGTCGTATGGGACACAGATTCCATAGAAGCGGGTTTTGGCTCCGAACCTGTGAGAAAGACCATCAGCGGAACCGTGGAGCTGCCGGCATGGGTGACATGCCACGATTCTGTCAGCATTGTAATTGATTTTATTGACAAGCTTGCACTGACCGATGCACAGATGAAGCTTTCTGTCTCCGGCTGGGTTTACGGGGAGCAGGCAGCGCCTGTTCCGCAGGGAAGCATTGCCGTGGCGGACACAAATCCGAGCTATACCTATCTTTACAGCGCCAACAACGGCGCGGCATGGGTAACGGCGGAAAATCTTCCGAAGTCTTCCGGCGGACATATTATTCCCGGCGAATATCTTGTAAAGATGACTTATATGGGTGATGATTATGTCGGTGTCAGGACAGCTTCCTTTAACGTGACTGCAAAACTTCTTGAAATCCGGAAGGGAACGCTTGAAGTAGAAGACCGGAATTATGACGGAACCATGGATGCCAGATTAAAGGAGGGCGGACAGGCTGCACTTTCCGGTGTCGTCACAGGTGATACGGTCGCGCTTGGCGGCAGCCTCAGCGCAAGATTTACCGAGGCGGGGCCTAAAAAGAAAATTCCGGTCATTGTGACAGGCTTCTTGTTGGAAGGCAGTGACGCCGGATATTATGGGCTGAAAAATACCACGCTCACACTGTATGCGACCATCAACAATGCAGACGGTACGCCGCCGTCCGGAGGAAACAACGGCAACGGCGGGAACGGAAATGGCGGCGACAGTGATAATGACGGAAAAAACAGTTCGAGTGACAACGGCGATAGCGATACGGATGCATCTGCAATCACGCCGCCGTCGGTAACACTTCCGACAGATATACAGCAGCCTGATTCCGGAACAGAAGGCAGTCCTGATGAAATCGCGGAAACAAATTCTACACAGCAGACGGAAGAAGCCTTAGAACAGATGACAGAGCCAGAAAACACGGATACAAATACACAGGAGCAGGGCGCCTTAGAATCCATACAGGCAGACAACGAACAACAGACCAAAAACAAATTCTTGCATGCCATGCAGGCATCAATCGTGGATGACAGGATTGTCATGTCCGGCGAACCTGTTGAGACAGGCAACAGACCGCAGTCATCGGACACTACAACAATGATTCAGGCTGGAGAAGGTCTGGTTGCTGTCACGCTAGTCTGTGAGGACGAGGGGTACGCTGCGGGAGTGAAGGATACGATAGCGGTGGCAAATGCAGTACTGACGCCGGAGCAGATTCAGCTTGTAAACGATGGAGCAAGCATAGAAATCAAGATAGTGATAAAGGACATTTCAGGAAATGTGACAGAGCAGGACAAGGAGATTATCGAAAACGGCCTGACGCTGTTTCGGAAGGAGATACAGGAGCTTACGATTGGCATGTACGTTGATATTTCTATGTTCACCAGAGTTGACGAGGGCGATTGGAATACCATTAGTGCCATAAAGGAACCCATCGAAATCAGTATCGGTATCCTGAAGGAATTGCAGGAGGATGGCAGAACGTTTTATATTATCCGCTCGCATGAAGGGGAGTATGCCCTTTTGAACGATGTTGGACATGATCCGAATAACATCACCATCCGTACAAATATGTTCTCTGCCTATGCCATCGCATACCGGCAGAAGGGTATGGATTATGAGCAGGATGAGCAGGATGAACAGATGAAATGCAGACTGTGCCACATTTGCCCGACGTTCTTAGGCATATGCTATTTTGCAGGGTTTGCAGTGATAATTGCATTTATAACGATAATCTGCGTTATTATCGTTATAAAAAGACATCACAGAGTAAAAAGATAAAAGAAAGCTGCCGGATAAATTTCTTTCCGGCAGCCTTTTCTTTTCTTATTCCTGATTTCCAGCTGTATTGTAAAGATTGTTCAGATAGTCGGTAACCGTGTCCTTGATTTCTGCCTGTGCCATGTAGCCGTCACCGTAGTTCTGTTTCATGTTTGCCACATATTCCTCGCCGTTTTCTTCTGTCATCTCTGCGATAACGGCATCCATGTCAATCGAAAGACCTGCATCCTCATAAATAGCCTGATATACAAGAGCAGTCTTTACAGTCTCTTTCGCGCGCTCCCGCAGCTCCTTCTCATATGAAAGCTCGTCCTTAATATCGTCGGTTCTGGTGTCCCACACATTTTGATATGCTTCCATTCCATAGGATGAGAACATCTGATTATAATATTCCATCATGTTTTCGTCATCATATTTTGTGACAGCCTGAATCGTTTTCAGGTATTCGGACGGATAGGATTTGACAGCGGAGTTGTCCATGATGTAGTTCGTCAGATACTCCTCAAGATGCTGTTCATAAAAACGGTTCTTAACGGATGTGCGGTACTCCTCGGCTGACGTATAACTTTCTCCGTCGTCATTGGTCAAATTTTCCGCAACAAATTCGTCCGTGAGTTCCGGCGTTGTCTTGATGCCGTTTATGGTAACTGCAAAACTTGCGTCCTTGCCGGCAACATCCTCACCGTCGTAGCCCTCGGGGAATGTCACCTCAACAGTCACGTTTTCGCCGGGTTTATGTCCGATTAACTGCTGCTCGAAATCATCGACAAGGGATCCGGAGCCGATGGTCAGGTCATATCCTGCACCGTTGCTGTTTCCGCCTTCAAACTCGACGCCGTCAATCGTGCCCACGTAATCAATGTTTACTTCGTCGCCGTCTGCAATCTCGAGGGAAGCGTCCGTGCTAAGCTCCTTGTGGGATTCGAGCGTGGCGTTGATATCCGCCTCTACCTCCTCGTCTGTTGCGGCAACTTCCTCGGCCGGCACATTGATATTTGCATAGTCTGCCAAAGTGAGGACATCCTTTACATTGACGCCGTCAATCTTTCCGTCTGCAGTCAGACCGGCACTGTAATCGGAGTTTGATGTAGTGCGGATGATTGACAAATAAATGCCTTTTCCGGCAGCAAACGCGATGACGGCTATAATCGCGGCTGCAATGACAATGCCGGTAATCCTGACAGTGCGCTTATGGCGGCGCCCCTTGGCAACCTCCTTCCTGCGCTCCTCACGCTTTGCCTTGCTCTTGCTTATCTCTGCAGTTTCTATTTTATTTGCTTCTGCATTCTTTTTTTTGTCCTTTGCCATTTCTATAACCTGTCCTTTCAATTAATATTCATGGATAAATTTCAAAACCTCATATTAATTTATCATATAAATGAAAAAAAATAAAGGGGTTCACAAAAAATCCTTATTTATACTGTAATAGTAACTTAATGCATGCACTTGACAATAGTGGAAATGTCAGATTATACTATATAAAAGAGTGAAGAGCAGGCATATTGCGCATAGAAAATGAAAATGTACGCATAACTAAGCAGAAGGGAGTAAAAGCCAGTATGAATGTAGAAGATATTCCAGTACCGGCAATGGCGGCGATCAGGGTCAGCAAGGAGGGAAAATCGGCGCTTTTTGAGACGACGATTATCCAGACTACGGACAATAAATATATATATACCATGCCAGTGCGGGTGGATGACAAGCTTGTGAATTTTGAGGCGAAGGGGCTGTTCAAGGAAATTAAGATAGAGTTTGCGCCGTTTGAATTTTACGAATGGAGGAATATTTCCATTATCCGTTTTGTGGAGGATGGGAAAAGCTACCTCAGAATCCGGACGACAACTCCCGGAATCCGTGCCATGGCATGGCCGGATAAGCCTGTGACGACACAGAATCCGAAGAAAAAGAAACAGATCATTGAAGACAGGGCGCTTGAGGCGGCAAAGGCAACACAGACAGAAGGAGAGCAATCGTGAGAAAGGCGGCAATAATTCTGGCAGCGATAATCGGCAGCGGATGGCTTGCCACAGGCTGTCAGGGCGATATATCCCCACAGAATCCAGAGGACTATGTGGGCGGTGTCGTAAGTGAGATAAAGACGCAGGCAGTGGAGGAAATCAAGAAAGCCTTTGCGGATGAGGTGGAGGATTTTTTCAAAAGCGATGACCTGGCGGCTTCCCTTGGCATTAGCAGTGAGGAACAGGGAAAACTGGAAGAATCCATCAAGGACTATATCAATCAGTATAGCCAGGACGAGGATAAATTAAATGAGGCAAAGGAATCTCTGGATGAACTTCTGGAGAATGTAAATGGGCTTTCGGCAGAAGAGCTGCAGGATAAGATATCCGATATATTCAAGAAATGACCAATAAGGATTGTGAAAAACCCGTATGCTACAGCATACGGGTTATTTCTGCACCCTGCTTGGTTCTGAGATCGTAGAATACGTTGTTGGTGTATACAGTCGGACGTGAGAGGGCGTCCTCATGAATTTCCGTAATCCGTCCATCAAGGTTTCCGGTCACGCATACACGCCTGTCCAGGTACATCTTCGCAATGCGGGTGAGAATGGGCGTGATGTGCGGGCCATACTTGTCAAGTCCCTGTTGTTCAAAGACCCGGATAGCCTGAAACGGCGTCAGCGCAACGCGCTGTGCCCTTGGATGCGTCATGGCTTCATATGTGTCGGCAATGGCGGCAATCAGTGCAAATGGGTCAATACGGTTCTCCTTTAAGCGCGCGGGATAACCGCTTCCGTCGCAGCGCTCATGGTGCATGATCATGACGCTGACAACGTGGGGCGGCAGCTTTCTGGATTTTACAAGCTCATACCCCAGGTGGATATGGTGCTGCATCTGGATAAATTCCTCAGGGGTCAGCTTGTCCGGCTTCCACAGAAGCTCGTCGGAAATCTTTGTCTTGCCAATATCAAAGATAAAGCCGCAGACAGTCAGGTTATCCAGATCCTCCTCGTTCATGCCAATCCATTTTCCGAAGACATAGCACAACAGACCGCAGTTGAAACAGTGGTTGTATGTTATCTCGTTTTCATTCGGCATCATATTGTACAGATAGTCGAGCAGCTGTTCGCCGTTATGTACACTGGACATGATATCGTCGCGCAGGGAAAGCAGCTTGGGAATATTGAGTTCCAGACCGGTATCGAGGGTGCGCATAATCTTGTGGAACAAGTCAAGCGTCACTGCATATATGTCGTTAAAGCGCTGGAAGCGGGGATGCTGGTGCAGATGCTTGTAGCGCGTCATGTTAATCTCACTGGGCTCGCTCAGCAATATTTCATCAAAGTTATATTCAAACAGGGTCTGGATGTTTTCCTGTGTCAGAACAGTATTTGCCTTAAAGATAATCTCGCCGGCAGGACTGTAGATGTCTTCATAAAGAACCATGTCAGGCTTGAGTGCCTGGGTTGATAATTTGTACATAAATTCCCTCCATGCCGCCGCTGGCGGCTCAAATAGAAATGAAAAACGCTGACTGCATCGTGTAGCAATGCCGTTATGTATCTATAGTATCATAAAATATGGTAAGTTGTATATAATAAACTAAAAAATTATTCCCCCTGGAATTATCGGAATTGGTGAACATAACTAAAAAGTTATGTTAATTTGCACAATTTGGAAAATAGGGATTGAAATATAAAAAAACATATGCTACTATTTATAAAAAGTTAATATTTATTAGGAATAAGGGCATTTCTAAAGGAATATGTCGATATGCTTAAAGTTATCCACAAACTAATGTTGATATGTGTATAACTTGTGTATTGATAATGGATTTACATAACATTTTTTCTTGATTTTTTTAGGTGATTCAGTTTCTTCGCCGGCGTCATACAGGGAGAATATGACAGGGTAATGAAACTAATCATAGACAAACTTTGACAAAAGCACCTTGAAAACATAACAGCTCACATTAGAAAACAGGTACCGGACAGCAGTCCGGGCATCTGTATGGGACTACGATATGTTAATGATGCGTAACCGTGCGGTAAAACCGGGGCGCCGTTATGGGCCTGAAGATGAGGGGCGGTCTGAAATTAGCATATGACATTGAAAAGGAGGTTACCGGAACGTAGCGGCTGGTAACAAAAGGAAAGCTGTCCGCATGGCGGGCGGTTACGAAAAGGGTTGAAAGGGGAACAGCGCATGTTAGTTGCAAAGAGAGAAGTATCTGAGAGAATTGATATTTTAAACAAGAAGCCGATGATTAGGAAGAACCAGTCTACGGGAGAAATGCTGGCGGGATTTCTGGATCCCATATCAGGAGCTTTTGAGGTAGCCATGGAAATTAGTGATGAGCAGGATATCGATGACTTCATCGAGGAGTATGACTTATCGGTCGTAATGATTTCAAAAATGTGAGTAAAACAGCAGGCAGCATACAATTGAATATGAGTGAGAAAAGGTGTGGGTCAAAGTTTAAAAAGCGGGGGCAGATGGGAACTGCCCTCATTTTTTTACATTTATTTTTAAAAATTAGAGAGGTATTTCGATGGAAAAGAAGGAATTTTATATTGCATCAAAAGACGGGGTGCACAGGCTGCACGTCGTGCTGTGGGAGCCGGAGACAGCGGTGAAGGGGGTCGTGCAGATTTCCCATGGTATGACAGAGATGATTGATCGGTACGAAGACTTTGCACTGTTTTTGAACAGGCACGGTTATGCGGTAATCGGAAATGACCACCTGGGGCATGGGCTGACGGCTGGAAATGACCGCGACCTGGGATACTTTTGTCCGCAGAATATGAGTGCGACGGTTGTGGCGGATTTACACAGGGTGACGAAGTATGCAAAAAAGAAGTACCGGAACATCCCATATTTTCTGCTGGGGCACAGCATGGGCTCCTTTATGGCAAGGCGGTATCTGATGACTTATGGGGACGGGCTGGACGGAGCGGTAATCTGTGGAACAGGAAGCCAGAGCAGCCTGGTACTGATTGCCGGAAAAATTGTGTCAAACGTTCTGCGGGTCATCCTTGGTGACCACTACCGCTCGCGGCTTCTCAGGATGAATGCATTCAGCGCATACCAGAAGCGCATTCCGAATCCGCGCACCGAGAGCGACTGGCTGACAAGGGACACGAAGATTGTGGATTTCTGCATTCAAAATAAATATTGCAATTTTATTTTTTCAGTCAACGGCTACCGGACACTTTTTGACGTGCTGTCCTTTATTCAGAAAGACAAGAATATCAAAAGGATTCCCAGGGAGCTGCCGCTTTATTTTATCGCAGGCGGCCAGGACCCGGTGGGAAATTATGGCAAAAGCGTCAGAAAAATCGCGGCTGCATATAAAAGGGCGGGAATAGAGGATGTGTCACTAAAGATTTACCGGGATGACCGGCATGAAGTGTTAAATGAGCTTGACCGTGACCAGGTATACAGGGATGTGCTTACGTGGCTGGACATGAAGGCTTCGGAATAAAGAAATAATACAGGGAAAGCGTGAAAAGTACTTCTAGCTGCTCGCAGCAGAGGCTGCTTCGCGGAGAAGTACTAAGTTTCACGCCGAAAAATGCCAAGGTACGGCATTTTTCATATCTATTTGAACCGCCCAAGGCGGCATAGGGGATTAATATGAGGATTGGAGAAGATGAGCGGTATATGCGGGAGGCAGTGAGGCAGGCAAGGAAGGCGTACTCGCTCGGGGAAGTGCCGATAGGGTGTGTGATTGTGCACGATGGCAAAATTATCGGGCGCGGGTACAACAGGCGCAACACGGACAAGAACACGCTTGCCCATGCGGAAATGACCGCGATAAAAAGGGCAAGCAGGGTAATTGGCGACTGGCGGCTGGAGGAGTGCACACTCTATGTCACGCTTGAGCCGTGCCAGATGTGCGCGGGCGCCATCGTGCAGGCGCGGATTCCAAAGGTCGTGATGGCGTGCATGAACCCGAAGGCGGGCTGCGCGGGTTCCATACTCAATATTCTGGACATGCCGGAATTCAACCATCAGGTGGAGACGGTGCGCGGCGTGCTCGAGGAGGAATGCGCCATGATGCTTAAAAACTTTTTCCGCGAACTGCGCATAAGGAATAAGCAGGAAAAGGAATTGAAATAAAAAAATACCTCTTTATTCTGTTGATAAACTATGATACACTAAGTCATAATAATATAGTGTGTGGAGGTTTGAATGGACGAGATTGCGGTGCTGATTCCCTGTTATAACGAGAGCAGGACAATCGAGAAGGTTGTAAAGGATTTCAAGGAAGCGCTCCCTGAGGCAGCGATATACGTATACGATAACAATTCAAAGGATGGGACGGATGAAATTGCGCGCCGCGCCGGGGCCATTGTGCGCTATGAGTACCGGCAGGGAAAGGGGAATGTCATCCGGAGGATGTTCCGTGAGATAGACGCAAAGTGCTATATTATGACAGACGGGGATGACACCTATCCGGCTGACGAGGCGAGAAAGCTGTGTGATGCCGTCTTAAAAAGAAACGCGGACATGGTTGTCGGGGACAGACTTTCCTCCTCGTACTTTGAGGAAAATAAACGACCGTTTCACAATTTTGGGAATTCGCTTGTGCGCGGGGCGATAAACAGCATGTTTAAGAGTGACATACGTGACATCATGACAGGCTACAGGGCGTTCAGCTACCAGTTTGTCAAGTCGTTTCCGGTGCTTTCCAAAGGCTTTGAGATAGAGACGGAGATGAGCATCCATGCGATAGACAAGAACATGCATGTGGAGAATGTGATTATCCAGTACAGGGACAGGCCGGAGGGGAGTGAGTCGAAGCTCAATACCTACTCCGATGGGTTCAAGGTTATCATGACAATCATCAGGCTGTACAAAAATTACAAGCCGATGGGATTTTTTACATGGATAGCAGTAATACTGGCGCTGGTCTCAACGGCGTTTCTGGCTCCGGTGATGGGCGAGTATTTCGACACGGGGCTGGTGGAACGGTTTCCCACGCTGATTGTGTGCTGTTTTGTATATATGGGAGCGATGCAGTCATTTTTTGCAGGCCTGATGCTCTCTACCATGAAACAGAAAAACATGCAGGATTATGAGATGAACCTGATTTTCCTCGACAATGAATACAAACATAAATTGGAAGAAAAGTAGATATTTTATGAATATACCAATGAATTATGTGGCTTTCGACATAGAAACCACGGGGTTAAACCCGAAATACGAAAAAATTATAGAAATTGGCGCAGTGCGCGTCCGGGACGGAGCGGCACAGGACACTTTTTCGACGTTTGTAAATCCCGGGAAAGGGCTTCCGGAAAGAATTATCGAGCTTACGGGAATCCATGATGCGGATGTCGCGGATGCGCCATATATGGACGAGGTGCTGGATACATTCCTGGACTTTGTGGGGGATGATGCCCTGCTGGGGCACAACCTGATGTTTGACTATTCGTTTATGAAAAAGGCGGCGGTGAACCAGAAAAAGACATTTGAAAAGTCCGGAATCGACACGCTGCGGATTGCCAGAAGATTCTTAAATGATGTGGAGAGCAGGTCCCTTGGTTTTCTGTGCGGGCACTACCATATTCATCTCGAGGCGCACAGGGCGCTCAATGATGCGATGGCTACACATGAGCTGTACCAGATTCTGGCGCGCACGTTCGGGGACAGGGAACAGGACACATTTCAGCCAGTGCCGCTTGTCTACAATGTAAAAAAAGAAAATCCCGCCACACCCAGACAGCTTGCGTACCTGCAGGGACTTGCAGGGCGCTACCACCTGGAATGCGATGGGTTTGTACTAGCACCTGTTCCGTCTGTGACAGATACGCATATAGATTTGGAGACAATCACCAAAAATGAGGCGAGCAGGCTTATCGACAGGCTGCTTGCAGTTTTTGGACGATAGTGTCCTTCATGAGGGAGTGCAGCTTATCAGCCTGTGCAATCAGCTGCTCGATTTTTTCGGGCGTTCCGGCCTCGGTGTAGAGTTCTGCAAGCAGATAGTAGCTTTTGCTGACATCGGTTCCGGTGGAAACTGCAAATTCGAGGACTTCTGCTGCAAGCGCGTCCTCCGAACACGCATGGAGCAGCTCGGCAAGCTTTTGCAGCAGGGTCACCATATTGGTGTAATGAAAATCATAGTCGCTTAATATATTAATATTAGCGGTTCCGTATTCCAGCTTGAGGTCCGTGTTGGTATATCCTGTCAGATTGACAATTTTTCCGGCGGACAAGTCCCTCAGGTCGCTGAGGCAGCTTTGGATTTCCTCCGTCATTGACGCAGGAGCCATATTCAGCACGCTGTCGGGTATGGTGATGTAGTCCAGGCTGTCGAGTGATTTTTTTCTGGTAAAATTAGCCCGCTGCTCGCGGTCCCAGAATGCGCGGTCCATATCTTTTTCTTTCTTTTTGGCTCTCTGTAAAAAGAAGGTAAATAGGGCGCATATGATGATAAAGCTTGAAAAAATAAAAAAATTCATATATAATATCCTTTCGAAAAGGGGTGAACAGCCATGATGAACATGAATAATAAGAAAACACAACGCACGATTGCAGCTGTTATAGCAGTTATTCTTGTACTGGCAATGGTAGTACCGCTGGTTGCCAGCGTTGTCGGTTAATCGTTCCGGTACAATTAGGTACTGAAACGATTATATATAATTGCCGTATAAATTGCAACATTTTTGTGGTGGAACAATGATTTTAAGGAGAATTTCGGGGTTATGAAAAAAATTGGAAAGAGAGCGGCATTGATACTATCGGCTTTTGTACTGGCAGTCCTGATTGCAGGTACATGGTGTCCGGGGTCGGTTTTTGCGGCATCGGATGACGGGACGATTCTGGACGGTGTGTACATGGGGGACATATCCCTTGCCGGCATGACAGCGGATGAGGCAAAAGCCTCCGTCAGGGAGTTTGTGGAAAGCTTAAAGCAAAAAAATATCACATTCGGCGCGGTGGATGACCATTACGTCGTCGTTACTGCCGGTGACCTGGGACTGAGCTGGGTCAACGAGCAGGCGATAGACGAGGCAGCCCAGCTTGGCAAGAAGGGCAACATCGTCAGGCGGTATAAGGCAATACAGGACTTAAAGCATGGGAACAAGGTTTATAACCTGGAGCTTACCGTAGACAAGGACTTAATCCGTGCGGTGCTTGAGGAGCAGTGCACGGAATATGATGTTCCGGCAGCCAACAACACAATGACAAGGGTTGACGGACAGATTATTGTCGAGGAGGGGCAGACGGGACAGCATGTCAATATTGAAGAGTCCCTGAATAAGACGTTTGACTATATAACAGGCGGCTGGGACTATCAGGATGCATCCATCGACCTTGCGATTGACATCACGGAACCAAGGGGAAGTGTGGAGGATCTGCAGCGGCTGACAGATGTGCTTGGCACATTTACGACGAGTTATTCTACCAGCAGCTCGGCAAGGTGCAAAAATGTGGAGAATGGGTGCCGCCTGATAAATGGGACACTTTTATATCCGGGCGATGAATTTTCTACATATGATACCATCAAGCCTTTTACGGAGGCAAATGGGTATTATCCGGCAGGCTCATATCTGAACGGCAAGGTAGTCGACAGCCTGGGGGGCGGTATCTGCCAGGTTTCGACGACACTGTACAATGCGGTTCTTTTGTCGGAGCTTGAAGTGACGGAGCGGAACAACCATTCCATGATCATTGCATACGTGAAGCCGTCGATGGATGCTGCCATAGCAGAGTCGGCAGGAAAGGATTTCCGCTTTGTGAACAATCTGCAGAATCCGGTTTATATAGAGGGTGTTACTGAGGGAAAACAGATTACTTTTACGATATATGGTGTCGAGCAGAGAGACCCGAGCCGTGTTGTTCGCTATGAGAGTGAGACGCTTTCGACAACACACCCCGACCATGAGGTTATCACGCCCACCACAGGGCAGGGTGTGGGATATATCAGCGTGGAATCTGCACATATCGGGTACACGGCACAGCTCTGGAAGGTTGTGGAGGAAAATGGTGTCGAAGTGAGCCGCGAGGTGATTAACAAGAGTTCCTACAAGGTGTCACCGCGGTCTGCTGTCGTAGGTGTCAACACGGACAATCCGATCTACGCACAGCGCATCAATGCGGCTGTCGCTTCGGGAAGCATTGATACCTGCAAGGCGGAGGCAGCGGCGATTAAGGCGGAGATGGCAGCGGCGGCGCAGCAGCAGGCAGATTTGGAGGCATATTATCAGGCGCTTCAGCAGCAGCAGCTGGAACAGCAGGCGGCAGAGCAACAGGCACAGCAGCAGGCACCACAGCCGTAAACTGTTACACGGGGATACTACAGAAGAAAACAAAAGGGGATTTGTGATGAATTGCGGGAAATTGACAGAGAGCATTTACGAGCGCTCAGTTATCAAAGTGGTGAAAACAAATTCAACGGAAAACAGGAAATTTTATGATGGCGCAGGGCTGGGGGCAGACTGCGCCATTTTGGCGGGTGAGAAGGCATCCGGCATTATGTCCGGCCAGGCGCTTGCATCCGGGCTTGACGCGAAAGTGGCGGTGCGCGCGTATATGGCGGCGACAAACCATGTGATTGCCTGCTGTGTCAACGGTGCGGCATCGGGACTGTTTGACGCGTATGCAAATATGACGCTGGTTGTCCCAAAAAGGCTGCGCGAAATCAAGGTGCGCGGCATGATAGAGGCAGCTGCCGTGCAGGCGGAGGAGACAGGTGTCCCGCTCTTAAGCTGCAATGTACAGGTGCTGGAATCGGTGACGGACGCAGTGGCAGTCTGTGTGGTCAATGCCGGCGTTGAGAACAGGTGTGACGGCAAGATTGTGCCGCTGAGGAAAAGGGCGCATGCCGGAGAGGACATCGTGATGACGAAGTGGCTGGGGCTTGAGGGGACAGCCATTATGGCGGCGGGCAGTCTTGAAAGGCTCTGTGCGCGTTATCCGGCAGACCTTGTGGAGGAAGCTGCGGACTTTTACCGGTATCTGTCGATTGCACCGGAGGCCGCCACCGCCGTTAAGTCCGGCGCAGGTTATCTGCACGTGCTGCGGGAGGGCGGTGTATTTGGCGGACTCTGGCAGCTTGCGGCGGATAACGGCGTTGGACTGGTCGTAGACTTAAGGCGCATACCGGTAAGACAGGAGACAATTGAGGTATGTGAATTTTTTGATTTGAATCCATATGAACTGCTGGCGGGCGGAAGCGCGCTGATAACATCCCCGAACGGCGGGGAGCTGGTGCGTGCATTTGGGGAAGCGGGCATACCGGCGGCAGTGATTGGGCATACAACACAGGGCAATGACAGGGTGATTTGCCATGACGGGGAATCGAGATATCTCGAACCGGCAAACGGGGATGAAATCTATCAATATTTTCAAAATAAAATGGGAGGATTGGAACAATGAGAGAACAAATTTTATCTATTATAGAAAAGAACAGCAGGATTGACCTGCACGAGCTTGCCATCATTCTTGGCATGGAGGAAGCAGATGTGGTCAACGAGATGGAGCAGATGGAAAAGGAAGGCATTATCTGCGGCTACCACACACTGATTGACTGGGAAAAGACTTCCATAGAAAAGGTGAACGCGCTGATTGAGGTTCGCGTAACGCCGCAGCGCGGAAAAGGATTTGACAGCATTGCAGAGCGCATTTACAAATATCCTGAGGTGCATGCCGTATACCTGATTTCCGGCGGGTATGATTTGCTCGTAAGCCTTGAGGGAAAGACGCTCAAGGAGGTGTCGAACTTTGTGTCGGATAAGCTTTCCACACTGGAAACGGTCATCAGCACCGCTACGCACTTTATCCTGAAAAAATATAAGGATCACGGCACGATTCTTGACAGGAAGGAATCTGATGAAAGGATACAGGTGACACCATGAGAAATCCGTTATCGAAGACAATTGTAGAAATAAAGCCCTCCGGAATCCGGAAGTATTTTGATATCGTCAGCGAGATGAACGACCCCGATGTGATTTCGCTTGGCGTCGGGGAGCCTGACTTTGAGACCCCGTGGCACATCAGGGACGAGGGCATCTATTCCCTTGAGAAGGGACGAACCTTTTACACGGCAAATGCCGGACTTCTGGAGCTGCGTGAGGAGATAAACCGGTACCTGAAAAGACGTTTTGACTTAAGCTATGACGCAAAGGACGGGATTCTGGTGACGGTCGGCGGTTCGGAGGCAATTGACATCGCGCTGCGCGCCATGGTAGACCCTGGCGATGAAGTGATTATCCCGCAGCCAAGCTATGTATCCTATGAGCCGTGTGCAATTCTTGCCGGGGCGAAGCCTGTCATCATTGAACTGAAAAATGAAAACCAGTTCCGGCTGACGGCGCAGGAGCTGGAGGATGCAATCACGGAAAAAACGAAAGTCCTTATCCTGCCGTTCCCGAACAACCCGACAGGCGCCATCATGGAGCGCGCGGATTTGGAGGAAATTGCGAAGGTCATTGAAAAGCATGATATTTTTGTGCTTTCCGACGAAATTTATTCGGAGCTTTGCTATACGGAGAAACATGTTTCCATCGCGAATATCCCCGGCATGTGGGAGCGGACAGTACTGATTAACGGATTTTCCAAGTCATATGCCATGACGGGATGGCGGCTTGGATACGCGTGCGGGCCAAAGCAGATTATCAAGCAGATGTACAAGATACACCAGTTCTGTATTATGTGTGCGCCGACAACCTCGCAGTATGCGGCGATTGACGCGCTGAAAAACGGTGACGGTGACGTTGCAATGATGCGTGATTCGTACAACCAGAGACGCCGCTTTCTGGTCAACGCGTTCAAGGAAATGGGACTGGAATGCTTTGAGCCGTTCGGCGCTTTTTACATGTTCCCCTGCGTGAAGCAGTTTGGCATGACAAGTGACGAGTTCGCATCAAAGCTTCTGCATGAGGAGAAGCTTGCGGTAGTGCCGGGCAATGCGTTTGGTGACAGCGGCGAGGGATTTTTGCGCATTTCCTATGCGTATTCCCTTGAAAAATTGAAAGTTGCGATGGGCAGGCTCGGACGTTTTGTGGAAAGGCTGAAATAAGGGATATGAATATCGTACTGTATCAGCCGGAGATTCCGGCAAATACCGGAAATATCGGACGTACCTGTGTCGCGACAGGGACGGTGCTGCATTTAATCGAGCCGCTTGGCTTCCGGCTTACCGGAAAGGAGCTGCGTCGTGCGGGCATGGATTACTGGGAGCACCTGGATGTGCGCCGTTACATAAATTTTGAGGAGTTTGCCACGAAAAACCTCGCCGGAAATCCGGATGCAAAAATCTGGATGGCGACGACCAAGGCAAAAAAAGGATATACACAGGCAATATTTGGCGCGGATGATTTTATCATGTTCGGAAAAGAGAGTGCGGGGATTCCCGAGGACATTCTGGTGGATTACGAGGACACCTGTATCCGCATTCCGATGCTGGACAAAATCAGAAGCCTGAACCTGTCAAACAGCGTCAGCATCGTGCTCTACGAAGCCCTGCGCCAGCAGGGCTTTGCAGGCATGCAGATGGAAGGGGCGCTGCACCATATGGAGTGGAAGGAAGATAAAGCAGAAAAGGAGCCGTGAAAGTAGGCGCATATAGTGTATAAGTTAAGGCATATTTGCTGATGAGACATGTTATGATCAGCAAATATGCCTTTTTAAAATAATTTAAAATTTTTGCAACAAATGACAGAAAAACGGGATATAAGGATAGAAGCAAAGGAGGTGGAAGGATGCATGGGGAAGACGGCAATGAAATTGACATGGATGCAGTGTATCAGGAATATGCGAACCTGGTTTACCGGTTTCTGTATTCGCATACGCATGATGCGGACTGGTCGCAGGAGCTGATGCAGGAAACGTTCCTGCGCGCGGTGGATTCCATCTCACGGTATGACGGTTCCTGCAAACTTTCGGTGTGGCTCTGCCAGATTGCAAAACATGTGATGTGGCAGGAGCTGCGCAAAAGGAAGCGGGTGGAGACAGTGGCGCTGTCCGTTGATTTCCCTGATTTGTCCATGGCAGACGGGGAGGCGTGCATGATAGGCAGGGAGCGCACCCAGAAGCTGTATCAGGCGATTCACTGCCTCCCGGAGCTGGAGAAGGAGGTCGTATTGTACCGGATGACTGGCGAGCTCTCCTTCCGTCAGATTGGGGAAATCCTTGGAAAAAGCGAAAACTGGAGCCGGACAGTATTTTACCGTGCAAAACAGAAACTCAGAAGGGAGATGGAAAGGTATGGATTGTGACATTGTGAGGGATTTAATGCCGGGGTATATTGACGGCGTGTTAAGTGAGGCGGGCAGCAGAGTAGTGCGTGGGCACTTGGAGCGCTGCGCGGAGTGTGGACAAGTGTACGCGGATATGAAAGGGAATGTGGATAACGGCAGCACCCCTGCTGAACAGGCAGCGCTTGACGGATTCCGGAAGATACACAGGCGTACCAGACGGTTTAAAATGGCAGCTGCAATGGGAGGGTTGCTGGCAGCAGCATTTATGATAGCCATTTTTCTCAAGGTATTTGTCTTTGGAAACCTGTCGCGGGCGCATATCGTGTGGGTAACAAATTCGACATATAATGAACAGACAGACAGCCTGACGATAAACGGACATATTGACGCTGCCGGGCACATCAGCCGGATCAAGTGGAAGGAGAACCCCGGTATCGGCGACCGTGTGGATTTGTTTGTCTATGTGGCGGAGACGCTGCCGTTTGTGGGCGAAGAAAAAAGTTTTTCTGTCACAATTCCGGACATGAAAGGGAAAAATCTCTATGTCGTCGGTTCCGATTATGACCACAAAAAGGTATATGACTGGAAAGATGACCACTGGGAACTGATGCGGGATTTGGAAAAGGAGATTTATCAGCGCGTTGGTCCGGACTGGGACACACAGAAAACAATGCTGTGGCAAGGCAGCGGCATCCGTACGGTAGACGGAGTGGATGGGATTTGGTATTCTGTGTCATTTCTTATAGGCGAGGATGCGTATTACCAGAGGATTGGGGATACCTATGTCACGTATGGGGAGATGGAGACGGAGGACTGCGAAATCTGGATATCCCTGGAGGAACCGCATCAGATTCGGCTATATGATAATAAAACCGGAAAATACCAGGAAGTACCATAGAGAACGAAATATTACGAACTTTGCACAAATATTTGTGCGTTAAGACAGAAATAATAGGCAAAAGTAATAAAAAGCTAAAATTTACTTAAAAAGTCTTTTCAAAAGGAAAAATGTGATATATAATCTATTAATATCTGATTAAAAGCAGTTACATGAACCAATTAAATACAGCTTACATCGTAAGCGAGTTTTACTCGCTATTCGCTCTCTCAATAACGCCCGCAAGTCTACACGGATTTGCGGGTTTTTTGCGTGTAAAAAATTTTTATAGCCTGCAAAGCCTTATAAAATAAGGGATTCCCGGAAACCAACATTACCTATTGTTCCTTTTTTTCCCAAAACAGGAACAATAGCTCCATTTATCGAATCGACAAAGTATGATAAAATCTGCATAACAGAGACAAAACATAATAGAAGTACAGAAATGAGGCACATTATTTGGAAAAGGATGAAGTTTGGCATCCACGGAAATGTGTGTGCTTGAGTATTATATTATTAGTAAATATCTATACGTTTGCAAGGAAGATAGAAAATAAAAGAGATAAATATTTATGATATTGATTTCTACATGTATTGTATATAAAAAATAATATGAAAGAAAAGTGATATGAAAGTAGTTCATGAAAATTATGAAATGGATGGAAGATAATTAACCTCCCATCCGAATCGAAATAAATATCTAATGAATTAGACTACACAAATACGAATACTGGCATTTGAAGAATCCTCATCTCCACACAGGTTTGATAAAACTTCATCAAGATCTGTGTTTTCACTTTGAAGGTTTATGTTATTCTGTTCCATAAAACGCTCCTCCTTTCTTTTAGATTAAATGTAATATAACATATACGAAATACAAAATCAATTATTGATTTTGTATTTCGTATATGTTATAATGCATTGTCAAACAGAAATGTAATTTTATAGTATTGCTGATAATATGTGTAAAGCTTAAAATTTATAATTAATATATTAATAATAAAATAGGAGATGATATAAAGATATGAAAGTGTTGGACGAATGTATTGACAAATTTTCTTCAACTATGAGTGTGGAATTTAGACCATTTAAAGAAATTGATTTGAATGATTTTTATGAATACGCATCAGATTTTGAAACGACACAGTTTTTAACTTGGCCTACACATAAAACAATGGGTCAGTCATATGAGATATTAATGAAATATTATATTGGGAACAATTATTGCTTAGCAATAATTAATAAAAAAGAATCGAAATGTATCGGAAGCATTACCTTGATACCTAATGTTGAATGTGACAAATTATCATTTGGAATAGTAATAAATAAAAAATACTGGTGCAAAGGGATTGGAACGGAAGTCTGCTCGTATTTGATAGACTTTGCATTTAATACATTAAATGTTAAAAAAGTTGAAGCAGAGCTTTTCAAAGAAAATAAAGCTTCAGAGAAAATGATGCTAAAATCAGGAATGCGAATGGAGAAGAAAGGTAAATTATTAGGGAAAGAAACGCTCATTTATTCAGTGAACAAAACAGAAACAAATCGTCAAGTATTTAAGGCTCTGTTTGTAAATCCACCAACAGTGTCACAAATTCCAGAATATGCAAAGGGTATTTCATATTATAGCTGGTTGAAAACCAAGGGTAAATTTTATTCATTTGTTCCTGGTGAACTACTAGGTGCTCAATGTATACAAAGTTATGTATATAAGCACAATGTAAATTGTAGCTTTGAAATACTTAACGGATGCTTAGAAGAACACATTTCAGTGGAACAAACGACGAGAGAAATAATAAAAAAATTTCCAATTGACTTACTATGTATATCTGGGCCATATGATGTTTTTCCTGAAATTTTACAAATTGCAGAAACTGTTTGCCAGAATTCTCCTAAAACGAAAATACTGTATGGTCAATTTTTTGCATCCCTTTGCTATGAGCAAATATTAAAGAAATATAGTGTGTTTGACTATATAAGTGTTGGATATGGAGAAATAACAATTTCAAAACTGATTGAGCATTTGCAAAGCGAAAAAGAAATAGTTGGAATACCGGGTCTTGCGTATAGGTTTGGAGATGAAATAGTTTGTAGAGAGTTACAAGAATGTGAATTTGATGAAATTATCGGTATTAGACCAACTAGAGAGAATGTTGAAAAAGTTATGGCTTCAGGGCTTAATGTTAGTATTTTTGCGTCAAGGGGATGCCCATATAGGTGTTCTTTTTGTGTGTCTGGTTCTCTTATGGGCAAATGTAATGGATATAGATTGAGAGACCCTTATGATGTCGTAGATGAATTGGAGTATTTGTATAATAAATATAATTTAAAAAGAATAACTTTTGTAGATGATACATTTGCTCCAAATAGCAAAGTAGGAAAAGAACAAGCTCGTATAATTGCTGAAGAAATTATTCGACGTCGTATAAAGATTGAGATTATGATAGATTCTCGCATTGACTGTATTGAAAAGGAGCTGTTTACTTTGTTGTATAAGGCGGGCGTAAAATATATATATGTTGGAATAGAAGCTGCAAATAATAGAAACTTAAAGAAATATAATAAGGGATATGATGCGGATAAAATTAAGAATAATCTGGACATTTTGCAAGAAATTGGTATTAACGTAATTTATGGATTTATAAATTTTAATCCAGAAACTACATATGATGACTTACTCATAAATATTGAAATGTTGCGTGAATTAGATAATATAGATCCTTCAATGTTGTCACATGAATTTATGCCTTATCCAGGAACCATTATGACGCAAAGGCTTTTAGATGAAGGGTTATTGGAGGGAGAATTCCCGAATTATATTCTTAAGTATAAAAATTCTATAATAAAAAAACTGAAGAAGGAATATGATAAGCTACTTGGCGTTTACACCTCTTTTTTATTAAAAATGAATGTTTATCCAGAATTTTATATTAATTCACATGAACAAGTTTATAGAGAAATTAATATACTATTTGCTGATTATCTTTTTGATATGGTTTATTTTGCTAAAGAGAATAATAAGGTGTTAAAATTATTCGAAAAATATGAAAATAGATTAAAGCAACTATTAAAGCAAATTCTTATAGAAGAAAGAAACATGGGGCATTGTAAAAGTTTGTTCGAAAATAATGAAGTGTAGGGATATGAAAATTGCGATGATTGGAATATATGGTGGTATGGAACGTGACTTTAATCCGGGAAATGTGCTGATAGCTTATTATTCAAAAAGAGAAATTGAGAAAAGGTTGAAATTTGCAAGCATTGATATATATTCTTTGGATTTTTCGATTCATAATATAACTCAGAAAAAGTGCTGTTTCGGGGAAACACCTTTTAAAATGGAAATTACCTTTTTTTCTACTAATAAGATTGATGAGCTTTGTGAATTGTTTTGCGCGAAATACCAAGCAGTAGTTATAGGTGGTGATATTGTTATTGGATTATCAGACGTATTTTTTTTAAATAAGCTAATCAGTCAGAAGAAACGCCCGATGATTTTGTTAAATGTAGTATCATCATTATGGAGATCGCATCTTGTTAGTGAGACTCAAAAATCAAATTTAAGAAGGATGGCTGATTCTTGTGAATACATATCCGTTAGGGAAAACTATGTTAAAGATTTAATGAAGATGTGTGGAGTTGAGAAAACTATAAATGTTATTCCAGATCCGGTTGTGCTTCATCAAAAAGGTGAATGGGATACGCCAGAAGAGGTATCTAACTTTATTTCAGAATTAAAAAAACAAGGAAAAAAAATAGTTTGTATTAGTGAGTGTTTTTTACATACAAGGGATATGGTTGAAGCACTAATAAAGTCCTCTGTTATAAAAGAATGTACAGTGTTATTTTTCGCATACAGTAGAAGATACAATCATAGTAATAAAGCAAAGGAATATAAGAGTATTTTAAATGAGCATTGCTGTTGTTTTTTGGATTATTTAAATCCGTGGGCAGCGTATTCTATGATTGAAAATATTAATTTATGCGTTAGTAATGCATATCATTGCTGTGTGGCTGCAATAACATCTGGAATACCTTTTATTGGTATTGATCCAAGCCCATTTGAGAGTAGCAGACATACAGACATTTTATGCGATAAGGAGCAATTAGAAAAAAGTATTTTAAAAGTGGAAGTAGTCAATAATGATCATTCGGGAGTTTCACTTCAAAAATATTTCGAGAAATATTTAAAAAATGAGTTGCATTTTCATTTTGATTTAAGCCAAGAACGTCAAAAAGTGGAAGAACATTTTGACCAAATGTGTAAAATAATGTTATAGGAGATTGAGCTTTATGGATGATTTTGTTTTTGGATATAGTTTTGAGAAAAATTCGAAAAAATATTTACATTTCAATGAATTTATGAAAGATAACCTGTTAAATATTTTGTCTTTTTGTGAATTATATGATTGTACTGGAGAGAGATTAAATGTATCAAGTTTTAGATTGAAGCATCCAGGAGAATCAAGAATAGACTTATTTGATGATTATCAAGAAAAAGTATTAAAAAATACTCAAAATACGGTACTGTCCGAGGATGAAAAAGCGTTA
>Ga0137306_100385_pt1 | contig 65620 bp, 54 predicted proteins | sample Inofroosms_March_FD_97187 | JGI IMG/M metagenome (GOLD analysis project Ga0137306, IMG submission 97187) | Mouse cecal microbial communities from Vienna, Austria - N-Acetylneuraminic and N-Acetylglucosamine D2O microcosms_March | ecosystem: Host-associated > Mammals > Digestive system > Large... | reverse complement strand
AAGAAAAAAAAGCGGAAATGCCCGTTTTATCAGCATTTCCGCCTCTCAAAAAACCAACGTGCGCTAGAGGATTCGAACCCCCGACCTTTTGGTCCGTAGCCAAACGCTCTATCCAGCTGAGCTAAGCGCACATACATTGCCGTCGCAACACGCCGCAGGGCTTATTACACCGGCAACACAAGAAATTATATATAGTTTTTTCCAAAATGTCAAGGGGCATACAGAATTTTTCGGGAATCCTTTCATTCTTCCCTGCCGCTAAGCAGCGCCAGAGGTTCCCGCCGCAGGCTGGCGCAGATCATAGCGGAAGCGATTCCCACCGCCAGTACCACAACCGCCGTACCCGCTGCCGTGCACACACGCCAGTTCCCTTCCAGAATATAATCTGTTTTCTCCTCCTCATCCTGCCCCTGCGTCATGCCTGTGCTGAAATTTCGGTCGAAGCGTTCCACCTGCGTAAGCTGTCCCGCCGCCTTCCCCGCACAGTAATAGCCGCCAATGCTGCCGAGAATACCGCCGCACAGGGCTAACAGCACAATCCCCGTCAAAAGCGATCCCGCGCACTGTCTCTTTGTCATGCCAAGCGACCGTTCCACGGCCGTCGCCACGCTCTGCTTTGTGATAAACATGTGGCAGAAGAAAAGCAGGACGCAAATCACGCTGACCGCTCCTGCCACGAGCAGGATGAGCGCCATCTTCTTCATCCGTTTGATGCCGTCCTCCAGAACGCTGTAGCCTTTGTCATAGAAGGTAATCTCCAGCCCCTCGATGCCCTGTTTTTCCCACAACTCCTTCCAGCGGGAAATGGTGCCGTTTGGAATCTCAAAAGAGGTATTCCAGCCCTTCATCGGTCCCCAGTCGGCAATATTTTCGCTGTCACTGTTCTTGATGGATGCCCTTGGTATGATAATTTCATTGTCATCCAGCCGGTAGGACGAGCTCTTTGCAAAGCCTCCCGGCAGCATATCGTAAATACCGCATATTTCCCAGTCTGCCTCCTCAAATACAGGAAAGTTCTTTCCCTCCGCCGTCAGCTTGACGTTCCAGACTGCCTCCGTGCCCGGCTCCCTGTAATCTCCATAGCGCAGCGGCAGATGCAGGACGTCCCCCGTCTTCAGGTCGTTTCGTTTGGCAAACTTGCGGGAAATCAGACAGACCCTCCTGCCCTCGCTGTAATCCTCCCGCGTAAATTCCCTTCCCTCTATGATACTGACAGATCCGTCATAAAATATGGGAATCAGGTCAAGGTTGTCCGTGACAGTAACAGGTGATGAGCGCCATATGCCCATCTCCAACTCCCGGACAAGCGCCTTCCACTGCTGCCCCTCCTCCGTCTCATAGAAACCGGGCGTCACCTCCGCGATCGAACTGCCGGAAAGATCGTTGGGAAGAAAAGCCCCTTCCGGCCCGGTCTGGGTGCTCACAATCCCCTCTTGAGGAAGGTATTCCTGCGGGTCTGTTACCTCCGGCCAGCCATGAGGAAGAAAATCGTATATCCACATAATATAGGTCTTATCGGCGTACAGCATCTCCGGCGACGCATTGAAATGGTCGCAGTAATAGAACAACGGCGCATTATAGGGATAATAACTGTACAATATATTTTTGACCTCCATCTTAATCGGTCCCGCCGGAACCGCATCCTCCACGGGGGAGGCCTCCACCACCAGATTGCTTGTGATCCCCGTGCCCGCATCCATCATCTCGTATTCCGGCAGATAGGCGGCATACCAGCCCCTGCGCTCCGGTCCGCTGATATAGTCCGCCCCCTCGAAGGAAAGCACAGAGAGGGGAATCATATCCCCATACTCCGCCCGGCTGACGACCTTGTACTCTCCCCGATCTGCCTGCCAGATTTCTTCCCTTACATACCGTTGCGGCTTCTGCTCCACCGTGGCGATGGTCTGGAAAATGCCCTCAAAACGCGCCATATTCTCCCGGCACATCTGCCACAACCCGCCTCCCGTGGAAAGCAGCGCCGACGCAAATGCCACCAAAAGAAAAAACAGTATGGTTCTGACCGGCGTGCGCCGCAGTTTCAGCAGACTCTTCCGTATGATCATGATACCTGTCTCCTCCCTTTATCTCTCAAATTCGTGCGGAGAATGCCCGTATTTCGGCATTCTCCTGTGTGAGACGGAGTTGCATCGCAACTCCGTCTCACACTATTCACCTGCGCGCAATACCTCCATCACGCTCAGACGATGGAAAGTCCACAACGCCGCCGCGCTTCCCAGTAGAAATGCAAGAAGAAATACGGCGTCCGAGTAAAGCAGCGCCCTGCCGCTCACCATACCCGTCAGAAACGCAGGCAGGCTGACCGCTGCACAGGCAGCCGCTTCAATCATCAAATTTTCCAAAAGCATCACAAAAAAGCAACTCCACCATCCCATTCCCACCGAACGCATGGTGGCATACTCCGCCTTTCTGCCCTGAATCAGAAGAAAACTGCAGAGATATCCCACAAACAGGAGAATCACCACCACAAAGGGCAGCATCCCGGTAAGAAAAGTCAGTGTCTCCCGCAGGTTTTCCGCCGCATTGATGAACTCCTCGTCCTTCATGCTGAGGGCGTTTCCCGCATAAGAAAAATCAGCGTCCCTGACCACGGGCAGAAAGCCCAGCTCCTTCATATAGCTTTTACATTCATTCAGCCGGAACGGGTCTTTTACCTTGAAGGCTGCCGAATCCGCCGTAAACGCGATCCCTTCCTCCCGGAAAAACTGCCGCACACTCTCCAGCGGAAACAACATCTGGGGCGGCGTCACGCTGCCGGTAAAGTCTTTATAGTCCATCACGCCCGCAATGGTGAACGGTTTTCCCTCCACAAGGGGCGTAACCTTTCCGATCCCGATGCCTCCCTTCCCGTATTGATAGTAGTAAAGGGTGATCGTCACCTCATCCCCAATCGACAATCCCTGCTGCTCCATGGTTCGGACGTCCAGAATACACACCGGCTCCCCGCCCGCAAAGAGGCTCTCGTCCCGCGCTTCCCCATAGGAAATTTCCTCGCTCTTTAAGCCGGGCACACCCTCAATATCGTTGACCGCCGTCGCGAAATAATTCAGGTTTCCCTTATATTCCTCCAGCGTAAACGCGCCGAATCCCGTCATAAACTGCGCGGAGAAAACCGCCTTCTCCACATCCGGGCAGGCGGCGATTCCATCCACGCGCTCCTCGGAAATGCTGATTCCTTCGCTCAGTGAGCCGTTTAAGTTGCTGACCCTGCCGTTCACCTCCATCGCCTCCGGGAGCGAAACAAGCTGGCTTTCCGTACTGTCCAGATTGACTGCGTAGAGCAGCAAAAACGCGATCGTCACAATGCCGATGGCGGCAGAGAGTATACTTTTTCTGTAATGTCTGACCATATTTCGATATGCCAGCTTCACCGAATCCCCTCCTTTTGGTTTCTGTTTCATCACTGATTTCATTTCCTACATGTAATACACCCTGCGTCCCTGATTTGTGACATAGATCTGTGAAAATTTATATGCAGGTGCAAAAAGAAAGAGCCACCCCCCTAAGGCAATGGCTCTTTCCTCTATTGTGTACAGACACGTCCCTGTCTGTGCGTTTCTTAATATTTGTCGTCGTAATCCCCGTCCAGAGAGATCGTCGGCTCGCTGCTGTATGTAGGCGTATTGTCCACATAGCTGCTGCCGCCCATAGCGCCGGACACCAGCTGGTATCTCGCCATAAGATTTCTGAGTGTGACAGCCTGATTGGAAAGCTCTTCGCTTGCCGCCGCACACTGTTGGCTGGTAGCCGCATTGGTCTGTACCACGGTAGACACCTGAGAGATAGCCTGATCGATCTGGGAGATCGCCGTCGCCTGATCGTTGGAGGAAGATGTAATATTACTGATCAATCCTACGATCTCGTCGATGGATGTCACGATCTCGTCAAGAGACTTCGCGGTATCCTGTGCAATCTTCGTACCATTGCCAACTTTGTGGATGGTATCGTCGATCATCTCTGCCGTCTCGCTTGCCGCGGACGCACTCTTCGCCGCCAGATTTCTCACTTCCTCAGCTACTACTGCAAAGCCCTTGCCGTGTACACCCGCTCTCGCCGCCTCAACCGCCGCGTTCAGCGCAAGGATGTTTGTCTGGAATGCGATATCGTCAATGGTCTTAATGATCTTGGAGATCGTCTCGGAGGACGCGTTGATGTCATCCATAGCCTGAATCATGGACTTCATCTGATCGTTGCCGGAAGTAGCCATCTCCTTGATGTTCTGAACCAGAACATTTGCCTCGCCTGCCTCTGTCGCGTTAGCCTTGGTACGCTGTGTCACCTCATCCATGGAAGCCGTTACCTGCTCGATCGCACTAGCCTGCTCTGTAGAGCCCTGTGCAAGAGCCTGACTGGCATTCGCCACCTGCTCGGAACCAACGGTGATCTGCGCACTCGCCTCTTTTACGTTGCTCAGTGTCATATTGTTCTCGGAAAGCAGTCTGACAATCGCCTGACCAAGCACGTCCCTGTCACTTCTGGGATTCGCTTCCATCGTCAGATCGCCCTTGGAAATAGCCTCCGTGATCTTCGTCTGCTCTCTGATCGCATCTGCCATCTGTGCAAATTCATCAAGCAGCTGACCGAGATCGTCGTTGTAAATCTTCTCGCAGTCCACATCGATGTCACCCTTGGTCATCTTCTTAGCCGCCTCAGACAGCTTCGCCATAGGTCTGGTGATCGCTTTGATCAGGAACAGGCAGTACATGATGGTAATCAGAACCGCCAGAACCATGACAGCCACCTGCAGAATAGTCAGACCGACCAGCTGCTGCTGGATCCTCACTTCCTTCTCTTTGGTGTCCGCTTCGATCGTGTTGATCAGTTCAACCAGACTGTCCTCCACATCGTCCGCAATATCCTTGCCTGTAGTCATCAGATCGTTGACCGCAGCCTCTACCTGCCCTGCCTTTGCCTTGTCAATATCTCCCTGTGTGGACTCATACCATGAATTGATCTTGTCTTCCACAGTCTGATACTGCGACTGAATCTCAGGAGACAGACTTACCATTCTGCCCTCGAAAAGATCCAGATACTTTCTGGCGTCCGTCTTATACTCCTCAATCATCTGCTCCTGCTGCTGCAGAGCATCGGGATCATCATAATACACAAACAGAATGTTGCGCACACGAACCTTGATATTACAGAAATCGGCAAATCCCTGCGTGATATCGAACTGTGCCAGCGCACTGTTGTTCAGACTCGTCCGCGCCTGATTTACCATATTGGAGGACCATATACCCACCGCCGAAATGATGAGCATCAGACCCAGCATTAACACACTAAACAAAGTAATCTTATTTCTGACTGTCATGTCATTAATTGAAAATTTCTTCTTCATGGTGAATTCTCCTTTTTATGATTGCTCTTCCTTGCGGACCTCTTCCATTGCCGTCATGATATCGTCCTGTCTGATCAGCTTCTCGGGATCAAGGAGAAGCGTCACCGTATCTCCTGTTCTGGCAAGCCCATAAACATACTTGTTATGCTCATGTTCCTTCCTTCCCAGTGAAGGCGGCGGTGCGATATTGTCCTCCGCAATGGTATCAACATCCGCTAATCTCTCTACGATCAGACCGATCATGGTTGACTTCACATCAATGACGATAATACACGTCCTGTCCGTATATTCACACGGCTCCATCTTAAATCTGACACGAACATCAATCACAGGAATAATCTTGCCCCGGAGATTGATCAACCCCTTAATGTAATCATCCACCTCAGGGATTGCCGCAATCGGCTGCATCGCAATAATCTCATTCACATAGCTGATGCTGATACCAAATAGCTCTTTGCCGATCTGGAACGTCATAAACATCCCTTTCTGGGAATCATCTTCCAGCAGCTCTTCCATCTCATCCGTTTCGTCTTTTTTCATAAACTCTTCAGCCATGTACTATCTCCTTTCTCCGTCATGCATCAGCAATCCGGCAATATCCAGGATCAGCGCAATGCTTCCGTCGCCAAGCTGCGTACAGCCCGAAAGCCCTTTGACTTTCCTGACATAGGAAGGAATCGGTTTAACCACAATTTCCTGCTCCTGCAGCAGTTTGTCAATCAGTACGCATACCTGACTGCCCTCATGTTCTAACACAACGATGATTCCCTCTTCAATCTTATCGTTTGAATCGGGCAGATCATATCTTTCATTCAGGCGGATAAAGGGATAACATTCCCCTCTTAGCACAATGTACTCCTCGCCGCTCGGCTCGTGAATCAAGGAATCTTCTCCCACTCTCACAAATTCCTTAATAGACGCCGTCTCAATCACAAACGGGGAATTACCTACCTGTACCACAATACCGTTGATAATCGCGAGTGTGAGCGGTATAACAAGCGTCATCTCCGACCCTTCAAACTCCACGCTGGAGATGTCAAGCCTTCCGCTGATGGACTGGATATTTTTCACCACCACGTCCATACCCACGCCTCTGCCGGAATACTCGGTTACCTCCTCCTTTGTGGAGAAGCCCGGAAGTGTGATAAAACGGAAGATCTCCTTATCCGTAAACTCACTCATCGGCTTGTTCTCAATCACGCCCTTATCCAGAGCTTTCTGGTACAGCTTATCTTTATTCAGACCCTTACCATCATCCTTAACACTGATATAAACCTTGCCGCCCTCGTTCTTTGCCTCCAGCGTAATCTTTCCTTTCGCCGGTTTGCCGACCGAGGTACGGTCCTCAGGATTTTCTTCAATACCGTGATCCACCGAATTTCTCACAAGGTGCATCAGCGGATCTGTGATGTGCTCGATGATATTCTTATCCACTTCCGTATTCTCACCGACCACTTCCAGCTCGATATCCTTGCCGAGCTTTCTGGACACGTCGAAGACAATTCTCTTCATCTTCTGGAAGACGTTCGTCAGCGGCATCATACGCATGGACATGATCACTTCCTGCAGCTCCGTCGTAATCTTGGAAAGCTGCCCGGACGCCTTCTGGAAGTTGGAAAGCTCCAGTCCCGGCACCTTCAGATCCGGGTTCTGCAGTACCACCGCCTCCGCGATAACCAGCTCACCGATCAGATCCATCAGCGCATCCATCTTCTCCACGTTCACGCTGATAATGCTCTGCTGCTTGGGCTGGTTCTTAGCCAGTGTCTTACCTTTGCCGGCTTCCTTGGTCTTAACCACATAGTCACCCGGTTTCGGTCCTTCCTTCTTCGCCTCTTTATTGCTGTCATCCTTCGTAGCCACAGGCGCTACAACAACCGGCTCGGCTTCCTCTCTGCCAAACTCACCAAGCGCCCTGCCGTACTCCTCCTTGGAGAGCTCGTCAAAGTTGATCTCCTCAGCCTCGGAGCTGTCGATCAGCGCAATGACTTCCTCCTTGGAGCTCTTCGTCTGCAGAAGCATGTGAAAGCCCTCTGCCACAATCACATCGGCACTCGCCTCGTTGGAGAGGATGTCATCCGGTGTGTAAAGCAGATCCTCAGCTACCTCTTTCAAGGCATAGGTCGCCGAATACGCCCTCAGATTACTCATCTGCGTATCGCTCCGATAATGTATCGAAATCCGATAAAAATGACTGTCGTCGCCCGCCACCGGCGTGATATAGAACTGTGTCGGCTCCACATGCTTATTCGCCTGCGGCATCTGGATGCCCTGCTTGCTAATCTCACCCTTAAGGCGGCCCAGAAACTCATCCAGATCTTCCACAAGCTCTTTCTCATCCCCGTCCGGCGTATCGCCGTTTCTCAATTTATCAAGCTCCGCCGTCACGAAATCCGACACCGCAAGTACCTTCTCCACAAGTTCCATGTGGGGTACGTCATCCGGGTGGGATTCTCTCAGGTAATAAAACACATCTTCCAGCTTATGGGTTGCTTTTGTGATGTTGTCATACATCAAAACACCCGAGGAACCTTTGATGGTGTGCATGACGCGGAAAATATCATTGATATCGGCATCATCGAAGCAATCAGCATCCTGTTTTTCTAATATTATGCCTTCCAGTTTTTCCAAAAGCTGTCCGCTCTCATACAAAAACATGTCAAGCATACTTTCTGTGTTGAATTCTTCTGCCATATTTCCTCCTCATCTTAAGGATTTCGTAACTGTTCTGTCTCCTCACAGTTACATCATTTCTTAAATCAGCCCAAGCTTTGTTAACACCTTTTCAAACTTCTCCACATCTATCGGTTTCCCGGCATAGGCTTCGCATCCAAGCTCGAACGCCATCTTAACGTTACGTTCGTCATTCAGCGCCGTTGTCATTATGACTTTTACACGCTTACTCTTGGGAATACCCTTCTGCGCCTCGATATCACGGATCGCCTTCAATACCTGATAGCCGTCCATAACCGGCATCATCACGTCCAGACATGCCAGATCATAAGGCTCGCCGTCCTCCAGCGCCATCATAAATGCATCCACAGCCTCTTCGCCATCCACCATCACGTCGCATTCTCCATAACGTGAGAGCTGCTTATCCATAAACTTACGGCTGGCGAAGTCGTCCTCTGCCAACAAAATCTTCATATGCGCTCAGCTCCTTTCTTCAAAGTAGTATCTATTTGCTTAACAGGCTGTAAATCTTCCCTGCAATTGCCGTAATCGGCGCCTGCTGCTGCACCGCGCCTATATCGAAAGCGACCTTCGGCATACCGTAAACGACACAGGTCGCCTCGTCCTGCCCGACGGTCAGCGCGCCGGCGTTTCTCATCTCCAGAAGTCCCTTCGCGCCGTCGGCTCCCATGCCCGTCAGAATCGCGCCTACCGCCTTGTTTCCTGCCGCCTTCGCCACAGAGCTGAACAGAACGTCCACGGAGGGGCAATGCCCGCTCACTTTCTCCGTGCCCCGGCACTCGACCTGATAGACGCCGTTTACCTTGACGAGCCGCATCTGCCTGTCGCCCGGTGCGATCAGCACCTGTCCCTGCATCACGCGGTCCCCCGTCTGGGCCTCCTTGACCGCAACCTCACACTGGTTGTTAAGGCGGTCCGAATACATCTGCGTAAATCCGGGCGGCATGTGCTGCACAATGACAACGCCCGGAATATCTCTCTTAAATCTTTTCACAACTTCAAAGATCGCTTCCGTTCCTCCCGTGGAGGCGCCGATCGCAACGATGCGGTCCTTGCCGCCCGCCGCGGTAATATGGCTTGCGATCGCTGTGTTGTCCACTCTCTTTAATTTGCCTACCTTTGCGGTGGAGGCAATCTTTACCTTTGCCGCCAGCTCCTGCGTCAGAAAGTTATTTAACTGTTCCCTCGTCAGATTGGACGGTTTATTTACAAAATCTACCGCACCTGCTTCCAGCGCGTCAAAAACCTTATTGTTCAAAGCGCTTATCATCACCACGGGCAGCGGATACTGGGGCATCAGCCGCTTTAAAAACTCTATGCCGTTCATGCGCGGCATCTCTACGTCCAATGTCATGACATCGGGCTTAAACTTGAGTATCGCGTCCCGCGCCTCGTAGACATCCCCGACATCCGCCACCACTTCGATATTCGGATCCGAATCCAGTCCTTGCGCAAGCAGCTTGCGGAACATCAGCGAATCATCTACAACCAACACTCTAATCGGTCTCATGTCCTGCACTCCTATTTTCTGTATATTGACGGTTGAACATAGTTAAACTTAACCATCTGGCGGTCCAGTCTCTCCGTCAACCCGATAAAGAGATAGCCGCCCGGCTCCATGTGATCGTAAATCCGATTGATAAGCGGATATTTGATATCATCTTGAAAATAGATCATCACGTTCCGCAAAAAAACGATGTGAAATTTTTTCTTAAAAGTAATGGGGTCCATCAGATTGAACTGCTTGAATATTACCTGTTTTTTCAGCTCATCCTTCACCAGAAACTCTTCCTGACTGATCTGCTTAAAATAGTGCCTCTTCCAGTTCACAGGCAGGGGATCGATGTCCTCCTTCAGATAGACGCCCTTGGACGCGTGCGACAAAACCTTCATGGAAATATCTGTCGCCAGAAGTCTGGTATCCCACCCCGAATGGTTGATGCCGAAAAAATCGTTGATAATCATGGCAAGCGTATAGGGTTCCTCCCCCGTGGAGGAAGCGCCGCACCAGACCCGCAGATCCTTCGTTCCCATCGTTCTGGACTTTGCCCACGGCAGCGCCACATTTTTCATAAAATCAAAATGTTCGCTTTCCCGCATGAAATATGTATGGTTCGTGGTAAGAATATTCACCAGATCCGTGGCTTCGCTGCCCTTCGGATTGTGCTCCACCTTCGCCATAAGCTCGTTGTAATTCGCGTAGCCGTTGCGCGCCAGATAATTCTCCAGCCGTCCGCCCACCAGCACCCTCTTCTGGCTCAGATCAATGCCATAGTGCTGTTTCACATAAGTAACTATCCTTTGGAACTCACCGTCGGTAATCATTTCTTTTACCTCCCCAAATTACCATCTTTAATTAAAGCATACAATTCCATAAAAGTCAATTTGTTCTCATCCTGTTCCAAAGCTTGTCAAAAACCTGTATGACATCAGGATCATAGTATGTGCCGCCTCTTTCGCTGATCCTCTTTTGTCCTTCTTCGGGAGAACATGCCGCCTCTCCATATCCGGGCGCCGTCATCTCGTCAAAGTCATTTGCCACAGCCGCAATCCGCGCTTCCAGCGGTATCTCGCTGCCCGACAGAGCCGGATACCCGGACCCGTCCCAGCGCGCGTGATGGTATCCGGCGATCTGCCTCGTCATCTCCAGCGCGTCGCTGCTCTCCTGATCCACCGCAAATTCGCCGATCACTTCTTTGCCAAATTCCGAACATTTTTTGATATATTCCAAATTCTGTCTGTCCGGCCCGCCGTCATCCGCGATCTCCTCCCCCGACATAAGGAACCTTCCCACGTCGTGAAGTCTTGCCGCAATGCCGATTTTCTCCACAAACTCATCTGTCACTGTATCCTCATAGGCGGGGGAAAACTGCATCCCCTGTGCAAGGAGTTTGCAGTTATAGCCCACATTGCTCCGGTGCACGCCCTTATCGTCATCCTTCTTTTTCATAATCCGTGTGAGCGCCCGCAGCACGTTGGCGTGCTCCCGCTCGATCTGGTTCTTCTGGTCTTCCACAAGGCGGTGCATCATGCGGTTATAGTCCGCCATCTCCTGCTGCATACGGTAACTGTTCAGGTGATTGTTCACCCGCATCAAGACCTCGATATTGTCGAAAGGCTTCGGTATAAAATCCACGGCACCCGCCAGAAACGCCTCCTCCTTCTCCTTGCTGGTATTTAACACCGTGATAAAGATGAAGGGAATGTCTCTGGTTGCCTGATCGCTCTTGAGCATCCTGCAAAACTCCAGCCCGTCTATCTCCGGCATGGACAGGTCCGAGAGTATGAGGTCCGGTCTGTTCTGCTTCATCAGCTCCAGCGCCTCCCGCACGCTCAGCGCGGTCAATGCCTCGTACCCCTCATGCGTGAGAATGTTTTCCAGAATGGTCACATTCACACTGATATCATCCACAATCAGAATGGCAGGCGCGTTTTTTTTGAAATTTTCATTTTCCATAAGTTATCCTCCTGCTATTCTGCGCTCCACAGATCTCCGACCCGCTCTGTAATCGCGTCCTTCAATCTGCCGTACATATCCATACTCTTGTCATAATTGGCTTTTCTGATCGCCATCTCCATCCGCAGCTCCTGCCGCTTCAGATCCTCGTCCCCCGACGACTCGATCAGCGCCTTGAGCGTGGAGGCGAGAAGTTCCGCCTTATCCCATGCGCCCATCTCAATGGAAAGCACCAGCTTATCCATACGCTTCTTTAACTCTTCCCTGTTTTCCGCCTCACCGAACTGCATGAGGCTGTCTACGTTCTGCCCTTCCCCTTCCTTCATGTACTCGGACCAGTTCACATAGACCTGACTTTGCTTGTCGTCGAGCACCTGTTCGCTCTTGAGTTTCACGGAAAAAGAGAAAGTGCTCCCCTTCCCCTTTTCGCTCTCCACATGGATGTCGCCGTGCATCAGCTCCACAAGCTGCTTCGTGATGGCAAGCCCCAGTCCCGTTCCGCCGAAACGTCTCGTGATCGAGGCGTCCACCTGACTGAAACTCTGGAACAGGCGGTCCTGCTCCTTCTGGGAAATGCCGATGCCGCTGTCCCTCACCATAAAGAACAGCTCCACCTCGTCGTTGACCCGTCTGGTCATCCCAACAACCAGATTGACATAGCCCACCATGGTAAACTTGATGGCATTTGAGAGAAGGTTGTTTAATATCTGGACAAGGCGCAGTTCGTCACCGATCAGCTTGCGCGGGATCTTCTCGTCGATATCCACGCTCATGTGCAGTTCCTTCTTATTCACCACCGCGCTGTGGGTCGCGACTACCTTATCCATCATCTCCTGAAAGTCAAAGGGCTTTTCGTCTATCACAAATTTGCCGGATTCCAGCTTGGCAAAGTCAAGGATATCATTGATGATCGTCAGCATGTTGTCGCAGCAGCTGAGGACGATGTCGAGCGTCTTTTTCTGGGCGGGATCTTCCACCTCCTCCACCAGCTCCATCACATGCCCCTTAATGCCATTGACAGGTGTGCGCAGCTCATGGGTGACGTTCGCCGTAAACTCGTTTCTCGCCCGGTTGTTCTCGCTCTCCTTCTCCTTCAGCTCGCGGATCCGCATATTCATATTTTTCTGCGCGGAAATGTCTTCCGCCAGAAGCAGATAGGCGTCCATCCCGTCTTCCGGGAAAATACGGACATTGACAGAGAAACAGGAGTTGTTGCTCCTGTACATCGTCATCTCCTTGACGCCCTTCATACTCGTCTTTACAAAAGTGATAAACCCGTCCGGCGAATTGGGAAAATCCTGCCGGAATATCTGGGACATCGTACATCTCGTCAGCTTATCCCTGTCGTATTCCAGTCTCGTCGCCGCCGTCTGGTTGCCGTATAGTATGCTGCCCTCCTCGTTAAAGAGCAGGACAAGCTCCATCGTCTCATCCGCAATCCGGGAATTTAACCATTCAAATTCCATGCCAGCCTCCTATGGAGTCGGGATATTCTCGTTGATAATGCCGATAAACTGCTCGTATACCTTTTTGATCTCCTGCCACAGTTCGTTCGCACGCGCCGCGTCCACTTCCTCCGCCGCCTTGTTTCTCAGCTCTTCCACCAGCTCTGAAACCCTGTCAAAAATAGGGGTGAGACCAAGATTTCCCACCACACCTTTCAGAGCGTGGGCACACTTGTAAGCTTCTTCAAAAGCGCCCGCCTCCAGATTCGTTCCAAGATTTGCGTAATTCGGATCATTGGGGAATTTTCCGAGGAATTTCTGGTAAATCGCGTCATTCCCCATAAACCGCTTCAGGGTAGTCTCCACATCCGCACCGCACTCTTCCAACTGTTGTCTGAATTTGTCGTCCATAGCAATCTTTCCTTTCTGATATGAAGTTACGATTTTGACAATGACAAAGAGACTGCAAAACATTCCATTTTTGTTTTACAGTCTCCGTCGCCTGATCTGTCTTACGTAAAATTAAACATATTGATCACTTCAACAAGGTTGAAGAAATCTTCTTTGGCAAGCTTAAAGCATTCTATCACATCTTCCGAAAACTGTCCGCATTCCCCATTTAAGATCATCTGATATGCCTCATCATTGCTGTATGCACTTTTATATACCCTCTCGCTCACCAGCGCTTCATAAACGTCGGCAATGGATACAATCTGGGCACTAATCGGGATTTCATCCCCCGCCAGATGGTCCGGATATCCTTTGCCGTCCGCCCTCTCATGGTGGTGGCGGCAGATCTCGTAGCAGTACTGGTAAAACTCGTCCGGATACTGCGGTTTGAAGGAATCCAGAATCTCACAGCCGATGGTGGTGTGGGTCTTCATTACCTCAAACTCCTCCGTTGTCAACTTGCCCGGTTTTAACAAAATAGCGTCCGGTATACCGATCTTACCTACGTCATGCAGCGCAGACGCTCTCGCGATCTGATCGATCTGCATCGGCGTAAGCCCGTATTTCGGGAAATATTTTGCAAGGTACTTCAAGAGGATTCTCGTCAGATATTTAATCCGCTTGACATGATCCCCTGTCTCAATGCTTCTGAACTCGACCACGGAGCCGAGCGCGTCGATCATGAACTCATTGTTTTCACGGATCGCCTTCTCCTGCTCACGGATCGTCTCTTCCCGCTCTTTCAGCTTGATTTCCAAATTTTTCTTGTTCTGGTAAAGCTCGATGATATTGTTCGCACGCCTCTTGATGATCGCCGACTCAAAGGGCTTGTGCATCACGTCCGCGATGCCGTACTCGTATGCCTTCTCCTCACTCTCCTGAGGCGTCATGCTGGTAATCAGGATGACCGGAATCTTCTCCAGAAGATCTTTTTCTTTCATGTAATCGAGCACACCGAAGCCGTCCATGACCGGCATGATCACGTCGAGCAGAATCAATGCGATATTATCATTCTTATCAATCGCCTCAATTGCCTCCATCCCGTTAGGCGCTTCCACGATGTCGTAATCGGCATCAAACATAAGACTCAGTATCGTTCTGTTTACTTCTTCGTCGTCCACGATCAATATCTGTTCTCTGGTTGCGTTTTCGCTCATATCCTCCGGTCAATCCACCTCAAAACGGCGGATCTTCTCCCTCCTTTTCCCTGATTTTCTATGTAATATATGACATCAACGTAACAATATACAAATTATACATATTTTTGCGGAGAATGTCAACGGGAGTTTCGCTTCGCCGCGAAACTCCCGATATAAAAACCATGGAAAACTTTTAGGGGACAGATTCACCCTTTAATCCCTGTTGACGCAATTCCTTCCACATAGTATTTCTGCAGGAACACGAACATGAGGAGCATCGGAATCGCCGAGATGGTCAGCGAAGCCATAATCGGCCCGTAGTTGATCGGTTTGGATCCGAAAAATGTCTGGATTGCAAGCTGTACCGTTCTCTTCTCCTCTCCCGTCACCACAAGCAGGGGCCACATGAAATCATTCCAGTGCGCCACGAAATCCAGAATCAGGATGGTCGCGTACACCGTGCCCGAGATCGGCACGACCACCCGGAAAAAGGTTTTGATCGGCCCGCACCCGTCAATCTTCGCCGCCTCCAGCAGATCATTGGGAATGTCAAGGAAAAACTGTCTAAACATGTAGATACTGAAGCATTTTGCCACGAAAGGGACAATCAGGGACGCCCATGTATTGATCCACCCCAGATCCGCCATCTCCCGGTACATGGGCAGCATAATCGCCTCCGCCGGGAATACCATCAGGCTGATCACCAGCGTGAGCAGCGCGTTTTTCCCTTTAAACTCAAACTTTGCCAGCGCGTAGCCGCACAGGGAATTGACAAACAGGTCCAGAACAATGATAACCATCACATAAAACAGGCTGTTGAAGATAAATTTCCACATATTGATCCGGCTGAACACTTCCTGATAGTTTGCAAGGGAAGCAGCTTTCGGGATAAAGGTCGAGATCGAATTTAGCCCTTTAAAAATTTCCGCCTCCGGCTTCAGCGATGCCGAGATCATCCATATTAACGGCGAGACAAATATCAGCGCAATAATGGTATTTCCGATATAAAAGGCGAGACTGCCTATCTGCTTTCTCTGTTTCTGTGTCATAATGACGCTCCTTTCTTTTCACTCCCATAGTTAATCAGCTTTAATGATCTTTTTCATCCCGACAGACAGGGAGATGACTATGACGAAGAACACCGCTGCCACCGCGCAGGCATAACCAAAGTTCCGCTTCTGGAAGCCCTGCTCATACACGTAGTACACCAGCGTTCTGGTCGCGTTCTGCGGACCACCCTTGGTCATGACATAGGGCTGCGTGAAAAGCTTCATGGCCTGAATGACCGTAATCATAATAACGTAGGAGATCACGTTCTTAAGCCCGGGCAGCGTCACATAGAGAAAACTCTTGATCTTTCCTGCGCCGTCGATGGAAGCCGCCTCATACTGGTCCTTCGGAATGCCCTGCAGACCCGCGAGGAATATCATCATCTGGTAGCCCGCACCCTGCCACGCCGACATGAAAATAATGGAGTTCATCGCCGTCTTCGGGTCGTTCAGGAAGCCGCATGGCTCCATTCCCAGATTGACCAGCAGGGCATTTAAAAGACCGCTGCTCGGATTGGAGTTGTACAGAACCGTCCAGAGGATCGCCACCACAACCATGGAGGTGACCTGCGGGCTGAAGTAAGCGGCGCGGAAGATGGAAACGCCCTTCCTTCTCGACGAGATCAGAAGCGCCAGCGCCAGTGCCAGCACTGTCTGAAAAGGCACGACCAGAACCGTGAAATGCAGCGTATTCTTCACAGCGATCCAGAAATCCTTATCCTGAAAGAGTTCTATGAAATTGTTCAGTCCGCAGAACTTAATCCTGTCGGGACGCATGATATTGTAGTCCGTAAAGGCATATCTGACAGTCTGCAGCGCCGGATAGAGCAGGAACGCCGCCAGCAGGACGACTGCGGGAATGATAAAGAGATATGCCGCTTTTCTCTCACTTATTTTGTTAACCGATACTTGCATAATGACCCCTCCTTGTTTTCCTTCCGCGCGCGTTACTCCTGCGCATAATATTTGTTGTAGTCCTTATCTGTGGCTGCCGCCGCGTCATCCAGCGCCTCCTTTGCGTCAACGCCCGTAAAGATATTCAGCATCGCCTCAGAAAACTCCGCCGACAGCACGCTGTAGGAGGGCGTTCTCGGGCGGGGATGCCCCGTCTCCATGAGCTGTTCCTTGAAGAGGGAACGGGGATATTCGTTGTACTCTGTCAGCACGTCATAGCTCGACTTTCTCGTGGGCGGCTTGGAGATCGCCTGCGCGTAAGTCGCCACATTTTCCTCGGAAAACAGGAAACGCATCACCTCTTTGACCGCGTCCATGTCCTGTGTGTTTTTCGTCACGGAAGCCGCCCAGTCTCCTGTGGGGGATGTCAGGATGCCGTCCTCGGCTACCGGGAAATACGTCACACCCCAGTTTAAATCCGGGTAGTCGTTCTCCAGTGTCGCCACTTCCCACGAGCCGCCTAACATTGTTGCCGCCCTCTCGTTGTGAAACTCCTTCTGGATCGGGTCGATGTTGGCGTAGCCGCCCTGAATCAGGCTGTTTAAAAACTCCGCCGCCTCCACTCCCTCCGGGCTGTTGATATAGCCGTCCGCCTGACTGCCGTCCGCGCTCACCAGATCAGTGCCGTTTGATATCCAAAACTGCTCCAGAACGTAGGGAAGCCCTTCTCCTTTATCCATGATAATGTTCGTGCCGACCACGCCATCCTTCGTCAGCTTTTTCGCCGCGTCATAAAATTCCTGCCATGTCCACGCCTCCTCCTTCGACTCCGGCACACGGATACCCGCCTCCGCAAGCATATCCGCATTGTAGTACAGCGCCACCGAACTCTCCGTCGCGCTCACGGCATAGATTTTGCCGTCATAGGTATTCTGCTGTCTGGACGAATCCAGAAAATCATCCCATTCCGCCTCCGTGAACAGATCGTCCAGCGGAAGCGTGATTTCGTTGGCCGCATAGACAGATACCGTCGGGCCGTCCACGAAGAGAATATCCGGCAGGTCGTTGGAGGTGATCGCCGCGTTGATCTTATCCTCATAGGCGTAAGAGTCCGCACGCACGATCGCCTCTCTCTGGAGATGGATTTTCCCTTTATGCGCCTGATTGAACGCTTCTATTTTTTCCACCCACCAATCTTCGATGGCAGGCTCATCCGTGGGGCTCCACACCGTGATAACCGACTCCCCCGCCTCATTGACCCGCTCCTTCGTCTGCCCGCATCCCGCGCACAGACCAGCCACCGTCATCGCCGCAAACACAGCCCCTATCATTCTCTTCCTCATTTTGACCGCTCCTTTCTCCTCACACTTTTACCAGATGGATTTCATGCAGACTGCCTCCGCCCACACAACGTTTTCCGGCGTCTCGGCATCGAGCGCAAAGCTCCCGTCTATGGAACTATTGTAAAACACCTTTGTGCCTGCCGCCTCTCCCCCGTTGACATAGACTTCCGCCACCCGTCTGTCCATATAGATCTCCAGCTCCCTGACTTCCTCCACGTCCGCCTTGAAACAGATGCCCTCACTTTTGACTCCTTTGGTCACAATCCGCAGACCACCCTCATCGTTTACGAGGGAAATCGACTTTTCCCCATCCGCTCCCAGCAGGATGGTAAAGAACGTGTTCCCCGAAAAACCGATTCTGACCCGGTACGCATTGCCCTCTATCCCGGAAAGGCTGATATTCTCCCCTTTTCCCTCGTAGAGCGTTTTTCCCTTAAGCGCCCGGATTTCCCGCACAGGCATCATGTACAGTTTTCCGTCCCTGACATGAAGTTCCCTCGGAATCGTCATACTGCCGTATGCGCCATTTTCACACGGCACATGCTCCTCATAAAAATCGGAAATCCAGCCGATGCTGATCCGCCTGCCCTGATGTGCAAAACTCTGCATGGCGTAACAGTTGCTTCCAAAGTCAAACCAGCCGTCGTTTTCCACCGCAAATTCACCGTCCCTGAAGGTTCCCGTGTAATATCTGCACATCTGGTATCTGCCGCATTCGTCGTAATGCTCCATCCATGCGCCTGTCGCCACATAGGTGCCGTCCAGCTCCATAAAATCCGGGCACTCAAAGCAGCGTTTCACCCGCTCCTCCACAAGCAGCGGATGCGCATACTCCCACTTTTCTCCATCTGCGGACTCATATAAAAGGATTGCACCCTGCCCCGCTATGGCGCTTCCAAGCACCATGTACCAGCGGTCCTCTACCCGCAGCACTTTGGGATCCCGGAAGTCGAAGGATGCCCCTTCCGGCGGCTGTCCGATCACGCACGTTTCCTCCGAAAAATGGATCATGTCACGGCTGTGCATCATCCACTGTTGTTCCACGGTATCCGCGCCGTCCTGCAGCGGTCCCTTATGTCTGGTCAGATAAAAGACAACCTCCTCATCGGAAGCCACCGCACTGCCGGAAAAGGCGCCGCCCTTTACTTCCTCCTGATTTTCCAGAATTTCTTCCTGCGGGGCGAGCACAACAGGAAGGTGGGTCCAGTGCACCAGATCCCGGCTGGCGGCGTGACCCCAGTACATATTCGACCACAGCTGTCCATGCGGATTAAACTGGTAGAACATGTGATAGTATCCCTGAAACCAGCAGAGACCGTTGGGATCGTTGATCCAGTTTTTCCACGGTGAAAAATGGTAGGTCTCACGGGTCGGCCCGTCGTACCATGCTGTCTGACCGGCTATGTAAAAGCTGCCATCCGCCTGATCCTTCTCCAGATAGCACACCCCTGTCTCCAGCAGATCCTTACTGCCGCTCAGATAGCTAAGCGACACCTCGCAGTCCTCACTGGTTATTTCATAATCCGTATCTTCGTTCAATGGAATTTTCAGCCATGCAAAATAGTTTCTGCCCGCCGGCTTCTCCACCATTGTCTGGGAACCGTCGGCATTCCCGGACAGAACACGGATTTTTCCGCCTTCGGCAAGCTGCCTCGCAAAAATCTCCAGACAGGTATATTTCTCAGAATTTACTTTTTTCATTTCTCCTCCTTCCCTTTTCTAAGATTTGTTACGCACACCATTATTTGTAGAACCGTTTCCATATCCCTCTTCTTTTAATTACCTCACTTTTTTCTCTTTCTTTCTATTATATTTCCATATTTTAGTGGAACCCGTTCCACATCTACAATTATATTTCCGCGTCCTCTGTTTGTCAATTGCCCTATCGCATTTTTTACCCTATACACAAAAAAGCAGGGGCTGTTTTTGTACACATTGCACAACTCCTGTTTCCCCTTTTCCCTTGTTTCTGACAGCAGACGTTTTCTGCCGCCTCACGACAGCGGTCTGCCGTCAATCTGCACACTTTGTCGTTCCCCCGCGGCTGATCTCCACGTTCAGAATCTGCCTGTGAAGAATGTCTCTCCTCTGTTCAATCTGATCAAGCAGCGTGCTCACAGATACTTCCGCCAGCAGCAACGTGTTCTGCCGTACTGCTGTGATCTGCGGATGCACCATCTGCGTCACACTTGTGGCGTCGAACCCGATCAGACTGATATCTTCGGGAATGCGCATCCCTCTTTTTCTCGCCGCGTTCATACATGCCACGACGCCCAGATCCCCCGAAAAGATCCCGTCGGCATCCGGGTACTCGTCCATCAGTCTGTCCGCCGCCTCACAGAAAGCCTCCCAGCCGAAGACGTTCCAGTCCATAGATACCGTCCTCACTTTCACCCCGTGTTCCTCCAGCGTCCTTTGAAATGTCGTGTGCCTCTCATTTGCCAGAATATGCGGGGATACCCCGGCAATCTGTATGACGTCGCCGCGCCCGTCACGGATCATCAGCTCCGCCGCCATTCTTCCCCCCATGGCATGGTCGCTACCCACAATCGGTATTTTCGGGCCAAAATCACGATCGATGGAGACAATCGGCTTCTCGTGCCGCAGATACTCCTCCCCGTCAAGACAGTGCGAACCTGTGATAATCCCGTCCACAATATTGCGCTCCAGCATGTCCAGATATTCCCTCTCCCTGTCGCTGACGCCCACGGCATTGCAAACCATGGTCTTATACCCCTGCCTGTACAGCTCCATCTCTATATTTTTGACCAGACAGGAAAAAAAGGGATGATCCAGATCCGGCACAATCACCCCCACAATGCCGCTTTTGTTGCGAAAAAGATTCCGCGCCAGTTCGTTCGGCGTATAGTTCAGCTTCTGGACCGCCTTATCTATTTTCTTTTTTGTTTCGGGCGAAACATAGCCGGTATTGTTGATCGCCCGGGACACTGTCCCGACACCGACACCGGCTTCCTTCGCCACATCCCTGATACTTGCCATGCCTCTTACCCCTGCCGTAATTTCCGAATTTCTACTTATCAGTCTATCACCGACTCTCTTAAAATGACAAGTCCCATCCACACAGAACGGAAAGAAAAAACGGGAAAGTCGGATTGCAGTCGGCCACAGAGAGACAAATTCTTCGCATTCTATACCATATTTTCTACAATCTATCCTTTTGCCTTGACACTCTCCTGCCAAATATATAGTATTTGATGTATGATTTTACTATACAGCGTTTAATCTTATGTAGAGCTCTTATATCTTTTACCGTAAAGGAGAAGTCCATGCAGACTCTTAAAGAAATCATCAGCCGCTATATGCGCTCCGTCACATTCGTACTCGTGATCGTTCTTTTGGCATTGATCCTGTGCCTTCAGATTATGAGCGAACACAAACAGGCACAGCAGGCCGCCACCGAAACCTTCTACCAGATCGAACAGCTTCTGGAAAAGAATCTGGAGGAGCTTGCCGAAACCGAAGAAGCCTACCGGCAGACGTGTCTGCACAATGCGGAGGCAATCGCTTATATCATAGAAGACAATCCTTCCGTTCTGGAAAGTGTGGAGGAACTGAAAAAAATTGCCAGAATGATAGAAGTGGACGAAATTCATATTTTTGACACCACGGGCCGTATTTACGCGGGAACCCACCCGGAATACTACGACTTTACCTTTGATTCCGGTGAACAGATGCAGTTTTTCAAGCCCATGCTCACGGACAAGACGCTGCGCCTCGTTCAGGATATCACGCCCAACACGGCGGAGGCAAAGATGATGCAGTACTCCGCGCTCTGGAGCAAAAACGAAGCGTTTATCGTGCAGGTGGGCATGGAGCCGGTCAATGTGATGAAGGCGACTGAGAAGAACGAGCTTTCCTATCTCTTCTCCCTGTTCCGCGTCAATCGCGACGCCAACTATTACGCCGTGAACGGGCAAACCGGCGAGATCATCGGCTCCACCGACCTGTCATGCGTCGGCAGAAACCTGTCGGAGATCGGTCTCAGCCTCAGCGCCGTCACCGCGGACCGAACAGGGTTCCACGCCAGTGTGAACGGCGAGGACTCCTACTGCGTGTTTGTCAAATATAACGAGAATTATATCGGCCGTGTCCTCTCAAAACGGGTACTTTACCAACGCATCCCTGCCACGACCGCCGGGCTTATATTCTGTCTGGTTACCATTGCGATCATTCTCTTTCAGGTGGTCACCAGATCCATGAATCAATATGTGGTTGACGGCATCCACAGCGTCAACGAAAAGCTGCACAGCATCGCCCAGGGCAATCTGGATGAAATGATTGACATCCAGACAAGCGTGGAATTTTCAGAGCTGAGCAGCTATATCAACAGGATGAAACAGAGCCTTTTAGACAACAATGAGAAGATGTCTTACGTTTTAAGTAAAACAAATATGTATATCGGCGTGTACGAATACAACCACCATATGAAGCGGGTGCGGTTTACCCAGCATGTGCCGCGTATCCTCTGTCTGGAGCCGGAGGAAACAGAAACGCTGTCCTCTGACTACAGAGTGTTTCAGACTTTTATCAGCAAACTGCATAACGAACCCGTTGCAGGCGAAAGCAATGTGTTCTCGCTGAAAGATCACTATGTCAAACTGGAGGAACTGAACAAGGACGACGAGATTTTCGGCGTAATCATCGATGTGACTGACGAAATCAGAAAACGCCGCGAGATTGAAGCCGAACGCGATTTCGATCCGCTGACCGGGCTTTATAACCGCCGCGGTCTGGAGATCCGGCTTTCCACCCTGTTCGCCGAGCCGGAATCGCTCTGCCATGGCGCGATTATTATGATCGATGCGGATAATCTGAAGACAATCAACGATACCTACGGTCACGATGCAGGCGACGTCTATTTAAGGGAAATCGCCGGTCTGTTCCGGGACTTCGGCCCCAAGGACTCCCTGTCCGCAAGACTCGGCGGCGACGAGTTCATCTTGTTCCTGTACCACTACGACAGCGAACAGGAACTGACCGACGCCATCGCGCTTATGACGGACCTGCAGAACAGCCGTTTCGCCACTCTGAACGATCAGGTGCGCGTTCCTCTCCGTTTTTCCTTCGGCTGCAGCCTGACCGGGCAGTCATCGGACTACGAAAGTCTGATGAAGGAAGCGGATGAAAAGATGTATGAAAATAAGAGAAAACGGAAGGCGTCAGGTGTCTAGGTCCCTCTTATGATACACGCTTTGCCACCACCACGAGCCTTCCGTCCTTTACGTGATAGGCGCATGTGGAAAGGGTCAGGAACGTGTCGCCAAATCGCGCTTCCACGCCCGTGTCATAGAGGGAAAGCGCTTTGATATTTTCATAGAAATCATCAAACTCTCCCACCGTGTCAGCCTTATAAAACTGGTAATACTTGAATATGTCGTCCTCTTCCCCGTAAACCTGCGAGCGGAACACCGCAACGATCTCATAGGCACGCTCCTCATAGAGCGTGTCGAAAGAAATGACCGGGTGTTCCTCATAAAAGCCCTCTTCCAGATACAGATCCAGCTCCCCGAACATGGAACCGTCCTTCATATTATGTCCGTAAATGACAAAGTTGGTTCCGTCGTCCAGATCAGCCTCTTCCCTCACATACAGACAGCCATATCTGCTCTCATCCCCATAAAAACCGTGGTGCAGGTAATACTCGTCGTCCTCGTTCTGCATAACGGGATAATCAATTTTCATATCATCAATAGACAACCATCCCACAAGGTCAGTGTTTTCTGCGTATAATCCGATGTATTTTTCCAGCATGACCGGCTCCGCGGATGCGGGCGTCCCCTGCGCCCGATCCGGGGTGCCGCCGCCGTCCGTCTGCTGTGCCGGTCCTGCCGTATTTTCTGTCCGCCGCGCTGCATCATCCGTCTGCTGCGCCGTATCACCCGTCCGCCGCACCTCGTCATCCGTCTGCTGCGCCGTATCGCCCGTCCGCCGTGTCCCGTCATCCGTCTGCTGTGATACCCCGCCAGTTTCTGTCATTGCCTTCAGATCGTCCTGCTGCGCCCTGTGCCGGAAAGACTGGACATATGACTGCCCGATCAGAAACAGGCACACCACAAATACAGCCAGCGCGAGCCGTCGGAAGAATCTGAGTCTCTTTTGGTTTTTCATAATTGATTCTGCTCCGCTGATCTTTTCTAATACTGTGATGATATAACAGCAGAATGGAATTTGCAACTACAACAAAACGGCGGTCAACATCCACTTTCATGGGTTCACCGCCGTTTTATTTCCTTATTTTCTACATGACAATCCATCTCTTTGCGGGTAGGAGGCAGGTTCTTTATATATTCCTCAAAGGGATCCCTTTCTATATCTTTCACAATGTCAAAATCTTCTCTTTCCAGAAATATTCCTTATCTATATTTCCGCCTCCATCGCTGCTGCCACAGAAGCCTCGCAGCTTCTCATCGCATGAATGGTCTTATTGAACAAATCGTCCAGCTCCCAGCCGAGCATTTCCGCTCCCTGCGCGATGACCTCTCTGGAACAGCCAGCCGCAAACTTCTTGTCCTTAAACTTCTTTTTCAGACTCTTGACTTCCAAGTCCATGGTGCTCTTGGAAGGTCTCATCAGCGCGCAGGACCAGATCAGCCCCGTCAGCTCGTCAGCCGCAAAGAGCACTTTCTCCATCTCAAGCTTCGGCTCCTCCTCGCTGCAAAGCCCAAAGCCGTGGGAGCAGACCGCGTAGATCATGTCCTCGCCCACGCCGCCCTCGCGCAGAAGCTCCGGAGCTTTCTTACAGTGCTCGTCGGGGTAAAGTTCAAAGTCGATATCATGCAGGAGCCCGGTAATCCCCCAGAACTCCTCCTCCGCTCCATAGCCCAGTTCTTTCGCGTACCAGCGCATCACGCCTTCCACCGTCAGCGCGTGCTGGATATGGAACGGCTCCTTGTTGTATTTTTTCAAAAGATCCAGTGCCTGTTCGCGGGTCACGCTGCTCTTCTTCGCCTCGCCGCCAGCCGGTTTCTTCACGGATTTCGCCGCGTCGGAAGGCTTTTTGTCCAGACTTTTCATCGTCGGGAAAAGCAGAACGTCGCGGATCGCGGGGGAATTGGTCAGTAACATCACCAGTCTGTCGATGCCGTACCCGATACCGCCCGTAGGGGGCATACCGATCTCCAGCGCGTTCATAAAGTCTTCGTCCGTGGTGTTTGCCTCCTCGTCGCCAGCCGCCAGCGCCGCCTCCTGCGCCTTAAAGCGTTCCCTCTGGTCGATGGGATCGTTTAACTCGGAATAGGCGTTGCACATCTCCCTCGCCGTGATGAAAAGCTCAAACCGCTCCACGTAGTCCGGCTTGTCCGGCTTTCTCTTGGTGAGGGGCGAAATCTCCACGGGATGGTCCATGACAAAAGTGGGCTGCACCAGATGCTCCTCCACAAACTCCTCAAAGAAGAGGTTGATGATATCACCCTTCGTATGGCGCTCCTCGTAGTGTACGCCCTTCTCGTCCGCAAGCTTCTTTGCCGCCGCGGTGTCCGCTACTTCGTCAAAATCAACGCCCGTATATTTTTTCACGGCATCCACCATGGTGATCCGCTCAAAAGGTCTGCCCAGATCAATCTCCACATCCCCGTAGGGCACGGTGGTTGTTCCGCATACTTCCTTCGCCACATGGCGGAACATGTTCTCGGTCAGATCCATCATCCCGTTGTAATCGGTGTAAGCCTGATACAGCTCCATCAACGTAAACTCGGGGTTGTGTCTCGCGTCAAGTCCCTCGTTCCTAAAAACACGCCCGATCTCGTAGACCCGTTCCATGCCGCCCACGATCAGTCTCTTCAGATATAATTCCAGAGAAATGCGCAGCTTCACATCCTCATCCAGCGCATTGTAATGGGTCTCGAAAGGTCTTGCCGCCGCGCCGCCCGCATTGGACACGAGCATGGGCGTCTCCACCTCCAGAAATCCCTGCCCATCCAGATAACGTCTGATGGCGCTGATGATTTTGGAGCGCATGACAAACGTTTTTTTCACGTCCGCGTTCATAATCAGATCCGTGTACCTCTGCCGGTAACGGATATCCGTATTCACCAGACCGTGATATTTCTCGGGAAGAATCTGCAAGCTTTTTGACAGTAGTGTCACTTTTGACGCATGTACGGAAATCTCGCCGGTTTTTGTCTTAAAGACCTCGCCCTCGACGCCCACAATGTCACCCACGTCATATTTTTTGAAATCGGCGTAAGACTCCTCGCCCACGCTGTCTCTCGCCACATAGACCTGAATGTCCCCCTGCAGATCCTGCACATTGCAGAAAGACGCCTTGCCCATAACGCGCTTGCTCATAACACGTCCTGCAATGGACACGCTCTTCCCTTCCAACGCGTCAAAATGATCCGTGATTTCCAGACTGTGATGGGTCACGTCGTACTTTGTGATCTGAAAAGGATCTCTGCCCGCCTCCTGCAGCGCCGCAAGTTTCTCCCTTCTCACTTTCAAAAGCTGATTGATATCCTGATCCTGCTGTTTATTCTGTGTATCCGCCATGCTGCTGCCCTTTCTCATAATGGTCTTTCCCCGCAGGGTTTAGTTAGACCGCTGTATCTCCAGAACTTTATACTGAATGATACCTGCCTGTGTCTCCACTTCCACGGTATCGCCCGCCTTGCTGCCGATCAGCGCCCTGCCTACGGGAGACTCGTTGGAAATCTTTCCCTGCAGGCTGTTTGCCTCGGTAGAACCGACGATTTTATAATCTAACTCCTCATTGAACTCCACATCCAGTATTTTTACCTGACAGCCAATGTTGATCTTGTCGAGATCCACCTCGTCTTCCACCACAACTTCGGCATTTTTCAGTATTTTCTCCAGTTCCTCGATCCTAGCCTCGATATCGCGCTGCTCATCCTTTGCCGCGTCGTACTCCGCGTTCTCGGAGAGGTCGCCCTGCTCTCTTGCCTCTTTGATTTTCTGAGCCACTTCCTTGCGCTTTACGACCTTTAAATCATGTAACTCATCCTCGTACTTGCGTAAGCCCTCATACGTTAAAATATTCTTTTTCTCCTGCATGGTAAAAATTCTTCCTTTCTAACGCTTTTCATATTTTTCTATAATACTCATTTTTCACTACAGTGTCAAGATATTTGAGGGGCGAACTATAGAGAATCCGCCCGTTTTTTCTCATACAGCCCTGCTCCTTTTCCGGGCTGGAAGTCAGATCCGCATAGACCGTCTGTCCCTCCCGCTCCACCCTCGGAGATCTCGGCGTATCCGCATAATCCAGAATCACCCCGCCGCACTTCTCCCTGCCGCAGCTAAGCCCTTCCCCGGAAGCCAGATAAGGCTTCATCGCCGGCACCAGCCCGTACTCGTACCCGTACATCTCCAGTTCTTCCGCGGTCTCCTCCCAGATATCTGTTCCTTCCACCTCCTCATAATAGAAGATAAGGCTGTTGATCCTCGGCAGATACGGCGACAAGAGCCGTCCCGTCATCTCCATCTGCCAGTCGGTATCTTCCTGTCTCCCCAACAGTACCGTCACCCTGCCTTTTTGATACAGACAGTCGGCGGCACATCTCGCAAGCAGGGCTGCGGACAGCCTTTCCACCGTCTCCCTGCGCGTCTCCCATCGTCCGCTTTTTTCTGACACAAGCGTCATTATCTCGGGATGCAGGAACGCATCCGCCATGCCCGGCACGGCTCCCATGACCTCTTCCATGACACTGGAAAGGATTTCCTGTTTCCACGGTCTCTTTTTATAAGAGAAAGGCGGAACCGGGCAGTCCACAGGTACAAAAAAGCCGCCAGCCGCTTCCGTCTGCAGAACCTTTCCCAAAAGTGTTACGCTCTCCCACCAGTGTTTCTTTGCCGCGGTCATTTTATACCCCTCCTGCATCGGATGAAAATAAACAATGCTCTCTGTTTCCATGACATTTCCCCTGTGCCTGTCTCATACTCTGACACAGTATATGTCCTTGCGCGCACGGGAATGACATCCAATTCCCGACTTACATGGATTCCACCAGCCGCGCAATCTCCGCAAAAGTTTCCGCCTGATTCACAGTTCCCCGGAGTCTCGCCGAGCCGGGCAGCCCCGCGGTATACCATGACAGGTGCTTGCGCATTTCCCGGACGCCGGTGTACTCTCCCTTTATTTCCATCTGCAGCGCGGCGTGACGCAGGATCATTTTCTTTTTTTCTTCCATGGACGGCGCAGGCAGCGTCTGCCCGTCCTTCAGCCAGGCGGCAATCTGCCCGAACAGCCACGGATTTCCTCTGGCGGCGCGACCGATCATCACGCCGTCGCATCCTGTCTCCACAAGCAGTTTTTCCGCGCGCTTTCCGTCCGTCACATCCCCGTTTCCGATCACGGGAATGGAGACCGCTTCCTTCACCTTCGCTATGATCTCCCAGTCCGCTTCGCCGCTGTAAAACTGTTCTCTCGTCCTGCCGTGCACAGCCAATGCCGCCGCGCCCGCATCCTCCGCAATCTTCGCCAGCTCCACCGCGTTGACATGGTCCGCATCAAACCCTTTACGGATTTTCACTGTGACAGGTTTCTCTATTGCCTTTACCGTGGCGGCAATGATCTTCCCCGCCAGCTCCGGCTCCCGCATCAGCGCCGATCCTTCCCCGTTGTTCACAATCTTCGGCACGGGGCACCCCATGTTGATATCCAGCACGGCAAACGGGCGCTCTTCCATCCGTTTCGCCATCTCGCTGACGATCTTCGGGTCCGAGCCGAACAACTGCAGGGAAACCGGGCCTTCCTGCGGATGGATCGCAAGCAGCCCCTCCGTATTTTTATTGCCGTACATGATCGCCTTTGCGCTCACCATCTCCATCCCGCTAAGCGCCGCCCCCTGTTCGCTGCACAGCAAACGAAATGGCAGGTCTGTCACGCCTGCCATGGGAGCCAGTATGAGATTATTTTTCAAAGTAACGCCGCCGATCACAAGCGGTCTCAGCAAATCACTCATGCCCTTTACACCAATCCTCCATGTAAAATCTTTGAACGCCTGTCAAAATAGCCGGTTCCGATACGACCCGTGTGGCTGTTCAGTCCTCAGTCTGTATATCCTCGTGCAGGATAAACACCCGGTAGTACAACTGCAGGGACTCCAGCATCTCCTGCCGGTTCCTGCGGATTTCTCCCACCAGAAGCCCGCTGCTGATGTCGTCATAGAGCAGATCGTCCTCCTTGGCGTCCGTCTCCAGAGAGATGCTGCCGTCCTCCTCAAAGACAATGGTGAAAACGCCGCCCACTTCCTCCGTGAAAAGCACGCAGATGATATGCAGCTCGTCCTTGATCGACTGCGGAATCTTATCAAATTTCTCATTAAAATAATATTTCTGCTCGTAGGCGTTGGCGCCGCAAAGCACGATTCTGTTATCTTTAGACATATCCATACAACCCTCTGACCGACACTTCCCCGGCATAAACCAGCGTGCGCTCTCCGCTTTCCTTCTCCACAATCAGCTCTCCTGTCTCCGTGATCCCCCGCGAAATGCCGGTATACTCTCCCGCCGGGTCGAGCACGCGCACCACCGCGTTCCTTCCCACAAGACGGGACTCATAGCGCGCCCGGAGCCCGGAAAGGTCAACCGTCCGCTCAAAGGTTTCATAGCTCTCCTCAAACCGCGCCAGAATCTCTGCCAGAAGCGCCGCCCTGTCGAACTGCCGCCCGGACTCGATTTTCAGGGAAGTCGCCGTCCCACGGAGTTCTTCCGGAAATTCCTCCAGACTCTCCTGATTCACGTTGACGCCCACGCCTGCCACCAGAAACTGGATCTCGTTCATCTCCGGCGTCATGCTCATCTCCGTGAGAATCCCGACCACTTTTTTCCCGTTCACCACAATGTCATTGGGCCACTTGATGCCCGTGGGAAGCCCCGTCACCTCCTGAATCGCCTCCGCCACGGAAAGCGCCATCACCAGCGTGATCATGGACGCCTTATCCGGGACAAACGCCGGGCGGACAATACTCGTAAAATAGATGGACCGCCCCGCAGGCGACTCCCACGATCTGCCTCTGCGCCCTCTGCCCGCGGTCTGTCTGTCTGCCACCACTGTCGTTCCGTGCGGCGCCCCCTCCTCCGCAAAGCGTTTGGCGTCGGGATTCGTGGAGCCTGTGGACTCAAAAAAGACAAGCCGCCTGCCCGCCCACTTCGTCTGCAGCCGGCTGGCAATCTCGCTCTCCGAATACACATCCGCAGGACTCTCCACCAGTCGATATCCCCGGCTTGGCACCGACTCGATCTGGTAGCCCTCCTCCTTCAACTGTTTCATCACCTTCCACACCGCCGTGCGGGAAACGCCAAGGCGGTCGCAAAGCTGCTGCCCCGACACATACTCCTCACTGTTTCGCAGGCATGTCAAAATATCCGATTTGTCAGTTTTCATAAATAAAACTGTTGCACCTCCATAGTTATGCGGAGAATGCCGTATTTCAGGCATTCTCCTATGCGAAACTTAGTCCTTCCTGACGTCCCGTCCTATGGCGGTACGTCTTTAGAAGCACTTTTCGCATTCCTACACGCCTCCGAGGGTCACCGCCATAACCGCCTTGATGGTGTGCATCCGGTTCTCCGCCTCATCAAACACAATGGACTGCGGCGACTCAAACACCTCGTTTGTCACTTCCAGTTCCGCCATCCCGTACTTTTCACCGATCTCCCTGCCGATCCCTGTCTCGTGGTCGTGGAACGCGGGCAGACAGTGCATGAACACCGCGTCTTTTCCCGCGAGCGCCATCACCTTCGCGTTGACCTGATAAGGCGCGAGATCATGCAGTCTCTCCTCCCAGATCTGCGCCGGCTCGCCCATGGACACCCACACATCCGTGTAGACCACGTCGGCTCCCGTCACGCCCTCCGTCACATCTTCCGTCAGACGGATGAAACCGCCGTTTTCCTCCGCGATCTCCCGGCAGGTTTTCACAAGAGCTTCCTCCGGGAAATATTTTTTACTCGTACATGCCGTGAAATTCATACCCATCTTGGCGCAGACCACCATCAGGGAGTTGCCCATATTGTAGCGGGCGTCCCCCATATAAGTCAGCTTAATGCCCTTTTCGCTGCCGAAATGCTCCCGTATGGTCAGAAGGTCCGCCAGCATCTGGGTCGGGTGAAACTCGTTGGTCAGACCGTTCCAGACCGGCACGCCCGCGTATTTCGCCAGCTCCTCCACAATGTCCTGCCCGTACCCGCGGTACTCGATGCCCTCGTACATACGTCCCAGCACCCGCGCCGTGTCGGCAATGCTCTCTTTCTTGCCGATCTGGGAGCCGGACGGATCAAGATAGGTCGTCCCCATACCGAGATCGTGCGCCGCCACCTCAAAGGCACAGCGGGTTCTGGTGCTTGTCTTTTCAAAGATCAGCGCCACATTTTTTCCCCGCAGCGTGTCCACCGGGATTCCCTTCTTTTTCTTGTCTTTCAGATCCGCCGCCACATCCAGCATGTATGAAATTTCCTCCGGCGTAAAATCCAGAAGCTTTAAAAAATTGCGTCCCTTCAAGTCCATGATACTGCCTCCTCTTTATGTAGTCCTTTTTCTGACTCTGCCTATTCGTGAAACCACTGACAGGACGGATCCGCAGAACCGTCCTGTCATTTTATATTGCTCTGATCAGCGCAGAGAATGCCGCTTTTCAGGCATTCTCTTACGTAAGACTTAGAACTTCTTAACGAGGCAGCCTCTGCTGCCAAGTTTTAGAAGTTCTTCTCACGTTGTTATTTGAATACCTCTTTCGCGGAAGCCGCAAGCCCTGCCAGTCCCTGAATCTCCGAGGGAATGATAATCTTCGTCGCCTGACCGTCCGCCGCCTTCTCGAATGCCTCCAGACTCTTGATCTTTAAGACTGCCTCGTCGGCGCCTGCCTCGCGGATCATGCGGATACCGTCCGCGGTAGCCTGCTGCACCTTAAGGATCGCCTCCGCTTCACCTTCCGCCTCGCGGATCATCTTCTCCTTCTGCGCTTCTGCCCGCAGGATCGCGGACTGTTTCTCCGCCTCCGCCTCCAGAATCGCAGACTCCTTCTGACCTTCCGCCACCAGAATGGTGGATTTCTTCTCACCTTCCGCCCGCAGGATCGCTTCACGGCGCTCACGCTCCGCCTTCATCTGCTTCTCCATGGCGTCCTGAATCGCCGCCGGGGGAATGATATTCTTCAGCTCCACGCGGTTCACCTTGATACCCCAAGGGTCTGTGGCGATATCGAGGGAAGCGCGCATCTTCGTGTTGATCACCTCTCTGGACGTCAGTGTCTGGTCCAGCTCCATCTCACCGATGATGTTACGAAGGGTCGTCGCCGTCAGGTTCTCAATCGCCATAATCGGATTTTCCACGCCGTAAGCAAACAGCTTCGGATCCGTGATCTGGAAGAATACCACCGTGTCAATCCGCATGGTAACGTTGTCTTTCGTGATCACAGGCTGGGGCGCGAAGTCCACCACCTGCTCCTTCAGTACAACCCTCTTTGCCACCTTATCAATAAAAGGAACCTTGATATGCAATCCCACAGACCATGTCTGCTGATACGCGCCCAGACGCTCCACCACGTAAGCCTGCGCCTGCGGCACAATCTTGATACATGACGCCAGAATCAGCACAATCAGTATCAATACAACAAGTAACGCTATAAGTCCACCCATCTTTTCTCTCCGTTTCCGAAAGCAGTTCCAGCCTGTGACTGTCCAGTACCCATATCAAACAGCCTGTTACAATTCTTTCTTCTCCTCTACAATCAGTTTCACGCCGTTGATCGCCAGCACAATCACCACGGCTCCCACAGGCAGCTTCTCCTCGTCCGTCTTTGTCCGCGCGGACCATTCCATGCCGCCCACATTTACCTGCCCGATGCCCTGCAGATTATCTATTTCGCTGATTACGATCGCCTGCCGTCCGACAAGGCTCTCCGCGTTCGTGCGCACCCGGTCTTTGTTAAAATATTTTACCGCAATCGGTCTTGTAAAATACAAGAGCAGCGCCGAAACCACAAGAAACAGTATAATCTGTAAAATAACCGGCAGATGCAGCAAGGAAGCCAGCGTTGCCACAAGCGCGCCGCCCGCGAACCAGACGGTGGTAAGTCCCATCGTCAGAAGTTCTATCACAACCAGCGCCACAAGGATGACCAGCCAGACCACCGTCATGTTTAACGCCTGTATCTCCATCATGTTCCCTCCCTGTTGCCACAAATATATAATGATTATCTCATATTATCCCCAAAGTGGCAAGGACTTACTCTGATTCCGTTCAGCTCACGCCCATTCGGTCCGGCTAAACCGGATCACCAGAACACCTGCCTGTCGATGAGCAGACCCTCGTGGTTTCCGGCGCGCCGGAAATGGGTCGCGTCGCCCACGTTTGTCTCGCCGTTGATCGCGGCTCTTGCCGCCTCCCAGCAGCTTTCGGGAATATCGCCGCCGTATACTCTCGCCACTTTGCCGTTGAGCGCGGGCGTAAACTGTCCCGATGCAAAAATAACACCCGATATTGTATTCGGATAAGCCGCGCTTCTGACACGGTTCATCACCACCGCGCCTACCGCCAGCTTGCCGTTGTAGGTCTCGATGCCTGCCTCGCAGTAAATCAGTGCCGCCAGAAGTCTGGTGTCGTCTCCGCCCACCACCACAGCGCCCCTGTTCGCGGTAAGCTTCGCCTTCCGCTCTTCCTCTTCTCTCTTCTGAATCGCTACCAGCGTCTCTCCCTCGTCAATATGGAAGTCAATATCCACATACTCCGCTGAGACAAAGCCTGTTTCGCCCTCGTAATCCACGCTGATCCAGTCTTCATCAAGCACCTCGATGATTTCCAGCTCCTCGTCCCGGGGAATAAAGCCTACCGCCTCCGCCTCTGCCTCCGGGTCTTTCCTGACACAGAGCGTATCCGTCTCAATCTGCACAATAAGGTTTCCCACCTCATTCGCCAGCAGCTCCGCATCCTCGCCAAAAAGCAGGTACTCGTCGCTTGCCCAGCCCACAAGATCCCCGCTGCGGAGTCTTGTCCAGCCATCTTTTCTCTCCAGTATTCTGCCGCCGCAGTCCTTGTAGAGCAGACCGATCTTATCCGATTCCTCGTCCGCCTCCGCGCGCACGTTCATTGCCACCTGCACGTTCGCCATGACAAGATCCGTTTCCCGCTCCGCACCGTTTGCTTCTGACAGCTCTGTCAGTTCCCGGATTGCGTCCTCGTTCGCCGCCTTCCCGGTAGGATCCACAATCTGAGCCACACCCACATTCATCGAATCCAGACACTCGTTTCTGCTGGTGGCATGTACATCCAGAGACAGACCGCATAAACTTATTAAAAGAAACAGAACAGCGGGCAGAAGTCTATACCTTTTCCGCATAAACATCCCTCCATCTTCATCCATACAGGAAATATTGCTTTCCCATAAACCAAAAAGATAAAGATTGTTACAAAATTGTTACAGTTCGGTTAAGTATGGATTATTTTAGCAAAACGCCTATTCTTTGTCAAGTTTATACAATTTGGCTCTGTTTTATCTCTATATTTTGTTACTATTTTTTTACAAAACACAAGATGTTCCGACAGATTATAATTTTTTGGATTTTTCCACTGTCGCCAGCAGCGCGTCCATCACCGCCCCGCGGAAACCGGATTCCTCCAGCACGCGCACACCCTCTATGGTCGTGCCGCCCGGAGAACATACCATATCCTTCAGCTCGCCGGGGTGCTTCCCCGTCTCCAACACAAGCTTCGCGCTGCCGTATACCGCCTGCGCCGCAAACTCGTAAGCCTGCGCTCTGGGCATACCCGCCGCCACGCCGGCATCCGCCATCGCCTCTATAAAAAGAAACACATAAGCCGGGGAAGAGCCGCTCACCGCTCCCACGGCGTCCATCAGCCTCTCCTCCACCAGATTTGCCTTCCCGAAGCTCTCCATCAGCCGGAGGCTGTAACGCATCTCTTCCTGTGATACCGCACCGTTTACACAGATGCCCGTACACCCTTCCCCCACAAGAGCGGGCGTGTTTGGCATACAGCGCACCATCTTCATCCGCCTGCCGAAAGCTTCCTCCAGCCACGCAAGCGTCTTTCCCGCCGCGATGCTGATCACCAGCGTGTCCGGCTGCACCGCATCCTTGATCTCGGCAATCACGCCCGCCAGAAACTGCGGTTTTACTGCCAGTATCAAGGTCTGCGCCTCCTCCGCCACCGCCGCGTTTGACGCCTTCACGTCGATACCGAACCGCTCATGCACCGCGTCGCGGGTCTTCTGTGTCTTCGCGCTGCCACAGATCTCTCCCGCGGGCACAATCCCTTGCTCCAGCATACCGCCGATCATGGCACAAGCCATATTTCCAAGCCCGATAAATCCGATTTTCATTCTCTCCTCTTCCTTTCCGGTCATTCCACGCAGATATCTGTGTTTCCTGCCCCTTTTAACCTCTACATGCGCCGCGCTCTTAAAATAACACATGCTACCTTCCAGTATTTTCCATGATTCCACGCTTTTTTGCTTTTTTCTCTCTTTTTTCAACAACACTCGTTATCCACGGATTAAATCCTGTTTTAACATTTTCTTCTCTGTCTGTAAGCCTCATAAAGCAGAATGGAGGCAGCCACAGCCGCATTCAGGGACTCCACTTTCCCCTCCATGGGAATGCCAAGAAGCGTATCCGCACAGCCCGCCGTCTCGTCCTGCAGACCGTTCGCCTCATTTCCGATCAGAAACGCTGTGCTTTTCTGGTAGTCATATGCGTCATAAAAGTTGTCCGCCCCCAGATGCGCCGCGTAAACCGCCGTCCCCCTTTCCTGCAGCAGCTTTATAATAGAAGAAAGATCTTCCGCATAGAGAAATGGCACCCGGTAAACCGCGCCCATGGTGGAACGGATGGTCTTGGGATTGTAGATGTCCGCCGTCCGGCTGCTCATAATCACGCAGTCCGCGCCCGCCGCCTCCGCCGTGCGGAAGATGGTTCCCAGATTTCCCGGGTCCTGTATATCTTCCAGTATAATAAATAACATCTGCTTTTTATCGCTGCGGTGCAGGATTTCTTCTATATTATAGTGCTGCTGCCGCACGAGACAGAGAATGCCCTGCGGCGTCACCGTATCCGACATTCTGGCAAACACCTCGTCCGTCACGATCTCACAGGAAAGCCCGTCCAGCTTTTCCCCATACCGCGCATACATTTCCTTCTCGGCGCCCTGCGCAATATACACCCGGCTGATCCGTTCCGCCGGCGCCTCCTGAAACATTTTTCCGCCCTCCGCCACAAAGAGCGACTGCCTGTCCCGTTCCTTCTTCTTTCCGACCAGTGCCGTCACTTCCCTGATGGCCCTGTTATGTAAACTTGTAATCATTGTATTCTCCATACGTCCCTGTCTATACGCATAAAACCCGGTACGGCAAAGTCTCCCGCCGCACAACCCTGCGCATAAAGACGCCCCGCAGATGTGCTCATCCACGGGGAAATCCATCCTTCCTATTTTTTATCCCTGCGCCCGCAATCCGGCGTCCACGCGATTATAAAATTTTCGACATCTCGTAGGGGTAATCGGGAATCCCCTTCTCCATGTTCAGCGCTTCCTCAATATCGAAATCCATAAACTCGCCGTGCTGGTAGCCGACCACCCGGTTCGTCTTTCCCTCACAGAGAATATCCGCCGCATAACAGCCCATGATCGAAGCATAGTAGCGGTCCTTGCAGGTAGGCGAACCGCCGCGCTGCATGTAGCCGAGAATCGTTGCCCTCGTCTCGATGCCCGTAGCCGCCTCGATTCGTCTCGCCATGGAAGTGGAATGCCCGATCCCCTCCGCGTTGATAATCAGATGGTGGGTCTTGCCTTTCTTCCTGTTGGCAATGATGTTATTGATGATCTGCTGTTCATTGTAATCGTACTTCTCGGGGAGCAGAATATCCTCCGCGCCGTTGGAGATGCCGCACCACAGTGCGATATATCCCGCATTCCTGCCCATAACCTCGATGATGCTGCAGCGCTCGTGGGAGGACGAAGTGTCCCTGACTTTGTCGATTGCCTGCATTGCCGTATTGATCGCCGTGTCAAAACCGATGGTGTACTCCGTGCAGGCGATGTCCAGATCAATCGTTCCCGGTATGCCGATGGTATTGATACCGTGCCTTGAGAGCGCCTGCGCGCCGCGATAGGAACCGTCGCCGCCGATCACCACCAGACCGTCGATCCCGTGCTTGTGGCAGATTTCCGCGCCCTTCTGCTGTCCCTCTTCCGTGCGGAACTCGTGGCAGCGTGCCGTGCCCAGAATCGTACCGCCCCTCTGGATCGTGTCCGACACCGTCCACTTCTCCATATCGATAATTTCTTCGTTCAGAAGACCCTGATACCCCTTCTTAATCCCCTTTACTTTGACCCCGTTAGCGATTCCCTTTCTGACCACCGCACGGATCGCCGCATTCATGCCCGGCGCGTCTCCACCGCTGGTCAGTACACCGATTGTCTTAATCTGCTTCGCCATACCGATTCCCACACCTTTCGTCTCAATATATACCTCTGAATCTATTTGTATTTTACTCTATAAACATGGGTTTTTCAATATTTTTCCTCACACCACTTTCACATTTCCCTCCCCGAACACCGACTCCAGCCGCTCGATCAGCGCCGCCTGCGCCGACACGTTCCAGTTCGCCGGAAGCGGGTTCATCGCCTTGGGATTCTCCACATAGATCACCACATTGTCTTTTCCTTCCGCCTCCCGCAGAATATCGAAAAGCGCGTCTTTTTGCTGCTCGTAAGCGTCCTTGGTGGGGAACTTGATCCACAGTTTCTTCGGCATCTGCTCAAAAGTCGTGATCTGCTCGCAGACCAGCTTCGCGTCCTTATCCTCCTCCACAGATACCCTGCCTTTGATGAATACCTTGCTGTCCTCCATCACCGCGTTGCCGTACTTCTCGTAATCCCTCGGGAAAACGATGACCTCCACGGAGCCGACCAGATCCTCCACCTGCAGAAACGCCATCACCTTCTCATTCTTGGTGTACTTGATCTTTTTCTCCGTGATCATACCGCCGATGGTGACCTTCGCGCCGTCCTCCACTCTCGTCTCCCCGGTTTCCTCGTCCAGCATAAAGTCCGCCGTGGTTTTTGTGATATTCTTTTTCCACGTTTCCCGGTATTCCTCCAGCGGATGCCCGCTGATATAGATGCCCAGCACTTCCTTCTCAAAAGCAAGCAGCATCTCCTTGGAATACTCGCCCACATCGGGAAGGCTGACCCGGTAGTCTACCTTGTCCGCCTCGTCCGCGATATCAAAGAGGGAAATCTGCCCCGCCAGATTATTCTTGCGGTTCTGCTGGATGCCGTCAACCACCTGCAGATACACACTTAAAAGCTGCTTTCTCGTACCGCCCAGACTGTCCATGGCGCCCGCTTTTATGAAATGCTCAATGATGCGCTTATTCATATCACGGTCTGTCACGCGTGTCACAAAATCTCCCAGATTCTGGTAAGGTCCTCTCGCCTCGCGCTCCGCGACCACCGCGTCGATCACGGGACGCCCCACGCTCTTGATGGCGGAGAGCGCATAACGGATCTGTCCGCCCGCCACCGAAAAGCCGTTTTCGCCCACGTTGATATCCGGCGGCAGGATCTGGATGCCCATGCTTCTGCTTGTCATAATGTACTCCGCCACTTTGCTCGGGTTGTCAATCACGGAAGTCATCAGCGCCGCCATAAACTCCACCGGATGATAATACTTCATATAAGCCGTCTGGTATGCCACCACCGCGTAACATGCCGCATGGGACTTGTTGAAGGCGTACTTGGCAAAATCCATCATGGTGTCGTAAATATGGTCCGCCACTTTCGCGTCAATGCCGTTCGCCACACAGCCGGGCACCCCCTCCTCAGGATTCCCGTAGGTAAAGTTTTTCCGCTCCTGCTCCATGACATACTGCTTTTTCTTACTCATGGCACGGCGCACCAGATCGCTCCTGCCCATGGTATAACCGCCCAGCTCCCGCACGATCTGCATCACCTGCTCCTGATACACGATACAGCCGTAAGTGGGCGCAAGAATCGGTTCCAGCTGCGGGCAGTCGTAAGTCACCGTCTCCGGGTGGTTCTTGCCCTTGATATATTTCGGAATAAAGTCCATCGGCCCCGGACGATATAGGGAAATGCCCGCAATCACATCCTCCAGACTCTGGGGCTTTAATTCCTTCATAAAGCTTTTCATCCCGGCGCTTTCCAGCTGGAACACGCCGTCCGTCCGCCCCGTTCCGAGGGAGGCGAGCACCGCCTTGTCGTCGTAGTCGATCTGGTCAATGTCTATCACAATGCCCTTGCTCTGCTCCACAAGCCGCACCGCGCTCTGAATCACCGTCAATGTCCGAAGTCCCAGAAAATCCATTTTGAGAAGCCCCAGCTCCTCGATGGTCGTCATGGGAAACTGCGTCGTGATGGAGCCGTCAGCGCCTCTGGAAAGAGGGACAAACTCGTCCGCCGCCTCGGGGCAAATCACCACGCCCGCCGCGTGCATGGAAGTGTGCCTCGGCAGCCCCTCCAGACGTCTGCACATGTCAATCAGGCTGTGTACCTGCTCATCCTCCTCGTAGAGACTCTTAAACTCCGGGTTCATCTCCAGCGCGCGGTCTATGGAAACGCCCTGATTCTGCTCAAGGGGGATCATCTTCGCGAGACGGTCCACATAGGCGTAAGGCAGATCCATCACCCTGCCCACATCGCGGATCACGCCTTTCGCCGCCATCGTACCGAAGGTGACGATCTGCACCACCCTGTCGCCGCCATATTTTCGACCAACATAGTCAATCACTTCCTGCCTTCTCTCAAAGCAGAAGTCCACGTCGATATCCGGCATGGAAACGCGCTCCGGGTTCAGAAACCGCTCGAAGAGCAGATTGTATTTGATGGGGTCAATGTTTGTAATTTTCAGACAGTAGGACACGATGCTTCCCGCCGCTGATCCCCTGCCCGGTCCCACGGCGATCCCGTTCTCTCTACAGAAATTGATATAATCCCACACGATCAGGAAGTAGTCAACGAACCCCATATTTTTGATCGTGTCAAGCTCATAGTGCAGACGCTCCTGCAATGTCCCGTCATCCTCCGGGTAGCGCTCCTTCATCCCGTCCTGACAAAGCTTGTTCAGATAGCTCCATGAGTCGTAACCCTCAGGCGCATCATAGCGGGGCACCTTGTAATTGCCAAACTCAATCTCCACGTGACAGCGGTCGGCGATCCGCTGGGTGTTCTCCACCGCCTCCCACGCGTAGGGGAAAAGCCCCTTCATCTCCTCCTCGCTCTTCACATAATACTGCCCGCCCTCATAGCGCATACGGTCCTCGTCCGCCACCTTTTTCCCCGTCTGCAGGCAGAGAAGGACGTCGTGGGGCTGGGCGTCCTGCGCGTAAGTGTAGTGCACGTCGTTGGTCGCCACAAGCGGGATGTCCAGCTCTTTACTCATGCGAAGAAGCACGGAATTGACCGACTGCTGCGCCGGAATCCCGTGATCCTGCAATTCCAGAAAGTAATTGTCCTTCCCGAAAATATTCTGATATTTAAGCGCCGCTTTCTTTGCCTCGTCCACAAGACCCTTCTGGATGTAGCGGGGCACCTCCCCCGCCAGACATGCCGAGAGCGCGATCAGCCCTTCGTGGTACTGCTCCAGCACCTCCAAATCCACACGCGGTCTGTAGTAGTAGCCCTCCGTAAAACCTTTGCTTACGATCTTGACCAGATTCGCATAGCCCGTGTTGTTCTCCGCCAGAAGAACCAGATGATAATAGCGGTCCTCGCCGCCCGTCAGCTCCCTGTCGAAACGGGAGTGGGGCGCCACATAAACCTCGCAGCCGATCACGGGATTGATCCCCGCCTCCTTCGCCGCCTTATAAAAATCAACGACACCATACATGACGCCATGGTCCGTGATCGCCGCGCTGTCCATCCCAAGCTCCTTCACGTACCTCACATACTCTTTTATTTTGTTGGAACCGTCCAGAAGACTAAACTCTGTGTGGACATGCAAATGCGCAAACGCCATAGTGGTATCCTTCCCGAAAGGTCTGATTTTTTCTAAAATTATATCATGCAGCCTTTAGATATACAAGCAACAGTGACTGTAAAGGACATGAGCAGACCAGACAGGAGTTACTAAAAAGCCGGCTTTTACACTGTTACTAAACATGATGTGTTGTTGTGATTTAGTCGGTTGTGCGGTATAATCTTATTGTCGATGACAGCGACAAATTGAAATTTTTTAAAGAGCATAAGTGAGGGGTATAAACTATGACTGTAAACGAGAAAATGAAACTTGTAATTGATCTGGCAGAGCGGGCATTAGAGAAAAATGAATTACCGATAGCCTGCATTATATTCCACAATGATACAATAGTGGCTCAAAGTCATACATCCGAAAACGAAGATAACAGATTATTGGTTCACGCAGAGTTAAAAGCTCTGATGGAACTGGATCAGAAAAAAATAAAAGCAGCAGAAAAAAGGCAAATGGAATTGTTCACTAATTTAGAGCCTTGTATGATGTGTCTGGGCGCTTCCATATCATCATTTGTTGGCAAGGTATACTATTCACTTGACGCCCCTTCCGATGGTGCAGCTCAATGGGCTGTAAAATCATGGAATAATTTCCATACTGCATCATCTTTTTGTCTGCCGGAAATTACATCGGGAATTTTAAAATCTGAAAGCATAGCGTTATTCAAGAGATACATAGATATTAACAAGGACAGCCCACTGGTGGAATGGGTCAAAACTCTTATCTGATAAGACGATACATTACAGTTTGTCCATGTCGAAACTAAATAATTGCAACAGACCAGACAGCCCCATAGACGCCCAGACGGTAAAAGCCATATACAATGCCGTCATATAGTACAAGTTTTCACCATCCTGCGCCACAGAGACTTAACCAGCCTTGCGCGAATGTACAGATACCAGAGACAAAACAGGAAAAGCAGCATATACATCCGCGCCCAGATAAACAGAAACCTTATAACCTGCTCCGATACAGTCGCCCTCACATCACATCCCGCGTCTCCACCCGGCAGACCGAAAGCCAGACGGACACTACCGCCACCACAATCAGAAGCGCATAAAAAACCATATTATTTGCCAGAGTCACCGAACCGATCCCGCCCTGCGTAAAGCAGACGATGATAACAGACGAAACGATCGCCGCCTTGGAAGACTTCAGTTTCAGTCCGATCGGAAGCGCGATAAAGCTGATGCTCACCATCGCCGCAGCGGACAGTACGGCGTCCAGCCAGAACGACGGTTCCCCGACCGCAAGACCTGCGGCGGATATACCCGTAAAGGGCTTTGAAGCAATCAGCACGAGATAAATCACAGCCTTGCTGACCACCATCGCCGCAAAGTTAAACAGCCACACCGCGCCGATTTTTGAAAAGATAATCTTGCTGCGCTTAATCGGATAGGAATACATCAGATTGATGGTCTTTTTCTCATAGGCACCCACAATGTATGCCGCAATCATCACGCCCGTAAAGACAATGTACGACACATGGACGAACATCCCCACAGACATGCCCAGCATACTTTTGCCATAGGACTGCACCGTCTCCTCCGTCTCCAGCTCCCCCGCCGCCATCAGCATAAGCAGCAAAAGAACCGTTGTCGTAATCGCCGCATTCCGGATATATTTCAAAACGTTGTTTTTCTTCCATTCCAGTTTTATAAGTTTACACATAGTTTCCTCCTTAACATCCATACTGAGAATGCCGTTTTCAGGCTTTCTTTTACACAAGAGTGATTTGCCGCTGCGTCATAGAATTTCTTCTCCCGTTTTCCCTCCGGTCAGTTTCAAGAAATAGTCTTCCAACGTCTCCGCCTTTCTTCCAAGCGAAGTAACTGCCACCTCATTTGAGGCATACGCCTTCACAATCTGCTCGGTTGTGACACGATTGTCATAAATACGGATCACGCCGCCGTCGATCACCTTAAAATTGACAAGTCCAAGCTTATCGGCAAGCACATAAGCCGCCCTCTCCGGGTTCTCCACCGCCAGTTCGATATATGCCAGGCTCATCTCCTCAATTTCTTTCAGACCAATTTCCTTTTTCATCCTGCCTTGATGTATGATACCAATCGTGTCCGCCATGCTCTCGATCTCCGAGAGAATGTGGGAAGACACCACAATCGTCGTCCCCTGCTCTGCGCTGAGCATCCGCAGCAATTCGCGGATCTGTTTCATGCCCGCCGGGTCAAGCCCGTTGGTAGGCTCGTCGAGAATCAGCAGTTCTGGTTTACATAAAATTGCCCTCGCAATTCCCAGACGCTCCTTCATACCGAGGGAATAATTCTTGACGGGGGTTTTTGCCGCCGCCGTCAGATCAAGCATTTCCAAAGCCGTTTCCACGCTGCCGTGCTGGTAAAAACCCATATACTCACAGTGCATACGCAGATTTTCATACCCCGTCATATGCTCATAAAATGTGGGAAATTCAATGATGCTGCCGATCCGCCTCATCACCTCGTAGGACTGCGGCGTGAGCGGCTTTCCGAAAAGCTCAATGGAACCCATGGTCGGTTTCCAGAGGTTCATAATCATTTTCATAACGGTCGTCTTGCCTGCGCCGTTGGGCCCCAGAAACCCGTAGATTTCTCCCTTTTTTACGTGGATATCCACATCCCTTACCAATTCTTTGCCGCCGATGGTTTTGGTAAGGCGGCTTGTTTGTAAAATGTAAGACATTTTGCTGCCTCCTTTCTGGTACGTCAAATGTTCTTTCTTCGATGTACTATAACCTATTGTAACGGCTGCAATTTTCAAAACTCTTGCTCAATTCTTACAAATTTCTTTCGGAACGTACTTTATCACCGCAAAAGCATTATGACATGTCTGTCAGTTCCCTCACTCTTTATAATGCCCGTTTTAGCGTGACCGTAAAAACTGTCCTCACATGGGGCACGCTCTCCAGTGTCAGATCCCCGCCCATCTTTTCTGCCAGCTTTTTGGCGATGGTCAGCCCCAGACCGTTGCCCTGCACGCTCCGGCTGCGGGAGTCCTCCATGGTAAAAAGCCGCTCGAACACGCTCTGCGCAAACGCGCTTTCAATTCCTTTTCCCTTGTCGGTCACGTCTATATATACCGCCCGCTCGTCCGTTCTTAGGGAAACGCCCAGATACTTCCCCTCAGAACCATAGCGGATCACGTTGGAAATCAGGTTGGACAGAATGCGCTGCAAAGCCTCCCTGTTTCCCTGCGCGTAAACTGGCGTTTCCGGCAGTCCGATCTCCACCTGAAAATCCGCTCCTGTCAGTATCTCATAAAAATCAAGGACGCTCTCCCGGCAAATCTCGCAGACGTCCACCCGGGAAAGCGCCACCTCCGTGTCTCCCGCCTCAATTTTTGCCAAAGAAAAAAAGCTGTCGATCAGCTCCATAAGCGACTGCGCCTTCTGTTCTGCCTTCTCCAGCATTTGCAGGTTTGCCTGCCCCTCTGTTTCCGCTGCCACTTGCAGGTCCGCCTGCCCCTCCAGAGCCGCCTCGCCCCTCGTCCGCATAATTTCCAGATAACCCCGGATCACCGTCAGGGGCGTCTTTAAATCATGGGAAATATTGGAAAGCATTTTTCTGGAAGAAATCTCGGAACGGCGAAAATCCGCCTCCGTCTTTGCCTTTTCCTCCAGAAGACGGTTGATCTGCGCCGCCAGCTCCATCAGTTCTCTATTATCCGTGAAAACCATCACCCGCTCGCCGCTGTCCGTATCTAAGATTTCTTTCAGCTTCTGGTGGAGTTCCCGAAGCCTCTTTTTTGCGCCATTTCGGAAAGCAAACTGCTGGTAGAGCACGACCGCAGCCAAAACTGCTGCCAGCAGCTCCAAAGCAACTATCATCATAGCAATCCCCCCAGCTTATACCCGATTCCCCACACTGTCAGCACATACTTCGGACTGCGCGGATCCTCCTCGATCTTGTTGCGCAGTCTGCTGATATGCACGTTCACGGCGTTTTCATCCCCGCAGTACGCGTCGTTCCACACAAGGGAATAAAGCTGTTCCTTTGTGTATACCTTCTTCGGATTCTGCATAAAAAGCTTCAGTATTTCAAATTCTTTCGCCGTCAGTTCAATCGTCTCATCTCTCTTTTTCACCGTATAATCTGACAGATTCATGGTCAGTTCCCCGGCTTTTAGCAGGGCTGGCGCATCTACCGCAGCGCCGTCATACTGCATGGTCCGCCGCAGCGCCGCCTTGATCCGTGCCAGCACCTCCACCACGGAAAAAGGTTTCGTGATATAATCGTCCGCCCCAAGTCCCAGCCCAAGTGTCTTGTCGCTCTCCGAGTCCTTTGCCGAGAGAATGATGATCGGCACATAGCTTTTTTCCCTGATATGCTGCATCACGCCCATGCCGCTCACCTTCGGGATCATCAGATCCAGAAGCACAAGGTCGAAGGGCGTATCGTCAAACATAGCACAGGCGTGCTGTCCGTCAAGGGCGCACGCCACCTCATAGTTTTCGGTCTCCAGATAGTTTTTCAACATTTCGCTGATCTCAGCGTCGTCCTCCACAAGGAGGATTCTGTATGGGTTCATCCTGTTTCCTCGCATTTAATTAGCAGGCTGTGCTTTCCTCCTCCAGCGCCTCGTCCAGCCATTCCACAAGCTGCAAATCTACTTTTCCTCTCTTCGCCATATCTTTCAGTATCTGAATCGCCCCGTCTCTGGAGATCGGCTGCTTATAAGGTCTGTCCGTCGCCACCAGCGCGTCATAGATATCCACCACCGTCAGGATCCTCGTCTCCAGATCAAGCTCGTCCCCCTTCAGACCCTTCGGGTAGCCGCTGCCGTCCAGATACTCGTGATGGGCGCCCACCCACTTGGGCACCATGGAAAACCCTTTATAGAACTGCACTTTTTCCAGAATTTTAGACGTCATTACCACATGGTTTTCCATCTCCTTGCGCTCTTTCACCGTCAGCGTGCCGCTGCGGATACTTAAGCATTCCGCCTCCTTCTCCGTCAGGTAGGACAGCGCCGTGCCGTCCTCGCTCAGATGCTGTTTCCCCGCAAGTCTCCTGATATGTTCGCAGTCTCCGTCACTCACATGGCTGGTCACATCCATCTCATGGATAAAGGCAAGTTCCGACTCCAGATCCCTGATCACCGCCTCGTACTCCTCGCTGGTGATCCTGCCCCGCAGCATATCGATCTCATACAGCGCTTTCAGCAGCGCAAACCGATCGTCCACCTTCTCAAGGCGTGTATCCAGTCTGGTCGCCTTGTTCATAATACTTAAGGGAACCACCATCTTGCCGATATCGTGAATGAGCGCCGCCAGCATCAGCTGTTCTTTTCTTTCCGAATCAAAGGTATGTTCACATTTTCCTTCCCTATGTAATTCAGTAATATAATCCGCCAGAAGGCTGGCATACTTTTCCACATTCCTTGTGTGCAGGGCATTGTACGGCGTCCTCTTTTCCAGAGCCGTCGTGAGCGCCTCCACAAACGAGTAAATCTGCGCCTTCAGCGCCTCCACATAGGAAAGGTTCGTCAGCTCAATGGCGGCAATGGCCCCCAGCGCGCGGATGATAATATCATACTCCTCGTTAAAGGCAATCACACTCCCGTTTTTGTCCATGGCATTGATCAGCTGCAGGACACCGATCAGTTCATTTTCATTATTTACAAGGGGCACGACAAGCTGTGACTGCGTGCGGTACCCGGTCAGACTGTCATACTGTCTGGGGCCGGAAAAATCGAACTGGCTGCTGGCATACACATCTGGTATATTCACGACCTCCCGGTGAATTGCCGCATAGGAGCACACGTTTTCCTCTTTCATCGGCACGGGCGGCAGATCAATGGGTTCTCCGTCCATTCCTCTGCTGACCCCCTTGGAAAGCGTTTTCATAAACTGAAACTTAAGTTCGTTGTTCTCATACAGATACAGGGTGCTCGCATCACAGTTTGTAATATCCATCCCCCTATCCAGAATCGTCATCAGCAGGCAGTTTCTGTCTCTTTCCGTGGAAAGGCTTATGCCAATGTCCATTATCTTTTCAAAGTCTTCGTATTGCAGATGCATCACTCTTCCCTCTCCCTTTCCATCGGATAAATCCCGTGGCTCTTCATGTATTGAAGTGATTCCTTCTGTGCTTCGTAACCGTTTACTTCCACCAGCACCGGCGCTTCTATCCGGCACTGTCTGATCAGCCCGTCAAACTCCTGCCAGTCCAGTTTCCCCGCCCCCACGGCAAGGTGCAGGTCGTTTTTCATATCGTTGTCATTGATGTGTATATGGCGGATATAAGGCGCCAGCGTCTCGACCCACTCCCGCCCCGGGCACTTCGACAACATGGCGTGGGCATAATCCAGACAGACGCCGAAATTCTTCACGCCCTGCATCTTTTCCGCAAGCCCCGCCAGAACATCGGGCGCCTCGTCAAACATGTTCTCCATATAAATCTGCTGCGCGGGATATTGAAGCGCAATCTCCGTAAAGAACGCCTCGTTCCGATCGCGCCAGTTTCTCAGATATTCCGCCGCCCGGAAACCGCCCAGCCGCCCCGTATGGAACACAACGCCTTTCAGTCCCATATCTTTTGCGGTCTCCATGGACTGCCGCACCCGCTGTTTAGACACATGCTCAATCATGGGATCGTCGCTGTGGATCGTTACATCCAAGAATGCCCCGTGCATGGTATCCCTTGAAAATATGTCCGAAAAGGCACATTCCCCGGACATATCTTTTTCGGAAGAATTTCCTCCGAAACGCTTATCCGCACACGCTTTGTAGTCGTCAATAATCTTTCCCTGCCTCTCTGGATCATCCATAACCTTCGGCGGGAAAAAATCATTATACTCAAACGCGCATCCGTACACCGCAGCCAGCGCGCATATCCGCTCCATATCCTTCCTGTCGGGAATCAAATACAGCTTGTTCATTTTATTTATCACCTGCCTCCTGAATGTGCGGAGAATACCCGCATTTTGGGTATTCTCCTGTGTGAGATTTAGTACTTCTTAACGAAGCCGCCTCTGCTGCTAAGCTTTAGAAGTACTTCTCACACTGTCTATCTGATAGACAAAGACGCCGTTGCTCTTTCCCTTCAGAGGAATCTCCCCGATCGGTGTCACCGCAACCCTGTCTTTTACCGCCTCATAAACTTCCTTACTGATCAGAATCTGCCCGGGTTTCGCGTTGCTCTCCAGTCTCGCCGCCGTATTGACCGTATCTCCGATCGCCGTATAGTCCATCCGGAAATCACAGCCGATATTGCCCACAACGGCATTGCCGCAGTTTATGCCGATTCCGAAGGATACGCTCTTTCCATATCTTTCCCGGAATTTCTCGGCAATCCTGTCCGCCCCCGCCCGCATATCCCACGCGGTGGCGACGGCGCGGAAAATATAGTCGTCCAGATCAAAAGGCGCGTTGAACACCGCCATAGTCGCGTCCCCCACGAACTTGTCGAGGGTACCGCCGTTATCAAAAATAGCCTGTGTGGTGAGCCCCAGATACTCGTTCAGAATTTCCACCACTTCCTCCGGCTTCAGACTCTCCGACATGGTCGTAAATCCTCTGATATCCACAAACAGCACCGCAATATGGCGGTTCTCCCCGCCGATCACCAGCTCAAAATCCTTGTCCTTGCTGATCTTGTCCACCACCTGAGGCGCCACATACTGCTTAAAGACATTGATCACCCTGCGCCTGCGCATGATCTCCGCCAGATATCTGCGCACCATCTGCAGCAGCCAGATGACAAGCAGGCAGAGCGGCAAAAGGATCGTCGGGACAATCCAGCCGTTTCCATACATCACCTTTACGAAGACAAGGTCAAGAACGGTCAGCGCGGCAAGCAGAATCGTGGCATACAGCATCCGCATTTTTTCGCTGCACACATAAAATACGCCGCACAGAAGCGCCGCAGCCAGCGCATAGAGCAGGGGCGGCGCCGGGAGCTGCGTCTTTCCTTCTAACAGCGCTTCTATGATGTTGGCATGTATCTCCACCCCGTACATCTGGCTGTTGTGGGCTATTGCCGGCATATAGGCATCCTGCATACCAACGGCATAGGCGCCCACCAGCACCACCGCATCCTGAAAAACCGCCGGATCCACCGTGCCATCCAGCACATCCGCCATGGAGACCACACTGTAGCCTCCCGCCTTGCCGGAATAGGTAAAATAAAACCTGTTATTTCTCCCATATACGGCTGGAAATACCGCTTCCTCGCCCCGGCTTTCCCGGTAGACTTTATAAACCTGAGCAGAAAGGCTGTACGCCCTCTCCCCCTCATAATCCAGATAAGCCATAGCCTGCCGCACATAGCCGTCCGTATCTACAAAGGTGTTGGCAAAGCCGCAGATCACCTCATTCTTTAAACTGGCATAAGGCTCGATCACATAGTCCACGTGATAGGGATTGTAGACAATCCTGCCATCCTCTCCCCGTTCCGGCTGCTCCTTAAAAGAAAAGCTCATCGCCGCGACGACATTTCCGGCTTCACCGCAGACACTTGCGAAATAATCGTCCGCCTCCCGGTCCGCCTCCTCGCTGTAAATCACATCGAATCCGATCACAGCCGGACGCGCGCCTTCCGCGCCGTTCAACAGGGATATCAGCTTTGCCGGTATCTCCCTGCTCCATGTATTGACGGGACCGTATTTCTGTAAGGTCTTGTCGTCGATACCTATAATATATATTTTTTTGTTGGTGACGCTCTCCCGCTGATTCAGCCGGTCGGATATCCCTATATCAAAAAAACCCGCCGTACCGAAATATATAACCAGAAGAGCGATCAGAACAACGGCGGCAGTAACCGCCGCCGTTTTCATTTTTCTCACATATCTCATAACATAAATCCTGTTATTTCCACACGATTGTCGTGTTTGCATCTATCTTGGTTCCGAAATCAAAATCCCAGGCACCGCTCGGCGCCGGAACAAGCACGGGCGCTGCCGCCGTTTCTCCACGCTTCACAGTCTGCGTCGCAAAAACCTCTCCCTGATATTGGAACGTCACGGTGTATGTTTTTGGCTTGGACGGCTTATGCTTATCCTTCTTATCTTCGTCTGAATCGTCCCCGACATTTACATCTTGTGAGCCTTCTTCCCCCGTACTGCCCTGATCCACGTTGCCGCTGTCTGACGGATCCGCCGGCGGTGTCGGTTTCATCACCGGGGGCTGCGGCTGGGGCTTGCCAGGCGCGGGCTGTTTCGCTGAAGGCGCCATCACCGGGATACTCTGCGCTTCCCTGTCCGCTTCCGCCAAATCATTTCCGGCGGTATCCGTCTCAGTATGTATCTGCGTATCCGGCTCTTCATCCGTATCGCTCTCTGCATCCGCTGCCACAGTTTCGGGCTGCACCTGCCCGCTTTCCGCCGCTTCGCTGACATCCTCCGTCTCCCGTGTAAGCTGCGTCAGCTCCTCCGCCGAGATGCCCGTCATTTCCTGCCCGTTCTCCATCATGTCAAGCAGATTTACAACCGCCTGCATGGGTAGCTCATCATAGGCGATGTCACTGACCCCGCCAACGGTTCCGTCCTGATACACGACCAGTTCGCCGCCTGCCGGAACCAGTATTTCTTCCCCGAAAGTGCCGTCCGGGAGAATGGGTTTCGTCCCGACCTTCCCTTGAAAACAGCTCAACTTTGTATTCTGACTGCCGTTTTCGTCCACATACAGTTCCACGCGGTAGACCGTCCCGCGGACCGCCATCACGGAATTGGGTGTGGAAGTCTCATACTGGGAACCTTCGCTGAGCGGATGCTGGATCTCATTGGTAATCGCGCCCTGTTCCAGACATATTCTCGTTTTGGAATCCGCCTCCGTCCCTTCCGCCTCCACGGAAAAGATCGTATCCGCCTCCGCCATCACATACTTGTCGTCATCCAGTTTCATGCGCATACTGGATTCATCTGCTACGCTGACACGGTCGCCGGATTCCAGATACAGATTTTCCGCCGCGTTCATGGATCCCACCGTCTCGCGCTCAATGACTGCGCTTCCGTCCACATCATAGACCATGATGGACCGAAACGCCTCTTCCTTATTTGCCAACAATGCGATTGCCGCCACAGCGATCACTGCCACCGCGGCGCAGGCACAAATTATAATTTTCTTATTTGACATCAGTTTCTGTTTCATCTGACACGCCCCTCTTTTCACACCTGCTTTTACCCGGAACTATTTTGTAAATTTGTAACTGCCGTCCGCTTTGACATAAAAATCGCTGCCGCCCCGGTAAACCGACTTATCGCCGTCCACTTTCCATTTCCCTTCCGCCAGATGATATTTCACACCCGCTTTCAGCGTATACTCGCCGCTCTTGGAAATGACATTGCTGTCATCCGGCTCTGACGGTCCCGGCTCTGGTTTCTCCGGCTCTGACGGTTCCGGCGTCCCGGTTCCCGATACATTGATGCTGTAGACCGTTTCATGGCGTGCTTTATCTATCGCCCTGATCACGCAGGACGTGCCGTCCGCCACCACTTTATAATTCCCGTTTTCGGGCGTTGCCACCTGCTCATTCACCAGAACCTTGTCGAGATTGGCGTCCTCCACCTGAAACAGGGTTCCTTCCGGGTAGGTCTTTCCTTCTCCTTCCTCGACGCCTTTTATGACAGGCTTCTGGGTATCCACCACGATGCCGTTGGAGCGGGCGAAATATGTCTGCCCTCCCGCTTCCGCTTTTACATATACGACATAGCAGCCGTCACCACTATTAGGCTCAATATACACAGGCGGAGTCACACTTCCCCATTCCAGAGACTTCATCCCTTCTTCTTTCTTCGCCTCGGCTTCCATGTCCGTCACTTTATCCAACGCATAGAAAAGCGAAACACTCTCGTCACTCTGCCCAACGGACAGCTCACACAAGGTTCCCAAGTAGTTGACATATACAAAGTCAATCTTGCCGCCAAGGGGGCAGGTTGTATTCGTCCCGCCTCTCTTGATGATAATCTCGGGCGCACTCGCACTCCCCGCACCGTTCGTCTCCGTGTCAGTTCCTGCTGCCGGTGCGCTCATAATACCGGCGTCCTGCATTCCGCCGGCGCTCTCATCTTCCGGCGCGTTTTCTTCGTCCGAAACGGTCTCATCTTCCGACGCATTTCCCTCGTCCGAAACAGCCTCTTCTTCCGACGCATTTCCCTCGTCCGAAACAGCCTCCTCTTCCGGCGCGTTTTCCCCGCCCGAAACAGCCTCGTCTTCCGACGCATTTTCCCCGCCCGAAACAGTCTCGTCTTCCGGCGCGTTTTCTTCATCCAAAACGGTCTCGTCTTCCGGCGCGTTTTCTTCATCCAAAACAGTCTCGTTCCCCGGTACATTTTCCCCGTCCGAAACGGTCTCCTTCTCCTCACCGGAAACACTTCCGCTGTCCGAAGCGCTTTCATCATCATATGCCGCACCGTTGTCCGCAGCAGGACCCGTCCCGGTCTCCGCCGCCAACATCGTACCCATCGGCATCATGCACCCGAGCAACACCGCCAGTCCCAATGCCGCCGCACTCTTCCAGTTCCTGTACATAGTCACCGCCCCCAGTTCTCACACATAAATCTTAAACAACTCTTTTTCTCACATGCACATACTTCTAAGATATATATCGCCTTTTCTACCATAATATTTTACATGTATTCCATAATTTGGTCAATCTTTTGTCCTTAAAAGCACTGCAGAATAAGCCACACGTTATCAAAATTCCTCTCCCGACTCATATCCCAAAAAGCCCCGCACCATTCCGGCGCGGGGGCTCTCCGTATTTTTATGACATACGTATCACATATTTTACAGATATTTCTTCAGTGCATCCACCTTGTCAAGTTTCTCCCAAGGCAGCTCCAGATCGTTACGTCCAAAATGTCCGTAAGCCGCAGTCTGCTTGTAGATCGGACGACGCAGGTCAAGCATCTTGATGATGCCCGCAGGTCTCAAATCAAAGTTCTCGCGCACGATATCCACCAGCTTGTCATCCGCGATTTTGCCTGTGCCGAAAGTGTCCACCATAACGGAGGTAGGCTGTGCTACACCGATCGCGTAGGAGAGCTGGATCTCGCACTTGTCCGCAATGCCTGCCGCCACGATATTCTTCGCCACATAACGCGCCGCGTAAGCCGCGGAACGGTCTACCTTCGTGCAGTCCTTGCCGGAGAATGCGCCGCCGCCGTGACGCGCATAGCCGCCGTAGGTGTCAACGATGATCTTTCTGCCAGTCAGTCCCGCGTCGCCGTGAGGGCCGCCGATTACGAAACGTCCCGTAGGATTGATAAAGAATTTGGTCTGGTCGTCCACCATCTCCTTCGGCAGAACCGGATCAAACACGTACTTTTTGATATCCTCGTGAATCTGCTCCTGCGTCACATCATCGTCATGCTGGGTAGATAACACGACTGCCTCCAGACGGACCGGCTTGCCCGCCTCGTCATACTCCACGGAAACCTGACTCTTGCCGTCGGGTCTCAGATATTTGAGGGTGCCGTCCTTGCGGACTTTGGTGAGCTGCAGCGCCAGCTTGTGTGCCAGATCAATCGGATAGGGCATGTACTCCTCGGTCTCGTTGGTCGCATAGCCGAACATCATACCCTGATCGCCCGCGCCCGTGTCCAGATCATCCGTCTGCTCACCCTTCTTTGCCTCAAGCGCCTTGTCAACGCCCATGGCGATATCCGCCGACTGCTCGTCGATCGCCACAAACACCGCGCATGTATTCGCGTCAAATCCGTACTCGGACTTGGTGTAGCCGATCTCCTTGACGGTATCGCGCACAACTTTCTGCATATCCACATACGCGTTGGTGGTAATCTCGCCGGTCACCAGCACAAACCCGGTACAGACCGCCGTCTCACATGCTACGCGGCTCATGGGATCCTTTTCCATGCAGGCGTCCAGAATCGCATCGGAAATCGCATCGCAGACTTTGTCGGGATGTCCCTCAGTTACTGATTCGGATGTAAATAATCTTTTCTCCATTTTTCCTCTCCTTTTTGTGTGTTGTAATATACGCAAATAGACAGAGACTCGAGATGCTGCGCATCTCTCGTTCGCGTTGCTCGCCGTAAGTCTGCCAAAACATGCGCTCATGCAAGCATGACGCCCGCTTCAACAGACTTCCGCCTCTGCTTATTCGCGAAAAAAGTCCCCTTATTTCTCTCGAAACAAGGGGACCCGACATACGTACATCAAATCCTCTTATTGTTCGATCATGCTGTCATAACAGCTTCGCTCAGGCTGGCACCTTCCTTGTCAGGGGTTGCCGTGGCTTCATCGATCCTATGTATCTCCACCACTCTGAATAAGAGAAAGACATCACAATATAAAATTTTATCTAAAATCAAGATACACCAACACGGAGCCTGTGTCAAGCCCCGATTGCACGCTTTCCAAATCTGCCGAAAAATATCGCCGCAGCCCGGACTGCGGCTGTCCCTTCGGTCAGCCGACCTTCAGTTTAAACTTCTGCAGATCCCTGTCCGTGGTCACCAGATCAATCTGTGCACCCAGACGCTGCAGTTTTAGATGGAAATCCTCGTAACCGCGCTGAATATATTTGATATCGTCCACCGTGCTGATCCCGTCCGCAGCCAGCGCCGCAATGACAAGCGCCGCACCCGCCCTTAAATCCGGCGCGGTAATGTGCGCCCCCGTATACTTGGACACGCCGTCGATGATCGCGGTGTTGCTCTCCACCTTAATATTCGCGCCCATGCAGGTCAGCTCGTCCACATATTTAAACCGGTTCTCAAAAATACTCTCCGTCACAATGCTCGTGCCCGCGGAAAGTCCCAGCGCCACCGTAATCTGCGGCTGCATATCTGTGGGAAATCCGGGATAAGGCAGGGTCTTAACATGGGTGTGTCCCAGAGGTTTCGCCGCCACCACACGCACGGCGTCGTCGGACTCCTCGATCTCACATCCGATCTCCAGAAGCTTCGCGCTGATGGACTCCAGATGCTTCGGGATCACGTTTTTCACCGTCACATCGCCCTTCGTCACCGCCGCTGCAAACATAAAGGTGCCCGCCTCGATCTGGTCGGGAATAATGCCGTACTCTGTCCCGTGCAGCTTCGACACGCCCTTGATACGGATCACATCCGTACCTGCGCCCTTGATATTCGCGCCCATACTGTTTAAGAAGTTCGCCAGATCAACGACATGAGGCTCCTTCGCCGCGTTCTCAATCACGGTGGTTCCCTCCGCCATTACTGCCGCCATCATCACATTCATGGTCGCGCCCACGGTCACCACATCCATGTAGATATGATTCCCCTTCAGTTTCGTCGCCTCGGCGCTGATTCTGCCGTACCCGATTCCGACAGTGGCGCCCAGCGCACGAAATCCTTTGATATGCTGGTCAATGGGTCGCAGCCCGATATTACAGCCGCCCGGAAGAACCACCTCCGCCTTGCTGTATTTGCCAAGCAGGGATCCAAGCAGATAGTAGGATGCCCTGATCTTTTTGATATAATCGCCCTCAATCACCAGATTGTGGACCTGTGAGGCGTTGATCTTCACCGTATGCCTGTCGATACGGTTAATCACTACGCCGATACTTTCCATAGCCTGCATCATGACATTGGTGTCCCTGACGTCCGGCACATTCTCTATCAATACGGTTTCGTCCGTCATAATGGCGGCGGCAAGGATCGCCAGCGCCGCGTTTTTGGCACCGCTGATCTCCACATCGCCGACTAACGGATTCCCACCTTTAATCGCATATTGTTCCATCTATGTTTACTTGCCTTTCTTGATCGAAAAAACTCAAACATTAAAATACAGTATACCAGATTTTAGAGGTTTGTAAACCCCACTGTTAGTTCAGATACTCAAACGGGTTCACCTGCGTCCCGTTTATGAGGATCTCAAAATGAATGTGCGGTCCCGTACTTACACCCGTATTGCCGCTCAGGGCGATCTTCTGCCCCTGACTCACGGTCTGCCCCTGTTTTACCAGCACCTTGCTCAGATGCCCGTAGCGGGTCTGTCTGCCGTCCGCATGGTCAATGTAGACCACGTAGCCGTAGCCGCTGCCCCATCCGGCTCTGGAAACCGTTCCCGCGCAGGATGCCATAACTGCCGTGCCCACGGGGGTCGCCCAGTCCACGCCCTTGTGATACGTGCTTGCCCTTCTGGTAGGCGCTTTCCGTCTGCCAAACTGGGAAGAAAGCCTGCCTCCCGAAATCGGCTTCAGATAGGTGGGCGGAATCTTCGTACCGCGCTCCACAATCTTCGGCACAGCCGCGTAGGTGATCTCCTCTTTCAGAATTTCCCGGGAAATCTCCTCGTTATTGCGATAGGACACGTCTGCCACAACCTTGCGGTGACCCGCGGAAGGCTCCTGCAAAGTCTTCGTATCGGTTGTATACCAGTCGTCGTTATCGACATAGACGATGTCCGCCTCGTAATCCTCCTCATAGTACATCTGCTCCGTGCGTTCCACGGAAAGCTCCGGCTCTGGCACGGTCACAATCAGCTCGTCGCCCACACGGATCATGGAATTTTCATTCTCAATGGTATCGTTCATGGCAACCAGCTCATCTAACGGTATCTCATTTTTCTCGGCAATCTGGGAGAGCGTGTCCCCGGCTACCACCTCGTAAATCTGCTCCTTCTCCTGATCTTTGGTGACCTCGTCGATCGCCTCCGCAAGCGGCGTCAGCTCATAGTCCAGCAGGTAAGCCTCCACCACCTCTACCGTATCGCCGAAATCAAGCGCCAGAAGCCCCAGCTCGTAATCGGAAAATTCCTTTTCCGAAGCCGGCTCGATATCCTCAAAAATATCATCCAGCACCGCATGAATCCCCGCGCTGGTCATAACTTCCTCCGCCTCTTCCTCCTCCTGTGCCTGTTCCTTCGCAGAATAAATCTGGGTCGTCAGCACATTCAGTTCCCGGCTGGAGTCCATAACCAGATCCGCGTAATAGTGGTTGCCGCTGTCATATTTTTTGATGGACGCCTGCAAAAGCGCAAGCACCTCCTGCGTGCTCGCCAGATTCACCGTGTACTCGTTGATTTTCACGGTATAAGAGCGGTTCAGGGTTTCCTTGACGCTGCCCTGCAGGGCTGTCAGCATATTCGCGATTATGACACTCTTGTCATCCACAGTGCCCCAGAGCACTTCTTCCCCTTCCCAGCTCAGTTCGCTCTCCGCGAGTACCATCTCATCGCTGCTTGCGGCAAGCGATTTTCTCGCCGCGATCAGACACTCGTCCGCCTCCGCGATATTGCCCATCACGCCCACCTGCATACCGTTCAGGTACACCGTGAAAAGGTTGTCCCCATCGCTTTCAAGCGTCTGGAAATTCGGCAGGAAAAAGGCTGCGACGATGCTTGCAAACACCGCAACCTTAATATATGCAATTTTCATTTTTTTATAATGTCTGCTCAATATTTTCATAAGAATAAAATTTGATCGCCTTTTTGGCGGTCCGCTTTCCGTTTCACCTTAAAACAACTTCAGGTTCGTCATTTTAAGAACAAGCGGAACCAGTGTGACCGCAATGTCGATCACCACGCCGACAAGAATCACAATAGAAAGCCAGAGGGGTGTCCCCTGCCCTTTTTCCGTTTTCACCTGCCCGTTCTGCTTTGCGAGTTCCTCCGTAAACGCCGCCTGCACATTGCGGTAAACCTTTACGTTTTCCCTGTGCATAAACTCCTCGGACTGTGTCAGTCTCTCCTCCAGAAGACTCTTGATCCCGGCAAGCTGCTTTTCCACATCTTCTGCCTGCCCGCTCTCTGTCTCCAGCGCTGTCAGTTTCTCCATGCACTGTGCCAGAACATCCTGCACATTGTCCACGTTCTCCGCGGTCTTGATATTTACCCGGCGGATCTCCTGCATCAGCTCATCGTATGCTTTCATCTGCTTCTGCATCTGGTCCATCTTCGCCGCCTCCGCCGCGGAGTTCGCCCGGATCATCTCCTGCGCGTTTTTCTTCTGTGCCAGCTTATCTATAAAAGTATCCATAACAGTCCCCTTTTCCTATGTTTATATATTTGCCCCAAAACAGAAAAACCATGTCTGCATTTTATCATCTTTCCGCACCAATGACAACAGCGAAAAAGGAGAGCGTTTTACCACTCTCCTCCAGCCATCATTTCATTGTGCAATTTGCACATATTCTATTCTTCATTTTTTACATATTTAGAAATATTTACCATAACTTTACAGTCTATTCACACTTTGTTCATATTTCAGAAGTATACTCAATTTATACAAAAACAACACGAGATGTCGTGTAATAACTACACACATAGATAAATTTTTTCATAATAGCCCGGGTGCCGAAAGGTGCCTGGGCACTCCTCATTTATGGGCATCTTCGGCGCGTTTAGCGCCGAAGTCGAAAGTGCCGCACAGCTTCCTGCAGCCGCTCCGCATGATGACGGAGCTCCTGCGCGGAAGAAGCCGACTCCTCCGCCGTATTGGCATTGCTCTGCACCACCGCGGAGATATTCTCCATCCCTTCTGTCAACTGGCTCAAGGATTCCGCCTGCTGGCCGGCTGAGTCCGCAATATGCTCCACCAGCTCCGCCGACTGTCTGGAACTGGAAACCACATTCGTGAGAGCCGTCATTGTTTCTCCCGACAAAGAAGTCCCGTACCGGACAAGCTGAACCGAATTTACAATCAGTTCCGTGATATTTTTGGCAGACTCCGCACTCTTGGCGGCAAGCTGCTGCACTTCGTTCGCCACCACAGCGAACCCTTTTCCCGCAGCCCCCACACGCGCCGCTTCCACAGAAGCATTCAGCGCCAGAATGTTCGTCTGGAAAGCGATATCCTCAATGGTCTTGATGATACCGCTGATCTGATCAGAGGATTGCGAGATATCGGCGATCGCGGACGACAACTCGTCCATCTTCTGGCTGCACACCCCGAGCTGGTTTTCCGTCTCCACCGCAGACTTCCGGGCATTTTTCGCATCCTCGGAAGTCCGTTTTACCTGTCCGGAAATATCCTGAATGCCGGCGGAAAGCTCCTGCACAGCAGCTGCCTGCTGTACGGCACCGTCAGACAGGGTCTGTGCGCTGACAGCCATCCGCTCCGATCTGTCGGAAACCTTTCTGGCGGTCTGATGGATCCGGCTGAGTGCGTCATTGAGCCCATCCAGTATCTGCCGCAGGGCGTCCTGTATCGGCACAAACTCCCCGCGATAGCTGCTGTCAATTTCCAGATCCATATTGCCCTGCGCCATTTCCGACAGTTTATTGTCTATATCCGTAATGTATTTCTTCAGCTCGCCCTTCGTCTCGTGGATGGAAGCGACGAGCATACCAATTTCGGAAGTGTCGGACTTCCAGCCAAACTCCGCCGAAAGGTTCCCCTGCGATATTTCTCCCATCTGATCGCGCACGGCGATAACAGGGCGTAAAATCCGTCTGCGGATCACCCACATGCTGATCACCTGAAGCGTCCCGACCATAACCAGAGCCACCACCATCAGTAACTGGATCATGCTACTGGAATGGTTAAGGGTCTCTACCTCCAGAAGCGTTCTGGCGTCCAGCGTTTCCAGAAACTCTTCCTTCAGCGCATTGATCTTGGAAATGGAGCTGTTGTACTCCTCGCCATAAACATAAGTAACCGCTGCGCCCTGCTCTCCCGCCTGCACCTGCTCCATCGCCTGCTCCTCCAGGGGAACCAGCTCATTGGAGAGACTGTACATACTGTCAATCATCTTCTGCTCGTTGTCTGTGATACCGATTTCCTGCATGGCGGCAACGCCGATATCCCTGTTTTTTAAGTTGTTGACTTCATTCCAATAGTTGTCGTAATGTTCCTGACTGCCGGTAGCCGCATAGGCTCGGACTTCGTTCGTCAGATAGGCAGAACCGTTCATAAAACGGTTTGCATTGTAAGTAAGCTCAACGCGATCCTCGTTAGCGTCCTCTAGCTGGCGGCTCACATCACTGTATGCAATGATGAGCGCCAGCATAAACAGCAGCGCACAGATGGAGCCTACATTTAAAATAGTTGTCAGCGTAGATTGGTTGATTGCTCTTTTCATCTTATTGTCCAATACCTTTCAGCCCCTGCAGGCTCCCTTTACTCTTCGTTTTCCTGTCCAATATGTAGGATTTCCTCGTTCAGCGACATCATCCTCGCGTCCAGCGCGGCAACCATCTGCGCACACTCCACAAGCTGTTCCTTGATGTGCTCCGGCGCGTTCCCCTCGAACTTATAGTGGATCTTATGCTCCAGACTCGCCCAGAAATCCATCGCCACCGTACGGATCTGGATCTCCACCTTCGTGTCGGCAATTCTGTCAGAGAGATAAACCGGCACCGTCACAAGCATGTGGTAACTCTTATACCCGCTTGCCTTCGGATTCACGATATAGTCCTTCACCGATATGACACGAATGTCACTTTGGTTACTGATCATCTCCGCGATCTGATAGATATCCGACGCGAAGGAACAGATCACCCGGATGCCCGCAATGTCATTGACATGGCTCACCATATTGTCTATGGTAGATTCATAGCCATGCTTTTTCAGCTTCTTCACGATGCTCTCCGGCGTCTTGATGCGCCACTTGATATGCTCGATCGGATTGTATCTGTGCACATGCTGAAACTCGTCGTTCAAAATCTCCAGCTTCGTGGAAATCTGTTTCAAAGCGGAATTATAAATCAGCTGTACCTCTTTCCAACTGTCTATGTCGCCGTCTTTTTCCCTGTCAACTACTACTTCCATATTCAAGAATCCCCCGGATTATTATTTGTAAACACTCATGTAACCCGTCAGCGCGCTGTTCGCGGGCTGTCTGCGCACCGCGCATTGACATCGCGTATATTATACCATACTTGCCATTTGAAATGTGTATTTTTCACAGAATTTTCTTAAATTTTAATAATTTATTGTATATTTTCACTTTCTTCCTGCCGTGCGCCCGGTGCAAGGCATGGCAATATGACGGGAATTGTCACCATCACCGGGTAACTATACCGTACAAGCACCGTGGGCGACAGCAGAAGCGTCAGACAATATGCCGCAAGAAATACGACCGGCAGCGTCTCCCGGTATCTTTTTCTGTAAAGCGCTGTCACCATGTACAGATATAACAGCCACCAGTACAGCGCCGGCGCAAACAGGAGTCTGACCACAGGTATCCTGCTGTACGCGTTATCCGACACAATCTTTTCCATAAAGGCGCGCAGTCCCGGAATCAGACTGTGTTCCTCCACCTCAAATCCCGCAGGCATCGCGCGGTTATCCGTGGAGAGGTAGCCAAAGCCGCTCTCCGTACCGATCCCGTACACCTGCGCGTGGGAAGTGTCCCACAAGTACCAGAGACCGAGGGAATTGTCGAGAAAAGCGTCAATGTAAATTGCCGGATGCTTCCATCCCAGTTTCACCCATGTTTTTATCAGCCCCGCAGGATCGTCGTGAATCACGGCACGGCTCTTCACCGGGTCCGCCAGATGCGGATTGTAAGCCGCAAACACCCACTCGGAAGAAATGTACTTTTCCAGTTCCTGTCTGAGGGACGGGTCGATTTTTTCCTCCGCTCTCACTCTCGTGCGCGCCATCTGCTGCAGCGGCACACTCAGCATTTCACGCGGGCTGCCGCTTTGTGCGTGTGTGAACGCCTTTAAGGAAAAAGCGCAGACGCCGTACAGCACAAGCGCAAGCAGCGTCATGCACAGAAATGTTTTCCGTGCCGCTCTGCTGCTCCATGTATTCCGCTCTCCGAGCCCTGCATAGATAACCGGCGCGCTGACCACGAAGGCGTACACCGCATTGTTTCGGAAAAGCAGCATGAGAACCGTCCAGAATACACAGAGTGCCACCTCTCTTTTGCCCGCTTTTTCGCTCTGCCCAGCCACCGCGTGCTGACCGTCCCCCGGACTCCGGCTGCATACGATACGATAAAGGCTCAAAGTATAGAGCAGTACAAGAGCCGCAAAGAGCACATCCTTCGTGGTGCTTAAAGACAACACGGAATGGGCGGGAAAGAACGCAAAAAAAACAAGCAGAAGCGTCCGCGCCAGACCGGGAACCCGTCTTTCGTATAAAAAGGAAAGCGCCCACCCGAAAACGCCCGCCATCAGCGCCATCTGCACCACCGAGTGAACCGCCATGCCCGCAGAGCAGGAACCAAGCGCAACTCCCAGACGAAAAAAAGCACCTAAAAATAAGGTATGCAGAAGCGGGTGATGTGTGCTGTAATCTCCGGCAAGCACCTGATAGAGCTGCCCCTCCGCGTCATAGGCAAATACCGACGGATAGTAAGCGAGAAAAACCGGTACCCAGCTGAGAAAAATCAACAGGCTGTAAAAAAGCCACGCCTGCCATGCGGGACGCCGTACTGTCCCCTCTGCCACTTTTTCCGGCTCAGAACCCGGCACGCCCCTATCACATTTCCGTCCCCCGCCGCGCATAACCATCGACGCCAAAGCAGCCGCCGGCAAGGACAAAACCGCCGTTTCCAGCAGGAACAATAAAAAGCTGCCCGCATAAGCCGCAGCCGAACTTCCCAGACCGAATACCGTCCCCTCGTGGACAAGGCGCCATCCCAGCACACAGGATATGGAAAACGGAATGCCCCAGAGGAGTGCGTAGCAAAAAAGCCTTTTATTTTCCACTAACAATATATATATGTCCGTTTTTCGGATATATGCCATTTTCTTTCTGCTTTTCATGGAAACAGTATATCATAAAAAGACACCCATGCAATAATATTTGTATTTTGCGGACGAAGAATTTCGGCAAAACATTTGAAAAGCAGGGCTTTACATTTGTCACAGGGCTTTGTATATTGATAGAGAGCGGCAAATCGCAGTCCGGGAACATTTTATATATCAGACATCACAGCGATACCGGCGACTGGAATGTAACGTGGAAAAGAGGTTCGATATGTTTCGTCTATGGGCAAAGGAATTTAAGGATAACCGAATGGTAAAAGATACCATGATCGAGGATGGGCGGGAGGAAACCCGCACCCACAAAGTATTTGATGCGCTGGAGGAAGTCTGTCTGCAGTTCGATCTGGGGAAACCGATCTGGCTGGAAAGTACCGTCTCTGAATTTAAGCGGCACAGCAAGGCGCGTTTTTATCAGGACAATTTTATAGAAGAAATTGAGTTTGATTTTCTGGAAATTCATGTGATCGAGGAGGATTGAAACTTCCCCTGCCGTTCTCCCGTCTTCGGCAATCGTTCCAAAATAATGAGAAATCCGCATAAAAATTTTGTGTATAAAGAGATTGACTTTGCACATTCTAAGTAGTAGTATCATAGTATATTACACATAGTTTTAAAAACTACATGTCAAGGTTTTTATATGCAAATACTGTTTAAGGAGTTGATTTTATGCAGATTACCATTCGTGAACCCGGAAGCGCCATCACCCACTTTATCGGCATGATAATGGCAATTATCGCGGCGACGCCGCTTATGGTGAAAGCCGCCACAGACGCAGACCACGTCGTCTTTGTCGCACTCGCCGTATTTATATGCAGCATGATCGCCCTCTACGGCGCAAGCGCGCTCTACCACAGTGTCACCGTGAAGGACAGCATTTTGAAAATATTCCGCAAGCTGGACCACATGATGATCTTCGTGCTGATCGCCGGTTCCTACACCCCGGTCTGTCTGGTGATCCTCGGCGACCGCCGCGGGTATATGCTGCTTGCCACAGTCTGGGGTATCGCCATCGCCGGTATGCTCATTAAAATGTGCTGGATCACCTGCCCGAAGTGGTTTTCGTCGATTCTATACATCGCGATGGGCTGGGCTTGCCTCGCCGTTTTCGGCACGCTTTGGAACACTCTCTCAAGAGGCGCCTTTCTGTGGCTTCTTGCGGGCGGCATTTTCTACACGGTGGGCGGCGTGATCTACGCGCTGAAGCTGCCCATCTTTAACTCAAAACACAAGAATTTCGGCTCCCATGAGATCTTTCACCTGTTTGTGATGGGCGGAAGCGTGTGCCATTTTATCTTTATGTATCTGTATGTGGCGTGACGGGATTCACTATGATAAGCCCTGTCTGTTTGCTCATGTGAGATAAAGAAGAAAAAGAAGTGTAAAAAATTTTGCCGTTCCCTATCCGGCTGACTGCCGGACGGGTCGGGCTTTAGTCGGGCAATTCTACCTTGCCGACAAAAGAGTAATAGATTTCGATTTCCTGTCTGCGGAAAATGTTACGCAAATAGACTTTTTGCTTCTTTACATTCTGTCAAAATGATAATTTTAGAAGATTATATTGTCGCAATAAATCAGTGATAGAGAAATCCAAAGGGCTGTGATATACTCTAATCGGTTCAAATAATAAATTTGCATTTGACGAGGTAAGAGTATGAAAAATCCATGGGAAGAAATTTCATTAACTGATTATGAAAATCATATGCAACTTGATTCGGTTATGCAGTTGCAAGTTCTAAATGAAATGATGATAGGTCAATTTTATACATATCCCGTGTCAAGTATAATGATATTTGGTATTGCAGGCGGCAACGGTCTTGAACATATCCAAAAAGACAAGTTTGACAAAATATATGGCATTGACATCAACCCTCTTTATCTGCAAACAGTCATTCAAAGGTATTCTGACTTGAACGGTCTTTTGGAATGTCTGTGTATTGATTTGATAAATGAAACGAATAAACTGCCAAAGGCAGATATGGTCATTGCAAATCTATTGATTGAGTATATCGGATATGATTGCTTTCAAAAAGCTATCGTACAGGCAAGCCCAAAGTATGTTTCATGTATTATTCAAATCAATATGGAAGATAACTGGGTATCAGACTCCCCCTATCTTCATGTATTTGACGGACTGGAACAGGTGCATCATCAAATGGAAGAACAGTCATTGGAAACAGCAATGCTCAAAATTGATTACCACACAATCAAAACTTTAGAACATATGCTGCCTAATGGCAAAAAACTGGTACAAATAGATTTTGAAAAAAACCTCTCTATTTAATATTTTCCAGCGATCAAGCGTGTCTTGATTACCCGGTGGCGGTGGGGCGTGTTGTATCTTTTCATGGCTGTGAACCACCTTTCGTGGGTGGATTTTTTCAAGCGGCGCAAGCCGCAAAAAAGGCGGGTAGCAGCAGTTATTCCTTACAAAACCACACAAGCCGGAATAGGCGGGAATTTATTTCTATCCCCTTTGCACGGCATAATACTGACGATTTTTGAAAATGCCAAAAATGGGCGAAAAAAAACAGGAAACCTTTTCTTCATTTCCTGTCTTGGTGTGCCGTTCCATGTAGCGGCAGTTATTCAGTTTACATATAAGCCGGATTTTATTTGCCCCGGTGTTGTTTCTTTGTTATCCAGCACCCTAGGTGCTCCAAGTCTTTCTTATATTCGTCAAATTAAATGAAGGTACTGGCTCATATATTCTGATGTATTTTACAGCAGAGTGTTTGAACCAGCACCTTCTTGTGTTATCATATCAAAGTTACAAGAATAGCAGGTATCCCACCGACCAAAGTTTGATACCTGCTATCATAACAATCCTCACAGTGCTGCATCTTTCAATGTAACACTGCAAGCAACACTATTATGATAACAATTACGGTACCTTTTGACAATCCACTCAATCAAAAAACTTATGAAAATATCATCAACACCTTACAGTTCCACCAGCTGCAGTGTACCTGTGGCCATTCTGGCTGCTTAACCCTCCATGGTTATTACACCCGCTCTCTCAAAAAAGACGATTCCGGGATCTCTTTATCTATCTGTCGCGTCAGATGCTCTCACTGTGGCAGGACCCATGCTTTACTTCCTTCTTTACTTGTTCCTTATTCCCAGGTATCCCTGCAGGATCAGATTTCTATCATTTCTGCCTATGAGGCTTCTGGAGATTATGAGGAAATCATGGATGGAACTCCCGCCATTGATGAAAATCTCATTGCA
>Ga0137306_100380_pt1 | contig 65935 bp, 52 predicted proteins | sample Inofroosms_March_FD_97187 | JGI IMG/M metagenome (GOLD analysis project Ga0137306, IMG submission 97187) | Mouse cecal microbial communities from Vienna, Austria - N-Acetylneuraminic and N-Acetylglucosamine D2O microcosms_March | ecosystem: Host-associated > Mammals > Digestive system > Large... | reverse complement strand
GTCGGCTTCTCTGAATCTCATGTATGTTTCCTCCTTACAATTATATAATAACACGTATTTTACGTATTGTCAAGAGAAAAATATAAAAAATATACGTATTTTACGCAGATATTATATGCAGATACCGGGAAAGTATGCAGACTGGCAGCAGTACACAAAGGCATCTTTAACAGTGGGAAATAGTGGGATTGCGCCGTCTGCTGCCGTCTTGCTTTTTATCAGACGTTACATAAACAAGGCAGAACCGCTAAACAACGAATTTCGTTCTTTTAAGGTTCGATTTGAAATGTAACCTTGCAGAGCAGAGCCACCCGGCCAGTACCCGGAATTTTCCGGGAGCAGATTTGAACCCGGACGGACATAGCCCCCGGCGGTAATTTCCCGATTTGAAATCGGTAAATAGCGATACGCCACAAGCCCCTATTTTGGATTGTAACGGCGTAGACGGTTTTCTATCAGGTATGCCAGTACAAGCCCGGTATGAGGCGGATTGGAGCCTTTATAAAGGGATTCTGACAGATAGGCGGTTCATTCCTCATGTATGAAGAATGGGGCTGAAATTTCAGCGGTACTCCTGCCACTCACAACAATATAGTTGTCGGTACGAATATCGGACACACGGTATAATCTCATTGTGTGGTTACTATCGGAAAATGTGAAGTAACTACACCCGGACATTTCCGTTACCTGATAAGCCGGAGCATGGGCGGCGGTCATGCCTGACTTGGGGATTCACGCTCCATTCGTTCATCAACAGCCCTTTTGATGTAACTGTTTACTTTTTCCCCGGCAGTATCGGCAGCAGCTTTGATTTGGTCGTATTTCTCTTTTTGTACATCTAAGGGAATGCGTTTTAGGTTGTTTTTTGCATAGTTGGCATTGTAATTTTTTTTGTTCGGACTATTAGGCATATAAGCACCTTCTTTCAGTTGATGTATTCCAATGGGGGTGCAAATTATAGATGCACCTTCTCCACTGTACATGATAAGTATATCATAATTCAAGCACCATGTACATGGTAAAAATAGACAAGGATACCACGTACATGGTGGTTATTCTGTCAATAGACTAGATACCACATACATAGCACAATAAATACATCAAATGAAGGCGGTGTTATTATGGCAAGGCTGGCAGCAGGGATCAGGAAACGTGCGGACGGCACACTGGAAAAACGGTTCACCATAGACGGCAGACGGTACAGCATTTACGGAAAGAATGCAAAAGAGATTTCACAGAAAGAGCAGGAAGTCAGGAAAAAGATTGAAGCAGGGATATACACGGATAACCGCAACCTCACACTGGACGGATATTTTGATGAATGACTGGACGCAAAGAGGGGGAGTATCAAGGGAAATACTTTTAAATGGTATGCGACATATTATAAGGGACATGTCTCTCCATGCCTAGGGAGCGTGAAGCTTCAGAAGATTGAGCGCAGACAGGTAATAGCATTTCAGAAAGACTTGTCAGAGGGTGGTTTATCTATCAGGACGTGCAATAATATTATGAAAATCCTTAAAATCGTCCTGAAAGATGCGATAACGGACGAGATCATCATGAAAAATCCAGTAACATTCAACGAGGACAACACAAAAACCACGGGAACACCGAAAAGTGAATCCGGAAAAAGAGATATTCCCTTGAATGATATGATAAAGGGCGTATTGGCAAGGCAGAGGAAGAAACAGAGCATCGTGATTCCGATAGACAAGGCAGAGAACAGAGTATTTGTGTCAGTGTATGGAAAAATAGTGGATAATGGTGCTGTAAACCGCGCAATCAGCGCCACACTTTCCAGACTGGAAGAACAGGGCAAGCCAATAGGACATTTCACGGCGCATGCTTTAAGGGATACATTTGCAACACGGTACATAGAGCAGGGAGGTAGTCCGCGGACCTTGAAAACCATTTTAGGGCACAGCAGTCTTATGATGACGATGGACTTGTGCAGCCACGTTCTGCCCAATACCAAACAAAAAGAAATGGATAGTCTTAAAATTGTGTTATAGCAGCAGGGGCGGCATTGTGACCGCCCTTTTTCGTTACCCCACGGATACCCCAATTTGTACCCCTATTCTGAATGATATGAGCATGGATAAAGACGAAACCTGATAAGCAATATTAATATGAATAATGTTGGACAATTCCAGTAAAATCAACCCTTGGAAAGAGTCGTCACGAATAAAGATAAAATATGTCAAAACCACCATATTTGGATTAACCGTCCAATGACAGTACACATAATCGGATTTATAATGCAGTTGTGCTTTAGAGAATAGCTTATTTTTATGGAGGAAATTGCATGCTTGCAGATATACCATTGGAAGAGACACCAGATTTTGAGTATGTGTTTGAGGACGTTGTCAGGCTACAGGAATTTAATTTATACCATATGGGGCTTGGTATGTACAGATTTGAGCGACCTGTGATATACAATGAAGATGATTTTCATTGTCTGGAAAAGAAATACCAACATTTCAATTTCTTTTACATACAGGAGAAAAAAGAAATCAAGTTACTGTTTGTCATGTCAGCTCTGTATAATATCACGAATATCCGAATTATGGAAAATGCGTTGCGGAATCCAGAATTTGCCAGTGTGATTCCAAAGGGTTATGACAGGGATATTGATCGGAAAATGTCTGGCGAAATTGGAAGCTGGTTTATTGAAAGCAGTTATAGTGATTATCATATTAGTGATATTGTTCAGTCCGACAGGCTGCTCGGCTTTCGATGGGAACCGAAAAAGTAATATGATGAAAATGGCGGGAAGCGCTACATTATGATTGATGGCTGTGTGGCAAAATTGATCGCAACAGGCCTGTATGCGTTTCAGAGGATAAAGTTTAATGATGCTGATGAGGGGGACAGAAACCGGTATCCACTTATTGGGGAGCAGCTGTATGTGGAATTTTGTGGGGAATGTGCGGTCATCGGGAAGCCGCATTTTAGTGGAGGAAGCATATCGGTATATGAGGGAACAGACACCAGATATATTGCATTTGATAAGGTTGGCATTCGTAACCTGAAAATGCTGTATGAATGTACAACAGGTTATGAGTTTCGAAAAGTACCGGTTATTGTCCCAGCTCATAATCGGTCAACGGCTGTTCTGCAATCCGACGAGGAGGAATACGTTTCGGTCAAACAGAGGCAGACAGCTGCATATGAAATGGAATCCAACGCGGTGGAACTTTTAACGGGCATCGGATTCGAAAATATCAGGATATACAATCGGATATTGTTTCACAGCGATGCCAGGGTGTTCAACAGTCCGAGGTGTTATGACTTTGCGTATATGGTAAATGGTCTGGTGAAACTGGTGGAGATTTCCCGGAGGGAAACGAAGGTATATAGTATACCGCGGGAAGTTTTTGCAGAACTGTACGTTGTACAGAGGATGCAGTTATGCACTGGAATTACGGAGGACATTCTTGTGAAAGTGATTGATAACACGGATTTTGAGCAGAGTATGCTGGGAAGTGACAACTATAATGATTTTTTTCAGTTTATGGGGGAAGGAAAGCTGAGGCAGGAAATGTAATTGTAAACTGTATTACTGAGGTTGCTGTTCACTCCCAATGTCATTGAGATAAGCGAACTGCTTATTTTGCTATAGTTTTTATTTGAGATTTCCCACAATCTATGATATCATCATTACAAGTACAAAGGGAAAAGGCGGCAGAGATGAGACGAAGATTTAACATAACAGGTTCATGCATCCCGGAAAGACATTACATGGTGCGGCTGGACAACCGATTGAAAAAGATAAAGGAAGACTTTGTGGATTATGGCAGTTATTTTGTGATCAACCGGGGGCGTCAATATGGAAAGACTACGACGCTGAGAGCGTTGGAGGAATATTTAAAAGAAGATTATCTTGTATTGTCTCTTGATTTTCAGCAGATCGTGACGGAAGACTTTATAGATGGTCCAGCGTTTGTACGCGCTTTCTCGAAAAAGCTGTTCGCGGAGTTTGGGAATATTGGGCTGGGTGATTCCCAAAATATGCAGGAGATGCTGTCAGATTTTAGAGATCATAATGCTGAGGCAGGGTTGGATGATCTGTTTGTGTGTCTGAGCAGAATATGTGAAAAAAGTACCCGTCCCATTGTATTAATAATCGATGAGGTTGACAGCACCTCGAACAATCAGGTATTTATCGATTTTTTGGCACAGCTTAGGAGTTACTATTTGAAGCGTGACAGGACATCGACCTTTCATTCTGTGATCCTGGCAGGAGTTTATGATGTCAAGAACCTGAAACTGAAACTGCGTCCTGATTCGGAACACCAGTATAACAGTCCGTGGAACATCGCCGATGATTTTGACATAGATATGAGTTTTTCGGCGGATCAGATCGCAAAAATGTTGGAAGAATACGAGGCGGATAAGCGGACCGGAATGGATATCAAGGAAGTCGCAGAAGAAATATATCAGTATACATCAGGCTATCCTGTGCTCGTTTCCTCAATATGCAAACAGCTCGACGAGAAGATCCCTGGGAGTGAGGACTTTGAGACGATGCAGAAGACATGGACGAAACGAGGGATTGAAAAGGCAGTGAGCATGATACTGAAGAAAAGCTCGCCATTGTTTGAGAGTATGACTAAGCAGCTTGATCTGTATCAGGAGCTGCGCAGTATGATAGAAGACATTATATACCGCGGAAGAAAAGTGACGTTCAGCCCTGAATATAAGGCGATCAGCCTGGGCCTGATGTTTGGATTTCTGAAGGAAGAAAACGGACATGTGGCGATCGCAAACAGGATGTTCGAAATGTGTCTGCTGAATCTGTTTATGGCAGAAGAGTCCGGAGGCGAAGTGTATGCGCGGGGCGGGAGCGACAGGAGAGATATCTGATGGAACATGAGTTTATGAAAAAAGAACCTGCAGCCCGTAAGCATTCATCGAAGAACACAACAGGCATTCCGAATCAATTAAAACAACGATTCGAAACCTATTCCGGCATGTCCCTTGACGGCGTGCAGGTTCATTACAATTCGGATAAACCGCGGCAGATGCAGGCGCTCGCCTACACGCAGGCGGATCAGGTTTATGTCGCGCCGGGGCAGGAGCGGCATCTTGGGCATGAACTGGGGCATATCGTCCAGCAGAGGAGGGGGCAGGTGCATCCCACAGGCACCCTGAACGGTCAGGCGGTCAATGACAGTCCTGCGCTTGAGCGCGAGGCGGATCAGATGGCGGCGCGGATAGCGTCCGCTGATCTATGAGATCCCCATACTCCCCCCACATTTCTTTTGTGACAGTACGTTCCATTTTTTCATACTCTGCACGGACAGCGTTCAGAACGTGTTCCATGCAGAGTTTTTTGTTGTCGTGGATCGCCATGACACATGCGGTGTAGACCACGTTTTTGATCGTGCCGCCGGTGAAGTCAAACTGTTTTGCGAGATAGTCGAGATCAAGTTCCTCGTGCGGCAGTTGGAGTGTCAGGCAGTCCGCCCAGATATCATGCCGCATCGCGGCGTCGGGGGACTGGTATCGGATGACGTATTTCATGCGGCGCAGGAATGCTTTGTCGATGCCGCTGTACAGGTTTGTGGCGAGCACGACGATGCCGTCAAACTGCTCGATGCGCTGCAGGATGTAGGAGACCTCCATGTTGGCGTACCGGTCTTTTCCGTCGGTCACTTCACCGCGCCTGCCAAAGAGGGAGTCCGCCTCATCAAAAAAGAGTACCGGCTTTGCTTTCTGCGCAAATGAAAAGATCTGTTCCAGATGCTTTTCGGTCTCGCCGATGTATTTGTCGAGCACATGGGACAGGTCAACCTGATATAAGGCGGTTCCAAGTTCTTTGGCGATGGCGTGTGCCGTCATGGTCTTGCCTGTTCCGGGCGGACCGTAGAGCAGTACTGTCACAGCTCTCCCATAGGGATACCGGTGTTCGAGACCCCATTCTTCGAAGATGCGATAGCTTTCGGAAGCGGCACAGCAGATCTGTTCCAGCGTCTTTTTGGTCTGGGAGGGCAGCTTTAAGGATCCGAAACTGATGGAGGGGTGAAGGATCTGCCCTAAAAGTCCAGTCTGTCCGCTGTACAGGATCGCATTGCATATATCGGAAAAATTCTCCGGCTGGCGCTGTGCGGTGCTGTGCCAGCGCACTGCGGCATCGGCGATCTCGCTTGCGGACAATGGATAGTGCACTGCGCAGTGTGCACTGTCGAGGGGAATCTGGTACAGATCGGAAAAGCCATTAAAAACGGCGGATCTCTCTTTGCGAGTCGTCTTGTCAAGGGTGATCTGCCGCAGAAAGAGACCGCTGTCGGAGGAAAAAGATACATCGTCATCAGCACACAGGATCAATGGGATGTCTGCCTCTGTAAAGGGCAGAGCGATGGCGGAGAGGAGGTCTGACGATGTGATCTGTGCCGTGGAGAGAAGGGATGCAGTGATGCCATAAAGACATACGGCCGCATTTTTCAGAAAGGCGGCGTGGATCAGTTTTTTCCGGAAATGTTCTTCGCCCGCATCTGCCGTCAGGCTGTTTTTGCAGGTCTGTACATCGATAAGGATCAGATCCCTTTTTAACAGATACGCGATGTGCTTTGCGAGAAAGCGCCTGCCGCCAAAGCCGCTTATGAGTACAGGCTGTCTGGCATCGTCCTGAATCCATGCGGCGCCTTTTACGGCCAGTTCCTGACGGATAAACATGGGATGCAGTCCGGCGTCGTGATCAAAGTATGTTACCCTGTCGGAAAAAAGCTCTGGCAAGAGTCCGTCCGCCCCGGTCAGATAGGAGAGCAGGGCATTGTCGGTCTCAACCGCGGCGTAGGGAAGGGGATTTTTGTTCCAGTCTACAGCGCATACTTTTTGCAGCGCCTGCAGCCGGCACACGATATCGTGATAGCTGGAATGTGTCACATGTTCGAGTTCGGCTGCGAGCTGTACTGTCACGGGATTGCCCGTGTAATAATTCAGATAGGCGGCAAACTCAGGCACATATGCAGCGGCAAGGCAGAGATCGATCGTATTGTACAGGATATCGCTGTCTATGGGATCTTTCGCATCACGTGAAAGGCGGGAGAGGAGTGCATGATAGCGCGATGCCTCGATTCCGGTATCACACTGCCATGCGTCAAGGCGTTCCTTCGTCAGACGCTCTGTGAGTACGCGCAGATAAGGGAAACGCGCAAAGCTGTCTGTGCGCCCAGTCTCTTCGAGGTACATATATGTTTTCAAGATGATCCTGCAGATGGTTGTTTCCAGAAAATTCATATCACGGTTCACTCCTTGGTTTGTTTTCCTCAGTTTCTGCTGTCTCCTCCGCGCTGACCGGAGTCAGTTCCATCCAGTGCAGGCTGCTGTATCCGGTCGTGCCGCGGTACTCGATCAGCGCCCAGTCTTCATTGGCAAATTCGAGTATGACGCCGCCTTTTCCGGGAGGGATCTTTCCGATGATCGACGCCTGCATGGAAGGACCATTTCGGATATTTAAGTTTCTCCTGCCGCGGACATACGCAAAGGTGTAGGACGGAAGGGGGGCGGAGGCTTCTTCAGATGGGGATTCTTCAGCTGAAGTTTCCTCAGAAGCGTCTTCTTCTGATAATATGGGCACTTCGACCAGGGTCTCTGTTTCAGGTTCTGATGATAAGGGTACTTCGACCATGGATTCTGTCTCAGGTTCTGCCACCTCGACGAGCGTACTGGATACAGAATTGAACTGTTTGGGCGCCCGGTCATGAAGGATGATCAGGATACCGATCAGGAAGACGCAGATATGTAACAGACTCAGCAGGACGAGGACGGTTTTTTTCTTCATAATAATCTCTCCTATTTCAGCCCGCAGTTTCCTGATTCCTCGCGGTCTGCGTTCGATGGCTGTTCGGGCAGCTGGATGTACAGGGCAAAGCCGGAGCCGTTCACACTTTTGGCCCAGATATGTCCGCCGTAATCATCGAGCAGCGCTTTCACCTGGGTCAGTCCGAGTCCGCACCCGGTCTTTTTGTTGATGCCCTGATAGTTCAGGTCAAAGAGTCGTTCCAGTTCTGACTCAGCGGGGCCTTTTCCCTCGTTTTTGAATATGATGAGACTGTCTTCTTCCGTTGACGTGATGCGGATGTAGACGGATTCTGTCAGCGGACTGAACTTTGACAGGTTGTCAAAGATGTTGCCGCAGATGAGCATGAGCGCCGATTCGGACAGATAGGTGACAGCGTCGGGGGCGGCGCAGCTGTAGTCGGGACGGAGCCGTTCGCGTTCCGGGGGGCTTAGATGACTGTTCAGATATTTTTTGAAAAAGGTATCCAGACAGACCGGAAGCGCGGATGTGAGGGGACAGTCATAGAGGATACCGGCATAATGCACCTGCGCCTGCCTGTGCCTGCACTGGTCCAGCGCTGCCAGGAGCTGTTCGTTTTCACTGGTAAGCAGCTGGTTGTCTGCTGTGAGCTCCTCGATCCGGTGTGACAGGTCGGCGCGCAGCGCTTCGAGTTCTTCGCCGGGATCCGGCAGCCGGGGCGGCCGCTCTGTCCGGAATGTCCATATAAATAAGAGCGAATCCAGCAGAAAGCATATGGCGCACGGGATCAGATGACGGGTAAACAGGGAGCCGATTCCGGCGAGGAACAGGATGCTGTTCAGAGTTAACGGAAATGTTTTGCGCATACGGCGGAGCCTCCTTAGAGCATGATATAGAAATATCATAACAGATTCAGACAATATTGGACAGATAAATTATCCAAAATTATCCAAAAAATGTTGATTTTTGATAAATATTTATGTATTATAGACAATAAGGAACAAGAAAGAAATCATTTCGTTATAAAACATGTCTGTTTTCTCGAAGTTTCCACGATAAAATTTGAAGAAAATAACAGCGACGGAGGGGAAGCGTGAAAAATAATCAGTTATTTCCTTTTGAGAGAAATCGTTATTATGCGGGCAAGCTGCTGACATCGGCAGATTTCAGTGCGGAACAGTTATATATGAACAATAAGCGGCGCTTTCTGAACCGCATTCTGTTCGGAAGCGGTGTTGTCTGCGGGCTGAATGTGGTGAATCTGGATGATCTGTCGATCCTGGTGGAGAGCGGTGTGGCGATCGACAGAGCGGGCAGGGAGATCGTGGTGGATTCGTCCGTGGTGAAAAAGCTTTCGGGGCTTTCGGGCTTTGATGCGCTTGGCAGTGAGCGGGCAGGACTCTATATCCGTTACCATGAGGAAGCAGTCCACGATGTGTACTGTGGTGATCTCGGGGCGGATGGCAGGGAGTATGAGCGCAACCGCATCGATGAGGGATACGAGCTGTATCTCAAAGACTGCGATGAACCGGGGCAGGCGGCGTACAGGGAGAGAGCGCTGGAGCGTTTTGTGCTGCGGGAAAAGATATTGGACAATGCGGATTACACAGTGCAGCTCAGCATGCCGTACACAGTCGCGAAGGGATATCCGGTGAAGCTGGTGGTGACGATCCGCAAAAATTCGGAGAAGGCAAAAGCGTTGTCTTTCCATGCCAGGATGCAGATGCCGTCTCTCATTGCGCCAGAGGGAGGGCACGAATTGGCGATCGAGGTTGACAGTCTGTCGCTTCCCATGGGACAGCAGGTCAGCAAGGATCACTGGCTTTATGTGGAGCCTGTGGAGGCGGATGAGACGACGGTGCTCTGCCGGAAGGAGGATATGCACTTCCAGGTCGGGGGATATGAGATCGAACCGGGAAACGGCGTGCAGTTCAGGCTGCTTTTGTCAGAGCAGATGCCTTTTGACCTGGCTGTGGGCGAGGTCGGCAGGACAACGCTCGATGACGATCTGAGAGAGGACGCGGGCGGGGACGTGTGTATCGCTGTACTGCAGCTGCTGAGGACAGACGTGAGCTGTCTGGTCAGCGGCATTGCGCAGCAGGGTGTAAAGCGGTATATCATCACGCCCGGCAAAGCGGGGCAGCGTGAGGCGCTGATGGCGTATTTTGACGGCAGCAGTGCAGTGGAGACAAAGAGGGAGACGGCAAAAGGAGATCCTGACAGAGAGCACGGCATATACCGCGGCATACACCGCGGGGAGGCGCCGCTGCCCATGGCGAGCGGCAGGCTGGAGATCCCGCTGGATGTCAATATGAAAAAGGGCGACATCTGTGTCTCTGAGGAGATCATGCATGGTCTTGGCAGGGGAAATGTGTATGTCGAGGTTGGGACGGAGTACCTGGACGATGCACCTTATAACCGGGGAAGCCGCCGGAACACCATATTCGGCAATCCGGAGCTGTTTGGTTTCCGCGAGTGCATGGAGGTGGAGACGGCGGTGCGTGTGCTGAATGACAAGGGCAGTTTCCAGGTGGCGGCGAAGCTGCTCGGAGAGCAGAAGAGTATCGTCCTGCAGCTGGGCTGGGTGGCAATCCGGTTCGGCTCCGTGAAGGACTCAGATGAGATGCAGGAGGAGGAGAACCGCTCGATCGTGCCGGAGACGCCGACAGTGCGTCTGCGTGCCAAGGAGAGCTATTATTTCAATGTGAGCTTCCACAATCTGCAGCCGTGCCGCCTGAGCTATGAGCTGACGGAGCCGGGAAGCGGCGAGATCACGGCGGATGGCATGTACACGGCGCCGGCAAAGGAGGGTGTCTACGAGATCTATATCTACTGTACGGATATGCCGAAGATCTCGACTTATGTGTATGCAGTTGTGAATAAGGAACTGGCGTTGGGGATCGGAAAGTGAGAAGATAGCGGGGGAAAAATGGTTCTGAATACAGAAAAGAAGGCGTATCTGGTCATTCGGGAAGTCCTGGCGGGAGAGGCAAACGATGTATATATTTGCCGGGAAACGGAAGGGATCGGTGCGCCGTACAAGACGGTGTGGATTGTAAAGGACCGCGGGATCGTGCGGCGGCTGTTGGAAAATGTCGGCGACTACTGTGAGGAGACATTTGCACAGAGTGAACGCATGGGGTTTGTGTTTCCATATTTTCAGGAAAGACCGCTGCAGAAATTTTATCTGGGCAGTATCAGAAAAGGATCCTGCAGCTGTCAGCAGGTGTGGCTCGCACTCGTGGAGCAGTGCATGGTCTCAAAGCTGCCGGATGCGGTGGTGTATCTGATACTGTGTCAGGAGCAGGCGCATATCATGCCGGACGGCAGCATTCGGTTTGGATTCCAGCTGGACTTGTCAGAATATGATGATTCCATATGTGAGAAGGATATCGTCATTGCCTGTGCGGACGCGGTTGCGTGTCTGGCGCTGCTTGAGGATCCGGCTCGAAAGGGAGACAGGGTCAGACTGCAGGCTGCGTCACTGCTGACGCGGAAACTGGAGCGGAGGGAGTACCTGGAGCTGATCCAGCTGTACCGGGACATCCGGGTACTGGGCAGAACGGACAGTGCGGGGAAAAAGTGGTTCGGACGATACGGTGCGTCCGGGTGGATCTGGTTTTATCGTCTGTTGTCGTGCGTCTGTGCCGTGCTGGTCTGTCTGGCAGCGCTCGTGATCGCGGGGCGGCTGTTTTTCGGTGAAGCATTTTTCTGGAAATTGTCCGGGAGCCCGCTGGAGGTGATCGGTACGGAGTCGCTGCTGCAGTAATATATCTAAAGGAGAGCAGTCGTTGAAGGGAAACAGGGAAGTGATCGGGATATTCATAGCAGTGCTCATCTATGCTGTCATCGGTGCATTGGGCGTACAGTTCTATCTGCCCTCCCGCAATTTTAATGTGGAGGACATCACAAGGGATCCGGCGGGAAACATTTATGCTGCCGGGGAGACAGGCACAGGGGTGTTTGTTTATCAGCTGGATGCCGGGGGGAGTCCGCAGCGGCTGTTCCGATGCAAGGGCGAGGCAAGGGAGATGCAGCTCTTCTGCCAATATGAGGAGAACAGGCTCTATCTCGCGCAGATGTGGTATGAGGATGGGAAACAGTGGTTCAGCGTGTGGGGAAAAGAGGCGTTGGAGAAGGATTTTCAGCGCATCTGGACAAAGTCCATCGCGGAGGATGTGACGCTGACTGATTTTCAGGTGCGGGAGGACAGGCTGTATGTGACAGGGGTTGACCAGCAGACAGAGAATATCCTGCTGTATGTCTGGGATGGCGGGGAGAAGAATCCGGTGCGTTACAGGACGGATTTTGTGCCGACGACGGTCTACTGGGGAAAGGATGGGATGTACACGCTCTCTCAGCACAATCAGATCTACTTTATCACGGTGGAGGGTGTGCTTGAACGCAGGGATCTTGGCGAGGTTGTATTCTTTCTCGCAGACCGGAGCGGATTGTATTATCAGGTGAAGGACAGCGTGGATATCACTTATCTGCCCGAGGAGGGTGTGGGTTTTTATACATTCATTGAGACAGGGGCCGTGTGGAATATACAGTACTCGGAGAGCGCGCAGAATACGGCGCTGCTGAGGGCGGGCGAAGGCGGAAGGGATGAGCTGCTGATCCTGACCTGGGATGGGGAGGATCATGCAAACGGCAGGAAGGTCGACTGCACGACACTCGGTCTCCGGGAAAAGCTAAAGTGCACAGGGTTTCCATTTCTGATCTACACACTGGCGTCTGTGTCGGTCTGGATCGTGTGGGAGCTGTTCTGGCATCTGGTGTGGAAGTGCAGAAGGCTCTTATACCAGACGATGGCGGTGCTTGCGGCGCTGACAGGCATATGGCTTGTGGCGACGTCTGCGGGTGTGCGGGCGCATGAGATGGAGGAGGAGCGGCAGCAGCAGATGTTTCTTGCAGATACCTGTATGGATGTCCAGAAGAAAGAGCTGTTGGAAAATATAAAGTCTGTGCAGGGGACGGTCGCGTACGAGGCATTCGGAGGTTCCAGACAGTGGGAATCGGTACAGGAGACTTTTGCAGGCAGTACGATGGGGAATGCAAGCCAGTCCTTTTATGTCCGGGAGGAGCTCGTCTGTATGGATGGGAATGAGCTGGTGTTTCTCTTTGCGGAAGAAGCGCCTTACGGCAGGCGGGCGGATACCTTTTATGATGCGCTGGCGCTTGAAAAGATCAGGGGCTGTATCCTGGAGCTGACAGAAGAGTATAAATTTATCGATAAGGTAAACGGGATCTCTTATGCGATGGCAGTTTCGAAGGTTGAGATCGGCGGGAAGCCGGTCTGCATGGTGTCGCGCGTGCCGCTGTATGGAATGGATACACATCATGAAGTGGATGCGGGATTTTATATCGCGGCGTTTGCAGGCTGGCTTCTGGCTATGATCGCGATCGCATTTTTTCTGGGAAAGAAATGGAAAAATATCGGCCTGTTGTGTACCGCGATGGACAGGGTGTCGAGGGGAGAGTACGCTGTTGACAGCCGGAGGGCGCCGGACAACGAGTTTGGCCTGATGTGGCTGGGACTGGAGCGCATGTGCAGGAACCTGCAGCTGCAGAAATACAGGACAGATGAGACGCTTGACTATCTTGACCAGTATGCGCCTCAGAATTTTGAATGTCTGTTTGGAAAGGAAAAGCTGCAGGATATTGCAGTCGGGGAGACGGTGCAGATGGCGGCGACGCTCGGAATGATCTCGGTGATCGACAAGGATACGCTGCTGACAGGGAAGCTGCAGGGACAGTATGTGCAGTATGTGAACAAGCTGATGGAACTGCTGTTCTCGCAGCAGGAATCTGGAAAGGCTGTCTTCCTGCAGGATGGGAGCAATCTGGAAAATGTCAAGGTCATCTTTCAGGGGGAGACGCAGAGTGCGCGGACGGCTGTGCGGTACAGCATCGACTGTATGGAGGAGCTGCTGGCGGAGACAGAGGATGCGTATGATACCAACCCGTTTATCCTGCTGCACACAGATCAGTTCCGCTGCGGGCTTGCGGGCGGGAGCAAGCAGGTATATCCCTATGTGACATCGATGGAGATGGATACGTTAAGCCGCTATATCGATGAATTGAAGCGCAGCGGTGCACGGGTTGTCGTGACGGAGCAGACCTGGCAGCAGGTGCAGGTGCAGGGACGGCGGATCGGATACGTGGCATCACCGGATGGGGATCGTATATTCTGGCTGTATGAGATCCTGGATGCGTGCCCGCAGATGCAGAAGCTTGGAAAGCTGAAAAACAATGAGCTCTTCGCGAAGGCTCTGGAATTGTATTACGCGGATGATCTGTATCCGGCAAGGAGCGCTTTTACGGAGGTTGTCAGGGAATGTCCGGAAGATGGCATCGCCAGATGGTATGTGTTTGCCTGCGATGGGCGTTTGAACTGCCTGAATAAGGAGGGGGCTGTGGACGGGCACCATGAGTTATTCTGGAGATCATTTTGATGCGGAATGGGGATGAGGGGGCTATGAAAGATTTTCTGGTACGTTTTTTCGATCTGCGTCCGCAGAATGAGAATGATTACTGCACTTTCCTCATCTGGCAGATGAGCAGAAAGCTTGCCATAGCGCTTGTGGCGGCGATCAGTATATGCTGCCTGTGCATCCTGTGGAGTGCCAGACCGGCAGGTCTGTACAGAACCTATCGATACGATGCGCTGTCTCTGAGATTTGCCACCGGGAAGGTCAGGATTCTCGGGAAATCCGGTTACACGGCATATGTCGGGGATGTGGATCATGGAATGGTAAAGGGCAGGGGCACTTTATATGATCCGCAGGAGCAGGTGGTGTACGAGGGGGAGTTTGACGCCAACGCCTATAATGGGACAGGGAGATATTACAGTGAGAATGCGCTGCTTTTGTATGAAGGGGAATTCCAGGACAATCTTTACAACGGTGAGGGCAGGCAGTATCGCGAGGATGGTACGCTGTGGTATGACGGAAATTTTGACCGGGGACAAAGGGAAGGGGACGGAACCCTGTACAGTGTGGTGCAGGATAAAGTGTACACAGGTGCGTTTCGTGATGATCAGATCTTCTATCCGATCTTTCTGGGCAGGAGTGCGGCAGAGACAGCGGAGATCTATCTGGGTCAGCGGGAGGTTTACACAGGAGCAGTCCGCGGTGTGCATATGAAGGAGATCGGCGCTGTATCTTTTGGCGGGGACGGGAGCAGTGCGCTGGATGAGACCTTTCAGGTATCAGGGCTGTATGTGCTGCAGCCGGAGATCTGCCTGGCAGGAGGAAGGTGCGATCAGATCCCGCAGCTCACAGAAGCACTGGGCGAGGCGGTTTATCAGGGAAACACGTTTCTGACGCTGGAGGATGCAGTTGCGTTGAACCTGTGCTGTGAGGCGTCAGATAAAGAGGTGCTGTACGGAAGGGCAAAGATCGCAATGCGCAGTATTTTTGACGACGTGGCGGAAGTCAGCCGTCTTGAGAAAGCGTATCAGGCGTACATCTATGTGTTTGACAAGGATGGGATCCTGTATACGTTCTTCTGCAAGGACAGGGATTCTGGCTTTGACTTTTACCGGATAGAGGAGTGAGGGGATATGATATTCTGGCAGGGCAATAACTTCAGAAAAAGAGTGCTGTGGCTGCTGTTTCCGGTACTGGTCGTGCAGCTTGTCCTGTGTGCCTGTCCGATGCGCGCCGGGGCGGCAGTGAGCGGGGGACTGCGGGAATTGTCGCTGAAAAAAGCGCAGGATCTGGCGGTGGCAAACTCCGCTGAGCTGAGAAAGATACAGAACAAGATCGAGATTCAGGAGATCAAGTATGCCACGGCAGTCAAGTCCATCAAAATGAAGAAAAAAAACATGGCGACTTTCCGGTGGACACCGCTTCTCTCGTTTAAGTTTCCTCAGAAACCGACGTTGGCGGACGAGTACGAATGGCAGTACAAGCCCCTGCAGATCACCTGTGTCATCAATGAACTGAAGCATCAGATGAAGGATGAGCTGCTCGCCGGAAAGGAGAAGGTCTCGGTCTTATTTACAGAGACTTATATCTGTCAGGAGAAGATCCGCTTTTATGAGGAGAGTCTGGAAGCGGCAGAGGATACCCTGCAGAGGAATCAGGCAAGACTGATCCTAGGGGGCGCGACGCAGGCAGACATCGACAAAATGCAGAAAAAGATCAGCAGACTTACGACGGATCTTTCACTGCAGCAGAGAACTTTTGAGAACAGGAAGAGCCAGCTGTCAAAACTGATCAATCTCGATGTCACTTCAGGTTATGTATTTTCTGATCCTTTTGTGGAGGCGGATATTCCCCGCAGTGTGCTGGATGCACTGGTGACATATACGCTGGACAATGATCAGAAGTACTATGAGACAAAGCTCGAGACGGCGCTCTCGCTCGAGAGTCTGAACATGATGAAAAGTATGATGCGCAGCCAGTATGGAAACAAGATGGACTGTATTGAACCTTACATACAGCAGGCGCTGAACGGGGAGACGATCGACAGTTCTGCATTCAGGAAGGTTTACGGTCAGATGCTGGAGAACATCGATGCGCCGTGGAACGGTAGTATACGAATACTGTTCATCAGGATCAACAAGGAATGGTTCAAGGGTGCGGTTGACGGTTCCAGATATGTGGAGGATGATCCCTATGCCCTGTACGCCGGGGCGCTGGAGTATGCGGATGCAGTGCGGGAGCAGCAGTCTGCGAAAGAAGAACTGACACAGGCTGTCCGAAATGACTTTGAGACGGTCAGGACGATGCAGATCGCGTATGCGGATGCTGTGCGGGCGCGGGAAGCGCTTGCGGAGGATCTGCGAAAGGGGCTGGAGCTGAACCGGCTGGGAAGCCTTACCTATGAGGAACTGGCGGATATCCAGCAGGAGTATGAGGAGCAGGAATTATCTCAGCTGGAGCTTCTGGGAGAGTACACGAAGCTATTGTATGCCTATGACCGGCTGACCTGCGGGGGGATCACGGCTTTTCTGGAAGGCACGGACATCAATATGACTGTCGCGCAGGGGGGGAACAGCTTTCTTGCGGACGAAGTCAGAGGAAAGGCATATTATTATATAGAATACGCGGTGGAGGACCATCTCTTCCGGCTGGGTGTCAGCATTCCGGAGAACTATTTTACTGACGGTACGACACAGATCACGCATTTCTCACTGTATGTCGACGGGGAACAGGTCGGGAACAGGACAGGGACAGCGGGTGTGCTGGAGCATCTGGCACTGGATCTGGACAAGACGGAGTGTGTGCAGATCTATCTGTATGATGAACAGGAACTGGTGGAGGTGTGTGAGATCGACGCGGCGGTGTATCAGGACGCGCTCGATATCAGAGGCGGTTACACGCTGGTGCAGGAAAAGTCGGTGCGCACAGTGGCATCATATGCGTTTCGTCGGGAGGAGGGCACGAACATGGTCGCGCTCTCGGTGTCGCCAAAGAGCGGGGAGCCGATCGCGTATTATCGGCTGGAAAACAGGGACGGAGCCGGCATTTTCGGAGAGGAGCTGATTCCGGTCAGTGAGGAATTTCGGTATCTGCCGCTGCTGGCTGGCGATCTGTCCCAGCTGCAGGCGGTGTTCTACGACCAGTCCGGACAGCTCTTGTACCGGGGAAATTTTGTGGCGGCTACGGCCTCCATATCGGTTGAAGAAGAATGAAAGGAAAGCAGTATGGTGAGAAGGCTGTTAAAATCGCGTTATAGCCGCATGTGTCAGCTGATCGTGGTATCCGGCGTACTGGCGGCGTTTGCTGTGGCGCTGCGTCTGGGGACGGCTGCAGCGGCGCGCTTTCGTGAGGAGGAGGCGATCCACATTGAGCCGGCATCGGTCGAGAATGGGACGCTTGCCATAGGCACGCATCTGATCTACCTGCATTCGATGAATGATGAAATCTATGCGATCGCACTGGAATCGGCGTCCGAATCCGGTCAGGACAAGTGGTATTACAAGTCGGAACTTGCAGGGGGAATGTGGATCGACATCACGGATGCAGGTTCGATAAAAGACGTTACTGCGGCTGGAAAAACAGTGGAGGATCGCGAGATCCGTGAACTGTTTTTCACACATCACACCAAATCGGACGGGATCACCTACAGTCTGCAGACGAATCAGCCGGTGTGCATCTTTGAAATCCAGGCAGTGTATGAGCAGGAGAAAATGAAGGAGCTCGAAGCGCTGCAGATGCAGTATGAACTGATGCGGGAGTCAAACAGCACGACAGCGACAGCCGTGCGCAACAGGGCGCTGGCGGCAGATTTTTTCAGTGCACAGGTGCGATCGGATAAGACGGATCAGATTGATGCGCAGCTCAGGGCGCTGCAGTGGTACTACAATGCGCTGGCGGCGGAAGGGGCGGACAGCAGAGCGCTGGATCCGGTGCTTGCGGTGATGGAGAAACTTGACAATGCCAGAAGGGCTGAAGTGTTTACTGTGCTGGACAGAAGGCTTTCCGCCCTGCAGGACAGTGTCGCCGATGTGCGGGGCAAAAATGGAGCGCTGGAGATTGTCGACGCGCTTCTCACGGCGATCGGGGACAGCCAGTATGCGCTTGCGGAGAGTCTGACCGCCGCACAGGGCAATATGCTGGAAAAAGGCAGCACCGTTCTGTCAGGGAAGCGCTATGAACTGGAAACGGAATTGATCGCGAACGCTGAAGGCGCCGATCGTGCCGGATGCGACATATCGGATCAAAAGCTGCAGTGGCTCGACAATATCAGCAGCGGGCGGATCGTCAGCAGGCAGGATGAGCTGGGACTGCTGGACGAGCTGATCGACGCAGCGGATGTGGCGTATGGCGTCAGACTGTCGGGCGGGGTGACGATACAGTATACGGTTTTGGCGGAACAGGATGCATCGCGCGCAGCGCTTGCGGACAGAATGCAGGCGGATATGGCAGACACGGGCGCGGCACAGGGAGAGCTGCAGTTTCTGGTGCAGGCAAAGGCGGACCGGCTGGAGGGCGCAGAGGCGGCAGACTTTGTGCTCATGCGGATACAGGACGCGGCAAAGTTCAGGGCCGCGATCAAGTCGGACGAGTACAGACAGGGGTATCAGGACAGCGTGGCAGCCTATGTTGAGTGGCTGAACCGTCTGCTTTCCAATATTAGGAAGGACAGCGCCAGTCAGAGCCGCGAGGAGACCCTCTATGATCAGAAAGCGGCACTGCAGGAACAGAAACTGCAGGCACTCGATGTGCTGGATCTGGACACTGCGAAAAGGATCGATGCAAAGATCGCTGATATCGATGCAAAGATCGGTGCTTCGGAGGGGGATTCCTCCGAACGGCTGGAAGAGCTTTTGCAGAAAAAGACAGATTTGGAGGCACAGCTTGCGGAGGATTTGGAGAATGCAGTTCTCCAGGCACAGCTGAGCAGGCTGGAAGTAGAGATCGCGGATTGCCGGACGGGGTTGCCGCAGGACAGTCAGGCGGCAAATATCATGGCGTGCAAAAGTGAGATCCTGAGCCTGCTCGCGGGAGGAGATACCAGCGATGCTGCCATGGATCTGTTGGACAGTGATCTGGGTGTGCTGATGTCGATGCTCGAAGACGGTTCTGCATTGGCGCTGGAGGCATCGAAGGAGGTCTATCAAAAGCTGACCGCAAAGTCAGAGCTTGAGGGTGTGACAGCATACCGGGATCTGCAGGAGCAGATGGAAAATGCGATCGTCGGGAGCGATGTGCGCACAGGACTTGACGGGGAACTGTCCGAGAAGGAGGCGGAGGCGCTCATTGCCGATGTGCTGGGGGGTGACGCGCTGTTTGACGAGAGCGGGAATCTCACGGCGGCGCTGGCGTCACCGGGCGGTCTGTCAAAAGTGCAGCAGGAGGATCTGGCTGCCGCACTGATCGCGCTCGGGGCGTTCGGCACTGAGACGGGTGCAGGATCCATACAGGCACTCATACAGGGGCTGTCGGCGGCGCTGTACCAGACGGAGACATCCGGCGTGTTTCGATCCAAAAGATCGGGAGGAGAATCCTATGTGCCGGCGAGGCTGCTCGCGGAGTACGGCGGATACCGCTATGTGTGGAGCGATGCGGATCATACAGCGGTATTGTCAAAGGGCAGGCAGTTTTACCGTTTTCGCTGGTATGACAGCGATGTAGAAGATGAGACGGGCACACTTCTTTCCATGAAAAATCCGGCGGGGTTTTCTGATGGACTGTGGATCCCGTGTTCTTTTGCCGAGGAGCAGTTTGCGTGCACTGTACGGGATATTGACGGCACGGATTATGCGGTTCTTGTAAGCAGTGAAGTGGCTGCGGAGGCACAGAGCTTATTATCGGAGCTGCAGGAAGGACTGGCTGCGGGAGGGGGATACGGATGGGAGTGATCGTTGTTACTGGGGCAATGATGCTGTGTCCGTTTGGCACTGCTCCCGCAAATCTCTCTGTCACATCGCAGAGTGTGGTGCTGGCAGAGGGAAAAGCGGTGGCGACGATACAGGATTCTGCACCGAATGTCAATATCCCGGGGTTTGGCATGTGTTCTTCCCTCGCCAATCCGCAGGTGGCGTCTGCGACGGCTGCCGCGCTGGGTGTGCTGACACTGCAGCCTTGTGTCCCGGCAGTTGCAGGTACATGGCTTCCGGCACAGACGGTCTGTCTGGCGGACGGAAAACCTTGCCTGACCAGTGACGCGGCAGCGATATGCAGTTATGGAGGGACGTTAAGTATCGTCGATGCAGGGCAGAAAACGGTGATCATCTGATCGCTCAGATATTGTTTTAACTATCTCAAAAAGGAAAGGAGACTAGGATGGCGGAATATTTATCACCAGGAGTATACGTGGAGGAGTATGATGATTCCCCGCGCTCGATCGAGGGCGTCGGCACAAGCACTGCCGGATTTGTGGGAATGGCTGTAAAGGGGGCAACGAAAGGCGCTCCGTCGCTTGTTACGAGTTTTGCCGGATTCCTGCGGGAATTTGGGGGATATCTGAGTGAGTTCACACATGGGAGCTACAGGTATCTGGCAGGCAGTGTGGAGCAGTTTTTTGCAAATGGCGGCACACGCTGCTATGTCGCGCGCGTGGCTGCGCCCGATGCCTGTGCGGCAGCCGCGGATGAAGGGATATTTCATGCGTGCGCGGCGAACGAAGGGATCTGGGGGAACCGCATACAGATTCATCTGGAATCGGTGACAAAAAAGAAGATCCAGCTTTTGGAGAAAACAGGCGAAAATGCCTACAGGGCAAAAAGTGTGGACGGGCTGCTGGAGGGTGATCTGGTGCTTTTTGGGACAGCGTACAACCGCATTGTGTCCATATTTGACAATGTCATCACTTTTGAGACGGAATTTGCGGAGGAACCTGTGGATGCGGGACTTGTGCCCAGGAAACTGCTGTATCTTGTAGAGACGGATCTGCAGGTTCGCTTTGAAGCGGAGACGGAGATGTACACAGGACTAAGCTTTAACGCGGCATCGCCGGATCATATCGTGAACAGGATGAAAAAGAGCGGGCTGGTATGCGTCCGCGTGGATGTCGTTGACAGGCTTGAGAATCCGGTAGAACAGATATTTGGCACAGGCAGGGTATCTGGGGATATCATACTGGCAGGCGGAAGTGACGGCAGTATGAATGCAGTGACGGCAGGCACTTTTATCGGTGAGGATTCTGGTCCGGGAAAACGCAGCGGTATTCAGGCATTTTTGGAGAATGACCATGTGAGTATGCTCGCAGCTCCGGGGATCACGATGCCGGATGTGGTGGTTTCACTCGTGGCGCACTGCGAGAATCTGGGAAGCCGCTTCGCTGTGCTGGACATGCCGCAGGAGTACACGAAGACAAAGGAACTGCTTGAGTATCGGGAGATGATCGACAGTACCTACGCTGCGATGTACCATCCATGGATACAGTGTTTTGACCGCTCTACACAGAGATCAGGTTTCTTTCCGCCTTCGGGTGCGGTGATGGGGATCTATGCGCGGACAGATATTGCGCGCGGCGTGCATAAGGCACCCGCAAACGAGACTGTGATGTGTTCTGACCTCAGTGTGAACTACACTACAGGGGAGCAGGATATCTTAAATCCGGCGGGCATTAATCTCATCCGCAAGCTTCCGGGACAGGGGATCCGCGTGTGGGGAGCGCGGACGGCGGGCAGCAACAGCGCTTTCAAGTATGTCAATGTCCGGCGGCTGTTCATCTATGTGGAGGAGAGTATCCGGGCAAACACAAACTGGGTGGTATTTGAGCCGAATGACGCGACGCTGTGGACGAGGGTCCGTATCACGATATCGTCCTTTTTAGAGACATTGTGGCGCGGCGGTATGCTGGCAGGCGCAAGCCCGGAGGAGAGTTATTTTGTCGAGATCGGCGCGTCTACTATGACGACGGACGATATCAAAAACGGACGCCTGATCTGCAATGTCGGGATCGCGCCTTCGCGTCCGGCGGAGTTCGTGATCTTCCGCGTGACACAGTTTACGGCGGATGCGGAGTAAGGATCAAATATAAAGGAGTGAAAGAATATGGCAGCATATGATAACGGTTCGGGTCTGGCGTACCCGTTGACCAAGATGAATTTTCTTGTTACCGTCGATAAGGTGAAAGGTACGGCGGCTTTTAGTGAAGTGAGCGGGGTGGAGGCATCTGTGGATGTGATCGAATTCCGGCAGGGAAATGCCCATAGCCTGGCGCCGGTCAAGATTCCGGGACTTGTAAAGCATGGGAACGTCACATTGAAGATGGGTTACACGCTGGACAATGCTTTTAAGACCTGGATCCAGGAGTGCGTCAGCGAGACGAGAAAGGAAATGCCCCGCTCCAAGGTGTCGATCGAGCTGATCGACATCAATGCGGGTGCGCCCTCCACGGCAGTGACCAGCATACAGGGAAAAAGAGTGTGGGTACTGACCAACGCGTGGGTGGCAAAGTACAGTGCACCGGATCTGAACGCCACGGCGAACGAAGTGGCGATCGAGTCGGTGGAGCTTGCCTATGAGGAGCTCGTGATACCCAATTAATATATTGAGGGGAAAGAAAAATGCAGACAGTATATGAATTTGATCTGCCCAAAGGCTATGTGGACGGTACGGGTGAAGTACACCGCCACGGAAGGATGCGCCTGGCGACCGCGGGGGACGAGATCAGCGCGACAAGGGATCCGCGTGTGCTGAGCAATCCGTCCTATCTGAGTGTGGTGGTATTATCCAAGGTCATCACAGAGCTGGAGGGCGTGGAGATGGTCACGACGACGCTGATCGAAAAGCTCTTTACCGCGGACATGGCTTTTCTGCAGGATATGTACCAGAAGATCAACAATGTGGAGCCAGTCATGCTCAAGGTCGTCTGCCCCTCATGCGGGCAGACGCACGAGGTGCCCTTAAATTTTACGCGGGAGGGATAAAGCTGTATCCGACGGAGGAGCTGTACCGCGAGATGTCGTTTATCTCGTATTATTTCCACTGGAGCGAAGAATCGGTCCTTGGTATGGAACACACGATGAGACGGAAGTGGTGCAGCGAGATCTCGGATATCAACAGAAGCTTAACTCCCTCGGAAAATAAGAAAGGGAAGCCGCGGGAGATCAGTATATTGGACATGAAGCCGACGAGCGCGGCGCGCTATGATATATAGACCCGCCGGTCGGGAAGGAGGTGGGACTGATCGCACAGCCAACAGAAGAAATTGTTAAAAATCCAATGCCGAATTACATCTTTCTGCTTAGGGTGGACGCCCTGTACGATCTGCCGTGCACCAGAGTGAGCGGTATCGTGCAGGAGAAAGAGTACGAGAACATTATGGAGGGCGGCGTGAATGGATATGTGCAGCTGAGGGAAAAGCCGGTTTCCAAGCCCAATATCCTGCAGGTCGAGCGTTACATCGGGGAAAACCATTTCGATCCGCTCCCGGTGGGATACCAGAGCACGATGCCGCTGGAGCTCTATGTGAGCCGTTATGTACGTGAGTTTAACCGTGCGATGATGGTATTCAAATTCTCTGGTGTGACGGTTGTCAGCAAAAAGTACGGGGAGCTGGATGCGGAGAAGGGTGGTCTCCTGTCTGTGACGACAGAGATCGCGTATCAGCAGGTTTCCATTGAAGATAAAACAAATGTTCAAAAGACACTTTAATTCTCATCGAATAGGGGATAGAAGGGAGGGCTGAACATGCTGACGATCAAAGCGCCGATGCGTCTGCAGAGCATTTCACCGATCCGGATCGGCCTGGATCTGCTGGGAGAGAAGATCGCAGCAAACTATCAGCTGATCGGCACAGAGATCACAAGTGCCGATCTCCTTCATATGGCAGCGCGTGAGCCGGAACTGTTCCTGCAAATGGAAAATCATGGGATCCTGACAGTTGAGAATCACGTGCATGCTGACAACCAGCTCAAGCTGGAGCTGGTCAACCAGCTGATCAACCGGCTGCTGCTCTGCTTTACACCGCAGTTTACCTATCAGGATGAAGTGTTTGTGGTGTCCGTACTGCAGAAGATCGGTATTTCTGATGTCCGTGAATTTATGCGGCAGATGCATCGCCATATGGAGCGGAACACTTTGCTGAACAGGCTGCTGCACCACTATATTGAGCATGGAATGAAAATTGCGGGGGCGGTTGGCTGGTTTCAGCAGCATCTTCATGAGAGCAGTGAGACTGCATTGCAGAATACATGGGATAAGGAATGCAGGTTCAGCCTTTACCTGCACGATAAGATTTTCGAGCGGCTGATGACTGCGGAGTGTGATCGTATCATGTATGCATACAATTGTCAGGCGGACAGGGGAAGGAGTGCCGTGCGTGGGATCCGGGAGGCGGCATGGATGGAACAGGCGGATGCCATTTGGCTCTCCAGGTTCAGGAAGCTTGTGCTTGACCAGACCAATCCGGCTGTGTGGCAGGAGCATATGTATTATGAGATCTGGCCGTTCGGGCAGGGAGAGCTGAGCGGGGAAAAGGCGGTGCAGCATGTCGCGGCGGCGATTCTGGAAAATATGATCCAGAAGATACACTGTGGATGGCAGCAGTGCCGTGAGGGATCAGCTTCCGCTGAGATCTGGTGGAGGGACTATACACGTATTTTCTGCCAGAGCGCGTCGGATGTTCTGGAGCGGCTCCGGCACGAGCCATATCAGGAAAATGTCGAAAGAATAAAATATCAGGCTTACGTACAGGGAATGTATGAACTGGTACAGGACGAATTGAAGCTGACACAGCTGTTGGGGCAGCTGCCGTACTCAAAAGAAGATTCTGAAGGGGAGGCGGCAGGAGGCAGCATGATGCTGTCCCTGTGGGAGAACCAGAATATCCAGAGGCAGCTTTCCGGGAAAATACAGCTTGAGAGGCGGCTGGCAGGACAGATGTTTTTGACGGATGCAGTCGTGGAGGAAGAGCGGGAATACAGGGAAACGCTGCGCGCATTCCGGGATGCATATCGGTCATTCCGTGAGATGGTAAAAGGTCATTGGAGTTTGATCAGACAGGGAGCGAAGCAGCGGTATGAACTGGAAGAGCTGAGCGGACAGGATGTATCGCGGATGCATGTGACGGATGATGTTTCAGATGGTACAGGTGAGCGGGAACAGAGAGAAATACGACAGATGTATCCTATAGATCATGACTGGAATGATGCAGGTGGACAAATTCAGGAGGATGGTTTGCATAGACTGCCGGCAGACAATGGGCAGCATGGCGTCAATGCAGCAAATATGACAGAGAGTGAACACAGACAGCATGTACGGCAGATTCAGGAAACAGTGAATGTGTTACAGGGCATTATAGATATTCAGAGCGGACAGGAACAGGAGCGCACATCATTGACATGGCAAACGGGAACAGAGGAGCCAAGGTTATACGAACAAGAAAGTGAAACAGAAGAGCGCGTGCCATTGCAGTGGAACCCGGTAAGTGACCATCAGATTTCAGACGGGCAGGGCAGTAAATCAGAAGAGAGCATACTGCCAGCGAAGAATCCGGCGAGTGACCAGCGGGATTCAGACGGGAAGGGCAGTGAACCTGAATACAGGCAGATATTACAGATGCTGGAAGCAGACTACAGTCACGTAGATACGGGGCAGGGACATAATAATATATCAGAAGATCAAACGATCTTTCAAAGCAGTGTGGACATATTTGGCGGACAAGAGCGTGAACAGATACAATCACTGCAGCATGATCTGCTAATACATCCTTCAGTGCAATCACTGCAGGATTCAGGGCATGACTACATAAGCGTGTTTCTGGATCGTTACAGCGAATGGATGTCAGAGTCAGATCCCCCGCTCGCGGAGAACAAAGCGCTGCTGGATCAGGTGAACCTTCATAACCTCCACATGAAGCGATTGCTGGAGCAGGAGAATCTCAAAAATGTGCAGGAGACGCTGCCAAAGCAGATCGTTGTAGACCAGACAAGAGCGAGACAGAGTGCGCTTCGCGCGCTGGAGGATCCGCAGACAGTGCTGCGTGAGATCTATGACAATGCGCATGCAGTGGAGGAAAAACCGTCTGACGAAACAGAGAGGATCCTGCGGATCATGGATGAAAATACGCAGCACTTATATAAAGGGCTTCTGGGATATCCGGAAAGTCCGCAAGATCCGGATGGTATGGAGACAGGAACAGAGGCAGACATTCATGTAAAAGCCGGGACTGCGGCAGTCAGTGTGGAGCGGCCGGGGATTTCGTCCCGGGATACAGACCACAGAACTGACAATGCAAAACAGGAACAGTTTCAATATTATATTGATCCAGATCACGTTGATCTTGTAGTGAGGCGGGTCGGGGAGAATGAGAGCGCCGGATTTGAGGCCATTGATTTCGTTCACAAACCAGAACAGCAGATGCCGTCGGAGTTTATCGAAGTCCTGGAGGGCAAAGCGGTCAACGTGGAACAGAGTCCAGGCGGCAAAGAGTTGCAGATGGAGCTGCAGGCACAGATCCGGCAGGAGCAGGCTGAACAAAAAAAGATCCTGCAAAGACAGCTGCAGGAGATAGAGCGTAAACTGTACAGTGAGAGCGAAGAACAGCTCACACGGATGATGGACCGCAGTCTGAAATCGCAGGTGCATGCAATTTCGGACATCGTCTACCGGGAGCTTGAGCGCAGGCTCAAGAACGAGCAGCGCAGGAGGGGATATTGAGTCTGGCACACAGATAGAATGTGCGTTTGCAAAAATGAGAAACTGTGTAAGAAGGGATATTGGGCATGGAACAGGTTGAAACAGCATACATACAGGTATTTCACGGCACGGATGCAGGGGCGGACACTCCTCGCAGCGCCGTCGTCAGAGACCGGCTGTCAGGCAGGACTGACAAGCAGAGTCATATCGGTCAGGGACAAGAAAGTACGATCATCAAGGTGCAGTTCAATCCTTCTACCCTGTCCTTCTCCACACGTGACAGGTCTTGGGAAAAGAAAGAGAAGAAGAGAAAGAAAACTTCGCTGATCCAGAGCGGTCAGGATGAGGTGGCGACCGCTTTTGCGGACACGTCGGACGCGTCTGTCAATGTGAGCTTCAGGCTTATATTTGACAGGTCGACGGATCAAAATGCGGATGTGCAGCCGGACGTGGAAAATTTTCTCTCTCTGGTCAGGGATCCCTATGTGCGGCGGGCAGCGTTTTGCTGGGGAGATCTGTCATACAAAGGTATGCTGAAAAATGTGGAGGCAGAGTACGTCCTGTTTGACGCATCCGGGAGGCCTGTCAGGGCGACAGTCAATCTGACACTGGAAGGAGTCTGATGCAGCGTGGAGCAAAGAAAACAGGACAGGGCACCATCTAAGGCAGTCTTGACGATTGAATGCAGCGGGGGCAAAGAGGATACGGCGGGCGGGCAGAAACAGGGATCGCAGAATCAGGCGGCGAGGAGAGTCTTAGAACAAGGTGCAGTCAGCGCCGCTGTCCAGAACGCGCAGACGGATCCTTTTGACAGCGGCACAGAGGAGCTCACGGTGCAGTACAACCCGGCAAGTATTCGGTATCATGCCAGTGTGTCGGAAAACAGCAGTATCAAGTACGAAAATCAGGGGAACGTACACGATCAGATCACGTCGGTAACAGGCGAGAGTTCTGTGGACATGTCTTTTTCCCTTGTGTTTCACAGCCGTTTCCCGGGAGATCTGTCCGTGCGGCAGCAGATGGAGCGCATATTAAAAATGATACGGCAGAGTCCCACCAGGCAGGTGGGATTCCGGTGGGAAGGCATACAGATGGTGGGAAGGCTGGTATCCTTCTCGGGAGAGTATGACATGTTTGACGCGTCAGGCGTGCCGGTCAGCGGACACATGGATCTGACGATCGAGACCTCGGCGAAACTGGAGAGAACGAGCCGGACGATCGCCAGATTAGAGGAATCAGAAAACAGGAATGTGTAGGAGAGGGCAGGGGATATGACTGCAAAAAAGTACAGTGACCTCCGAAAAAAATACGGTTCCTTTGTCTATCCTGCAGTCACGCTGCAGGTTGGCGGCAGACTGTTCTCGGAGAACAAACATCAGCTGGTGCTGAGCGATATAGAGGCGGAGCTGAGCTGCGGTCTGGAGGCATCCACTGTCACATATTCGATCTACAATGTTTATGATCTGGAAAAGGGATGTTATGAATTTGCATGGTTCAAAGAGTATGTACAGCTGGGCAGCGCCGTGAGTGTCTCTATGGGATATAATGGCGCTGAGGAGGAGCTGTTTACTGGATTTATCGCGCAGACCCGTTTTGTCTGTGAGGAGGGGGATATGCACCATGTGGTGGTCACGGCGATGGACGCCAAGGGGCTTATGATGTCGGGCAGCTATGCAAGGCAGATGACAGCCGGCAGCTTCGGCGAGGCGGTCCGGGAAATCTTTGACAAACCCCTGTATCAGAAGATGAATGCGGAGGGGATCTGTAAGTCGGTTCAGATAGAGGATACGCCCGACAAGAACGCAGGTACTGGCGGTTCTGATAAGAAAGTGTCATCGTACACTGTTGAGATGGTGTCAGAGAGCGATTATGAGTTTGTCACGCGGGCAGCAAGACGCTTTAATTATGAATTTTTTGTGGATACAGGCGTCATTCTGTTTCGGAAAGCGAAGCAGGCGCAGGAGGAGTGCCTGCTGGAGATCGGAATGGAGCGGGGGATGATCAGCTATGACCTGACCTACGATATAACCGGTCTGGTGAAGAGCGTGGAGGTTCGGGGGATGGACACAGCCAGGGCGGCAATGGTGTCGGCGGTGAAAAAGGCCTCCAACAAGATCTCCACGGGGAACAGGGCAAAGGCGCTGATCGGGCAGGCGCACCGGATCGTGATCGATGCCGGTGCCGTGTCGAAGGAGCAGGCACAGTATCGCGCGGACGCACTGATGGAGGATATCTCGTACCGTTTTGGGATGCTTGAATGTGAGTGTGTCGGGATACCGGAGTTCAAACCGGGGCATTTTATCAGGGTGACGGATCTGGGAGGCCCCTGTGACAATCGGTTTTACATCACGCGGGTGCGTCACAGTATGTCGTCCGAGGGCGGTTATCACACATACATCACAGCGGCAGCGGCTGTTCTGGATCATTGATATATAGAAGGAGTACTAAAATGGCACTTTTTGATGTGTTCGATGCGGTGACAGAGAGACAGGTCACGAAGACGGAGTACGGTGACGAGCGGATCTATGGAACCGTGGTCGGGATCGTGGCGGAAAACTATGCACAGGAAATGCCGGGGCGGCTCTGCGTCACGATCCCGGTGCGGGATACAGACGCCAACCAGCTCAAGTGGGCAAAGATGGCGATGCCCTACATGGGACCAGGATGGGGAGTTTATTTTCTCCCGGAAAAGGGGGATCAGGTGCTCCTGGTGTTCGAGGATGGAAATATCGAGAAGCCTTACGTCATTGGCTGCATTCCGAAGGATAAAGACAGATTTCTGAAAGGCTCGGCGAATGAGCATAATCAGACAAAGCAGCTGCAGACGCGCAACGGCAGCCGGATCTCGTTCTGGGACGATGAGAATGAAGATGGTGCAAAGGACAGGATAACGATCGCGACTGCACAGGATGAACACCATATCGATATTGACAATGAGTCTGATAAGATCGCAGTGTATGACAAGGAGAAACACTGTCTCGTGGAGATGAACACGGAGCGGGGCATTATGAAGGTGCATGCCCGGCAGAAGCTCGAGATCACAGTCGGGGACACCATCAAGATCATCATGAACGGTGAGAGCGGCAAGATGAGCGTCGAGACGAAAAAGCTTTCCGTGGAGGCGTCTGCAAACATGAAGTTCGAGGCGTCCGGCAATGTAAAGATCTCCGGCCGGCAGGTGAGTACAGAGGCGACATCGCTCTTAAAGAATGAGAGCAGCGGAATGCTGACGCTGAGCGGCAAGCCCGTGAAGCTGGGGTAGAGCAGAAAGGAGACAGGATGGAGGACAATACGTATCTAGGCAGCGGACTCAGTTTTCCGGTCCGGGTAAATCCTGCGACGGGGCGCATTGTGATGGCGGATGATGTGCAGAGCGTGCGCGAATCCGTGTACATCATACTGATGACGCAGAAGGGCGAGCGCTTCACGCGGGAGCGCTTTGGGAGCAGACTGCTGTCATACACATTCATGGATACATCTGTCACACGGATGAACATGATGGCGGGTGAGCTTGAGCAGACGCTGCTCGCGCAGGAGCCCAGGATCTCCGAGGTGGAGGTTAGGATAAAGCCTGAGCTGGACAGGGGGTGTCTGATCGTGGATATTCACTATGTGATCTCGGGAAGCCACACTGCGGATAGTATTGTCTTTCCGTTTTATTTGGGAACTGTTCAGAAATAACATGTACAGCGTATTTTTGAATAGTCCTTAGACAGTTATTGAGGAAGAAAAATGATAAAAGTAGATGACAGGGACCGTCAGGATATTCTGGAGGAGCTGCGTGAACGGGCGCGGTCCTACACGCCGGAGTGGAAATTTGATACTGCACAGCCGGACGCGGCAGCGGCGATCGGGCTGATATTCTCACATCAGATGATGGAGAATGTCCATAAGAGAAATCAGATGATGGAGAGATACCGCATCGAGTTTGCCAATATGTACGGGCTGTCGCGCAGACCTGCGATACCGGCAAGGACGATCTGTTCGCTCAGGATCAGCGATGCCATACAGGATGGTGTCGGGCTTCCGGCGGGGACACAGGTGATCGGCATGACGGATGGCGGTGAGGAGATCGTGTTTGCCTTCACGGAGGATGTCTGTGCCGTGCGCGCGGAATTGAAAGATATCATTGAGACTTCCGAACGATATTCCCTGTTTCCGCGGCAGGGCAGGGGGCTCCGCAGGCAGGCGGTCGTGATGTGTTTTCGATCTTTTCCAGACCTGCGGGAGCAGAAAGTATCGCTTTGCTTCCGGGGAAATATCCTCCAAATGACTGAGCTGTTTGCAGACGGAACGTATTTTGCACTCTCGGCGGCACTGGAGGAAGTCGATCTGCACAGGTTTTTTTCCATGCACAAAAAGGAACTGCAGACGGCTCTGGATCCTGACGGCCAGTTAGCGATATCCTGTGAAGAGCCGCTTCCAACGGTATCTGTCAACGGCGAGGAGATGACGGTTTTGATCCTGGAGATGAAGAGACTGCCTGCGGAGAGGATCAACTACCAGAACATCCTGATCAACAGCATCGAGGTCTTCACTGTGCTCCAGTCTGGCAAGCCGGACTTCATATGGAACGGCAGGGAGGAGGAGACGACTGGGCGTTTTTTTCCGTTTGGCAGACAGCCTGCGCTCTACGATGAGTGTCTGATCGGGCAGGATGCACTGTTCGGGCAGAAGGGGACGCTGGTCAGCCTTCGTTTTCGGTTGGAATTTGAGCGGTACCGCCCGCACAGGGGTGTGGAGACGCCGCCTGATCTGCGCATTGTCAGGAGAAAACCAAGAGCGGACGGCAGGCGCCTGATCTGCGATGAGTGTCGTGTCGATGAGGTCTCCTTTACCTATTTTAACGGGAAGGGCTGGCGGCGTCTGGCGCTGGACCTGGATGGGACTCTGCTTTTTTCCAGTGAGGAGAATGCAGGGGAATATCAGATCTGCTTCGAGGTTCCCGGTGACTGGGAGCGTGTGGCGCAGGGCGGATACGAAGGAAGATGTATCCGTATCCAGATCATCCGTGCTGACAACTGTTATCTGCAGGAAGTGGAGTATGTCCTTCCGGTGCTCTCGGACATCACGCTCTGCGCGGAGGGGCAGGAAAAAGGGATCATGCCGGATTTTGCGGCAGTCGTGCGGGGGACGGAAGCCGAGAGGGTGCCGGACAGACAGGCAGGCGGCTTCTGCGCTTTTGAGCAGGAGCAGTATCGGGGAGAGTATGTGTACTTGGGATTTGACCGTGTCTTTCGACAGGGACCGGTATCCATGCTGGTGGAGCTGGAAAGGACGGCAGAGCCGGGAATGGAGATGTCCTTTGCCTATTCGGACGGCAGGGACTTTAAGCCCTTGAAGATGATCGATCACACGAATGCCTTTCAGAACCCGGGGATCCTGCAGTTTGCGCCGCCGGTCGATATGGCGGAGAGCGAGGTGGATGGAGTGCGGCGCTGCTGGCTCCGGCTGCAGCTTCGTAAACCTGCGGCTCCGGATCGGGGGAATACGGGGCAGGAGCATATGCCTGTCGTCAGGAGGATCCATATGAACGCCGTAACGGCAGAGAATATCATCGCAGAGGACGAGCAGGATCATTATATTGATGCCGCTGTGCCGGATATGCATTTCCCGCTGTATGCGGAGAATATCCTGTCAGTTCAGGTGTGGGTGAATGAGAAGGAACAGCTGACGGAGGAGGAGAGAGACCGGCTGATGAGGGACGCAAGGCAGGAATCGGCTGTGAAGGTCAGGGCAGAGTACAATTTCCTCGGGGAGATCGAGGATTTTTATGTGCTGTGGCACGAGATCGACAGTTTTGACCAGGCAGTGTCTGGGGAGCGCTGTTACTGTGTGGACAGGGGCAGGAATGAACTGGTTTTTGGCGACGGCGCGCACGTCAGGATTCCGCAGAATACCACAAGTATCGCGTTCAAGACCAGAGTGCTGTGCTGTGACGGGGAGAAGGCAAATATCAGGGCGGGCAGCATTGAACGTTTTCGCAGCACAGTGATCGCTGTGGAGCAGGTCATGAATCCGATCGATGCCTATGGCGGAACCGATCTGGAACGGTTACAGCATACCCTCGGAAGGGGGAGCAGTATACTCTCCGCCCGGGGGCGTGTGGTGACGGAGCAGGATTTTGTCAGGGAGGCACTCGCGTTCTCTGATGTGGTCGCGCAGGCAGCGTGCGTCGTGGAGGAAGATGGCGTGGTCCGGCTTGTCCTGCTGATGCGGGATCATCAAAAGGGGGATCATTCTTTTCGAAGGATACAGAAACCATTGACAGAACATCTGATCGATCACTGTGAGACGATCTGCGGAAAGACTCTGGTGCGGGTCTGTCCGCCCGTTTTTGTGAAGATATCGATAAAAGTCTGGCTGAATGTGCCTGAACTGTCAAAGAGCATCGAGATCAGACAGCGCTGGCTGGACAGGATGACTGCTTTTCTGGAACCGGTCGATGAACAGGGCGGGATCCGCTGGCAGATCGGCAGACTACCGGGAACAAGGCAGATCAGGCTGATGCTGGGGGGATTGGAGCGGACTGCAAGGATCGCGCATATGGATGTGCTGGCGCAGTATTTTGACGGACAGCACACTGTGGAGCGGGAGCTGGATGCAGTCAGGATCAGCCCGTTCATGGTCTGCAGCAACGGCACGCACAGGATTTTTGTAGTGGGGGATACATATGCTCAGGAATATTGATCTGGATGACAAAGGATATGACCGGATCCGGGAGGAGGCGATCGCCAGGATCCCGGTTTACAGCAGGGAGTGGACAAACTATAATATCTCAGACCCTGGCATCACGATCCTGGAAAATTTCTCCGCGTTCATGGCATTGCAGCAGAGTGAGATGAACGAGATACCTGACAGGATCAGGATGCGCCTGCTGTCGCTTGCCGGATTTACGGCGGCAGAGGGCAGGTGCGCCAGGGCATTTCTGATCCCGGAAATGCCGGAAAACCTGGAATGCGCCTGTCTGCCGCCGCGGATGAAGCTGTACGCGCAGGATATCTGTTTTGAGCTGGAACAGTGCGGGGCTGTCCGCAGTATGTGTCTGACAGACGAGTGCGGGAAAAAAGGCGGGGCGGCTCTGTTCGGTGAACATCCGGCGGGCGGGGAAGCAGTGTACTTTTCTGTGGAAGAGTTTCCGGAGGCCGGACGGAGGGCGGCGCTTTATATAGAGATCAAACAGCAGTTTGAACGCAATCCCTTTTCTGACGATCAGGATGCGCCGGATCCTTTTGCGGAGCTGTTGTGGGAGGTCTGGACGGAAAATGGCTATGCGAGGCTTGAGGTCGAGGATGGCACGCACTGTTTTCTTCAGAGCGGTTATGTTATATTTTCCATGGATGAGGGGCTCCGCGGCAGTTTGATGCGGGACAGTGAGGATGATCTGTACAGGATGCGTGTCACACTGGTGCGTTCGGATTATGATATCGCTCCGCGTGTACAGCGGATCTGCGGTCTGCTGCTTCCGGCAGTTCAGCGGGATACGCGGTCGTCGGTACAGCTGCTGCCCGTGCTGGATGGAAAGATCTGCGTCACGGACTGTCTTGTCAGAAATGACTGGGGTGACGCCGGATATTTTGAGGTCTACGGAAAGGAAGCGGACGGCGTGTACCGCAGGTATCACGACCTGGACCGTGTCGCTGCAGGCGTGACAGAACAGGCGCAGAAGCGGGTTTACCGGGCAGTGCGCGAGGGCGCGTTCACCGCGGTGCTGACGCTTGCGGGATATGATATCCCGGAGTCTGAGCTGCCGCGTGAGGCGCTCGTTGTGTGCAGGTTCGCGGCATATGGCAGTCTCGGCAGGCTTTACGGTTACGACAGTCAGATCATGCAGCTGCCAGACCTGGGATCAGAGAAGATCTGTTCACAGGAGTTTTCGGTGCTAGTGGTCGAGCAGGGTGCGGACGGCAGCGAGATCTGTCATGTGGTCAGACCTGGAGACCGCACGGCAGGCGAAGTGTATTACAGTGTGAGCGAGACGGACGGTGTGCTGACAGTGTGTGACTGCGGGCGGTACGAGGGGGCAGAGCTGCGTCTTGGCGATGCCGCATTTTACAGGGGGGACGGGGGAAATATCCGTGCCGGGACGCGTCTGGAGAGCACGGGTACGGATCTGCGGATGACCTTTGTGAACTGTGCGGACACAGACACGTTCAGCTGTACGGCAGGAAGTTATGCGGAGGGTTTTGAGCAGGTCAGAAAACGGTTTGTGAGGGATCTGGCAAGACCTGCGACAATGATAACACAGGAGGACTGTGCGTACATCGTAAAAAATACGCCGGGATTGTCGATCCACAAGATCGGCGTCTGTCCGATGCCGGAGCGAAATGAGATCTGTATCACGGTAAAACCCAACAGTACAGAGACTTTCCCGGCTCTGTCCGATATTTATCAGAAGGAGATCCGGCGCTGTGTGGAGCGCTGCCGGATGCTCACGACGAAGATCCTGCTCCGGCAGCCTGTCTATGTGCCGATCTGTGTAAGAGGGGTGGTCTCTGTCAGGAAGCATCTGGTGCACAGCAGGGAGAAGATAGAGGAGATGCTCAGCGTCCTGCTCGACGGGATCCGCTCAGACGCGCCGTTCGGAAGCCGGATCATCTTTCACGAGGTGTACAGCAGCCTGCAGGAGATGGACTGCGTGGAGGAAGTGATCGACCTTTCCGTGTTCCCCGGCAATGATCAGTGGGCGCGCAGGGATGGCATGGATATCCAGCTCGGACCGAGCGCATTGTACTATCCCGGGGAGATCACCATTGAAAGTGTAAGCAGACAGGAATTCTGAATGGCATCGATGACAGGAGGTGCGGGATGCAGGAGAAGAGGAGATATACATTAAACGGGTCAAAGCTTGCGATGGCGTATTATGAGGGATTTGTACAGAATGGTGACGCACTGTATTCTGTTGATAATGGGGGAAAGGACGGCAGATCCTTTGTCATTTTCAACCGTTTCTGCAGCTATGAGAGCGGCACAAAATGGGGGCGCTTTCACTGCCGGTGTGTGCTTTCGCCGGGCAGCGCTCTCAGAATATATGCGCTTGCCCTGGATGCGGCGAAAGAGCAGGCGGACGGGTTGAACCGGTATTTTCATGACAGCGGCGTGCCATGGATGCAGAAGCGTGCGCAGTTTGAACAGGGGGGCGTTCTGTATGAAGACCACGGGGATATCCTGCTGTATGCGCTGGAAGGGGAATATCTGTGGCTTGCTCTGGAGTTCGAGCACGCCGCCGGTCAGGCGGACTCTGTCCACGAGATGTTTCTGGACAGCCAGGGCGACAACTTTATGTGGACGTTTCCCGAGATCTATCAGGAGGAGGGCGGTTTCTTCCATCGGTATATGTCCATATTTTCCTCCGCCTATCAGGATATGGCGGACGGGATCGCAGGTATGGACAGGTACCTTGACGTGGAATCTGCGCCGATGCCGTTTCTGATAGAAATGGCTGGCTGGCTCGGCTTTGCGGCGGAGGGAGATTTTCTTGAGGAGGGCGTGCTGCGCAGACTGATCCGGGAGATCTATGCGCTCAACCGCATAAAGGGGACAAAGGAAGTCATCGGCAGACTGATCCGGGCGGTGTTTGGCGAAGATCCGGTGATCGTGGAGCAGAACAGGATGGGGGGTGCTGTCCCGGAGGAGGACAGGGACACATACCGAAAGCTGTACGGCGCTTCCGCGCAGGACGTCACGATCCTGCTGCGCAGGGAGGGGGATGAGAAGCTGCGGGCACAGATGATATATCTGCTGAATCAGTTCAAGCCGGCCAGAAGCCGCATCCGTCTGGTATTCTGTCCGTCCGGTATCCGTCTGGACACCTATTGTTTTCTGGATTACAACGCAGCCCTCTCTGTAAAGGAGGCGGGGAGCATGGACGGCGGTGTCCGCATGAATGGGACGGCTGTTTTGAAATGATGAGGGTATGGGATTTATGGGAAATTATACGATCATTGCGGACACAGGCATGCGTCTTGTGACAATGCTGCAGGATGCGCTGGTTCCGGAGCTGATATCGAGCGACAGTGAGATCGGGCTTAGAAGCCCCGAGGACAGGGGGGACGTCGCGCTGGGATTGTTTCTGTATGACGTGCGCCAGAGCGAGGAGGTCTTTCAGCCGATGCGTGTGGTGCACAACGAGAGGATCTCGAGACCGCCGCTCTATCTGAGCCTGTATTATATGATCACTGCATACGCGAGGGGCGACGCGGCGTACAGACTGACGCAGGATGCGCTGATCCTGGGGCGTGTCATACAGTTTTTTCACGATAATCCGGTCATTCCGGTCGAGAAGGTCGACGCGCAGGCGGCGGACGGCATAGAACTCCATGTCCAGATGCTGGACCTGGACATGGACGAGAAGTCGAAGATCTGGAGTTTTCCTAATGTGGGAAACAGATTGTCCCTGTTTTACAGGATCTCTCCGGTCGCAGTCGACTCTGCGGTCAGCCGCGCGTTTGCGCGGGTTGCGGAGGTGGATGTGCACGTCTCGCCCAGAGAAGTGCAGCGCGATTAGGAGCCTTAAATTGAAGAAGGGAGCGTTTTTCATGGGACATGTCCACACCAGGGCGGCAGCCGTGATCAGGCTGATCGATGCCGTTACGGAGCGTGCAGTGCAGCATGGCGGGGTACAGCTGCAGACAGTGCAGCAGCACAAGGTGATCTGGAAAGATACGGACTGTGCGGTGATACTGGAACAGGGCAGACCGGCTGTTCGGAGTTATATCGGTAGTACTGCTGATGATCCTGACCGGGGGCGGCGCATTGATCTCCTGATATCGGGAAAATATTATCAGGAGGTGCGGCTGCACATCGATCGGACAGCGGATGCGGCACCGGCTGTGTACCCGGTATGGCTCCAGCCTTCCAGACAATATCCGTTTCAACTTTATTCATCTCAAAAGGATATCACAGTCATCCAGGGTGTGCATGATCCCGCAGAAGTGCTGTATGTGCTGTGGCCGGCGGAGGGTGACCGGTATAAACTGGCAGAGACGACGGTGGCGGGAGCCGTATGCATCTCTCTGTGGGGTGCGGACGGAGTCCCGGATGGACGGACACTCCTGCTCTGTGAGGGCAGTGATCAGAAAGAGCTTGTCACGCTCTCCGGACAGACACAGGATGGCACATATATGTATGATACCAGGGAGCAGATACGGCATGTATTTCACAGGGGCAGGGCAAAGGTGTACAAAGCCCTGCGTCTTCATATGGACGACAGCGGAAATTTTTATACGGCATTCCGGAGGCGGACAGACGGGGAGATCCTGTTCTGGCGCGGCGGGGCGGAGGCAGGCTTTGCGGATGTTTCATTTTCTGCCTGCATTCCGGCTCTGTAGGAACTGTTCAGGAACTGTTCAGGCGCTGCTGTGTGTGCTGTTATATTTCTGCAGGAGCATGTTGTTCATGATCTCGCTGTAGTAGGCGCCTTCCACGTTCTTATACATTTTGAGATGCCTGCCGCCGGCGGACGCAGTCCACTCGGTCGCCCCGGTGCCGCTGACATACTGGCTGCCCTGTTCCAGCTCCAGGAAAGCGGATTCCAGATTTCCGTTCATGTCCTGGACAGCGCACCAGACCGCGAAGACATCCCACGCGACAACGCCGCCAGCCTGGTCGTTGGCCTTGAGCGCCCTGGTCACGATGTCGCGCTGATGGTAGTCTTTTGTGTTGTAGAACTGTCCGCAGAAGGTATCGTCGCTCAGATCGCTCTGCAGGAAGATGGTCCTGGCAGGGAAGCTGCGCGCGACATCCTTAGCCGCGCTGATCACTTTCTCGCCGGTCCAGTAAAAATTAAAGGAAGGTTTTCCCGTGCTGTTTCCGCCGCAGATATAGAGGGTGTCCACTTTCTGTGCGATCAGCTCCATGCCGGAAAGCGGCGAATACTGGTCGGGGGCGCTGTTCATCAATCCCTGGATATTCTGCAGGAAACCCAGAGTGATGATATGGACCCTGCCGTCGGACTCCGACAGGATGCGGCGGTACATGGCGACAGGCTGCTCGTAGTCGGACCTGCTTTTGGGCTGGTCGTACATGACATCCACATAATCCGTGTGGACCTGGACACCGTTTCCGGAAGTATCCATGGCGACGGGAATGCTGCCGTATCCGTCCTGGGTGCACAGTGCGTGGACTGCGAGCGGGGAGCGGGAATAAGTGGTGGACAGAGCTATGCCCCGGATGTCGAGCATGCCTGCGTCCTGGAAACACATCGCAAGCCTGACGGCGACGACATCGTCCGCGTCCGAGGCAAAATCCGTATCGATGATGACAGGCAGGACATCTTTTTCTGAAAAGCGGCGCAGAGGATCATCCGTGGTGTCACTGTCGTTTTGTGCCAGTTCCTCTTCGCGTTCCTGTTCTTTTTGTCTTTCTTCCTCCTCTGTCAAAATGGCTGCGTCGAGCCTGTCCAGATAGTCGTTGATCTGCGCTGCCCAGTCGTCAGCGGCAAACGTTTCGTCCGCGGATGAGGATTCCATTATTTGGATTTGGATGGATTCTGTCATGGGATCTGGCTGGGAGGGAGACTCTGGGGATTCGGAAGTCCCGGAAGCGGGATCCACAGCGTGATATTCGACACGGAAGGATTGCTGCGGTTCACCGCCTGCGGCGGGGGAGCGGTATCGCACGACGCCTGTCACAACGACAATAAGGATCAGCAATAAGAGTATTACAGCGTGATTTTTTTTCATATGGCGGCCTTTCTGGAGAAGAAGTCCTGCAGAAACCTGCGCGGGACAGAGAATGTTTTTCACATTTATTGTAAGATAAATATGCCGTCTATGTCAAGGCATGCGCTGCATAACTTAACCGTTGCGAATCTCGTCGAAATATGGTATGATAGACATCGTATTGGTCAGGAGCGGCAGGGGAACTGCACGGCACATCAGTGGTCTGACGGGCGGAGGATACAGCATAAAGAGAACAGAGAGAACAAGAAAGAACAGAAAGAACAGAGAAAACGGAGATGAAAGCTTATGTATTTTGAGCTTACGGCATCACTCATGTGTGCCAATTATGGCCACCTGGAGAAAGAGATCAGAGAGTTGGATGAAGGGGGGATCGACTCTTTTCATATTGATATCATGGACGGCCGCTATGTGCCGAATTTTGCCATGTCCTTAAATGATATGAAATATATAGCCAGCGCGACCAGAAAACCGCTTGACGTGCATCTGATGATCGAACATCCCAACAATAACGTTCAGCTCTTTTTGAATAATCTGAGGCACGGGGACACAGTGTACATTCATCCGGAAGCGGAATACCACCCCTCCACCACGCTTCAGAAGATCATCGACGCGGGGATGGTTCCGGGTATCGCCATCAATCCGGGGACGAGCGTGGAGACAGTCTATGAGATGCTGCGCATCGTCAGGAAAGTGCTGGTCATGACAGTCAATCCGGGCAATGCAGGCCAGATGTATATGCCTTATGTCGGAAAAAAGATCAAGAGGCTGCTGGCATTGAAGGAAGAGATGCAGTTCCGGCTGTACTGGGACGGCGCCTGCAGTGCGGACAAGATCCTGAAATTTGCGCCGATGGGAATGGATGGTTTTGTGCTCGGAACTACGCTCCTTTTCGGGAAAGGGCGGCCATACAGGGAAGTAATAGGGGAAATTCGCCGGTATTGTGATGGGATTTAATGAGTTTTTAAGGATGTGAAACAATGGGTGACAACATGGAGAAGCCGGAATATCTCGAGTTTTCTTGTCAAAATATAGAATTCTGCACGGAGCCGGGGGAAATCGTCGAGGACAGCTTTACCATACGGGCCGCTGACAAGTATGCGGAGGGAAAGATCTATTCGCCGGATACCAGGATCCGGTTGTATGAGACCACGTTTTCCGATGTGGAGACACAGATCGGATACTGTTTTGACGGGACGGCAGCAGAAGCGGGCAGCAGCATCCGCGGAGAGCTTGTGATCATCAGCAACCGCGGGGAATATGCGATACCGTACAACATCAATGTACAGAAACCGCAGCTGCAGAGTTCTCTCGGAAATATCAGGAACCTGTTTCATTTTACGAATCTGGCGCAGACGAGCTGGGAAGAGGCAGTTGCATTGTTTTATTCGCGCAATTTTGCCAGTATCCTGAAGAAGGGCGACAGAAATGCATACCTGTCCTATGTCGGTCAGTCGCGCTATGATGGAAATGAGCAGAATGTCGAGGAGTTCCTGATAGAGGTCAGCAAGAAAACACCTATTATATACAGCTTTGATATTGAAGGGTTTCTGCTCGAAGATATACGGGACAGTATCGTGAAGAGCATCGTCATCACAAAGAGCGGCTGGGGTTATAGTTATGTACAGGTCTGGGTGAACGGTGATTTTATCAGCACGGACAGACAGCTTCTCACGAGCGGGGATTTTGTCAACAACCAGTGTGCGTTTCAGATTTATATCGATGCTTCCAAATTACATGACGGCGTGAACAGCGGTGCGGTCATTTTTTCTGATGCGTGCAATGAGTACACGGTCCCGTTTGACATACTGATAGAGGAGGAACCGGAGCGGAGGACGGACAACAGGAAACAGAGACAGGCGCTGTGCAATCTGGTGAGCGGGTATGTGGACATGCGGCTGGACAGACTGACAGAGGCGCAGTGGATCAGCCGCTTTGAGAAGGAACTGAAAGTTTTTCTGGAGATTGACGAGGACAGTCTCCTCTTTAATCTGTACAGGGTACAGTTGCTGATCACAAAGGAGCGGTTCAACGAGGCGAAGTGGTACCTGGATATGCTGGAACAGAGACTGGCCAAGGAGCCGGGAAATATTTTTCAAAACTGCTATTATCTGTATCTGACAACGCTGGTCAACTGTGCGGAGGATTATGTGAGGGACGTCTGCGATGAGATCGAGACGGTCTATGCCAACAATCCGGCAGAATGGCGGCTTGGCTGGTTTGTCCTTCAGCTCAACGAGGACCTGCAGCGCAGCAGGGAGCTCTGCTGGCAGTATATGCAGGAGCTGTTCGAGAATGGCTGCACGAGCCCGCTGCTGTTCTGCGAAGCGTTCCTGCTGCTGCAGGAGCATCCGACCTTCCTGCTGAAGCTGGAGAGCTTTGAGGAGAATGTCATGTGGCATGGAGCCAGGCGGCAGATGCTCCGGCCGGAGCTGATCGAGCAGCTGCAGTACCTTGCCGCACGCAAGAAAGAATATTCGGTGCTGCTGCTCAGGATACTGGGGGAGGTGTACCGCTCCTACAGATCCCCGCAGACAGTGGCATCCATCTGCCACATTCTGATCATGGGGGATAAGAAGGGTGTGGAGTACTATCCGTGGTATGCGCTCGGGGTGGAGCATTCCGTGAGGGTGACGGGGCTCTATGAATATTATATGATGTCGCTCGAGCTTGACAAATATGGCGATATCAAGGAGGGCATAGAAATCCCCAAGATGGTGCTGATGTATTTTGCGTATCAGAGCAGTCTGGAGTATGAGCTGAATGCTTTCCTGTATACATATATCATCAAGAACAGGGACAGGTATCCGGATCTGGAACAGAGTTACCGCATCGCGATCGAGCGGTTTGTGGTGGATCAGATCAAACTGGGGCATATTAATGAAAACCTTGCATATCTGTACAAACATATGCTGGCTCCGCAGATGGTCACGGATGAGACTGCCTATGCTTTTACGCCGCTGCTCTTCATGCACCGCATCTATGTCGACAATCTGAAGGTGAAGAATGTCATCATCATCCATGAAAAAGTGAACGGGGAGAGTTCCTATCCGGTGACAAACTGCGTCTGCATGATACCGATCTACGGGAGCGAGTACAAGCTCTTCCTGCAGGATGAGAACGGCAACCGGTTCACGAAGAGTATCCACTATGAGAATAAGCAGCTCATGGAGCCGGAGAAGCAGCTGGGGTATGTCAGCGGCTACATGCAGGGACGGCTGCGGTTTGACATCTACCTGTGCGAGGTGGATAAGAACTATATCACCATCTCCCATGAGAATGTCAGACGGTTTAAAAATCTGGTAGAGTCGCCGCAGGTGGTGGAGAGCTTCAAGAAGGAGATCCGCACAAAGCTTCTCCAGTTCTACTATGACAATGATATGATCGGTGAGCTCGATGCTTTTCTGGAAGATACGGAGGCGGACGAGATGGAGGCATCGGAGCGGGCGGAATTTATCAGATACCTGATCTCCAGGGGAATGTTTGACAAGGCGTATTACTGGCTGCGCTCTTATGGAGTCGCGGACGTTGAGCCAAAATCAGTGGCAAGGCTTGTCAGCAAGCGGATCGTCAATAAGGAATATGAATATGATGAATTTCTCGTGGATGTGGCACACTACATTTACAAGAATATGAAATACGATGAAAATATCCTGCGCTATCTGATGATCAATTATGACGGCAAGGTATCGGAACTCAGAAAACTGTGGAGATCCGCAGTAGATCTGGAGCTCGATGCGAAGCAGATCATGGAACGGATATTAAGACAGACAGAGTACACAGGTGTCACGATCTCTGATATGGACAGCCTCCTGATCTCATATGCGCAGTGCGAGGAGCCCGACCAGGAGCTTGTGGACAGAATGCTCGCGGACATGTCCTATGAATATTTTGTCTGCGAGGCGATCCTCTGTCCGGGATTCTTTGATATGCTGTATCAGAAATATGTGCAGGGCGGACTGACGGACAGGGTGTGCAGGCTCGCACTCTTAAGGTTCTGGTCGGAGAACATGCAGAGCGGTATGGAAGTGCCGGAGGATACCGTCAGGGAGTTCGTGCAGGAGCTCCTGAACGAGGAAGTGTATTTTCCTTTTTATACGAAGTTCGTGGATATGGTGCCGGAGCTTCACTATATCAGGAACAGCATGTTTGTCGAATACCGGACGCAGCCAAAGAGCCAGGTATATATACACTATGCCTTTGACGATGCTTCCTTCGGGGACGACAGTGCGGACGGCGGGGATGGTCAGCCGGAGGAAGGTATAGATTACGAATGTTATGAGATCAGGGAAATGAAGGAAATGTACGAGGGGATCCACGTGAGCATATTTCAGCTTTTCCACGGGGAGACGATACAGTACTATATTACGGAATGTTTTTTGGAAAACGGCGAAGTGCAGGAGCGCGTGACACAGAGCGGCACACTGGATGGCAGGTCGGAGACGGATCCCGGCAGTCTGGCGCCGGGAAGGCAGCATTACAACATGGACGACCGGTTTAATATACTGAATGATATCCTGCTGAGCATCAGTCTTCATGATGAGGCGACAGCCCAGCAGCTGACGGAGGATTACCTGTATCAGGATTTCTGTGTCAGGGAGCTGTTCAAGGTATTGTGATGCCAGGAGGTAAGGAAGATGTTGATCGACAGGGCATTGGACGAAATGACAAAAAAGAACAGAGTGGTAGTCGGCTTTGACCTGGGAAATGATTTTTCACAGATCAGTTACTGCAGACAGAACCAGAGCATGCCTGATACAGTCAGCCTGGTGATGGGGGAGGAGCAGTACAATATCCCGACACTCCTGTGCAGGAAGAATGATGTCGAGGGGGACGCAGCGTGGCTGATCGGCAACGAGGCGCTCAATGCGGCGAAGGAAGGACAGGGAGTGGTGATCAGGGATCTGCTGGTCCTGGCAAAAAATAATGCCAGTGTCAGGGTCGGGACGGATTCCCTGTACGAGGAGGAAGTGTCCGCGGAGCATCTGCTCAGGATGTTTGTCCGGAAAGCGCTTGCTGTCCTGTCGGCGTATATTGTGTCAGAAGATATTGCCGCGGTGGCATTTACCATGAAAGAGATGGATACAGACATCATGAAAATACTCAGAAATATATCAAAGCATATCGCAAAGCGGAATGCGGAGGTCTATTTTCTGAGCCATGCGGACTGCTTCTTCCAGTATATCATCCACCAGCCGCAGGAAATGTGGATACATGATGTACTCCTGTACGATTACAGGGATGACGGCATCCACAGTTATCTGCTGTCCATGAACAGAAAGACAAATCCGGTAGCATGTTTCATAGAGACCACGCAGCATCCGCAGATGAAGATACCAGATCTGGCAGACAGGAGCGAGACTGCCAAGGGAGCTTTTTTGAAGCAGCTTGACTCGGCGCTGCTCGAGATCGTCCGCAAAAACTGTGACCAGAGAGTAGTCACATCCGTATTCCTGTTGGGGGATTCGTTCTCCAGGGACTGGTGCAGGGAGTCCCTGAAATATATGTGCAGGGGAAGGCGTGTGTTCCAGGGAAATAACCTGTTCAGCAAAGGCGCCTGCTATGGCGCGCGGGAGCGCGTGTATCCCTCGACACTGTCCGGGTCCTATGTCTATCTGTCGGAGGACAAGCTCCGCGCGAATATCGGCATGACCTGCGACAAGGGACAGACGGAGGTCTACTATCCGATCCTCGATGCAGGCACGAACTGGTATGAGGCGCAGAGCACCTTTGATGTGATGCTTGTGAAGAACAATGCGATCACGCTCAACATCGCTCCAGTGGATGGGAGAAAGACGCGTGTGGCAAGAATTTCCCTCGAGGGACTGAAGGTGCGGGGCAACAAGACCAACCGTGTGGGGCTTCGGTTTTATATGGAGGATGCAAATGCAGTCCAGATCGAGATAACGGATAAAGGTTTTGGGGAATTTTTCCCGTCCACAGGGCAGGTCTGGAAGGAGTGCCTGCCGCTCGAGGCGATCACATAAAGGATCAGAGGTTATGTAAATGAACAATGTTTGCTTATGTGTAGGGAACTACGCTAAAAACCCTTTTTATTTAAAATTTTCTGACATTTCATTGTATTCCATGGAGGAGTTATGTTATTATTTTATGGAAAAGGTGCACCTCCTGGACGACTCCATCGTCTCCGCGGAGCTTGTCAACTGGATCCGCTATGAATGCGGGCTGGCGGAGCTGGCGGACGAGCTGGATGTGTATGTCAGGAAGCACATGTCTGCTGCGGCGTTTGTCTCGACGATCTTTGAGCGGACCGGCATGTATGACAGCAGTACGGCCAGGCAGGTGGACCGCATCTTAAAAGAACAGTCCAGCCTGACACTCACGGAGAAGTACAAGAAGCGCGCGGAGTATCTGTATCAGCAGGGGAGATTCCGGCAGGCGCTCGCCATATACAGGGAGCTTGTGGAGTATATACCGTCGAGGGACAGCGCGGGGAAGGCGCTCCTGTATTACAACATGGCGTCGATCTATGCGATGGATTTTGCCTACAAGCAGGCAGCAGACCTGTATTACGAGGCGTATCTGCTGCATCCCGACAGACAGACAAGGTGTGCCTATATCCTGGCGAACAGGAAGGCGCTGACAGATTATGCCTACGGGGCTTTCAAGAGGGAGAATCCAAACTGGGAGGAGGATTTTCTGCAGGTTGAGCAGATGTGTGCACAGGTGGACGAGAAGTGGATCGGTTCGAGGGAGCGGAAGCTGGTGACAGACCTGGCACAGCTCAGGGAAAGCGGACAGACGGAGGCGTACCGCCGCCAGTCTCAGGCAGTCATCAGGCAGATCAAGAAGGACTACAAGCGTCAGACAAAGAATTGAGAAAGGGGTTTCTAAATGGGATTACTGGGAAAGATCAAGGGTCTTTTCAACCGGCAGGCAAATGGGGAGGAAAATGAATACAGCGCTGACTGGGAGGAGGAGAGTCTCAAACGCGACGATATCGACATGCATGACCAGACGCAGCGCGAACACTATGTCAAGGCATGTATGGAGCAGATGTCGGAGGCATCGAAGGAACTGGACACACTCGGCGGGGAGTACAACCTTGTGACTTCTTATCTGACGGATATGGAGGAGATCGAGGCGCAGCCCGACGAGATCAAGGAGCAGCTGAAGACATATGCTTCCAAGATCCTGGAGCTGGAGAACAACAGGCAGAGGCTTGACAGAAAGCGCCGTATCATGAAGCCGGAGGACTATCTGCGCATGGAGCGGATCGAGCAGTACATGCCCGAGGGATATACGAGGCTGAAGGATGCGGAAGACTACCAGGTGCTCGTGAAGAGGGATATGGGGAAGCTTGACGGTGAGCGGCATGCTTACTATTTCAGAAAGAACGAGCTTCAGAATTCGATGCAGAACATGAAGGGGCTCACCTTTATGTGTGTTGGCTCCATGCTGTTCCTGGTGCTGATGCTCACGATCATAGGTGCGTCATGGCACCTCGATGTGTCGCTGGGATACGCGGTCGCAGTGCTGGTCGCGGCATCGACGCTCGCCTTTGTGTATGTGAGGTTCCATGAGGCGCAGCGGGAGCTGGTGAAGGTCGAGAAGAGCATCAATAAGCTGGTCCTCCTGCACAATACAGTGAAGATCCGCTATGTGAACAATACCAATCTGCTGGAATATCTGTATGTGAAATACAACGTCAACAGTTCCAATGAGCTCAAGAAGCTCTGGGACAGATATATCGAGGAAAATATCCACCGCGAGCAGGAGAAACAGATGGAGCAGGATATGGATCTCAATGAGGCAGCCCTGATCAAGCTCCTGCGCAGCTGCAATATCGCGGATCCAAACATCTGGCTCCGCCAGGCGGCAGCGCTGATCGACAGCAAGGAGATGGTGGAGATCAGGCATGGGCTTATCATCAGGCGCCAGAAGCTCAGAAAACAGATGGAGTACAATGCCAGGGCAGCACAGGAGGCGCAGGATGAGGTGAAGGATATCGTGGCGAAATATCCGGAATATGCGGAGCGGATACTGGATCTGGTGTCCGATTACGAGAAAGTGCTCGCATGATATACAGGAAAACGCTGCTATGCAGCCCGCAACCATATATACAATCAATGAGGAGGAAGAAAAATGCAGGAATTTACACCAATCAAAGAGGGTAAGGTACGTGAGGTCTATGACATCGGGGACAGTCTGATCATCGTGGCGACAGACAGGATCTCCGCATTCGATGTGATCCTGAAGAACCAGATCACGAAAAAAGGTGCGATACTCACACAGATGTCAAAGTTCTGGTTTGACTTCACAAAGGATGTCGTGCCAAACCACATGATCTCTGTCGATGTCAGGGACATGCCCGAATTTTTCCACAATGACAGATTTGACGGTAACAGCATGATGTGCCGCAAACTGGAAATGCTCCCGATCGAGTGCATCGTGCGCGGTTATATCACAGGAAGCGGCTGGGCAGGCTATAAAGAAAACGGTACAGTGTGCGGGATCCGGCTTCCGGAAGGATTGAAGGAGTCCGAGAAGCTCCCCGAGCCAATCTACACTCCGAGCACAAAGGCAGAGATCGGACTGCATGATGAGAACATTTCTTTTGAGCGGAGCATCGAGGTGCTCGAGGCGAAGTTCCCCGGAAAGGGTGAGACGTATGCCGCGAAGATCAAAGACGCTACGATCGCCCTTTACAACAAGTGTGCAGCGTATGCGCTGAGCAGGGGGATCATCATCGCGGACACGAAGTTTGAGTTTGGCCTTGACGAGGATGGCAATGTGGTGCTGGGTGATGAGATGCTCACACCGGACAGCTCGCGCTTCTGGCCGCTGGAAGGGTATGAGGCAGGAAAAGGACAGCCCTCCTTTGACAAGCAGTTCGTGCGCGACTGGCTCAGGGCGAATCCTGACAATGACAACCTGCTGCCGGAGGAGGTTGTCACGAAGACCGTCAATAAGTACAAGGAAGCGTTTGCGCTGCTCACCGGAAAAGAGTTCGCATAGATACAGAGGATCGAGGGGATAAGAAAAATATATGTATAATGAAGATATCGACAGAAATCTTGACGGGACCGGTCTGAAGGAAGCGTGCGGCGTCTTTGGCATCTATGATTTTGATGGACGGGATGTCGCCTCCACGATCTATTACGGGCTGTTCGCACTGCAGCACAGGGGACAGGAGAGCTGCGGGATCGCCGTCAGTGAGACGGGTGGTCCGAAAGGAAAAGTAGTATCCTATAAAGGGATGGGACTGGTGAACGAGGTGTTCACGCAGGACAGCCTGGAAGCGATGCGTGGGGATATTGGCGTGGGACATGTGCGCTACTCGACGGCGGGGGCTTCCACGAGGGAGAATGCCCAGCCGCTGGTGCTGAACTATGTGAAGGGCACGCTTGCGCTGGCGCACAATGGAAACCTGATCAATGCGGCGGAGCTCCGCCATGACCTGGAATACACAGGTGCGATCTTCCAGACCACGATCGACTCGGAGGTGATCGCATACCATATCGCGAGGGAGCGGCTGAACACAGGGACTGTCGAGGAGGCTGTCAACCGGGCGTGTCAGAAGATCAGGGGCGCGTATTCCCTTGTCGTGATGAGTCCGAGAAAACTGATCGGGGCAAGAGATCCCTACGGCTTCAAGCCGCTCTGCATCGGAAGACGGGAAAACAGCTATATCATTACTTCGGAGACCTGTGCGCTGGACACGGTCGGCGCGGAGTTCGTGCGGGACGTGCTCCCGGGTGAGACGGTTACGATCACCCCCGACGGCGGGATCTTGTCGGATCTGTCGCGCGCGCTTCCACAGGAGCAGGAGGCGAGATGTATCTTTGAGTACATTTATTTTGCAAGGCCGGACAGCCACATAGACGGCGTGAGCGTGTACGCGTCGCGTATTCGGGCGGGGCGCTTTCTGGCCATGGATTCTCCGGTGGAGGCGGATCTCGTCGTGGGCGTGCCCGAGTCGGGAAATGCGGCGGCGCTTGGCTATTCGCTGCAGTCCGGGATACCGTACGGAACGGCTTTTGTAAAAAACGGCTATGTGGGCAGGACATTTATCAAACCGAAGCAGAGCAGCCGTGAGTCGAGCGTGAAGGTGAAACTCAATGTTCTGAAAGAAGCTGTGAACGGGAAGCGGATCATCATGATCGACGACTCTATCGTGCGCGGGACGACTTCGGACAGGATCGTGAGAATGCTCAGGGAAGCCGGGGCGGAGGAAGTCCATGTCCGCATCAGTTCGCCGCCGTTTCTCTGGCCATGTTATTTTGGGACAGATGTTCCGGAGAAAGACCAGCTGATCGCACATGACCGGACGATCGAGGAGATCAGGGATATCATCGGCGCCGATTCACTTGGCTATCTGAATATAGAACGGCTGCGGGGGATGGTGGACGGACTGGGAATCTGCACAGGGTGCTTTGACGGCAATTATCCGATGGAGCCGCCGACGCAGGATATCCGGGGTGATTTTGACAGATAGGATTTGGAAAAGTATGGGAGACAAGGAGAAGAGTATGAGTACAGACAGATACACAAGCCCCCTTTCTGAGCGTTATGCCAGCAAGGAAATGCAGTATATTTTTTCGCAGGATATGAAGTTCCGAACCTGGAGGCGGCTCTGGATCGCCCTTGCGGAGACGGAGATGGAGCTGGGACTCTCTGAGAACGGCAGGCCGGTCATCTCACAGGAGCAGATCGACGAGCTGAAAGCGCACGCGGAGGATATCAACTATGAAGTGGCAAGGGAGCGTGAGAAGCTTGTCCGCCACGATGTGATGAGCCACGTATATGCATACGGGCAGCAGTGCCCAAAAGCGGCAGGGATCATCCATCTGGGGGCGACCTCCTGCTATGTGGGCGACAATACGGACATCATCGTGATGAATGAGGCGCTGAAGCTTGTGCACAGGAAACTGGTGAATGTGATCGATGAGCTTGCGAAGTTTGCAGAGAGATACAAGGAGCTGCCGACGCTCGCTTTCACGCATTTCCAGCCGGCACAGCCCACGACTGTCGGCAAGCGTGCCACGCTCTGGATGCAGGAGTTCCTGATGGATCTGGAGGATCTGGAGTATGTGATGGGAAGCCTGAAACTGCTGGGTTCGAAGGGAACGACAGGCACACAGGCAAGCTTCCTGGAATTGTTTGACGGCGACCAGGAGACGATCGATAAGATCGATCCGATGATCGCGGCAAAGATGGGATTCAGGGAGTGCTACGCCGTGTCAGGGCAGACGTATTCCAGAAAGGTGGATACCAGAGTGGCGAATATCCTTGCCGGGATCGCGGCAAGCGCACACAAGATGTCAAACGACATCAGGCTATTGCAGCATTTGAAAGAAGTGGAGGAGCCCTTTGAGAAAAACCAGATCGGCTCATCCGCGATGGCGTACAAGAGAAACCCGATGCGCTCGGAGCGCATCGCATCGCTTGCGCGCTATGTGATGGTCGATGCATTAAATCCTGCGATCACCTCCGCGACACAGTGGTTCGAGCGGACGCTCGACGACTCTGCGAACAAGAGGCTCTCTATCCCCGAAGGATTTCTTGCGATCGACGGTATCCTTGACCTGTGTCTCAACGTGGTTGACGGACTTGTGGTCTACGACAAAGTGATCACGAAGCACCTGATGGCGGAGCTGCCATTCATGGCGACTGAGAATATCATGATGGATGCGGTGAAGAACGGCGGCAACCGACAGGAGCTTCACGAGAAGATCCGGACACTCTCCATGGAAGCGGGCAGGAATGTCAAGGCGGAGGGAAAGGACAACAATCTGCTCGAACTGATCGCAGCCGATCCGGAGTTCAACCTGACACTGGAACAGCTGCAGGCGGCGATGGATCCGTCCAGATATGTGGGCCGGTCCCCGGTACAGGTCGAGCATTTCCTCGCTGACGTGGTAAAGCCGGTGCTCGAGGCGAACCAGTCCGAGCTTGGCATCAAGGCGGAAATAAATGTCTGAATTTAGTGGATAAATATTCTTTACTTATCCTTCAAAAAGTTGTATGATAAATAGCGGTGCAGCGGGCACGCACAGGCCTGTCCGCAGTCAGAGTTTACAGTGAAGAAAGGAACTGCTGTTCCTAAAAGAACCGGAGGTATGTCAATGGTAAAAGCAGTAGTAGGAGCTAATTGGGGCGACGAGGGAAAAGGTAAGATCACCGATATGCTCGCGCGCGAGGCAGATATTGTTATCCGTTTTCAGGGGGGCGCAAATGCAGGCCACACGATCGTGAACAATTACGGCAAGTTTGCACTTCACACGCTGCCTTCAGGCGTATTTTATAATCATACGACGAGCATCATCGGCAATGGTGTCGCGCTGAATATTCCGATCCTGATGGACGAGATCAAGTCGATTACGGACAGGAACGTGCCGATGCCAAAGATCCTGGTATCAGACAGGGCGCAGATCGTGATGCCGTATCATGTGCTGTTTGACCAGTACGAGGAGGAGCGCCTGGGCGGGAAATCCTTTGGTTCCACCAAGTCGGGCATCGCCCCTTTCTATTCAGATAAATATGCAAAGATCGGTTTCCAGGTAAGCGAGCTTTTTGACGAGGAGCTCTTAAAAGAGAAGATCGAGCGTGTGGCAGAGCAGAAAAATGTGATCCTGGAGCACTTGTATCACAAGCCTGCGATCGTTCCTGCGGAACTGCTCGAGACGCTGCATGAATACAGGGATATGATCAGACCTTATGTATGTGATGTCTCCGCATATCTCGACGAGGCGCTGAAGGACGGGAAGAACATTCTTCTGGAGGGACAGCTTGGAACGTTAAAAGATCCGGATCACGGAATCTATCCGATGGTGACATCCTCATCGACGCTCGCGGCTTACGGAGCGATCGGCGCGGGAATACCGCCCTATGAGATCAAGGAGATCTACACAGTGTGCAAGGCATATTCGTCGTCAGTCGGCGCAGGCGCTTTTGTATCGGAGATCTTCGGCGATGAGGCTGACGAGCTCAGACGCCGGGGCGGAGACGGCGGTGAGTATGGCGCTACTACAGGGCGTCCGAGACGCATGGGCTGGTTTGACTGCGTGGCATCCAAGTATGGCTGCCGCCTGCAGGGAACGACGGATGTCTGCTTTACAGTGCTCGATGTGCTCGGATATCTCGATGAGATCCTTGTATGCACAGGGTATGAGATTGACGGGGAAGTCACGACACAGTTCCCTGTCACGGCAAAGCTTGCGAAGGCAAAACCGGTGTTCACGACGATGCCCGGCTGGAAGACAGACATCAGGGGCATCCGCAACTACGATGAGCTTCCTGAAAACTGCCGTAAGTATGTCGAGTTCATCGAGGAACAGATCGGTTATCCGATCACGCTCGTCAGCAACGGGCCGGCGAGGGACGATGTCATATACAGGAAGAGTCCGCTAAAAAAATAATGTAAGGCGCGCGAGCAGGGGAAGAGGACTCTTCCCCTGCTCGATTGCATATGGGCACCCAGGGATCCGTGAACGGAGGAGAAAATGAAAATGGAAGGAAAGTATCGTTTCCTGATGGCAAAATCAAGCCCGGATACGGGGCAGATATGGCTTCCGTTATGGATGCATCTGGAAGACACTGCTGGAATTATGAGGAAGCTTGTGACAGCATGGATTCCGGAATCCATTGTCAATGCATCCGGAATGGATTATGACCAGTTTATGGCGATATCGGTTTTTCTTGCCGCAGTGCATGATATCGGCAAGGCATCCTCCTACTTCCAGAGTATCATTACAAAATCGTACCCGGAAAAATATGAGGAAATAACAGCAAGTGGATTTGCAGTCAATAAAGAGTATCGGGAGCCTGGCAGGACGCCGCATGCCTATGCGGGGCAGTGGATCCTTCAAAGTGACACCAATGATTTTGGGATAGACGAGAAAATAGCAATGGTCGTCGGGGCGCATCATGGAAAACCGGATGGCAGTATTGTCGTCATGGGTGAGCCGGATCTGATAAAGGTTTATCCGGTTAATTTCTTTGGTTCGGAATGTGATGATGCCGTGAAAAAGATATGGAAAGATTCATGGCATGAGATTGTCAGCAGGGCACTTGGGCTGGCAGGTATCCAGTCTGTAAGCGAGCTTCCGGATGTCACGCTTGAAGCCCAGGTGCTGTTGTCAGGGCTTCTTATCGCAGCAGATTGGATCGCAAGCAATCCGACGTATTTTCCGTTGATATCGGTTGATGATTATGGGGATGTAAGCCTGTATCCGAAAAGGGTTCGTGACGGATGGCGCAAATTAAAATTTCCGGACAGCTGGCGCTCAGAAGTCAACTACATGGATCAGAATATATTTAAAGACCGGTTTGGATTTCCGCCCAATGAGATTCAGGAAGCGATGTTTCAAATTGTCAATTCCTGTGAAAATCCGGGGTTGTTTGTGCTTGAGGCTCAGATGGGGATCGGGAAGACTGAGGCGGCGCTGTCGGCGGCGGAAGTGCTGGCATCCAGAAAACAGGAAGGCGGCATTTTCTTTGGTCTTCCCACCCAGGCGACCAGCAACGGTCTGTTTGACAGATTGTATGCGTGGAGCAGTCAGGTATCAGAGGGAATGCGAAATGCAATCTGTCTGGCGCATGGTTCTGCAGAATTTCATGAGCAGTATAACCGTCTGCTGATGGAGAGCAGAGCCTGCATAGCAAATGGAGAGGACAGTGAGGATGCGGTTGAGGTTCATCCATGGTTTCAGGGGAATAAAAAGGCGCTTCTGTCCAATTTTGTGATCGGTACGGTTGACCAGTTCCTCATGGCGTCCCTGCGGAAGCGGCATTTTATGCTGAGGCATATCGGACTGGCAGGAAAAGTAGTCGTGATCGATGAGTGTCATGCGTATGATCTCTATATGTACGAATATCTGAAACGATCGCTTCAATGGATGGCGGCGTATGAAGTACCAGTTATGCTGTTGTCAGCTACACTGCCATCCGGGCGCCGAAAGGAACTCGTTGAATGTTATGCGAAAGCTTATTCAAAATATCATCTGAATAAGCGCAAGGCAGAAATCACACAGTCCAGGGAGGGCTGGCAGAAGAGGAAGGCCTATCCGCTTATCACGTGGACAGACGGGGAGTGTATCGGGCAGGAAGCCATTCAATGTAAGACGGCGGAAAAACGCGTCCGCATAAAAAGAATCGGCTCCACGCAGGAAATGTTCAGTTTGCTGAGAGATCGTCTGGAGGAAGGCGGATGCGCCTGCATTATAGCAAATACGGTCAAAAAGGCCCAGGAACTTTACGCGGAGTGCAGCAGGCAGATGGAAGGATATTACGTTATCCTGTACCATGCACAGTATACCATGCCGGACCGGATGGAAAAGGAACGATTGGTGCTTGAAAAGATGGGAAAGACGTCAGGGGAAAGCGACAGAGATCGATTGATTTTAATCGGTACGCAGGTGTTGGAACAGTCATTGGATTACGACGCTGATATCATGGTGACACAGCTTTGCCCTGTTGATCTGCTGCTGCAGCGGATCGGCAGGCTGCACAGGCATAAGCGAATCAGATCCGGGCGGCTGCAGAGACCAGAATGTATCATACTGCAGGAAGAAGATGGTTTGTATGATTCCGGTACAAAGACAATATACGGAGAGTATCATCTGATGAGGACGGACAGAGTGCTTACTGATATAATAAGGCTTCCCGGAGAAATTCCCGATCTGGTTCAGAAGGTGTATGACGAGGACGATGATCTGGGACTGGATGGTAAAAGATACACGGATGCCATTGCAGCGTACGAGAAGGAAATGCAAAGGAAACAGCAGTGTGCAGGCAACTATCTGATGATAGAGCCAAAGCCTAAAAAGGGAATTGATGAACTGTTAGTGAATCCGGAAAAGTCTGATGAAAAATTATCCGAGGCCTGTGTGCGGGACAGTGAGTCGTCTATTGAAGTGCTGCTGATGAAAAAGAGTCACGATGGGAGGATTTTGTTTGTGGACGAAGATCCATTGACCGCGCAGGGAATCCTGGCGGCGGATGTTCCGGATTTTGAGCAGGCTCACAGGATTGCCAGACAGCGCCTGAAACTCCCGCATATCTTTAGCACACGGTACAATATTGATGACACGATCAGGGAACTGGAGGATATTAATGCCGGAGAATTGAGACAATGGCAGCAGTCTCCGTGGATACGCGGTGAATTAGTGCTGTTGCTGGATGAAAATAACCAGGCAGAACTGAATGGACACCGTTTGTCATACAGTTACGATAAGGGATTGGAATATGAACGGAAGGAGGAAAACAATGCAGGAGAAGGAGTTTAATCTTTTGACAGAGCCCTGGATCAGAGTCAGTACACGATCTTTGGAACAGAAAGAAGTGTCCCTGATGGATGCAATGCTCCATGCACAGGAGTACGCGGGACTTGCAGGAGAGATGCCTACGCAGGATGCCGCATTATTGCGGGTACTGCTTGCGGTGGCACTGACCATTTTTTACAGATATGATGAAAATGGAAACGAGGACGAGATATCTGAGGAAAATGATTCAGATGATGAGACTGTACTGGAGCGGTGGAAAAAGTATTGGGAGAGAGGGTCGTTTCCAGAGACAGCAGTAAGGGAATATTTTCAGCGATACAGCGAGAGGTTCTGGCTGTTTCACCCAGAGACGCCGTTCTGGCAGGTGAATGAGCTGTCATATGGAACGGAGTATGGAGTAGAATGTCTGGTTGGAAATCTCAAAGAGAGCAACAACAAGGCGACAAGACACCATTTTAGTATGACGGAGGGCGAACGGCTGGAGCGCATCACTTATGCAGAAGCAGTTAGATGGATTATTCATTTAAATGCATATGGTGTAAATGTCAAAACGGATAAAAAAGCACCAGGACCGAATCTTCCTGTGGGAGTTGGCAGACTTGGACAGCTTGGGATGGTCATGGTGAATGGAGATGATTTATTCCGTATCATTATGTTAAATTTGTGCCCGCTAAAAAATTCTACGGATATATGGAATTTGCCAAGACCGATATGGGAGCAGGAGATTCATTCAGAGCAGGGGCGTGAAATTGCGCCGCCGGATAATCTTCCTGAACTGTATACGATTCAGTCAAGACGCATTAAGCTTGACAGGGAAGACGGATGGGTAGTAGGGTATCAGGCTGCTGGTGGAGATTTTTATCCAACAGAAAATGATTTTAATGAGCCTATGACATTATGGAAAGAACAGAAAGTAGATAAGAAGTCCGAAAGGGTATCTTATATCCCCAGAATACACAATCCGTCAGTACAGGTATGGGAAGAATTTCCATCTTTAATGTGTGTACAGAGTACAGGTCATATTCCTGGAGTTGTCCAGTGGGTAAGCACATTAAATAAGACAAAGACGTTTGTGTCAGAGCGTCTGATCACCTTTAAAATGATAGGGATTGTATATGGCGATCAGATGAAGTATACATATGGGGACAGCATTCACAATACATTGACGATGTCATCTGATTTGCTCATGGACTTAGGCGGGGAGTGGATTTCAGCGATATCTGATGAGGTGGAGAAATGCCAGAATATTGCATCTAAGGCGATTGGTCGTTTTTCATCGAGTGTGTGTAAGCTTTTTGGTGGTGGAACGAATTATATAAAGGCGATGCTTGTACAAAATTATTATTTTCACATCAATATAGCGTTTCGGGAATGGCTATCAGGGATTGAACCTTTGCAGGGAGAACGCGAGAAAAAGATTGAACAGTGGGAGCAGAAGTCTTATTATTATGCTAAGGGTGCTGTTGAGGAGTTTATTAATATGAGATGTGAGAATATTTATGCATATAAGGAGGATGAGGGCAGGATTTTGACAATACCACAAGCGTTAAACGTGTATTTGGGTGAATTGCGAAAAATTTATCCTAAAGCAGCCCAATTACATGGAAAGGAGAGACAATGAACACAAAGTCAGATATAAAATCTTTTGTAGGCAAAAAAATAAACATACTGCTGGCTGAGGCGGATTTCAGTGCGGGAAAGGCCGCGCTTGCAGGTTTAAGGCGGGGTGTTGGTCATGAACCGGGTGAATTGCCACAACTGTTTGGGACAATATTGATGGATCTGCCAGAAAACCTTATGAGTCAGAGTGGTGTACCGACGAGGGCTGAGTGGTCGATATACATAGCGCTTACGCTGTATGCAATGCATCAACAGGGATTTGACGCAAAGAGTAAATCAATGCATACAGACGATAATGTCAGTATGGGAACAGCTTTGGCCAAAATGGCAAAAGCTTCTGAGGATGCCAATGCGGAGGGAAGAATGCTTCAAAAACTAAGGGCGTTTGCGACATCAGTGGATATGAAGGAGGCATTTTATCATTTAAAACATATGATACAGTTGTTATGTTCGAAAGGAATTTCGATTAATTATGTACGATTGTCTGCGGATCTATATGAGTTTCAATTTACAGAGGAAAGAAACCATGTAAATTTGAGATGGGGTCAGGACTTTTATCGGGAAATGTATAGCAAAGAAACGAAGGAGGAACTATCATGAGCAAAAGTTTGTACGTCGATTTTCACGTGATCCAAACAGTACCGCCAAGCTGTATTAACAGAGATGATACAGGAAGTCCGAAGACTGCAATATATGGAGGAACACTTAGGGCAAGAGTTTCTTCACAAGCGTGGAAGAAAGCGATGCGGGATCGGTTTAAGGAGCTTTTTACATCAAATATGCTGGGCTATCGGACAAGAAAAATTAATTCTTTAATTATCGAAAAGATATGTGCAGAGAATCCTGATTTTGCTACTGATGCAGCTGAGAAAGTGACATCCGAAATTTTGGGTCTGGCGGGCATAAAGGCAGACGCAGAGAAAAAGGATGTACTGTTTTTTGTGAGCGGCCTGCAGGTTGAAACACTGGCGAGGCTTGCAGTTGAGTATCGGAGCGACAAGACAGGGAAGAAAGAGAAGGAGAAAATATATAAAAAGCGCGTAGAGAATGCACTCAAGGAAAACCCGAGTGTGGACATACTTTTGTTTGGACGCATGGCTGCGAATAATCCAAGTTTGAATTACGATGCAGCGGCGCAGGTAGCGCACAGTATTTCTACCCACACAATCTCAAATGAGTATGACTATTTTACCGCGGTGGACGATTGCACTGAAGACACAGGGGCAGGACATATCGGGACAGTGGAGTTCAACGCTTCAACACTCTATCGATATGCAACCGTAAATGTGGCAGAGTTGTCATGTAATCTTAAGGCAGATGAGCTGAAACTGGCTGTGAAGGGATTTGCAGATGCCTTTATACGTTCCATGCCTACAGGGAGGCAGAATACATTTGCCAATAGAACACTTCCGAATATTATATACGTCACTTTTAGGGAAGATCAGCCGATCAATCTCGCAAGTGCATTTGAAAAACCTGTGTTTGCCGGGGTGGGCGGTGGTTACGTCGAAAAATCGGGAAAAGAGCTTGTATCAGAGGCGCAAAGAATATACAGGGATTATTCGGCTGCTCCGCTAAAGGCGTGGATTGTGGGAGATGCAGAGGAAAGTTTCGCGGATAAAGTAACGTTTGCGGAACTGCTGGAAGAAATTGCTGTCGGCATTGATCAGTATTGTGCGGAAGGGAAGTGACATATTGTATACATTGTTGCTTAGGTTCAGTGCACCGTTGCAGTCATGGGGTTCAGAATCGATGTATGACCGCCGGGATACGGACTATATTCCAACGAAGAGCGGCGTGATCGGTATGTTGGCAGCTGCACTGGGCAGAAAAAGGGATGAGGCAGTAGATGATCTCTCGAGGCTGAAATTTGGCATCAGGGTAGACCGGCCAGGCGCGAGACTGGAGGATTTTCAGATAACATATATGGGTGAGAAGCTGAATGCTAATCTGGCTAATAAAGTTTATTTGAGTGATGCGGTTTTTTTGGCAGGATTGTCATATGAGGATAAGGTGTTTTTGAAAGATCTTGAGGAAGCTCTTAGATATCCGCGATATGCACTTTTTCTTGGCAGGAGGTCTTGTCCGCCGACACAGCCGCTTGTGTTGGGGATACGGGAGACTGATCTGGAATCTGCGCTGCGCGATGAAGAATGGCTCGTACCCAAATGGCAGAGAAGTGCAATGTTTCGGTTTCAGAACGAGATTCCATTGAGAATTGTAGTAGATGGTTTCTGTAATGATGCAGTGAAAAAGGATGTGCCAGTATCTTTTTCACCGTTCAAACGCGAGTATCGATATCGGTATGTGAGAGAACTGAAACCTAAAATAGTGGCAGGAGGAAATATACCTGTTTCAACAGAGCATGATCCAATGATGGAAATGGGGTGATATAGATGTATTTATCAAGAATTCCGTTAGATGTATCAAAGCGAAAGACTCAGATTGCACTGGCTGCGCCAAGTAAGTTTCACGGGGCTGTTGAGGCGGCATTTTCAGAAAAACAGAACAGGAATCTGTGGCGGATCGACACCTTAAAGGGAGTAACATACCTGTTGATACTCAGTTTTGACATACCTGATCTGGACTATATCGCAGAACAGTTCGGGCAAAGAGGGAACCCTGGGGAGACGAAGTCGTATGAAAATTTGCTCAACAGGATCAAAAAAGGGACTGTATGGCATTTTCGTCTGGTGGCAAATCCGACATATAGCGTAAAGAAAGAAGATGGCAGGGGAAAGGTTACTGCGCACACGGTTGAGCGGTATCAACTGGAATGGCTGCAGAGGCAGTCTGAGAAGAAAGGATTTCGCATATTGCCGGATTCAACAAACGTTGTGGAGTCCGTCTGGAAAATCTTCAGAAAGAAGGACACGGATAAAAAGGTGAGGCTTTTGGAGGTAGCGTATGAAGGCTGGTTAGAGGTTGTGGATGTTGAAATTTTCAAAAAAACGCTTGTTACCGGGATTGGGCGTGAAAAAGCGTATGGTATGGGATTGCTGACAATCGCGGGGGAGAGGGTTTAAATGGAAAATACAACAGGAATGGAAAAGCCCGAAATTCAAGCGTTGCCGCGCGTTCAGGACCGCATTACATTTATTTACTTGGAACATTGCAAAATAAACAGGGACAATGGCGCAATAACGGTGAAAACACAGAGTGGTATTACCAATATTCCTGCCGCTGCGATTTCAGTTTTGCTGCTTGGCCCAGGAACGGATGTTACTCATCGGGCAATGGAACTGATCGGCGATACAGGGGTTACCACGATCTGGGTGGGTGAACATGGTGTCAGATATTATGCCCATGGGCGTGCACTCACGAATCACGCGACACTTTTATTAAAGCAGGCGCAACTGGTATCAAATGAAAAAAAGCATATACAGGTTGCCAGAAAAATGTATCAGCTGCGTTTTCCGAACGAGGATGTCTCAAAACTGACCATGCAGCAGCTTAGGGGGCGAGAGGGGAGCAGAATACGCTCACTTTACAGGGAACAGGCGCAAAAATGGAATGTTGCCTGGGGAAGGAGAGAATATAAACCAGATGACTATCAATCAGGAGATCCAGTCAATAAGGCGTTGTCAGCCGGGAATGCCTGCCTGTATGGGCTGGCACATGCAGTGATCTGCGCATTGGGATGTTCTCCGGGGCTGGGCTTTGTCCATGTCGGGCATGAACTGGCGTTTGCATATGATATAGCAGATTTATATAAGGCAGAGACAACGATACCGATAGCCTTTGAACTGGCATCAGAGAACCCAGATGATATAGGGAGTGCAGCCAGGCGCAGGCTTCGTGATGAGATGCGCAAGGGACATATATTGGACCGTATGGTTCATGATATAAAGTTTTTGTTGTCAGATGACGAGTGGCAGGAGGAGGATTATAAAAGCACCCTTTATTTGTGGGATAATGTGCAAGGGGAATTGGATCATGGTGTCTCATACGCGGAGGAGGGTGATGATGGTTGATTGTGTTATGTGTTACAAACTGTCCGCCGGGCCTTAGAGGCGATCTGTCCAAATGGCTGAGCGAGATCAATACGGGAGTATATGTGGGAAGACTGAGTGCGAGAGTCCGCGAAGAGTTGTGGGACAGGGTTTGCACGTACATTAAAAATGGACAGGCCACAATGGTGTTTTCAACTAACAATGAGCAGGGATATACATTCTTGACACACAACACTACATGGAAACCAGTTGATTTTGAAGGTATCACATTGATGCAGAAACCATTACCTGTGTCTGGTGATACTGAGCAGGGTAGTTCTCTGACAAGAGGATTCAGTAACGCGTCAAAATATGAGAAAATAAACCGAACACAAAATGCGCACAGAACATCTGTGGATTATGTGGTGATTGATGTCGAGACAACAGGACTGGATTATGATAAAGACAGGATAATAGAGATTGCCCTGATCAAAGTAACTGAGGGTGGAATCACTGACCAGTTTCAGTGCCTTGTAAAGTCAGATCGGGAAATTTCGGCAGATGTTGAAAAATTAACTGGTATAACCAGAGATATGGTTGACAAGCAGGGGCTTAGTGAGCAGGTGGCATTTGAAAGAGTAAATGAATTTATCGGGGACAGTTTGGTAATAGGATATAATGTCCAATTTGATGTAAATTTTATTCAAAAACTTGGGAAGAGAGTGGATAAGGATATTATAATAAGAAAGACAAAAGATGTGTTACATATGGTGCGTCGAGAATTGGATGAGATTCCTAATTACAAATTGGAGACAGTGGCTAAATATTTTTCGCTGGATATCAGTAATATCCACAGGGCACAGGAGGACTGTATTCTGACATACAAAATTTATTGCGAATTAAATAAATTATGAAATAGCATGATTAAAGAAGTGCATTTTTTAGGGATTTGTTTAGTGTTTTCCCCGCGTATGCGGGGGTGATCCTATGAAAGCAACGGGAATTATTCGCAGAGTTGAGTTTTCCCCGCGTATGCGGGGGTGATCCTCGAAAAGCCGAACATCAGCACCATGCAGAACAGTTTTCCCCGCGTATGCGGGGGTGATCCTAAAGTCGAAGAAATCCGTTGTAAATGACATCAGTTTTCCCCGCGTATGCGGGGGTGATCCTGTATAAGGATTTTCTGTCAGACCATGATATGAGTTTTCCCCGCGTATGCGGGGGTGATCCTAAGCATTAAGACCGTGTACCCACGGAACCCATGTTTTCCCCGCGTATGCGGGGGTGATCCTATGATGAACGCGACGGCAGTCTTTGTCCGCGAGTTTTCCCCGCGTATGTGGGGGTGATCCCGAGATCATATCTATACTGGAAAATCTTGTCGAGTTTTCCCCGCGTATGCGGGGGGTGATCCCAAAGTTTTTCTTGCAACGTAAGAGTCTGATTAGTTTTCCCCGCGTATGCGGGGGTGATCCTGTAGTCCCATTATAAGCCGTCTTGCCTTCCAGGTTTTCCCCGCGTATGCGGGGGTGATCCTACAAGCTCGAAGCTTAGGACGAAAAATAGCAAGTTTTCCCCGCGTATGCGGGAGTGATCCTATCGCCGTCTTCGTCGTACAGACCGATTTCGCGTTTTCCCCGCGTATGCGGGGGTGATCCTTAAGGTGCCAGCACTATAGCACCCTGCACATAGTTTTCCCCGCGTATGCGGGGGTGATCCTGCCGGGCCCGGATCGTTGAAGAAACTGGTGTCGTTTTCCCCGCGTATGCGGGGGGTGATCCTGTCTGCATGTGCGCCCGGCGGCGCACGTTTCTAACCAGTGAAAGTCTGGAATCCGCCCAGTAGTGGGAAGGATATAGTCGAAGGCAAGGGTGTCCATCGCGAGGTGGAATCTGAAGGAAGCCGGATTTCGGGGAAAATACTAACCCGGAGGGAAAACCTCTGGTCTGACGAGCAGAAACCGCATATGAGGCTATGCATGAGGGTAAGGCTGCGAGACAAGTCGAAGCCCGATAACTACATGGAATCATGCGTGGTAAATGCGGCAGACGGATGGAGGGAAAGAAACGTGTGGTACCCGGGGAGGTCTGTGCGGTAAGCCTCGAAAGAGGTAAACACTGCCCAAAGCAGTGCTGAACGCACAGAAGTCAGCAGAGGCCATAGTAGCCGAGAGGCGAAGGGCTGAATCAGTAGGAGTCTTAAGTATGACCGGGAAAGGGGGAAATTTATGATCCAGCTTGCGATTTTCAATAATAAAGGTGGTGTGGGAAAAACTACATATTTATACCATATCGCTAATATTTTGGCAGATATTTGGATTTGTACTTTAATGGTAGATTGTGATAGTCAGTGCAATTTGACGGCTTACGCTATTGATGATGTGGAAATTAAAAAGAGTTGGGGTGAAAAAGGAAACAGCATATATCGAGTAATCCAGCCAGTAGCGGAAAACATAGGAGACATTAGATTGAGGCAGGCTCTACGTATTAGGGATGACTTGTACTTAGTACCAGGAGATATAGATTTAAATATATATGAAGATAGTCTGGGGGGAGACATAGGCAAGTGCAAGTGTTCAGCCAGCATCAATTAGAGTGCAAATTGCTATATATAGATATATAAAAATTGCAGTTGAAAAGTGCCGAGTCCAAGTGGTTCTGATAGATTTAGATTCCAATTTAGGCGCATTAAATAGAACGGTTTTAGGTGGATGTGACTATTTTATAACTCCGCTTTCTCCGGATTTATTTTCTATCAAAGGAACACAGAACCTAGTATAATTCATTTTAATTAGTTTTATGTTTCAAGGCTGTTCCTTCTGCTTATGACTTTTCCTGGTTTTTGGTTTAGGTGCACGCTTATCCTGGTCTTTCGCAAGGGCTGCTTTGTGATTTACAACTTCATATACGATATTGCTTATGTCTTCTTTTTCAAGATCTATATCATCCAGGCTGTAGGACCAATGGTAAGGAACGGGGACTTCATTTATCACATTAAAATATTTGTATATCCTGTCTTCCAGCTCATCCTTGCTGGCAACCCGGATTCCGTTTAGCATTTGCTTTGTCATTTTGCTAAAAAATCCTTCCACCATGTTGAGCCATGAACCATGTGTTGGTGTGAACACGAACTCAAACCTTCCCGGAACCGTATTCAGGTATTCCTGGGTTTCCCGTGATGTATGGGCAGAATGGTTGTCAAGGATAAGTCTGATTTTGTCACCGGGCGGGTATTTTCCATCCAGCATTTTCAAGAAATGGACGAAATCAGAGCTTTTATGGGTTGGACTGACAAACGGTATTGCTTCCCCTGTAAGCAGGTCAATTGCTGCCAGCAGGGAAATCGTCCCGAAACGGATATATTCATAATCCCTCCACAAGGAGCTGGCTTTCCCTGTATCCGGAACTGGCGGCCGGTCTTCCGCTGTATTTCCAATCGCCTGTACCCCTGGCTTTTCATCATAGGACAGGGTGTGGACAGGAGTTCCTTCAAACGGCCTGAGATTTCCTTCTTCATCAAACTGCAGGGACAGCTGTTTATAAATGACAAGCACATCATGCATTTTAGAATCAAAATCAGGATCTCGTTTTTCACAGTAATAAGTTACCTTAAACGGCTGGATTTTGGCATTGTCCAGGATTTTACGCAGGGTAAACTCTGAAACCGTTGCCATGCGCGGGTGTCCTTCTTTTTCTGCAGCTGAATTAATAAAACGGGTAAAACTGGCAGGATACCACAATTCAGCAGAATAACCGTAATCTTTTGGTTTTTGGCATGCCTTGTTAATGACCCGGGTTATGTCGGCGTCTGTTATCTCTGCCTTGTGTCCGCGCCCTTTGCTGTCATTCAGAGCATTTTCGATGCCTCCCTCGTTATACTTTTCAATGCAAAGCCGTACAGTTGGGACGGTAATGTCTAATTTATCGGCAATATATTCATTTGAATTGTTATCGGCTTTTAGAAGGAGGATTTTCGCCCGAATAAATAATCTTGCTTCCACTGTGTTTCGGCGTAGAATGCTTTCCAGAGCAGCTTTATCAGTTTCTGAAATATTTATGGCTTTTACAAAATTTGGCATGGTGTATATCCTCCTGATTATTTAATGTAGAATTATTTTACCACACTATTAAACATAAAGCGAATTAAATTTGTTTACTGGCATGATGAGTGGGAAAATAATTTATGGAAGTGGAAAAGACCAGATAGCGGTATTCCTGCTGAACAACTACCACATGGCATTCCCAAATTTTTAGGCTATGTTACGCAACAGCATAATATACGCGATACAAAATCGGGTATGACAATAGGATGGAGTATATTTGGAGATCAAGTGGATGGGGCTGTTAGAGAAAACATTGTTAAACGCTTAAACCCTCTGGGACAGAGTGAAGAAAAAGAAAATTATATGCTAGTATAATCCAATTTAAATAAAGCTATGTTTTATTGCCCCTGATTGTCCTGTCCGTGCCGCTTTCTTGTTCGGGGTTTGGGAGCACGCTTATCCTTATCACACGCATTGGCGGCTTTATGGTTTACAACTTCATATACAATCTGGCTGATATCTTCTTTGGCAAGGTCTATATCATCAAGTCTGTAAGACCATTGGTATGGAACAGGAACCTTATTGATTTCATCAAAGTAT